>Ga0208586_1000134_pt1 | contig 29477 bp, 32 predicted proteins | sample NGESurshal072012_6_FD_184471 | JGI IMG/M metagenome (GOLD analysis project Ga0208586, IMG submission 184471) | Arctic peat soil microbial communities from Barrow, Alaska - NGEE Surface sample 53-3 shallow-072012 (SPAdes) | ecosystem: Environmental > Terrestrial > Soil > Wetlands > Peat ... | reverse complement strand
GCCCATTTCAGTCCGGCCTACCAAGTGCTCGGCGGCAACATCCTCTTCTTGGCGGTGCTCGCCGTGCGCCCGCAGGGACTCTTCGGCAAACGTACGGAGATGTAGTGAAGAAGGTCCGCAACCTCGAACACGGCGCCGACTCGCTTGTCACGGTGCGACGGAGCCAGATCAATCCGCTCTACACGTTGATTGGCGCGATCGTGCTGAGTGGGCTGCTCACCTGGGCGCCGTGGATCCTGCCCGCGGCCGACGTCTCGATCCTGCAGAACTTCTTCATCCTCGTGATCATGGCGACGATGTGGAATCTCCTCGCGGGCTACGCGGGAATGGTCTCGATCGGACAACAGGGCTTCATTGGCCTCGGCGCCTACGCGGTGTTGTACTTTGCGATCAAGGGCGTCAATCCCTTCGTGGCGATCCCGCTCGCCATCATTGTGTGCGCGATTATCGCGCTCCCAGTGACCTATCTCCTCCTACGTCTTCGCGGTGGCTATTTCTCCGTGGCAACTTGGGTCGTCGCGAATACCGCGATGTTGCTCATTCTCTCGTTCACCCTGCTCGGCGGGGGCACGGGCGCGGCGCTGCCCGGTCTCGTCAATCTGTCGCCCGACCAACTGAACCACGACCGCTACCTCGCCACGTGGTTCGTGGCGCTCGTCGTTGTCGTCGCGACGTACTTATTGCTGCGGAGTCGACTCGGCCTAGTGCTCTCCTCAGTGCGCGACAACGAAGTGGCGTCGCGAAGCTCGGGCACCAAGGTCACCTCGACCAGGCGAATGATCTTTATCGTGGCCGCGGCCGGCTGCGGCGCAGCGGGCGCGGTGCTCGCAATCAGTCAGCCCTTCATTCAGCCGGGCAATGAGTTCAGCCTCTCCTGGACCGCCGAAATGCTGTTCGTTTCAATGATCGGTGGTCTCGGGACGATTGAGGGTCCGATCCTTGGAAGCATCATCTTCTTCGCGCTCCAGCAGTGGCTTCAGAACTGGGGTGCGTGGTACCTGATCATTTTCGGCGCCGTCGCCGTCTCCATCGCACTGTGGCAGCCCCGAGGTCTCTGGGGCATGGTGCGCGACAAGTTTCACTTCGAACTGTTGCCCGTTGGCTATCGAGTCAATGACGCCACGCAGGATCGTGTTCCCTGGGAGGGCGACCGTCCTTCATGGAAGCGCCGTTTCGCACGAAAGAAAGATGCGCCCGAGACCGTCGCGCCATAGTTCGGATTGGCCGCTGAGAGGCTCTGTTTTATTAGGCGAGTGCACCATTTCATGAAACCGACACCTGACGGTTCGTGCTTCGACTCATTGAGGTTATTGATATGAGGGCGTGTCCCAACCAGTATTGACCCGCCCGGTGTCACAGTCACGTCCAATACTGACCACAATGACTTCGCAGCCTTCAGCTTTCACTTTCTCGCACACTGGCGAGATCCATTTCGGACGCCGCCATGGGTGAGTTAGCCCGCCAGATCCTCTACAAGGCCAAATGGCACGATGTCGAGGTACGAATGGTCGATCGATTTTTTCCTAGTTTCAAGACCTGTTCGGGCTGTGGCAACGTGAAGCCAGAGTTGAACTTGAACGAGCGGATTTACTACTGCACGAACTGTGAACTGGTCATTGACCGCGACTTGAACGCGGCCATCAACCTCGCACGTTGGCAGCCCAAAGAGTCGCTCGCGAAAGTGAAGCCGCCACCAACGCGCGAGCTGCTTTTCTCCAAAACCTGATCCCTTAAGGATCTGCACCGCCAAGCACGCGGGAAGAGCCGATCGCCACCCGCCTAAACATCACGTCAACGTGATGAGGGCCCTGGGTCGGAACCGAGGACGCAGGCAGAATGTTGTCTGGGAAGTCGGACGATGAGTAAGCACCATTTGAGCCAGTAGGTTCTATTGGTCAAGGCGAATCGGTGGGTCCAATTCGGACACACGCTGTTTAGTAGCATTGACAGGTGCCCGCTCGAAATCCCACGCCTCGTCGCGCCCCTGGTGGCGTCGGCCCGCCATCTGGAGGGCGAAAGGGCCAACCTCGCACATCGGGATCTAACCGAACTTCATCACGGGACGGAGCAAATCGTCCTCCCCGGCCAGCGTCGTGGGAGCGCTCGTCGCGCAGCCGTGACGACACCCGAACACCGCGCGACGGCGCCGAACGACGAATCGATCGCTCAACTACTGACCCGCGCCGCACGTCGCGCCCGCCTCGAGCCGATGAGCGCGACGCGTCGAAGGACCGAGGCATCGCCGGCGAACGACCGGCTCGCCGCTACGACCGCGACGACGTCGATGCCCGGGGACCTCGAAGCGACGTGCCGCGACGCCCACGCCCCACGAGCGCCGGCCGTGAGGGCGGGTCGTCACGATCGCCGCTACCTGACACCCGTTACGACCGCGACGCCCGAGGACCGCGCACAGAGCGTCCGGCGCGACCCGGTGCGCGCACGCAAGGTTCGCCGCGACCGCCGCGCTCGGATGACCGCGACCGCGACACGCGGCCACCTCGGACGGGCTCTTTCTCGTCGAACGGACGGGCGCCCCGTCCGGAGCGTCGCGACGACCGCGACACCCGCGATCGCCGTCCGAGTCTCGCGCCTCGAGGTGCACGGCCCGATTCTCGAAACGGCCCGCCTGATGCGCGACCCCGTCGTGCGTCGAGTGGTCGCCCCGATCGACGTCCCCGCGAACTGACACCCGAGGAGATCGAGCGCGCGAAGGCCGACTCCTTCGGCAGGGCCAAAGGCTGGGGCGGCGTCGCACGCAAGGGCGGCGCGCACATCTCCTCGACCGGTCAGGCCATGGAAGTGACGCCGAGCACTGGTCGAAAGCCCGATCAAATGTCGACGTGGGTGGAGGACGTGCGACCTTCCGCGCCGGCGCCGGCCGCCAAGGCGAAGCCGAAAGTCAAGTACGCGTTGCCCGGCGACATCGCCGCCGACGTTCGCAAGGCCTTCATCGGTACGTCCTATATGCGCGAGAAGATGGTCATCACGCTCACGCGCGCGGCCGAGGCGTACGACCGCAAACGCTACGAAGAGGCCCTGCGACTCGGACGAATTGTCGCCGACGCCGTACCGGGTGTCGCGCCCGTTCGTGAACTGACCGGGCTCGCCGCGTATCGCGCCGAACGATGGAACATGGCAAAAATCCACCTTCGTGCACATTTCACCATTACCGGTGACGCCGAGCATTTGCCGCTCGTCATGGACTGTGACCGCGCGAACCATTGCTACCGCGCCGTGGAGAAAACGTTCGGCGAACTCGAAGAGAGTGAACCGACCGCTGAAGTGCTGGCCGAAGGCCGCATCGTGATGGCTTCGTCGCTCGCCGACCAGCGCCTGTACGCAGAGGCGATTGAACTTTTAACCAAGGCGGGTGCAACGAAGCAGTTGCGCAACCCCTCGTATCGACACGTTCGTCTCTGGTACGCGCTGGCCGACATCTTTGACCGCGCGGGCGACACGACGTCAGCGCGCGAACTCTTCGCGCGCGTAGTTATTGCCGAGCCCGACGCCTACGACGCCAAGGCCCGACTGGGCGAACTGGGCTCAGTCGCGCCCCGAAAGAACCGCAAGCGTCGTACCACCCCGGTCTCGAAGAAGAAGAGCGCCGACTAACTGAGTGCGGCCATGGCGGCCACCAGGGCAATGTCGGCGCCGCGGGTGTCGCCCACCAGTCCCACCTGCATCTTGTTCATCATGTAGGCAATCGTGAGGTTGACGTCCTGGTCCATGATGATGACCGATCCGCCGTACCCGCCCCAGTAGCAGCCGCGTGGTCCGAGGGGAACGTCGGGGCTCGCGAGACCGTAGCCGAGACCAAAGTTGAAGTTCATCCCCAGCACCATGTCCACGCCACCGACCTGGGGCGTGAAGATCATGTCGCCGGTCTTCTCCGAGAAGAAGCGGTGACCGTTCGCGTGTCCGTTATTCGCGACGATCTGTTGGATGGTGGCGACCGAACGGGCGTTGCCGTGGCCGTTGGCGGCGGGAATCTCCGCGGCGCGCCACCATCGTTGCGAGGGCATGGTGGCGTCGACCGGGGGAGAGGTGAGCGTGCGAACTGCAACGGAGTCCGGTGCGGCGCCCCCGAAGTCTTCTGGCGGCGGGGGGATCACGATGCTGACTCGGCCCTCTTCGGATTCGGGGAGCCCAATGAAGAAGTCGGCGCCCAGTACGTCGGCGACCTCACTCTTGAAAAACTGTCCGATCGTCGTGCCGGTGATGCGGCGCACGACTTCGCCAATGAGGAATCCTTGACTCACGGCGTGATAGCCCGTTTTTGTGCGGTCGTCCCACCACGGTTTCTGGGCGGCGAGCAGGCTCGTGGCGAGGTCCCAGTCGGCTAACTCCTCGGGCTTGATTGGCTCATGCCAACCAGAGAGCCCGGCGCAGTGGTTCATCACGTGACGTACTTCAATGTCCTCTTTCCCGTTGGCCGCGAACTCCGGCCAATAGGTCGCCACCGTCGCGTTGAAGTCCAGCTCCCCTCGGTCGAACAACATGAGTGCGACGAGGAACGTCATGGTCTTAGTGGTTGACCACACGTTGACAATGGTGTCGCGTTGCCACGGCGTGGCTTTCGTTTCGTCGGTGAAGCCACCCCAGAGGTCGGCGACCAGTTCGCCCTGGTGAAAGATGGCGATCGAGGCACCGAGGTCGGCGCCGTTCTCCAGGCTCTTCTCCAACACGTCGACGAGGCCCGCGAACTTGTCCGTTGTGGTTCCCTGTACTTGGGTCATGCGTCCCCCGATGAAGTCGTTGTGGCCGAGGCTAGTTCTACGAGGTCATGCCCGAGAGACCGACCAGGGCCCGCGCGTGCTCGATCTCGCCCATGTGGCGAAGTGCGTGCTGGTAGACCCAGCACTCCAACGCGTCACTTCTCGAGATGCCGCTCTCGCCACCGACGCGCGCGGAGAAGGTCTGGGCGACGCGAGGACCGTAGGGGTGGGCCACAATAATGTCGGCGAAGGTCGAGGGGTCAATTGACTGAATGTAGGTTTCGGTCGCCGCAAAGACCAACCGCTGGAACTCGAGGAATGCGTCGTAGTCGCCAATGCGCTGGTGCATCATTTCCTCGACGCTCTTCTCCTTGCCGGGGTCGTTGACCGCTAGTCCGAGTCGCTGCGCCCAGGCATCGTTGAAGAGGGGCGCCGGTCCCCCGGTGAACACAACGCTGCCGTCCTCGATCAACACCTGGTGGACGAGGGAGAAGGCGATGGGGAGGGCACGGCGGTCGGCCACGAGGTTTACCTGTTCGAGCGTCATGGTCGCGCACGCCTCGTCATAGAGCGAGTGGACGACGCGCACTCGTCGAAGCAGTGATGATCGGTAGTCGAAGTCCATCGTCGAAGTCTGGCGCACGCAGCCCGCCCGGTACCGAATCCTTCGTCCACGCGCCCGAAACGTCGAAAGACGTCGCGAGCACATCTTGTAACCTTGGAGAATGGATATTGCCTCCCTTCTCGGTGACGAAGCCTCATCACTGCTCGACCACACGGCCACCGCGTTCCCCAAAGAGCTCCTGACCTTGCCCAGTCCCAACTACATCAACGACGTCTTTACGTTGAGCGATCGTTCGCCCACGGTCCTGCGCAATCTCGGTACCCTCTACGGTCACGGCCGACTGGGTGGCACCGGGTACGTCTCGATCCTCCCCGTCGACCAGGGAATCGAGCACTCCGCCGCCGCCTCGTTCTCACCCAATCCCGAGTACTTTGACCCGGCGCGACTCTGCGACTTGGCTATCGAGGGCGGTTGCAACGCAATCGCCTCGACACTCGGCACGCTCGGCTCGGTGTCGCGTCGCTACGTCCACCGGATCCCCTTCATCGTGAAGATCAATCACAACGACCTCCTTCGTTACCCCAATACCTACGACGAGCGACTCTTTGCTTCGGCCCAGCAGGCCTCTGACCTAGGGGCCGTCGGCATCGGCGCCACCATCTACTTTGGTTCCGAGGGTTCGATCCGCCAGATTGAGGAGATCAGCAAAGCCTTTGCTGAAGCACATCGCCTCGGCATGTTCACGGTCCTCTGGACATATCTGCGAAATGATGCTTTCGTCAAGGACGGCGTCGATTACCACCTCAGCGCCGACTTGACCGGTCAGGCCAACCACTTGGGTGTCACCATTGAAGCCGACATCATCAAGCAGAAGCAGCCGGTCAACAACGGCGGCTACAACGCCATCAAGTTCGGCAAGACCAGCCCCCTGGTCTATTCGAAGTTGACCACGGACAACCCCATCGACCTCACGCGTTGGCAGGTTGTCAACTGTTACGCCGGCCGCATTGGACTGATCAACTCCGGTGGCGAAGCCCAGGGTGACAACGACCTCGCCGGCGCAGTGCGCACGGCCGTCATTAACAAGCGCGCCGGTGGCCAAGGACTCATCCTTGGTCGCAAGGCGTTCCAGCGACCCATCGATGAAGGCGCGGGACTCATCAACGCCGTACAAGACGTGTACTTGGACGAATCAGTCACGATTGCGTAGCTATACGCTTCGGTGATGAGTCCAGACGAAGTTTCGGACGCGGGGTGGTTGACGTGGCCGAACCTGATCACCGCCATTCGTCTGGCTCTGCTCCCGCTCTTCTTTTGGTTGCTCTTTGGCACCAACCATCGCGCCATTGCCGCGTGGCTCTTGGCGACGCTCGGAGCGACCGACTGGATTGATGGTTTCGTCGCTCGACGTTGGCATCAGGTCTCGAACGTCGGCAAGATCCTCGATCCCGTTGCCGATCGCATCTTGGTGATCAGCGGTCTACTCGCGGTCGCCGCCGCGGGCGCCGTACCCTGGTGGTTCGCGTCAGCGACGCTGACGCGCGAACTGATCGTGTCGATACTGACGGTCGTACTCGCGTCACTCGGCGCTGCCCGCATCGACGTCTTGTGGTGGGGGAAAGTTTCGACGTTTGCCCTGATGACGACCTTCCCACTGTTTTTGTTGACCACGAATCCCCACCACGCGGCGCTGACGTCGTGGCAGCACCCCATTCGAGATATCACGTGGGTGCTTGGAGTCACGGGACTGACGCTTTCGTGGATTGTGCTCGCGGGCTACGTGAAACCGGCGATGCGCGCACTTCGCACGGGACGCCAGGCCCGCCAAATCTTGTAAGTTTGCGCCATGTTGATTCCTTCTGAGCTCCGATATTCCAGCGACCACGAATGGGCGAAGGCGAACGGCGACATCATTCGCATCGGCATCACCGATTACGCCCAGGACGCACTCGGTGACGTTGTCTTCGTCGACCTGCCCAAGGTCGGCACCGCCGTCGACGCGCACGCCGCGCTCGGTGAGGTTGAGTCGACGAAGTCGGTGTCGGAAATCTATTCGCCGGTGGGTGGCACCGTCAGTGCAGTCAACGACACGTTGTCGACGTCGCCCGAGTTTGTGAACTCTGACCCGTACGGCGAAGGTTGGATCTGTGAAATCACGACGACGAGTAGCGCCGACTTCGACGCACTGCTTGACGCTGCGGGCTACGAAGCCCTCACGAACAACTGACCCTGACGTACCTTCTCGAAGTTCACTAAGGTGAAGCCGATGAACTGCCGTCGATGTGGAGAAATCCTTAACGCCAACGCTAACTTCTGTTGGTCGTGTGGAGCTCCACAACACGAGGCGAACACACCCGAAACCGTTGCCGTTCCCGTCGTGAGTGCGGCCGAGGCCCTGCATCCCGGTACGACTCGGGGACCAAACGGTGAACACGGTGACGAGTTGGTGATTGCCGCGGGACTCGAAGCTGGTAGTCGCATGGAACTCAAAGGAGAGATCACGTCGGTGGGTCGTCACGAGAACAGTGACCTTCTCTTAGACGACGTGTCGGTCTCGCGTCATCACGCGATCTTTACGCGCACCGCCAGTGGGCGCATCACACTTCGTGACCTCAACTCGCTCAATGGCACCTACGTGAACGGAACTCGGGTCGAAGAGACCACACTCCACTCGGCCGACGAGGTGCAGATTGGAAAATTCAAGCTGGTCTTCTGGGAGGCGACGCGATGAATGGCAGTCAGGGCATCATGCGTATTGGCGAGGTCCACACCCAACTTCGCAAGTACTTCCCTGAAATCGAACTGTCGAAGATCCGGTACTACGAAGACAAGGGCTTGGTCCAACCGAGTCGTAGCCGCAAGGGTTATCGCCTGTACTCCCAGCGCGACGTCGAATGTTTGCGAGAGGCAATCCGCTTGGCGCAAGAGGAGTTTGTGCCACTTCGCGTCGTACGACTTCGACTGATTGAACAGGGACTGCTGAAGGACGTGCCGGTCGCGTCGAGTCCGCGTCACGCGGCGCGCGAAGCGGTCTCGAACGTCGTATCAATTCCCGCACCGACCGCCGCGCCCACGTCGGGTGAGCGACCCACGTTGAGCGTCGTGCCATCGACGGAAGAAGAGCCGGCGACGAGTGACGCGCCGCTACCGAACACGTCGAACTATCTCTCGACGAGAGAGTTCGTCGCACTGACCGGGCTGTCGGCATCGGCGCTGCACCAGTTGCACGCACTCGGCGTACTCGCACCCGTGAAGGTGGGTTCGGAGATTGCTTTCACCGAGGGTGACGTTCGCGTGGCGACAGCCGTGAACGCGCTGCTCGAGCGCGGCCTCGACATTCGGCTCCTCGGCTCGGTGCGTCGCGTTGCCGAACGTGAGATTGGGCTTCTCGAGGACCTCTCCGCTCCGTTGCGTTCGAGGGGGAGCGGACTCACCAGCGATCAGGCGCAAAGTGTCACGGTCGAACTCGCGGGCGAAGTCGCGGCGCTGCGAGCGTTGCTCTACCAGCGAGCGTTGTCCGACTACCTCGGTCCCTAGACGTAAAAAAACTGCGGGTCTCGGTCTAGGCTGTCTGCATGGTTGAGGTCGTTCTACGAGCAGTTCGCGTCGACGTGGGCTCGTCCACACCACTTTTGCTTCTCGAGGAAGTTACCGGCTCGAGAGTGCTGCCGATCTTCATTGGTGCACCTGAGGCGACGGCCATTGCGTACGCGCTCCAAGGCGTGAAGGCGCCGCGTCCAATGTCGCATGACCTGCTCGGTAACGTCATCATCGCGCTCGGCGCGCAACTGTTCGCCGCCGAGATCACCGAACTTCGTGACAATACCTTCTACGCGAACCTCCGCTTGCTGCGCGACCACGAGGAAATCAATGTCAGTGCACGACCGAGTGACGCGGTGGCGCTCGCGCTTCGCGTGGGCGCGCCGATCCTCGTGAACGATGACCTCATGGCCGCCGAAGGCAAGATTATGGAACTCGACCTTGACGACGACGAGGACGATGACGATGACGATGAGCCGGCAAATGAAGCGGACCTCGTGGCTGAACTTCGAGAGTTCCTCGACACCATTCGGCCCGAGGACTTTGGTCAGTGAGACGTGGTTTAATCTCCGTCGCGATCTTCTTTGCCTTCGTCGCCATCTTTACCTTGAGCCGCCACAACACCCCAACAGTCACGACCACCACGACGGTCGCGCCGAGTGAGACGACAACAACAACGTCAGCGGGGGCAACGACCACGTCAACCCTCGCGGAGGCGGTCTGTCAGGGGAGTTCGTTCAACGGCGTCTACGACGAGGGTCAAGGCGCTGCGGGCACGGTCTACGCGAGCGTGACCCTTACCAAGACGTCGCCAGGTACGTGCGCGGTAACGGGATGGCCGATTGTGTCGCTGCAGGACAAGAGCGGGGCGCTCCTGCCCGTCAACCTCGTGAACGTGCCCTCAGCCGGTAATACGTTGCAGTTCTCAGCGCCGAAAGCCAACCGTGCACCGACCCAGGTGCTCCTGCACCAGGGTTCGGTCACCAACTTTTCCTTGGCGTACTCGTCGGTCGCGACAGCGAACACCGTGTGCGACAACGCCCTGACGCTCAACATCCAATTCGCCGCCGGCGGCTCCGCCGTGCCGGTGACGGCACCGTACGCGGTACAACCGTGCGACAACGGCAAGATCTGGGTCAGCCCCCTCTACTAACTGCGGTTCTGCGCAGCGGCGATCGTTGGTCTTCGCTCAACTGGCGGTTGGCTGGATGAGAATGCGACCGCGGGTCTTTCCATTGCGGACGTCCTCGAGGGCGCCGGGCAGTTGTTCGAGCTGTACTTGGCGATCGACGAGTGGTCCCAGGTCGAGTGAGCCAATCGTGTCACCGAGCGACGACCAGACACGCTCGCGAGTTTCAATCGACGCCTCAACGCTGTCGATGCCGAGCAGCGACACTGATCGCGTAATGAAGGGATAGACGGTCGTCGCGAATTCCGCCTTCGCGACCAGTCCACTCGCGGCGACCGCGGCGCCGTAGCGCAGCGAGCGAAGTATCTGGGCCAGTGTCAACCCCCCGACGCAGTCGATCGCCCCATCCCAGAGCTCTGTGCCGAGAACCCGACTTGGTTGATCGCTCACTTCGTCGCGTCCAATGACACGAGTGGCGCCTCGTTCGCGGAGCCACTGCGTGTCCTTCATCGAACCCGTTGACGCAACAGCCCGGTAACCGCGTGCCGCGAGGTAGGTAACGGAGTGTGAGCCGACGCCGCCGGTTGCCCCAGTGACGAGGACCTCGCCACCGGCGTGGAGACCGTGGTCCTCGAGCGCGAGGATGCTCTCCATCGCAGTGAAGCCGGCCGTGCCAATGACCATCGCCTCGAGGGTCGAGATGGTGTCGGGCAGTGGCGAAAGATACCGCTCGGGGGCGTAGAGGAACTGCGCGAAGCCACCGTCACGCGCCACGCCGAGTTGGCCGCCGTGGGCCGCCACGCGAGTGCCCACGGGTAGGTGGGGGAGCGTTGATGCCACGACGGTGCCCGCCGCATCGACGCCGCCGATAAGGGTCGCGACTCGTCGCACTCGACTCTTGGCCGAGGCGACCATTGCGTCTTTGAAGTTGATGCCGCTGTAGTCGACGGCAATGAGGACGTCGCTGTCATTACGGGGGACCGCCTCGACGTCGTGCACACCCATCGAGAACTGGTCCTCTACCTCACTGATCACGAACGCTCGCACCGCTCAACTGTACGGGCCATCGGGCGAGATGCGCGGCGCCTACCATGACGAACATGACCGTCATCTCCTTACAGGGACACCCAACGTGGGCGCAACTGCCCAAGCGCAAAGGTCGGACTCTCGTCTTGCTGCACGGGGGAATGAGCAGCAGCGCCAGTCTCCTTCGCACGCTTGGCCCGCCACTCGCCAAGGAGTTCCGCATCGCGGCCTTTGACCGTCGCGGACACGGCCGAACCGCCGATACCGACGCGCCGTTTTCCTACAGTGCCATGGCCGACGAGACGATTGCGTTTCTGGAGTACCTGGACCGACGGGTCCACCTCGTTGGCCATAGTGACGGTGGGAACGTGGCGCTCCTCGTCGCAATGCGCCGCCCCGACTTGGTGCATCGCGTCGTCGCGATTGGGGCCAACTATCACTATGACGGCCTCATGCCAATGCCACCCTTCGACACTGAAGGTGACGACTTCGCTGCGTGGGCTGAGCGCTTCGGCGAACACTCGCCCGACGGACCGAGTCACGCGGCGGTCGTCGAGGAAAAGACGCGGATCATGACCTACAGCGAGCCGAATCTGACCCCGGTTGACCTCGCGACGATTCCCGTCCCGGTGCTCGTGATGGCCGGCGACGATGACGTCGCAACGCTCGCCCACACCTGTTCGCTGTACGAGTCGATTCCTCATGCCCAACTCTCGATCGTCCCGGGGACCTCGCACATGCTCTTGAAGGAGCGCACGAAGGAAAGCCTTCGGATCATCCTCCACTTTCTCTCGTCGGATCTTCCGCCCGTCACCTACATGCCAATTCGCCGCCTCGAGCTTGACGTCAAGGACTGAGAAGTTTCGGGCCCAGCGAGGGGTCGACCGGTAGAATCGCCCCAATGTTGACGCGGCTATCATTTGCGCGCACTCGCTTTAGTACGTGGTGGGGGGCGCTGAGCGGACTGCGCAGCGACGCGTACCTATACGCACTCTCATCGCTCTTCGCACTCGGCCTCGGCATGACGTCGCGCCAAGGTGCGCAGTGGCAGTGGGGCTACCTCGCGACCGGCCCGTACGCAGCGTCTGCGTGCATCGCACTCGGGCTGAATCGACTTCGCCTGCAACGCACTTCAATGGTGCGCGTCGCACTCCTCGGCCTGGTCCTGCTGGGTTCGGTCGCAATCCCGCTCGGGCTCGAGGCCCGTTGGCGCGTGGCCCAACCCGAGGTCGGTGTTATTCACCGCGCGGGGGACAATCTCAAGGATGGACGCAATCCTTACCCCACGTACTACAAGAACGGCAAACTCCATGACGCGCTGCACGGGTTGCCGGCCTACGAGTCGTTCTTTCCCTACTTTCCGTTGATGGGTATCTTCGGATTGCCGTCGGCGGAGACGCACGAGAGCAAGGGTCTGACCGATCCGCGGATCGCGATGTCGTTGCTCACCTTGCTCGCGAGCTGTCTCGCACTTGGTCTCTTGCGCGCGTCAGGTAAAAAAAAGATACGCGTCGCGCAGATTCTCTTGGCGTTGCCCACCGGAGCGCTCTTCCTCTCGACGGGCGGCGACGATATGCCGATCCTCGCGCTCACGCTCCTCGGCGTCGTGGCGTTGCAACGAAGAAAGAACAATCTCGCGGGGGTGAGTTTTGGCCTGGCGGCGGCGATGAAACTCACGGCGTGGCCAATGGCGATTGGTGCATTACTCGTCGCACGAGATTCGAAAAATCGTTCGGCGTGGTGGCACGTGGGCGGATGGAGTGCCGCGATCGTCGCGGCGACCGTCGTGCCCTTTGCGGTGCGCGCACCGTGGGCCTTCATGTCCAATGTCTTCGCGTTCCCACTCGGTCTGACGGGCATTACTTCGCCGGCGGCGAGTGCCCTGCCGGGACACATCTTGACCACGTGGTGGTCGCCGCTTGGGCACATATTGGCGCCACTGACGTTCCTCATCGGTGGCTACTTCATGGCTAAGTACGTCAAGAAGCACTGGCCGTTGACGCTGTCCAGACTCTTGGCGGTTCTCGCCGTTATCTTCCTCACGATGATGTGCGTCTCGTCGGCGACGAGGATTGGCTACGTCATCTATCCGCTCAACTTCGCGTGCTGGTCGTGGGCCTGCCAAGAACAACACGTTCCCGCACCGGTGCTGGTCTAGATCGTCTCAGAGTTCTGGTAGATCCTGAACGTCCAGTCGATGAGGTTGTGTGCACTCTTGGTCACGGTGACGCCCACCACCCAGTAGAACCCGTCGTTGCCGGCCTTCTGAAAGAGTGTCTGGGGCGAACCGTTACTGGCGCCGTGGGAAAAGACGTTCCACCCGCGTGCTTCGAGCTCTGTCGAGAAGAAGGCCAAGAGCGATCCGCTGTTCGTGGGGGACGTCAGGGGCTGATAGCAGTCGAAGTCGCCGGCCCCGGCGTTGGGAATGTTGCCACCCGATGTGCTCGCGGTGCCCACCGGCACAATGAAGGCGTCATTGATGTTGGCGGGTATCTCGGATTGATTCTTGCAATAGTCGAGCGCGGACGACGACTTCGCAATGTTCAGACCTCCGACGACGACGGGGATCGTCGTCTTGGTCTTGGTGATTCCCTGATCGGACGCCAAGTTGACCACCATGAACACGAGCAGCATGGCGACCGCCAGAATGAGGACGCCGGCGGCCGGCCAGATGCTCGTTGTCGTCGTAAGTGGCGCCTTCGGTTCATCGCTCATTCGTCCCACCCAAGGTGGTCAATCGGCCCGTGACCAGATCCCAGTTTCCAGTTCGCGGCACTCGTGAGTGCGGCGAGCACGAAGGACTTGGCGTCGCGCGCCGCGTCGGGAACTGCGCGACCGTGCGCGAGTCCGGCGGCGATGGCGGCCGATAGTGAACAGCCGGTGCCGTGGTCATTTCGCGTGTCAACGCGCGCCGCGTCAAAGATGAACACGTCGCCGGCGCCCACGAGGATGTCGGGCGCGCGTGTTTCGGTGAGTGACGCCTCTGCGAAATGACCACCCTTCACCAGCGCGAACGTCGGCCCGAAGTCGAGGATGGCGAGGGCGAGGGCGACCATGTCATCGTGACTCCTAATGTCTCGAACGTCGACGTCACAGAGCAAGGACGCCTCACGTAGGTTCGGCGTTACGACTTCGGCGTAGGCGAGGAGTGCGTCGCGGTACGCCTCGACGCCACCGTCGGACATGAGCGCGTGGCCACTTGACGACACGAGGACCGGATCGACGACGAGATGGGGAAGTAGTCCTTCGCTCGCGAGCCCCGCCACGCGTTCGATCGTCGCGGGTGAGGCGAGCATGCCGGTTTTTACGGCCGAGACGTCAAAGTCGGCGACGACGCTGAGGACCTGCGCGACGACCATGTCGGGCTCGATAGCCGCGACCGCGTCGACGCCAAGGGTGTTCTGTGCCGTGACTGCGGTGATCGCCGTGGTGGCGTGCAGTTCGAAGGCGCTAAAGGTTCGCAGGTCGGCCTGGACGCCCGCGCCGCCCCCGGAGTCCGAGCCGGCGATCGTCAGCACAGTGAGGGGTTGCACTTGCACAACCCTACTAACGGGCGCCGACTCGTTAGTACGCTGGATGCGTGGGAGATCTCTTTACCGTTGGTTCACTCAGTTCGACGTCGAGGCTCGTCGTCGGTACTGGTGGGTTCCGGTCGATGGACGTGCTGAGTGCCTCACTCGTGGCCTCGGAGGCCTCTATCGCGACGGTCGCCCTGCGACGGGTGGACCCCACTGTCGAGGGTTCAATTTACGATCTGCTCGGACGACTCAACTTTTCATTGCTGCCCAATACGGCAGGTTGTTTCAGCGCGGGCGAGGCCATCAAGGTGGCCGAACTGGCCCGCGAAGCCTTCGAAACCAACGCCGTCAAACTCGAAGTCATCGGTGACGACGACACACTGCTGCCCGACACGACCGAGACCTTGCGGGCGGCCGACGCGCTCGTGCGCGCCGGCTTCGAGGTATGGGCGTATACCTCGGACGATCCGGTCGTTGCCCAGCGACTCGAACAGGTTGGCTGCGTTGCTGTCATGCCGCTCGGTTCACCGATTGGATCAGGACTCGGCGTTCGCAATCCGCACGCCATCTCGATGATCGCCGAACGAGTCAGCGTGCCCGTCCTGCTCGACGCCGGTGTCGGCACCGCCTCAGACGCTGCCCTCGCGATGGAACTGGGGTGCGACGGCGTCCTCGCCGCGTCGGCGATCAACCGGGCTCTCGACCCGGTCATGATGGCCGAGGCCATTCGCGATGCGGTACGAGCTGGGTTCCTGGCCCGTCGAGCGGGCAGGATTCCACCGCGTTTACACGCCGAAGCATCATCGCCCTCACTGGGGCGCCCAGATTTATTTGTGGAATGAGTCGGGTCGAAACTACACTCGTGTAGTCCGTCGGGTTAGTCTGGACAGGCCTCGGTCGGGAGGAAACGACAATGACAGATACCTTAAAAAATGGATTTAGTGGCCCGATGGTCTGTCGCCTTACCGGCGTGACGTACCGTCAGTTGGACTACTGGGCGCGAACCGATCTCGTGACGCCCTCCATTACCGCCGCGCAGGGCAGTGGTTCCAAACGCACGTATGCCTACTCCGACGTTTTGGAAGTGAAGGTCATCAAGTCGCTGTTGACCTCAGGCGTCTCGCTTGGTCGCGCACGTCAGGCCGTCGAGTGCCTTCGCAACTCTCTGGGCGCCGATCTCGCCTCGAGCAGTTTGGTGCTCAGTGACGCCGGATCGGTGCTCGCGCGTGACGACGACGACCTGGTGGACCTGCTGCGCGGGGGCCAGGGCGTCTTCAACATTGTCCCCATGGCGAACGTGGTCGCCGAACTCACGACCACCATTCGTCAGACGCAACTCGCAACGTCGGAGAGGGAGTCCCGTACGGCGTGACCGATCCATCGCCGATCGACGCCTCGCGTCGTCGGCACCCCTGCCTCGAGCCTGCGCCGCAGGATCTGTTCGCCCATCCCAGCGAGAGGGCCTTCGCGCGCCTCCTCAACCTCTACAACTTCGCCTGGACGTACGAGCCGGTCGAGTTTCCCCTCGCGTGGGACGAGCACGGCGTGCCGGTGCGGGGCTTTCGACCGGACTTCTTTCTGCCCGATCTCAAACTCTTCATTGAACTCACCGTGCTCGAACAACGGCTCGTGACGAAGAAGAATCAAAAGGTCCGACTGTTTCGCGAACTCTACCCCGAGGTGCAACTTCTCGTCGTCTATCAGCGTGACTTCGTCGCGTTGCTCGAGCAACACGGTCTGGGAACTCTCGATACTTTCGCCGCGTAGAGTGGCTGACGTGACCGATCGACGCCCTTTTTTGTACGACGCACACGTCGCGCTCGGGGCCAAAATCGTTCCTTTCGGTGGTTGGGAGATGCCGCTGCACTACGCCACGGGCACCGTTGGGGAGCACCTCGCGTGTCGCCACGACGCGGTTGTCTTTGATGTCAGTCACCTCGGCACCGTTCGCTGCGACGGCCCGGGAATGTTCGATGTCCTCCAAGAGACCCTCACCAACGACCTACGCAGAGTCGAGCCCGGACGCGCGCAGTACACGCACCTTTTGAACCACGATGGCTTCGTCGTCGATGACATCATCGTGTGGTGGGTGAGCGACAACGAGTTCGACGTCATGCCCAACGCGTCGAACACCTCGGGCGTCACTGAGGCGCTCCCGGGCGTCGACGTCACCGACGAACGATGCATTCTCGCAATTCAGGGTCCCAATGCTCGAGCGAAAGTTGCGACCGTCGATCAGCGTTTCGCCGACGTCGGCCGTTTTCGCGTGACGCGATTCGACTACGACGGTGTGGAAGTGCGCGTCGCCGGGACCGGCTACACCGGTGAAGAGGGCTTGGAGATTGCCGTGCCCAACGAGGCGGCCGAGGCGCTACTCGCGAAGCTCGTCGACGCGGACATTACGCCCGCCGGTCTGGGCGCTCGCGACACGCTCCGTCTTGAGGTGGCGCTGCCGCTCTACGGTCACGAACTCACGTTGTCCTCAACGACGCTCGAAGCGAAGCTCGGCTGGGTGCTCGGATGGGACAAGGAGACCTTCCGAGGTCGCCAAGCCGTGCAAGACGAGCTCGATCGCGGTCCCAGTCGACAGTTGACCGGTCTCATCGTTGAGGGCCGTCAACCGTTGCGTGATGGTGGTGACGTGCTGATTGACGGCACGAACGTCGGCACGCTGTCATCAGGCAACTTCTCACCCGTTTTACAGTGCGGCATCGGCATGGGACTACTGCGCGACGCGCCCGACGCCAATACGCCTGCGACGGTCTCGCTTCGTGGCCGCGAGATCTCCGCGACGATTACGCCGCTTCCGTTCGTTCGAAAGGCAAAGTGAGATGGCCGACTACCTGCCGCACACGCCCGCGGAAGTCGACGAGATGCTCGACTTCTTGGGCATGGGATCAATGGAACAACTCTTTGCGCACATTCCTGCGGCGGTGCGACTGACCCAAGGGCTTGACCTGCCCGAAGGAATGAGCGAACCGGACGTTGCAGCGCTCTTCACGCAGTACACGTCAGCCAATCTCGCCAAGGCCACCGAGATGACGTGCTTCGCCGGCGCGGGCGTCTACGACCATGAAGTTCCCGCGGTCGTCAAGATGCTCGCGGGACGGTCTGAGTTTGTCACGGCCTACACGCCGTACCAACCTGAAGTTGCCCAAGGGGTCTTGCAAGCAATATTCGAATATCAGACATTGATCTCGAGGCTCAGCGGACTTCCCATTCCGAACGCCTCGTTGTACGACGCCGCGACCGGACTCGTCGAGGGACTCAATATGGCCTCGGGCGCAACCGGTCGCCAAAAGATGGTCATCAGCGCGGGCGTGCATCCACACTGGCGTGAAGTCGCGGCAACGTTCGCACGGGGCACCGGCCATGAGCTGGTCACCGCACTGCTCGTGGACGGCATTACGGACTGGGGGAGCGTCGACGCCACCAACGCCGCCGCCATTGTCGCCGCCTACCCGAACTACCTCGGCGTGCTCGAGGACATGACGGAGGCCAAGTCACTCGCCGTGTCGAACGACGCGCTGTTCATCCTCGGTGCTGACCCGGTGGCGGCGGGCGTCTTAAAGACGGCTGGCCAATGGGGCGCCGACATCTTCGTCGGTGAGGGTCAGCCCTTCGGCACGCCGCTCGCGTACGGCGGTCCCTTCCTCGGTCTCTTCGCCTGCACGGAGGCTCAGACAAGACGACTCCCGGGTCGGATTGTGGGTGAGACCGTTGACTCCAATGATCGACGGTCGTTCGTTACAACGCTTCGCGCCCGAGAGCAAGATATCCGCCGAGAGAAGGCGACGTCGAATGTCTGCACGAACCAGACATTGATGGCCGTCACCGCGGCGATCCAGCTCGGATGGCTTGGCACGCAGGGACTCCGCGAGATTGCGACGCGAAGCGCGCAGGGTGCCCACTATCTCTACAACGAACTACTCAAGATAAGTGGTGTGCACGCCTTGTCCTCACAGCCGTTCTTTCGCGAATTCGCCGTTCGACTCTCGCGCGACGCTTCGTCAGTGCTGCTCACGATGGCCAACGACGGCGTCCTCGGTGGCGTCGCGGTCTCGGCACTGACCTCCGGCGACGATACGTCGATCGACGGCGACATCGAGAACGTCTTGCTCGTCACTGTGACCGAGCGCCGCACGAAGGACGAGATTGATCATTACGTCGAGATACTGCGAAAGGCGGTCGGCGAATGAGCCGCGCACTCTCAGGCGGAAAGGCGTCGTCGGCGCCGCTGCTCGGCCACGCGACGGAACCCACACTCTTTGAGATGTCGGTCCCTGGACGTTCGGCCTACCAACTGCGAACGACGGGCGTGCCGGCAGTGGCGCTGAACGAGCTCGTGCCAGCAGTGCACTTGAACTCCAATGTCGTCGACATCGCCGAGGTCTCGGAACGTGACCTCGTGGCACACTTCACTCGCCTCTCGCACCGCCAGTTCTCTGTCGATCTCGGAATGTACCCACTCGGTTCGTGCACGATGAAGTACAACCCGAAGTTCTGTGACGCGGTCGCTAATGATCCCGGACTGAACTCAGTGCACCCCGGCGCGCCGGCGGAGTTGACCCAAGGTTGGCTCGAACTGCTCGCGACGCTCGAAGAGAAACTCTGCGCCGTGACTGGCATGGCCGCCGCGACGCTCCAGCCAGCGGCCGGCGCCGCGGGCGAACTGACCGGACTTTTATTGATGCGCGCCTATCACAGCGCGAATGGGAACGCGCGTAAACGCATTCTCATTCCCGACTCGGCGCATGGCACCAATCCCGCGTCCGTGACCCTCGGCGGCTACGAGGTCACGACGATTCCTTCCAATGACCGCGGTCTCGTTGACCTTGAGAAGTTGAAGGCCGCGCTCGGCCCTGATGTGGCCGGCATCATGCTGACCAATCCCAACACGCTGGGACTCTTCGAAGAGGAGATCACCGAAATCGCCGCTGCGGTGCACGACGTCGGAGGACTTCTTTACTACGACGGCGCGAACCTGAACGCCATCCTCGGCGTGGTCCGTCCCGGCGATATGGGCTTCGACATCGTGCACATGAACCTGCACAAGACGTTCGCGACACCACACGGAGGAGGAGGCCCCGGCGCCGGTCCGGTCGCGGTCTCCACACGACTGGTGGAGTTCCTCCCCGGTCCTAGGGCCACCCGCAACGATGACGGCACCTACTCCTGGGTGAAGCCACCGAAGTCAATTGGTCGCGTGCACGGATGGCACGGCAACGCAATGGTGTTGGCGCGTGCGCTGGCCTACATCGACGTCCACGGGGGCGACGGACTCACGAGAGTTGCCCAACACGCCGTGTTGAATGCGAATTGGCTGCGACACCGCCTGCGCGAGACGCTCCCCGCCGCGTACGACCGGGTCTGCATGCACGAGTGTGTCCTCACGGCAACGTCACTCAAGAACACGTACGGTGTGCGCGGTCTCGACGTCGCCAAGGCGCTCCTCGAGGAGGGATTTCATTCCCCCACCGTGTACTTCCCCTTGATCGTCGAAGAGGCACTCATGTTCGAACCGACCGAGACGGAGAGTCTGCAGACGCTCGAAGCGCTCGCGGCGGCGGTCGAGCACATTGCCCAGCGCGCGATCGACGATCCGGCGGCACTGCACCTCGCTCCCCAGACGACGCCCGTCTCTCGCGTCGATGAGGCCCGGGCCGCGCGCCATTTGATTCCCACGGAGGATGCGGCGCGACTTTCGACAAGATAGTGAGGAGAACGTTTCGCCAAGAGTGGGTCTATCGATTCACCGTGAAATGTCCAACTCGATTCAATGGACTTCAGCGAGGAATATGGAGAATGCAGCGATTGATACTCGGCGATAGTTCTCGCCGGGCTGCACAGCGCCAGCGTAGGCGCCCAGTTGAGCGGGGCTGAGCGAGCACTGAGCTGGAAATCGTCAACGCGACGGTCCGCCAGAGGTGGCGCGGGGACGAACTAGTTAGCGAGCGAAGAAACGCGCCAGGTCTTGGCGCCATCGCTCGTCTCGTACAGAGTGTCATATTGCCCGGTGCCGTTGCCGTGACCGAGCGCGAGGCCTTGCATCGGATCGACGAACGTCAGTTGCGTGATATTGGTACCTGGCGCTCTGCCCAGAGTGACGGCCTTGCTCGAAGCGGTCGACAAGAGATGAATATCTTGCGACTGTGCGCCACCCATGTAATTGATGAAGACGGCCGCGAACGTTGATATCGGATCGAATGTTCCAAAACCGAACTGCGCAATCCCTCCACGACCGTACGTCCAAGTTGCACCACCATCGCGTGAGAAGACGATGTCGCCGGCCATCATTCCCTGATCACACTGCGCCCAGAGCGTAACGCTCGACGTGGCAGCGAGGCCGCACGCGACGACACTGCTGAGGAGGGGTTTCGACCTAATCACAAAGGTCTGGCCTCCGTCGTACGACGTCGCGAGGAAAGCAGTCCCCGGACCCACTTGCTCCTGGGTCGTCAACCAGACGTCATTGCCAAACACCGCAATGTTGGGCAACGCCGACACATCCTTTAGTCCAATAGGAAGGAAATGCGCGGTCCAATGACTCGACGTCACTGGTGAACTATCCAGCTGTCCATTCGCGCATGACGTTTTTGGGTTTGGGCAAGCGGAGGTCACGGCATAGAACGCCGTCGACGTTGACGCGACAGTATTGACCCTTTGGTCCGGTCGAATGACATCTCGCTGCCATGACACGCCGCCGTTGAACGTGGCGTAGAGCGCAGTCTGTGAATTCGCGATTTGCACGACGGCCAATCCATCGTTCTCGTTGGCGAAATTCAGTTCATAGAGTGGACCACTTTGATTGGTTCGTCCAAACGTTACGGGTGGGGCGTTCACCCTCGTAAAGGTTCGCCCGCCGTCGTTCGACCGCTCGAGGGCGTAACAACTCCTGCCGTCTGCACAGTTTCGTGTCCACAGAACGTAGAGCACAATCGAAAGTCCCACTTGGCTTATCAATGCCGGCTCGGGAGATTTCGTGGAAGGGGCTACGGTCGATGAACTCGACACCGGAGCGCCGCACGTTGCCACAATGAGGGCGATTGAAAGTATGGAAGCTCCGTGGCGCGCTCTTCGTTTCGTGCGACCTCGCATGGCTCTGGTTTAGCAGTCAGTGCGACCGTCGATGTAAGGCGACGACGCGAGGAAGTGCCAGAAAGCGACGTCAGTCGACGGGCGAAGAGGCGACGCCGTGCGTGACCTTGCGCAGGAGTCGGGCCAGTTCGCGTTGCTCGCTCGAGGTGAGTGAGCGGACCGCGACGCGTTCGTGCTGATTGAACTTTGGGAACAGCGCTTCGATAAGGTGCTCGCCCGACGTCGTGAGCTCAATTGAGACCCGTCGTCGATCGTCCTTGTGGGGAAGTCGTCGAATCAGTTTTCGGGTTTGCAAGGTCTTGATGACGCCGGTCAACGTCCCTTTGGTGACGCCGGCCTCTTCGGCCACGTGGCCGGTTTCCTGGGTGTCCCATATCCACAGGATCCACAGCACCGTGAAGGCGACCCAGCTGAGGTCGTACTCGGCGAGAACCGTTCGCTCCATGTGATTGCGAACGGCCGTCCCGGCGCGGTACACGTTCGAGATGGCGCTCATCGCGGTGAAGTCGAAGTGCTGACCCTTCAGTCGAGCCTTAATGTCCTTCTCCGCTTGCAGTACCACCGCGGGTGACTGAGAACTGATGCGGCGGCTCATGAGCTCTGTCGCAAAGTCGTGCCACCGGCGAACGTGGTGCCGACGGATCGGAAGTAGCCGCCGATGATCTCTTGGGGAGCCAACCGTGCCAACTCTTCGGTTGGGGAATCGAACAGGTCCAGCGTCGCAGTCCCCTTCCACACGGGACCGAGGTCGAGATTGACGCCTGCCATGGTGACCACTTCGTCCATTGAGTCAATGCCATCAAGTTCAATGCGTGGGAACCAACGGTGGTGCAACATGGCGTGGCCGTTCACGAAACCGTTTGACGACGTCAGTGCTCGGAGTGTCACGGTCGCGTTCGCCAATCGCCGATCGCCCGCCGCGAGGGTCATGCCAAACATTGCGCCGGCTTCGAGTCGCGGTCCAGCGCTGCCCACCGTCACTGGACGGGTCTGATGAATTGAACCGATCTTTTTTGGGTAGCCCTGGAGGTATCCGCGCACGAGTGCGAAGTCCTTGTCGACCCAGATGAACACACAACGGCTGTAGAGCTGGCCGTCGTAGCGACAGCGCACGACGACGAACGATTCTTTGTATTGAGCGCGCACGGGGTCCAAAAGTTCCGCTCGATCGTCGCCACAACTCTGCCAGTCGGCCCAGATGAACGCCACGGCGCCGGGGTCCTCGTCGTCATTGGCGAGTTCAACGTCGGGAGGAAGGACGGCGCGCACATTGGCGGGATCGGTGCGGTACTCGACCGTGAGCAGGTCACCGGAGTAGTGCCACGGCGGCGGCGGCAAGATTGACGCCTCACCGGTCGTCGTTCGCGGGAAGGGGAGGCCCTGAAACGTCATTAGTACTTTTTAGTCCAGCCGTCGGCCGGTCGATCAAACCAGACGTGGACCTGACCGGTGCCGATGGAGTTTTCATACTGCGAATACATGCGTCCGGGCGCGGTGCACTCGACGCCACCTAGCGCGTGCACCATCATCTGATAGTGGGCGAAGTGACCCTCGGGTCGAACCTTCATGAACTCGTCCATTTCGTTTACGACCTGGGCATGGTCCCCGCGGACGAGCGCGTCAATCACACGGTGGTCCCACTGTCGAGCCTGGTCGGAGTAGATATGCTCCTCGGGCGCCGCTTCGTGATCACGCAGGTTGCGCAGTTTGTGGAACGTGTGGCTGAGCGCTCCCGACGCGATGAGCACCACGCGCAGATCGCTCTGGCGAACCGCTTCGGCGACCACTTTGCCCACGGTCGCGAAGTCACTGGTTTCGGCCGTCTGGCAGACACCAATGGAGGCCCACGCCTCGCCGCCCTGGAGAAAGGGTAGGAAGTTGAGCGTGGCGTACGTGACGGGAAGGTGTTCGTTGTCGATTGGCGTGATCCAGCAGTCGTCGGTTTCGTCGGCGATTTTGCCGATCAGTCGGGCGAAGTCCGCATTGCCCGGCATGTCGTAGGGGACGCTCGACATCCCTCGTGGCAGTTCCTCGCTCGTAAAGAATCCCATTCGCCGCTCGGCGGCGGTGACGACGAATTCGACCGTCGTGAACCAGTGGCTATCGAACACCAGCACGAGGTCGGGCTTTACAATATCGAACACCTCGCGTCGAAGGTGTTGGAGCCCCGTAAAGAGAGTGCTCTCATTGCCGTTATTCAACTCTCGACGAACGTCGTCGGGCAACACGATGGTGGGTACGTGCGCGAGCAGTCCGGCACCGACGATTTCACCCATGGGTAGTTCCTTCCTTTATTTGCAACGTTTTCAGATCTGAATAGAAGTCGAGGGCGTAGTCGCCGCCTTCTCGTCCAATGCCGCTGATGCCGGTGCCCCCGAAAGGTGCGGTGAGATCGCGCACGAGGAAGCAGTTAACCCAGATGGTGCCGGCGCGAAGCTGCGCGCCGAGTCGCTCGGCGCGCTTCTCGCTCCTCGTGTAGATGATGGCCGAGAGTCCGTACGGCGTCGAGTTGGCCAGTTCGACCGCTTCGTGTTCGTCGGCGAACGTCTGGATGGTCAGTACCGGTCCGAAGACCTCACGCTGCACAATCTCGGAGTCGTTGGCCTTGGGCTCGACGAGCGTGGGTTGGTACCAGAGACCGTCGTCGCGTTCGAGTTCCCCACCGAAGACGATGGTGTCGCCATTGTTACGGGCTCGCTCGACGAAGGCGCCCACGCGCAGGAGGTGCTCGGGATGGATGAGCGGTGACACGGTCGTCGCGGCGTCGCGGCTGTCGCCCAACACGTGACGCTTCGCCGCCGCCTCAAAGAGTCGGACGAACTCTTCGCGAATGGAGGTTTCGATCAAGAGTCGCGTGCCCGCGAGACAAACCTGGCCGCCGTCGTCGTACATGACGGCCGCCTTCTGCGCCGCGGCGTCGAGGTCGGCGTCGGCGAAGACAATGAAGGGTCCTTTGCCACCGAGTTCGGCCGTGAAGGGGACCAGATTCTGGGCGGCCGCCTTACCTATGAGGCGGCCAGTCTCGGGCGAACCGGTGAATGAAATCCGGCGAACACGCGGGTCCTGCACCAGCGCCGCACCGACCTCTTCGCCCATGCCTTGGACCACGTTGAAGACGCCCGGAGGAAACTGTGCTTCGTCGACCAGGTCCATCAACATTGAACAGCTGAGCGGCGACCATTCGGCCGGCTTGAGGACGACGGTGTTGCCGGCCGCGAGCGCCGGTGCGCACTTCCACGTCGAGAGCATGAAGGGCGCGTTCCAGGGCGTGATGACGACCGTGACGCCGGCGGACATACGAAGCACCGTGTTCTCGGTCCCGTTGGACGACCACCGACGTGGCGTGTAGTTCCGAGCGAGTTCGGCGTAGGCGCGAAAGTTTCGAGCACCGCGTCCAATCACTCGTAGTTTCAGACTCTCTTCGAGCATCGCCATATCGAGACATTCGACGTGCGCGATCTTCTCGACGTCGCGATCAATGAGATCAGCGAGACGATCGAGATACACCCCACGTTGTGCACTGGAGAGAGCGGCCCACGCGGGAAACGCGTCGCCTGCTGCCGTCACTGCCAGATCGGCTTCGACCGCGGTACCTCGGGCGACGTCGGCCAACTTCCAGGTCCAATCGAGTGGCGTTCGATCTTCGAAAGTTCGCGACGATGACACGCGCTGGCCATTGATGTAGTGGTCCGGCGAGACGCTCACGCCGTCGACCTCCACTCGAGGCGCACTCACGATTGGAACTTCGGGCGAATGGAAGGAAACGCAAGTTCGTCGCGCGTCGTGGCGTTGGGTCGTCGTTGTCCGCGGAACTCCCACTCGGCCCCGAGGGCGGTGGAGAGGACTTCTTCAGTCTCGGTGGGCTGCGCGCCCACTTCGTCGCTCACTGGCGTGGGACCCTCAACGATGTGATTCGTCAATGCACCGAGTCCCTCGACCTCGACCGTGACCACATCGCCCGGTTGGACGGGACGCGAGACCGCGGGTGTCCCCGACAAGATGACGTCACCAGGTACGAGGGTGATCAGGCGAGCGAGATCCGCAACGAGATAATGCATGTCCCAGGCCATCTCGTCGGTCGAGCCGTCCTGGCGAACGTCGCCGTTCACCGTCGTGCGCATGGCTTTGTGGTTGAAGTCCCAGCCGGTCACGAGTCCCGGACCGATCGGGCAGAGCGTGTCAGCTCCCTTCACGCGCAGCATTGAACCGGCGTCGGTGTCACGAAAGTCGTGCAGGCCGTAGTCGTTGGCAATGGTGTAACCCGCGATGTAGTGGGGTGCATCGGCGACAGATACGTTGCGCGCTGTTCGGCCGATCACGATGGCGATCTCGCCTTCGTAGTTGAGGTATTTGCAGTTCGATGGCCGCACGACAGCACCACCGTGCGCGTTGAGCGCCGAGATTGGCTTGTGAAAGTACGTCGGTGCTGGCGGGAGTTCCACACCGAACTCGCGCACGCGAGAGATGTGGTTGAGGTGGCAACAGAGGATCTTGGTGGGGGAGACCGGCGGGAGGTGGGTCGCAACTGCTGCCTCGACACGTCGACCGTCGCGGGCCACCAACGTGTCGCCATCGAGGACGACGTCGGTCGGGTAACCGTCGAGAAGAATTCTTCGAAATTCCACGTCGCTCCCATAGTCGTTTGTATCTAAACGTTGTGGTCAAGACTAGTAAGTTGCAGGGAGAGTGGCTCCGCGCCAAGTGCTACCTTTCCCAACGTATCCCAAGGGGGCAAGATGTCCAGTGAGTACAACCGCCTGCGCGTGCTGTGGCCCGACCATCTCGGTCTGGCGAGAGGCAAGTACGTGCCGGCCAGTTTGGCTGACCACGGCGTTCGTCATTGCACTGGTACCTGGGCCCTCGGTTACGACCGTGGCATGACGCCCGAAACACCGGGGTCACATTGGAACGAGGGACTGCCCGACTTCGACGCGACGTACGACCTGGATGACATTCGACCCGGCTGGGAGCCGGGAACGCGGGTCGTGGTCGCCGATCTCATGCGTCTCGGTGAGCCCTTCGACGTCGCGCCGCGTCATGCCCTGCATCGCGCGATCGCCGACTGGAAGGATCTCGACTTCAGCCCCTTTGTGGGCATGGAGTTCGAGGCCTACATCTTCGAGCCTGACGGCTCGGGTGGATGGCGTCCGATCGACACGCCCGGCGCCTACGTCTATGGCACCGGGCCCGCAGTGGACCCGTATGGACTTCTCGACGCTATCTGGGAGGCCTGCGAAGATGCGGCGATACCGCTCGAGTCGGTGAACTCTGAGTACGATTCGCCACAGTTCGAATTCACGTTGCGCTACAGCGACGCGCTGAGCGCCGCCGACGAGGGATTTCTCTTCAAAGTGCTCGCGCGTGAGGTTGCGCATCGACTCGGTCTGCTGCTCACCTTTATGGGCAAGCCGTTGTCGGACCGCGGTGGCTCGGGTCTGCACTTCAACATCTCGCTGCGCAACGGAGCCGGCGAGAACGTGATTCACGACCCATCCGCGCCGGACGGCGTGTCAGAACTCGCGAAGCAGGCGATTGCTGGCATGCTCGCGCACCATCAGTCGCTCGCGGGATTGTGTGCACCCAACGTCAACGCCTATAAGCGGTTGCGCCCCGCGTCGCTTTCGGGTTACTGGGCCAACTGGGGCTACGACCACCGTGGTGCGACCGTGCGAATCCCGCCCGAGCGCGGGGAAGGCTCACGTCTGGAGCATCGACTGAGCGACGGCGCAGCCGTCGTGCACACCGCCCTGGCCGCCGTGTTGCAAGCGGCGCGACTTGGCTACGTCAACAAGTTGGAGCTCGGCCCGGCCGAAGGTGGCAACGGACTCGACACCATTGACGCGACGGTGGGCGTACCACCATCACTGAGCGCTGCGCTCGACGCGCTCGAAGCCGATCACGAACTGGTGAGCGCCGTCGGAGCACAAATCGTCGCACAGCATGTGGCGGTCAAGCGAACGGAGTGGGAGCGCTTCACTGGTGCCACGACAGACTGGGAGATGCGTGAGTATCTCCCGTTCCTTTAACGCCACGAAACCTTTACTGGCAGTCTCTTCGTCCCACTAATGAAGTTCGAGCGGAAACGTTCACTCGGACCATTTGCCTCGATCTTGGTCCAGGCCTTCGCCATCTCTTCGAACATGACGCGAAGTTCGAGACGCGCGAGATGCGCGCCGAGACAGAGGTGCGCGCTGTGGAGTCCAAAGGCGACGTGGTCATTGGGGGAACGGTCGGGAATGAACGTCTCCGCGTCGGGAAACTGCTCCTCATCAAAGTTTGCCGAGATGTACCAGAGGACTACCTTGTCGCCCTTCTTTAACTTCTGTCCGCGCAGTTCGGTGTCCTCGACCACCGTGCGTCGAAAATGCATGGTGGTCGTCGCCCAACGAAGGACTTCGTCCACCAGCGACTTCACCTGCGCTTCGTCCATGTCCGGCAACGCCGCGAAGATCTCCGGGTGATCAATGAAGACCTGGGTACCCGCGGTCATGGTGTAACGGGTGGTGTCGTTGCCGGCGGCAACCATCAACGCGAAGAAGTTCTTCAACGTGGGGTCGTCGAGAGTGTCACCGTCCTTGGTCGGGGCCAGGAGTGCAGTGAGGACGTCGTCGGTGGGCGTCACGCGACGCTCTTCGAGCGCCAACTGTGCGTACTCGAAGAGTTCAATGGCGACCGGGCTTCGAAACGGCAGTAGTCGGTACTCGCTGGTGTCGGTCTGGTCAACGACGTAGTCAGTGAAGTCGGGGTCGGAGTTGCCAATGAGCGCGTCGCCTTTGCTGACTAACCAGTCGAGGTCTTCGTCAGGAAGACCCAAGAGCCGTCCGAGCATTCGCATGGGTAGTTCACGGGCAATGTCCTTGACGAAGTCGAACTCCGTCTTACCGTGCAGATTGGCGAGTACCCCTTTGGCGAGGTCGCGGACGGCCCCTTCATATTCGGCGACGGCACGAGGAGTGAAAGGTCGCGCGACGATCCTTCGAAGACGGGTGTGTTCGGGCGAGTCCATCTCCATCATCGTGCGACGGGCCTCGGTCTCCTCTTCGTCCATGTCCTCCAAGCGGATACCGAGGCGGCTCGAAAAGAGCTCGGTGTGGCGACTCGCGAAGAGGACGTCCTCGTACTTGGTGAGGCTCCAGAAGCCACGTCCGCCATCGGACTCCTCGGTCCACGCCACGGGATTATTCGCTCGGAGTTCGGTGAAGACCTCGTGGGGAATGCCGCCGACGTAGGTGTCGTGTGACGTGATATCGATCACGGGCGAATCTGACGACATGGAACCCCTTTGTTGAGCCAAGAGTACTCGTATGGCGCCAAACGAGATTGCTCCACGAAGTCGCCCGCCGCTTCGTATTATGGGGGAATGAGCAAACCGCTTATTGGCATGTCGGGACGTCGATGGCCAGCCTCGGCCCTCGCGAATAACGTACCCAAGGCAATGTTCGAACTCAAATTCGACCTGCACTTCTCGGACTATCCGGCGTCGGTGGCCGCCGCCGGCGGACTTCCCGTTGAACTGACTCGCGACGCGGACGTCGTGGGCGTCCTCGCTCGTCTCGACGGACTGATCCTGAGCGGGGGAGCCGACGTCGAGCCCGATCGTTACGGACACCACGCCGATGAAAACCTTGGGGCCATCGAGCCAGACCGCGACGAATGGGAGCTGGCCCTGTTTCGTGAAGCTCGACGACTCGAGATGCCGATTCTCGCCATCTGTCGGGGTGCTCAACTCGCCAACGTCTTTTACGGCGGCACTCTCAACCAACACGTCGAACTCGAGGATGGCGCCGGTCATCCCCAGTGGGACATCGACGGGCGCGAACGTACGCACGAGGTCAGCGTCGTTGCAGGCTCACTGCTCTCGACGCTCTATCCGGCGTCGCTCGGTG
>Ga0208586_1000133_pt1 | contig 29683 bp, 24 predicted proteins | sample NGESurshal072012_6_FD_184471 | JGI IMG/M metagenome (GOLD analysis project Ga0208586, IMG submission 184471) | Arctic peat soil microbial communities from Barrow, Alaska - NGEE Surface sample 53-3 shallow-072012 (SPAdes) | ecosystem: Environmental > Terrestrial > Soil > Wetlands > Peat ... | reverse complement strand
GCGGCAGCGCCCGCCGGTGCGATGTCGTGTTCGGTCTGAAGAGCGATATAGGCCGTGGAGATCGCGAAAAGGCGGTCGGGCGCGGGACCTTTGACCTCGTGGCGGCCGGTCAATATGTCGCGGAGTCCCATATACGCCAGTGCTTAGAAGGTCGACAGATCCAAGGGGAGAGGAGGAAACGAGAGTCGGCGCTCGGACAGCGGGGGGTGGCCCCTAGGTCGCGCTCTGCAGCTGGGACTCCAGCCGGCTGAGCGCCTCCAGACGCTTCTCGAGCGAAGGATGGTCGGAGAAGATGTTCATCAACGATTGCTTGGTCCGCGCGGGAATGATGAAGAAGGCGCTCATGCCTTCTGCCTTGCGCAGATCTTGGCTTGGGATCCGTTCCATCGTGCCGCTGATCTTCAGGAGCGCCGAGGCCAGCGCGGAGGGTCGGCCGGTGAGCACAGCCGAGCCGCGGTCGGCGGCGAACTCGCGGTAGCGCGAGAGCGCCTGCAGCAGCAGGAACGAAATCGCGTAAACCAGCACAGAGACGACCAAGACCAGCATGATCCCCTCCTCCTCTTCCTGGTTGCGCCCATAGCCTCCGCCGAAGCCGCCCCCGAAGAAGAGCGTGAACTGGGCGATGAGAGCAGCGAGAGTCGCAAAAAAGCTGGCCATCGTCATGACCATCACGTCGCGGTTGATCACGTGGGTCAGCTCGTGGGCCATCACGCCTTCGAGCTCGGCCGTATCGAGCATCCGCAGAATGCCGGTCGTGGCGCACACCGTGGCCTTCTTCTGGGAGCGTCCCATCGCAAAGGCGTTGGGCATTGGGGTGTCCATCACGCAGACTTTCGGCTTGGGCAGGTCGGCCTGCACGCACAGCCTTTCGATGATGCCATGCAGCTCGGGCTCCTCCTCGGGTGTGACCTCTTTGGCGCCAAGCGTGGTGAGCGCGATCTTGTCGGACGTGAAGAACTGCAAGCCCAACATGAACAGCGCGATCACGACAATCGAGATGGCCGCCGCGCCCGCCGCGAACAGGGCGCCCACGAAGACCACATAGACAAGTCCCAACAGGAACATCGTCAAGAGCATCCGTACTTGCAGACCGCCGTCCTTGCCGAACTCTGAGCGTCGCTTGGCCATCACCGTTGATTGTAGAGTCCGGCGATGCTTATGTCGCACCCGGAAAATTTTCGATGAAGCCCGAAGTCGTCGTCTTCGGCATCTCAATCAAGACTTTTGGGGTCACTTTCGCGCTCGGCTTCCTGGCCTGCGGCCTGGTGATCGCCAGGCGTCTGCGCGAGCTCGGGAAGCCGGTCGATTGGGCTTACGAGATCGTGTTCGCGGCGCTGATCGGTGGCCTGGTGGGGGCGAGGGGCTACTTCGTGATTCAGAACTACAGCGAAGTCAAGCACGACCTGATCGGGCACATCTTCTCCGGCTCGGGGCTCGTCTGGTATGGCGGTGCGATAGGAGGCGCGATCGGGGTGATCCTTTGGATGCGCTGGCGCAACATGCTCAACCTGGTCACCTTCGACATGTGCGTGACCGTGCTCGCGCTCGGCTATGGGATCGGGCGGATCGGCTGTCAGGTCTCAGGCGACGGCGACTACGGGATCGCCTCCAAATTGCCTTGGGCGATGGGCTATCCGCACGGCACGGTGCCCACGCCGCCGGGGGTCACTGTCCAGCCGACGCCGATCTATGAGACCGTCGCAATGTGCTTGCTGGCCTATTTTTTGTGGCAGTTGCGCGACCGTGTGCGGCCGGGGGTGGTGTTGGGCCTGTATTTGGTGTTCAGTGGCCTTGAGCGCCTGCTGGTGGAGTTCGTCAGGCGCAACAAAGAGGTCTTGTGGGGTCTTACGTCGCCACAGCTGGAGAGCGTCGTGTTGATGGCGATGGGCGTGGTCTTCCTGGCTGTCATGGTGGGGCGGGGAGGGTGGGCCTCTCCGGGTGGTGGTGTCTCAAAAAGGGGTGCCCCGCGTGCGCGCGCGTCCACCGTATGAAGTAGGCCTTTAAGTAGAAAGCACCCGCGCGCGGGGCAGCCCTTTGGGGCAGCCCCCGACCATCGCGCAAGGACTCAAAGCCCGGATGCGGAGCACGTCGAAGCTGGATGTGCCGGTCGCTGCTTCGGGGGGTGGAGGGCGCCGCGCAAAGTTCCGTCCCAGGTGAAGCGCCATAATCTCGACATGGCCACAGGGACGAGTCTTTCGCATGTGTTCCCCTTGGGGAGCCGCCTCAACGAGCGCGGCCACGTCGAGGTGGGCGGGTGCGACACGATCGAGTTGGCCCGCGAGTTCGGCACGCCCGCCTACGTGGTGGCCGAGGATGACTTGCGCGCACGCGCCCGAGCCTTCGTGCAGGCAGGCCGTGACGCCGGTCAGGAGGACTTCGGAGTGGTGTTCGCCTCCAAGGCGTTTCCTTGCACCGCGGTCCTGTCTCTGTTTGCCGAGGAGGGCCTCTGGTGCGATGTGGCCTCGGGAGGCGAGTTGCACCTGGCTCTGAATGCCGGTTTTCTGCCTGAGCGCATCCTGATGCACGGCAACGCCAAGTCCGAGGCTGAGCTGGCCTTTGCCTTGGAGCAAGGGATCGGCCTGATAGTGATCGACAACTTCGATGAGATCGATCGTTTGGGGAATCTCATCCATGTTTCCCAGTCGGCGCATGCGCCGACTGGCCCACCGGCGCATGCGCCGGTGGGGACCGGGTCGCATGCGACCCGGTCATCCTCGGAGAGGGAAAAGAAAGACCGACAGTCTGTACTCATACGGGCCACCCCCGACGTCCGCGGCGACACGCACGAGAAGATCTCGACCGGTCAGGCCGACTCCAAGTTCGGTTTTTCGATGGCCGACCTCCCGGATGCGATCGCGCGGGTGCGCGAAGTGCCCGGTCTCGAGCTCCAGGGCATCCACGCCCATATCGGCTCCCAGCTTCTGGAGTTGGAGCCGTTTCGGCGTGAGGTCTGCGCTTTGGCCCAGATCGGCGAGGAGGCGGGCGGGTTCTCAACCTACGATCTCGGGGGCGGTCTCGGTGTTGCATACACCGAGACCCAGCGTCCGCCCGAGATCGAGGCTTGGGTGGGGGCACTCCTGGGCGCGGCCCGCGACGCCGGCATCGGTCCAAGCACGCGCATCCTGGTCGAGCCGGGGCGTGCCCTCACGGCCAACGCGGGCGTCACGCTCTACACCGTCGAGTCGGTCAAGCGCAACGTATCCACCTGGGTTGCGGTCGACGGCGGCATGTCCGACAACCTGCGTCCCATGCTCTACGGCGCCACCTACGAAGCCCACCTGGCCGACCGGTTGAGCGGTCCGCGCGATGCGCTCGACTCGACCGACCACGCTTGTGTGCTCGCGGGCAAGCATTGCGAGTCCGGCGACGTGATCGCGCGCGGAGTCTTCCTCGAGGACCCCAAGCCCGGCGACGTCGTCCTCACGCCCGCCACCGGCGCCTACGGGTTTGCGATGGCCAGCAACTACAACGGCGTTCCCCGTCCGCCGGTCGTCTTCTGCAAGGACGGCGACGCTCGCGTCGTCGTCCGACGTGAGAACTTCGACGACCTGACCGCCCGCGATGTCCTCTAGCGAGACATCCTCCAGCGAGGTTTCCGCCGACGTGACCGGTCGTTCGACCCTCTCCGCCGCGCCGCTCGGCGCGGCCACCGAGGCCCAGCCCGGCGTGCGAGCCTTCAAAGTGGGCCTGCTCGGCTACGGCACCGTCGGCTCCGCCTTCGCCGCCTTGCTCGAGGAGCGGGCCGCCCATGTCGAGCGGATCACCGGGCGCCTGCCGGTCGTGGGCGAGGCGCTCACCACGAGCAAAGGCAGCTTTCCCGAGATCTTGGAGGGATCGGACGCGATCGTCGAGCTGATCGGGGGAATCGAACCGGCACGCGACTATGTCTTGGCTGCCCTCTCCGCCGGCAAGCACGTCATCACCGCCAACAAGCAGCTGCTCTCCCAGCACGGCGAGGCCCTGTTCGAAGCCGCCCGTGCCTCCGGGGCCCAGCTGCGCTTCGAGGCCGCCATTGCCGGCGTGGTGCCCGTCGTGCGCGTGCTCTGCGAGTCCTTGGCCGGCGCCCACGTCGAGCGCGTCCACGGCATCGTCAACGGCACCACCAACTTCATCCTCAGCGAGATGACGCGCGGCTCCACCTACGCCCAGGCCTTGGCCGAGGCCCAAAGTCAAGGCTTTGCCGAGGCCGATCCCTCCGAGGACGTCAGCGGTCGAGACGCGGCCGCCAAGATGGCGATCCTCGCTCGTCTCGCCTTCGACACCCCCGTCCACATCGACGAGGTGCCATATGAGGGGATCGAGCACCTCAAGACCGACGACATCCAGTATGCCCGTGAGCTAGGCCTCGGTCTGAAGCTGATCGGCACCGCCGAGCGGCGCGACGGGGGGCTCTCGGTCAGCGTGCACCCCGCCTTCCTCTACTCCGGGCATCCCTTGGCCTCGGTCAACGGACCTTTCAACGCCGTCACGGTCGAGTCCGAGGCGATCACCGAGATCACCATGTCCGGCCCCGGCGCCGGCGGGCTTCAGACGGCGAGCGCGGTGCTAGGGGATTTGGTCAGCACCATGCTTCCGCCGGGCGCACCCGCGCCACCCGCCGACCCGCTGCCCTTGGTGAGCGACGTGGAGAGCGGCTTCTACATCCACATGGAGATGGCCGACCGTCCCGGCGCTCTGGCGGCGGTGGCCGGTGCTTTGGGCGAGCAGGGAGCTTCGATCAAGTCGGTCGTTCAGCACGGTCTCGGCGAGCACGCCCGCCTGGTCATGATCGTCCATCCTTTGGCCGAGACGCGCTTGCGCGAGGCTTTGAAGCGGATCGGGGACCTCGACTTCCTGCGCTCGACCCCGCGCGCCATACGTGTAATAGAAGAGGAGTATCTGTGAGCAACGCCCTTTCCATGTCCAAGAGCCACGTTCCCCTGATCGAGCGCTACCGCGATCGCCTTCCTTTCGAGGAGGGCGATCCGATCGTCAGCCTCCAGGAGGGCTCGACCCCTCTGTTGCGCGCGCCCGTGCTCTCGGAGATGGTGGGCGCCTCGGTGCGCCTCAAGCTGGAGGGAGCCAACCCAACCGGCTCCTTCAAGGATCGCGGCATGACCTGCGCCGTATCGGCCGCCGTGCGCGATGGCGCCAAGGCCGTGATCTGCGCCTCAACCGGCAACACGGCCGGCAGCGCCGCCGCCTACGCCGCCCGCGCGGGCATCACCTGCGCGGTGATCGTCCCCCACGGCAAGATCGCCGAAGGCAAGATGGCCCAAACCTTGATTCACGGCGCGCGTGTGATCTCGCTGGACGGCAACTTCGACCAGGCCCTCAGACTTGTACGCGAGCTGGTGCAGCGCAATCCGATCGTGCTCGTCAACTCGGTCAACGAATTCCGTATCGAAGGCCAAAAGACGGCCGCCTTCGAGATCCACGAGGACTTGGACGGAGAGTTGGAGGCGCTCTGCATCCCGGTCGGCAACGCCGGCAACATCACCTCCTACTGGCGTGGCTTTCGCGAGATGGGCGCCTCCCCCAAGATGTTCGGCTTCCAAGCCGAAGGCGCCTCACCCTTGGTCTCCGGCCATCCGGTCGAGAACCCCGAAACGGTCGCCTCCGCGATTCGCATCGGCCACCCCGTACGCGGCGATGACGCGCTTGCCGCTGCAGCCGAGTCCGGTGGGGAGATCCGAGCCGTCAGCGATGCCGAGATTCTCGCGGCCTACCGCCTACTGGCATCCAAGGAAGGCATGTTTTGTGAGCCCGCCTCCGCCGCCTCGGTCGCCGGCCTGCTCAAGTACGGCCCAGGCGGCGCCTCTCAGGTGGTGTGCGTCCTGACCGGCCGCGGCATCAAGGATCCCCAGACCGCGATACTTCACAACGGTGGCAAAGTCATCGACTGCCCGGCCGACATCGGGGCGATCGAAGAGGCGGTCCTTGGTGATTGAGGCGGGAAGGCCGCCGGCCAGAAGGGGAGGGCTGCGAGTCGGTTGGGCTGCAAGTCGGTTGGGCTACGTACGGCGGAGGCTCCCTTGATCCGTAGGCGGGTCGTGCGCGCCCCCGCCTCCTCGGCGAACCTGGGCCCCGGCTTCGACTGCTTCGCCGCGGCGCTCGGTCTGCACCTGGAGTTGGAGGTGATCGAGACAGGCCAGTTCGCAGTGGAAACCGACTTGGATGTGCCCCGCGGGCGCGAGAACCTGTGCGTCCGGGCATTCGAGAGCCTCCACCCGGCAGACGACTTCACGTTCCGCATTTCTTCGGAGATTCCGCTCACAGGAGGCCTAGGCTCAAGCGCCGGCGCGATCGTCGCCGGACTGCTGGCCGCCGATCATCTCTTCGAGCTGGATATCGACCTCCTGCAGTGCGCCACCACAATCGAGGGTCACCCCGACAATGTTGCCGCCTGCCTGCACGGCGGTTTCGTGATCTGCGCCGACGGCCAGGCCGTCCGCTTCGACCCACCCACCGGCTTGGAGGCCCTGGCGGTCGTACCCCACGAGCCCGTGCGAACCAGCGAGGCTCGTAGTGCCCTACCCGCCGAGGTCCCCATTGGACAGGCGATCTTCAATGTGGCCCACGGCGCCCTGCTCACATTGGGTCTGGCGCGCGGCGATTGGGACCTGGTTTCGCGTGGCCTGCACGACAGCCTGCACGAGCAGCGCCGCTCGCACCTGTTCCCGCGCTCCTACGCCCTCGCCCAGCGAGCGACGGAGCTAGGCGCCCTGGGGGCAACCATCTCCGGCGCCGGCCCCACCGTGCTCATTTGGTGCTTCTACGAGCAGACTGGCGCCGTGGTCGAGGCATTGCGAGGTGAGGTCGAAGGCTGGGCGACCTTGATGCGGGCCCCATTTGAGGCCCAAGGTGCCTATGTGGGAGAGTTGTAGGCCATGGACTCCGGTTATTTCCCGCGCGGAGCGTCGATCTTGCGGGCGGTCCACGAAGAGAAGGCCGTCGGGCTCATGTACGGGCAGCGCGCGCTCTGTGTCGGCGCCGTCAAGCCACTCAACTATGTCGGCACGAGCCTACACACCCGCAACAAGCGCACCCCCTTCCGGCGGATCACCCACACAGCGGGCATGTTCGAGGCGGTTTTCTTCGGCACGCGCGCCCATGCCGATCGCGTCCTGGCCATGGTCGACGGCATGCACGAGCGTGTCGTGGGGAGCTTGCCTGAAGACGCGGGACCCCACTATCCCCAGGGCACGCCCTACTCGGCGTTCGATCCCGAATTGATGTTGTGGACGGTAGCCGTGATTGCCGACTCGGCCGAATGGTTCTACGACCGCTTGGTCCGGCCTCTGCGCCGGCACGAGCGCGAAGCCCTCTGGCAGGACTACCTGCGCTTCGCCGAGCTCTTCAAAATGCCTCGCTCGGGGGCGCCTGCGACCCATCGCGAGTATCGCGACTGGTATGAGCGAGAGCTGGGCGGTCGCGACCTGTACCTGACCGACGAGGCCCGCTTCATGGGCTATGCGTCAGCTTTCGAGATCCCCATGCCCTCGAGTCGTCAGCTGGGCAAGCGCCTGCACGATCTCGTCATGCTCGGCTCCCTGCCGCCTCGCGTACGCGAGCTCTACGGTCTGTCCTACACGAGCACCCAGCGTGCCGCCTGCGCCGCTGCACTCGCCTCCGGGCGTCTGGCCCGCCTGCTCGCGCCGGCTTCGCTCAAGCGCGGCTCCTGCATACCCGAGTTCGAAATGGTTGCTTCGACCGAGCGCAGCCGCATCGAGCGGGGCGAGCCCACGCCCCAGCTCGCCGGCTGACTCAACCGAGCCCGACCAACCGCGCGCGGGCGTCCCTGAAGCCGGGCAGTCGCTCCAACAGTTCGCCCGCAAGGGCCACATAGTCGGCGCCCAGATCGGGACGGTAATCGAGGATCGAGACGGCCCGCTCCGCGGATTCGGCATACGCGATCGAAGAGCGCACAGTCGTCTCGAACACCTTCTCCCCAAAACGCTCCTTCAGCGAATCCTTGGCCTCGCGCGAATGGACCGTCCTCATGTCGGCCAGGTTCAGCAGCACGCCCACCAGCTCCAGCTCCTCGTTCAGGCTGTCCCGAGCGACTTCGATCACCTCCAGCGCCTGCTCCACGCCCTGCAGCGCGAAGTACTGCGCCTCAGCCGTCACAAGCGCATAGTCGGCTGCCACCAGTGCGTTCACCGTCAACAGCCCCAGCGAGGGCGGGCAGTCGACCAGCACCAATTCATATTCGTCCTTCACGCCCGCCAAGGCCCGTCGCAAAGTCATCTCCCGCCCCATCTTGCCGCCCAGCATCAACTCTGTCTCAGCCAGGTTCAAGCTCGCCGGAATCACATCTCCATGGATGGCCTCGCTCGCGGCGCTCACACCGCCGAGCACATCCGCGATCGTAGGCTCACTGTCTGGTGGCAGATCGAAGTAGTCCGACAGATTGCCTTGCGGGTCAAGGTCCACAGCAAGCGTCTTCACGCCGACCTTGCGAAGCACATCGGTCAACGTACGCACCGTAGTTGTCTTTCCTGTGCCTCCCTTCTGGGAGAGCACCGCGATCGTCTGGGCCATGGCGGCCGATAGTACGGGGATGCGCCTTGCCGCGCTCAGCGGCCCGGTTACGCGGCCTGGAGGTGTGGTGTGTGTGCCCGTTGGGGTGCCCCACCCGCGCGCGCGGGACCTTCAGCCGAGCGTGTGGACGGATGCTTCGGGATGTACGACCGTCTCCGCCGGCACGCTCACGAACGTCAGGCGATAGCGGCCCACGAGGATCTCGTCGCCGTCGCGGAGCGCCCTCCACTCGACGCGCTCCCCGTTCACGAACACCCCGTTGAGGCTGCGATCGTCGAGCACCCTTACGCCGTCGGCTTGGCGTACCACAAGCGCATGCCTGCGCGACACGGTCGGGTCGTCGAAGCGAACGTCGGCGGCAAGGCTGCGCCCGATGCGAGTCCACTCGCGCGTGAGCGCCACCGTCTTGGTCTCCTCCCCGTCCTCATAGAGCACATACTCCCCGGGCTCGCGCAGCTCCTCCCGGGCCTGCGTCAGCCACTCCTCGGACTCGTGCGCCTGGGCACGCGGGGAGACCTCGCCGGCTACCGGCGCCACGTTGAACAGAGACGCGCGCACGAAGTCGTGGCTGCCGCAATCTGGGCAATCACGCAACGCATCCAGCGAAGTGAGCGTCAGGACATATCCACATCTCTGGCACTTGAATGACCCGGTGCCTGCCATCGTGCCGGAAGTATGCGACTCCATGCTGCGTCTCCCCTTCCTCGTGTTCCCGGAGGGTCGGGAACTTTCTGCAGGGTGGAATCTGGTGGCAATCATAGCCATCCTGTCAAGCGAGCTTCGATCGACGCCCACAGGCGCTCTCGATGGGCACTTTCAGTTGCATAGTTCGAGCCTACCCCGGCCATTCTCCAACCAAACTATGCGCACCGAAAGATCAGTGAAGATCCCGCGAAGACTGCACGAAGATCCCTGGTCACGCAAGGGCCGGCTCGCCGGCAGGAGCGGGCCCCGATACGGCGAATCTTCTTGCATGGCTTCTCCGCACAACGATGTCGAGCAACTCGAGCGCTACCTCCTGCAGCGCGGCGTGGGCTCGCTCACGGCCGACCGTCATCGCTGCGTAGATTGCGATCGCACGCCCTTGGTTGGCGAGCGCGTGCACGTCTACGAGCGCTCCTCCGGAATCGTGTGCGAGCTGTGCCGCCAGTTGCGTCGCAGCTCGCCTCTGCTGAGCGAGATCGTGCGCCACAGCGAGCTGGGCCACACCGTGCGGCTCACCGCGCGCGCGGCCTGACCTCCCGTCCTGCCCGCCGAGCCCACCAGGCATCGGCCGAGGAGCCGGCGCGATCGATGCGCGCGCCGCTTGAACAGTCAATAAACTGCCCCTTCGTGCACCCGCTAACGGTCTCGGTTCTCATCAGCGCTCCGCGCGAGCAGGTCTTCGACTACCTCCAAGACATCGCCAACCACCCCGAGTTCACCGACCATTATCTCGTGGACTGGCACCTGCTCAGAGAGGACTCGGTTGGGCGCGGCGCCGGCGCCCGCTTCCGCGTGAAGGCTCCCGCCAATCGCTTCAGTTGGGCCGACTCCACGTTCACCGAGATAGCCCGGCCGCACCGGATCGTCGAGGTCGGACGCACCGGGAAGACCAATCGCATCCGCACCCTCGGCGTCTACGAGCTGGCGCCCGCGCCGGGAGGCGCCACCCGCGTCCAGTTCACGTTGGAGACCGAGACCTCGGTCCTATCCGATCGCATGATGGAGGCCTTGGGGGGCCGAGCGTGGCTGAAGCGCAAGAACGAGAAGGCCATGCGCCGCCTGCGCTCGATCCTTGAGACAGGCGAAGGTCGCGGAGAGCGCGTCACCGTCGCTCCCGGATAAACTCACCGCCGCATGAACCGTCCCTCCCGAATCCCCCGCGCTTGGCTGCTTGCGATCCTGCTCGTGCCCGCGCTTGCCCTAAGCGCCTGCTCGGATAACTCCCATACCCGCGTCACGACCGGTACCTACGCAGGCGAGTCGGGACAGAATGCGCCCTACCTGAACGTCGGGCCCCTGATCTACGAGGTCCAGCTCTCGCGTGAGCTGAACCCCTCCGACACCGAGGACGCTGCTTACTTGAAAGGCCTGACGCCGGCCCAGCGCCTGTTGCGTCCCGGGGAAGAGTGGTTTGCCGTCTTCATGCAGGTCTACAACGAAACGTCGGCGCCCCACCCGGTGTCCACCAACCTGACGATCAGCGACACCCAAGAAAACGTCTACAGCCCGATCGTCCCGGACGCCACCAACGAATTCGCCTATCGCGGCGGCCTCCTGGGCCCCAAAGAGCGTCTTCCGGCCCTGAACACGGTCGCCGCCGACGGCCCCACCCAAGGTGCGCTCCTGCTCTACAAGATCAAAATCGTCTCGCTCGACAACAGGCCTCTCGAGCTGAAGATCGTCGATCCTTTGAACCCGTCCCAGACGGCCTCGGCCGAGCTGGACGTTTGATCCTGCGCTAGCGCGGCCCGCCGCTTGCGCGGCTGGTGTCGCGCCTATGCAGAAGGTCGCGGATGGCGTGGGCGCGAGCCGGCTCAGCGCAGCCCGGCCTCGATCACCTGTCGCGCGACAGGCGCCGCCGTTTCGCCCCCTGCACCGTCTTTGACGAGCAGCACGCCCACCGCGATCTTCGGGTGCAGAGCCGGTGCGAATGCCGCAAACCAGGCATCTGTGTTCTGCGGGTCTTTGCTGCCAGCACAGCTTTCTTCGCCCTTTCCGGCTTCCGACTCTTCGCCGGAGCTGCCGGCTTCGGAGCTGTTTTCCCCACCACTCGAGCAACTCGGTGCGCCAAGTTCGGCTGTGCCGGTCTTTCCGGCCACCACGACTCCCGGGATCGCCGCCGACGTGCCCGTTCCTTCGCGTACCACTCCGATCATCAGGCGCCTGACTGTGCGGGCCGTCGCGGCGCTGATCGCGCGCGGACGGGGAGTGGGGGAGCGGTGTGCCTCGAAACTTGGCTGGGGTCGCCTTCCGCCGTCGGCGATGGTTCCGGCCACAGTGGCCATCTCCAAGGCCGAGGCCTGCACCTCACCTTGTCCGATCGCAGTAGAGCCGACATCCAGTTCGCCCTGTATTTCGGAGGGCGCCGGGAGGGTGCTTTCAACCGCACCGTCGACACCCGGTGGATGGTTGAAGCCGAAGCCTTCGGCCGTCTTCACCAGGCGCACCGCGCCGACCTTTACGCCGAGCGGAGCGAACACCGAGTTGCACGAGACCGCGAAAGCGAGCGCCAAGCTGCCGCCGCAGGACTCGCCGTTTGCATTTTCAAGCTTCACGCCATCGAGCGTCGCGTAAGTCGCATACTGAAACACGCTCTTCTGGCTGGCGACTTTCGCTTCCAAGGCCGCGCTCAGCGTGACCATCTTGAAAGTCGATCCCGGAGGCTGCAGATCGTCGATGCCGATGCCCGCGACCGCCAAGATCTCCCCGTTGGCCGGGTCAAGCGCGACCACTCCGCCGAGCCGGCCGCCGAGAGCTTCGCCTGCCACCCGCTGTAGAGAAGGAGAGATCGTCGTGCGGACCGGCGGACTGGCCTTGGCCTCCGTGCTCGCCAGCACGCGATCCCCAGCAAGAAGCTCCCCGCCGGGTCGTCCCCGCAAGCGGTCATCGAGTGCCAACTCCAAACCGCTGGTGCCCACGATCGCCTGCGACGGCACTCCCTGGGCCTCCAGTTCGTCCAGGCGTTCCTTGGGTATGGGCCCGACTTCGCCCACAACGGCTGCAGCTGCCGTGCCGAGGGGGGACTCGCGCGTGCCGGCTCCGCTCGCCGGACCCTCGGCCAAGACCGTGCCGTCCCGCGCCAAGAGCGCCGCCCGAGCCGGCATGCTCATGTTCCTACGCAACGACTCTCCCGCGCCCAGTCCCGGGAAGAGCAGGGCGTGCGACCACTCCACCCGCGCGCCTTGCGGAGCGCCTGCGACCCTCAAGCGCAGGTTCTCTCTGAGTGTCCCCCACAGGCGCGTCTGCACTCGCATCGGCACCACGAACACCCCGTCTTCGCCGCGCGCGCGGCCCGTCACCGTCAGAGCGCTCTCCGTGGCGGTACGGGCCGCCTGCCTGTAGGCGTCCTGGAAGTCAGCGGCTGAGATGCGCCCACGCTCGGCGGGGTCGATGTCCTCGTACATATTCGCGTAATCGCCTCTGCTCCAAGCCGAGGCAAACTGTTCGCTCAACCTCTGCCCTGCGGAGCCTCCATGGCCCGACCCCACGATCGCACCGACCAGGAAAGCGAGGCCGGCGAGCGCCATCACCGGTGCGGCGCGTCGCAAGCGCCGATGGTGCTCAGTGGAGGTGTTCACAGCTCGGGACGGTAGAACATGATCAGTGACCCGGCTCGATTGGATCATTGTCGCCTTTGCTGCCTTGCTCGCCTTGTTCGGGTTCCGCCGGGGCTTCATCGTTGCGGTGCTCTCCTTCTGCGGCTTCGCCCTTGGTTCATTCATCGGAACTCGCCTGGGTCCTCTACTGGTGCCCCATGGCTCGGCCTCGCCGTACGCCCCGGCATTCGGTTTGATCGGAGCTCTCCTGGCCGGGGCGATCCTCGCCACCGGCTTCGAGGGGGTCGGCCTGCGCCTGCGTCGCGTGCTCGTCTTGCCCGGCCTCGGCCTGCTCGACGGAACCTTGGGCGCACTGTTGAGCGCGGCCTTGGGCTTGGCGATTGCCTGGATCCTCGCCGCCGTTGTCCTGCAGAGCACGTCCACGCCCCAGCTTCGAGCCGACATCCAGCGCTCGGCGATCCTCAGCGAGCTCAACCAGCTACTGCCGCCCACCGGTCCCATCCTGCATGTCCTGGCGAGCCTCGATCCGCTCCCTTCGATTTCAGGCCCCTTGCCCGGAGTCTCGGCGCCGCCGGCCGCGATAGCTCACAATCCCGGGGTCCTGGAGGCCTCGCGAAGTGTGGTGCGAGTGCTCGGGACAGCCTGCGGCCTGGCGATCGAGGGCTCCGGCTGGGTTGCTAGTCCGGGTGTCGTTGTCACCAATGCCCACGTGGTCGCCGGCGAGCACGACACCACCGTGGAGGTGGGCGGCCACGAACCCGAGATGAGTGCTTATGCGATCGCCTTCGACCCCCTCGATGACATAGCAATCCTGAGGGTGCCCGGCCTCAGCCTGCCTTCGCTCAGGCCGGCAGCCTCGCCGCCGGCCGGTCGCGCCGGGGCCATCCTGGGATACCCGGAGAACGGCCCCTTCGACGTGCAACCCGGGCGCATCGGCACGACCCAGAAGATCATCACCGACGACGCCTACGGACGCGGGCCCGTATCCCGCTTGCTCACTCCTCTGCGAGGCCTGGTGCGCCCAGGCAACTCGGGGGGCCCGCTCGTCGACCGGAGCGGTCGGGTCCTCACAACCGTGTTCGCCTCCACCACCGGAGGGGGACCTCGCGGCGGCTACGGCGTCGCCAATGCGACCGTCGCCCAGGTCCTGGCGGGTGCCGGTCCCATGGTGGGCACCGGCGAATGCTCGCCCGGGTGATCTCAGGCGGTGGAGGGCCTGGCACGCGGGCGCGGCCGAGCCGCTTTGCCTGCCGTTCCCGATCTGCTCTGCCTCTCCGCGCCCCCGCCCTCGTCTCCTGCTTGAGCATCTACGAGTGGGGCGACCCTGCGCGCGCGCGTGGCAGCGGCCCGCGCATCGCCCTGCGGGGCTTCCAGCAGCGGCTCGGCCGCCGCCAAGCGGCGAACCAGCTCGCCCCGTACGCCTTCCAAGTCATCGACACTCAGCAGGCGAGGCCCCGCGTGTCTGTGGGGCTTGGAGGGTGTGGGAATCAAGCCCGGATGGCGCGCTTGCATCTCTGAGAGGGTCTGCTCCAGGGCAGCGATCTGGGCGCGTAGTTCCCTGCGACGCTCGGCCGCCCGCCTGCCCGTGGGCCCGCCGCCGTGTCCTGCTGGCGAGGTCCCCTTCTCAGGTGGCGACTCGGCGGTCACATACAGCGCGGCCGCCACCTCGCGCGGATCCACACCCGTCCTGCGCGCCTCTTGGGCGGCGTCGGCGGCGATCTGGCCCACAGCCGAGGGCTCCTGTGCGATCCGCGCCACGAATGTGCCGGTGCCCTGACGGCTGTCGATCAAGCCCTCCTGCTCCAAGCGCTGGTACACGGTCCGGGCGGTGTTGGCGTTGATGCCAAGCATCTCAGCCAGCTCGCGCAGGCCCGGCAGACGCTGTCCGGGCGCCAGCCTCCCATCGCCGATCCTCGCCCTCAGCGCCCAGGCCAGCTGCACCCCGATGGGGATCTCGCCGGCTCGGTCGATCTTCAGGTTGTCGAGGTCGAGTTGGGCTTCGGCGCCCCCAGTCCGCAAGCCGGCTTCAGAGGTAGCTCGAGAGGACGCCCCTGACGGACTTGAGTCGCGATGGTCGCCTCTTGCCATACCCCAACTTTAGTCGCAATCCCTTCTGAAAACATAAAGTACTAGTGAACTAGTACACTATTTCTATGAGTGAGTGGAGTAGCGGGGAGCTCCTCAACCGGACGTTGCTTCCGGCGAGGAACACACTCGACGAGGTGGGGGACATGATGATCCTCGCCGGCCGCACGATCTCCTCCGCGCTGCGTCCGCCCTACCCCTACGGCGGCGAGTTCGTCTGGCAGTTCCTATTCATCCTGCGGGTCTGCTGGCTGCCCCTGCTGGTGTCGACCTTCGCTCTCTCCTACGGGGCCCCAGGACTGCAGGCCGCCAACTTCCTGAGCCTGTTTGGCGGTCTGGACCGTCTCGGTGGCTTCTTCGTGCTCGCCGTAGTCCGCGAAATCGGGCCGATCATCACCGGGATCGTGCTGGCTGGGGCGGCTGGGACCGCGATCACCGCCGATCTGGGCGCGCGCAAGATCCGCGAGGAGCTCGACGCCCTGCAGGTGCTCGGTGTCGACCCCGTCAAGAACCTCGTGGTGCCGCGTTTCCTCGCGCTGATGCTCGCCACGGGCCTGTTCAACATCTATGCGGTGCTGTTCGGTCTCTTCGGCGGACTCCTGGCCGCAGTCGTCAACCATCAGCCCTTGGGTCCCTTCTGGGTGACCTTCTTCGCCAATACCTCCACCACCGACCTGTGGGGCTCCACTCTGAAGACGACCGTGTTCGGCGCCATCATCGCGATCGTCTGCTGCTACAAGGGGATGACCGCCTCTGGGGGCGCGGAGGGTGTCGGACGGGCCGTCAACCAAGCGATCGTCGTGTCGTTCCTGGTGTTCGGGGCTTTCAACTACGCCTTTACCCAGATGCTGCTCGCTACCCATCCCAACATCCTGGTGATCAGGTGAGTGGGTCGGGAGGCTCGCCGCCTGCCTGGCTCGTCTCCACGGGGGAAATGGGCCAGTTCGGTGGGCGAATTCTGCGCGATGTCTTGGGTCTGCGTGTATTGCGCTTCTTCGGAGAGGCGGTACGCCAGTCGGGAATCCTGATCCTCACATCCACCATCGTCATCTGGACACTCGTATTCATCATCGGGCTCGGCGCCTGCGGCACCGAGGGCGCCTACTTCACCCAGTCCCAGGGCGCCCCTTCCTACGCGGGCGCGTTTGCCGGATGGTGCAATCTGCGCGAGGCGATCCCCTACGCCTTCGGCTACATGATGGCCGCCAAGATCGGCACCGGAATAGTGGCCGAGCTTGGAGCCATGCGCATCAACGACGAGATCGATGCCTTGGAAGTGATGGGTCTCGACTCCATCTCCTATCTATGTGCCACCCGTTTGCTCGCCGCATGGATGGTTCTTCCGTTCGTCTACGCCACCGGCGTCGGGGTTGCCTTCCTGGCTTCCTACATCGCGGTCGTCCATCAGGTCGCCTCCGTCAGCTCGGGCGGCTATCTCTTGATCTTCTGGCAATACCAGAATCCCACTGACTATCTCTACAGCATGATCAAGGCCATGACTATGGCCACGACGATCGTGCTGGTCTCCTGTTACTACGGATACAACGCTTCAGGGGGTCCCGTCGGCGTGGGTGCTGCCACCGCGAAGTCGATGGTGCTCAACATCGTGCTCGTCACCATCATCGGGATGCTCGGCACGCAGGTCTTCTGGGGTGCGAACCCGAGGGCGCCGATCGGCGGGTGAGCGCGAGGCCCGCTACGCTGGGCGCCATGTCAAAGACGCTCGTGATCGCGGAGAAGCCCTCGGTGGGGCGCGACTTGGCGCGCGTGCTCCCCGGCCCGTTCGCCAAGCAGGAAGGCTGGCTGGAGGGCCCCGACCACGTCATCACCTGGGCCGTCGGCCACCTCGTGCAGCTGGCCGAGCCCGACGAATACGAGGCCAAGTACAAGCGCTGGCGCATGCCCGACCTGCCGATCGTGCCCTCCAAGTTCAAGCTGGTGGTGCGCGACGAGCGCTCGCGCAAGCAGATGTCGGTCGTCACCTCCCAGCTCGGCCGCGAGGACGTCGAGATGGTCGTCAACGCTTGCGACGCCGGGCGCGAGGGCGAGCTGATCTTCGCCTACCTGTTCGAGAAGGCCAAAGCCTCCAAGCCCGTCCAGAGGTTGTGGCTGAACTCGATGACCACCGCCGCCATGAAGAGCGCTTTCGAGTCGCTGAGACCGGCCTCGGACTACGCCCTCTTGGAGCAGGCCGCCCGGTCTCGCTCCGAGGCGGACTGGATTGTCGGCATGAACGCCACCCGTGCAGCCTCGATCCGCCTGAAATCGTCTTTCGATGGCGCCGTCTCGCTCGGGCGCGTGCAGACGCCGACCCTGACGATCGTGGCCCGTCGCGAGGAAGAGATCAAGGCTTTCGTGCCCGAGCCCTACTGGCTCGTGGACGCCACCTTTCAGGCCGACCCCCTCGACGGAGCGGACTCCGAACCAGCCGATGGGGATGGAGTGGCCGGGGAGGGTGGAGTGGCCGGGGAGGATGGGACTCGCGCGCGCGTGTATGAAGGCCGCTTCCACATGGGCGCCAAGCCGCGTCTGGCCACCGAGGCCGAGGCCTTGGCGATCGTCGAGGCCTGTCAAGGCAAGCCCGGCACGATCACCAAGCTGGACAAGAAGGAGCAGCGCGAGCGCGCGCCCATGCTGTATGACCTGACAAGCCTCCAGCGCGACGCCAACACCCGCTACGGCTTCTCCGCGCGACGGACCTTGGCCGCAGCGCAAAGACTGTATGAGGAGCACAAGGCGCTCACCTACCCGAGAACGAATTCGCGCTACCTGACGACCGACATGGTCGAGGAGATCAAGCCCACCGCCGAGTTGGTTGGCGCCCAGAAGGAGTACGCCAAGGCATCCGCCTACGTCACCGGTCTCGACGTGCTGCCCCTGGCGAGGGTCGTCAACAACGAGAAGGTCACCGACCACCACGCGATCATCCCCACCAAGGCCGAGCACGCCGTCGATCGCATGGGCGACGACGACAAACGCGTCTACGACATGGTCGTGCGCCGCTTCCTGGCTGTCTTCCACCCAGAGGCCGTATTCGAGAACACGCGCGTCGAGACCACCGTTCTACCCGCGGGCGGGGACGCCGGTGGGTCGGTGTTCCGCACGCGCGGCAAGCTCCTGCTGGTGGCAGGTTGGCGCGGCGTCTACGGGCAGATGCCCTCGGAGGCGAAGTCCGCCGCCGAAGAAGACGAGGGCACTGACCAGCAGCTGCCCAAGCTGGCGCACGGCGAGCAGGTGCAGACTCTCGAGATCGCAAGCGACCGCAAGGAAACAAAGCCGCCCCGACGCTACAGCGACGCATCGCTCTTGGGCGCCATGGAGACCGCCGGCAAGCTGGTCGACGACGAGGAGACGCGCGAGGCGATGAAGGACTCCGGCATCGGCACTCCCGCCACGCGCGCCGCGATCATCGAGCGTCTGATCCAGGTTGGCTACATCGAACGCGAGGCCCGTTCGCTGGTGGCTACGGACAAGGGTCTCAACGTGATCAGGCTGCTCGGGGAGCACGCGCTCACCTCGCCGGACATGACCGGCGAGTGGGAGCATCGACTCGACAAGATCGAGCGTGGCGAGGACTCGCGCGAGAAGTTCATGAGCGACATCGCCGGTTTCGCCGAGATGACGGTCAAAGAGCTGGATGAGAAACTCAAGGACGTCCGCATCCCACGAGCCAATTTGGGTCCCTGTCCGATCTGCGGGCACGACATCAAAGAGAACCGCAAGGGCTACTCCTGCTGGGCCCGCGACGACCCAGGCTGCGGCTTCGTGATCTGGAAGGGCAAGTCGGGCAAGCAGCTCTCGTTGGCGATCGCCAAGGAGTTGATCGCCTCCGGCTACACCTCGCGGGCCGTCACCGGCTTCAAGGCACGCTCCGGGCGTACCTTCCGAGCCCATTTGGCGCTCTCCCAGGACGACGAAGGCAAGTGGCGCGTCGAGTTCAACGAGGCCTGGGCTCGCGAGGGCGCCAAGCCGCCGGACGCCGAGGCTGAGGCAGAGGGAGCGGTCGGCGAGGAGAAGGCGGCCGCGAGCGAGGACAAGGTGGCCGCCAGCGCAGCGTAGCGTGGGAGGGTGCCGCGGGTCTGGTCGGTCGGGCTGCGTCGGTTGTTGCTCGGCAGTGTGCCTCGCACGCGCGTGAGGCTGTTCGGCCATTGCCATTACGCAGGACCAGTCGTCGGGCCGGTGCGCCAGGATGGGAGTGTGCCCATCGCGCTAGTCACCGGGCCCGCCAATGCGGGCAAGGCACGCCTCGTCATGGAGGCGGTCATGGCTCATGCCGCGCATGGCGAGCACCCACTCCTGGTCGTACCGACCGAGGCTGACCAGGCGCGCTACCGGCGCGAGCTGGCCGAGCGAGGTTTGGCTCTAGGCGTCCGCGTAGAGCGCTTCGAGGGTCTGCTGCGTGAGGTGCTACGGCGCGCCGGAGAGATCTCCACTCCGTTGAGTCCGCTTGCGCGGGAGCGCCTGCTCGGACGGATCGCCGGGGTGCGCGCCGGCACGGCGGCCGAGCTGGCCAAGCTGGTGGCGGACCTGGAGACCCAGCGCATCACGCCCGCCCGCCTGCGCGGTGCCGTGCGCGCTTGGGGTGCGCCTGGCACCAAGCTCGAGTGGGTTTGTGAGGCCTACGAGCGCTATCAAGCGCTCCTAGGCCAGATCGGTCGAGCCGATCGCGAGCTGCGCGTGACCCGAGCCTTGGACGCCCTGCGTCGCACCCCGTCCCGGTGGGCCGACACACCGCTGGCTTTGTATGGCTTCGACGATTTCACCGCATTGCAGCTCGACGCCATCGAAACCTTGGGGAGCGTGGTCGACGCCCGCGTCACGCTGTCACTGCCCTACGAGCCAGGCAGGGTCGTATTCGCCGGTCGCGCCGCCACTTTCCAGCGCTTGGTCCCGATGGCCGACGCCCACACCGAGCTGCCGGCCCGGGCCGACTACTACGAGCCCCGTGCCCGACAGGCGCTGCATCATCTGGAGCGCTCGCTGTTCGTAGGCGGTTGCCCGCGCGTCGATCCTGGCTCTGCCGTGAGGCTGCTCGAGGGTGGCAATCCCCGCGCCGAGCTGGAGCTCATCGCAGGTGAGATAAGGGCGCTCCTGGACGATGGGGTGCAAGCCGAGGAGATCGCGATCGTCCACCGTTCCCCGCAAGCGATCGCCACCCACCTGGCGGAAGTGCTCACCGATTTCGACGTTCCCCACAGCGCTGCGACTCGCACGCTCTTTTCCCGTACGGCGCTCGGTCGCGCCTCGCTCGGCATCCTGCGCTGCGCACTGGGCGTGGGGGAGCTGGGCGACCTCTTGGCGTGGCTACGGGCTCCCGGCGTGCTCGAGCAGGCAGGGTTGGCCGACGGCATGGAGATGACAGCGCGCGTAGGAGGCATCACCGACGCGGCGGCAGCGAGGAGGTTGTGGGAGTCCCAGCATTGGCCTCTGGATCGTGTCGAGCGTCTCGCGGTGGCCGCCGAGCGGGGCTTCGCGACGCTCGCCGAGGCCCTGGCGGTCGAGCTTGACCGGTTGTTCGCCGCTCCGAGGGCAGGCTCTGCATCGGTGCTCGACGGTCCCGAAATCGGCGAGGCGAGCGCTTTGGTGTCCTGCAGGCGCGTCTTGGACGAGTTGCGCGAGCTTGCTCGGATTGCACCCGCCTCGGCGAGCACACCCGCAGAGACGCTCGAGATCTTGGAGCAGCTGGAACTGACGCTCCCAGACCAGACAGTCCCGACACGTGGGGCAGGAGTGGCCGTCGTAGATCCCCTCTCGATCCGGGCACGCCGCGTACGCATTGTGTTCGCCTGCGGCCTGCAAGAAGGTGTGTTCCCGACACCAGCCATTCCCCACCCCCTGTTGGGAGAGGACCAGCGCCGTGCGCTCGCAGCCGCTTCGGGCCTGGCCCTGCACGGGGCGCCCGACGCGCTCGCAGCCGAGCGCTACCTGCTCTACGCGCTCACCTCGCGTCCTCGCGAGCGTCTCACGCTGAGCTGGCACAGCGCCGATGAAGACGGCACCCCGCTCGCTCGCTCGTTGTTCGTGGACGACGTTTGCGACCTGTTCTCACCGGCGCTCGGCGAAGGCCTGCGCCGTCGATACGCGGGCGCCTCCGACTGGCCCGGACCTGGCAAGCCAACTGCTGCGTTTGCCCAGCGCATCGCAACGATGGGCGTGGGACCGGCGGGCCTCACGCCTGCACCGATCCAGCCACTCGGCGACGAGCGCGTGCTCGGCGACCTCCGCGCCCGTCCGCTCTGGTCGGCCTCTTCGCTTGAGGCATGGAGGAGCTGTCCCGTCAAGTGGTTCGTCGAGCGCTTCCTGCGCGCCGGCGAGATCGATCCGCGCCCGGAGCCGATCGCGCGCGGAGGCCTGGCCCACGCCGCCTTGAAGAGCACGCTCGAGCGCCTGCGCGAGCGAACCGGCTCCGCGCGCCTCACCCCTGCCAGCCTCGGCCTGGCCAAGCGATTGTTGGGAGAGGCCTTGACCGAGCACGAGCCGCTCCACCCGCTCTCGGTGGCCCCCGAGCGCCTGCCCGGCGCGCGCAGGCGCTTGACGGTAGACCTGGAGCGCTACCTGCAATGCGCGGCCGAGCAGGCCGGCCTCTTCGAGCCGACCCATCTCGAGCTCGAGTTCGGCTTTGACGAGGAAGGCCTGCCTGCGCTCGAGCTCGGCGACGGCGTCTATTTGCGTGGGCGCATAGACCGCGTGGACATCGACGGCGAGCAGGCAATCGTCTACGACTACAAGGGAAGCTCCGCGCCCCCGGCCGCCCGGTGGGTCGCGGACAGCGCCCTCCAGGTTGCGCTCTACATGCGCGTCGCCCAGCAACTGCTGGGTAAGGAGCCTGTGGGCGGCTTCTATCAGCCGCTCTCCGGACGCGAGATCAGGCCGCGCGGTGCCCTGGACGCCGACAGCGGCCTGGAGCTGGACTGCGTGCGCACCGACCGGCTTTCCCACGAGGAGATGCAGGAGCTGATCGAGCGATGCGTCGAGCTCGCACGTGAAGCCGCGACCGAGGCCCGCTCCGGCGCGCTGCGCCCAAGCCCCGACAGCTGCGCCTATGGCGGCGGATGCGCATACCCCACGATCTGCCGCTGCGAGCGTTGAGCAGCACGGCCAACATCGAGCGTTGAGCGAGCGGAGCCAACAGGGAGCGTTGAGCGAGCCCGGTCAACAGCTTGCCTTCGAGTACTCGCCCTCGCGCGCGTCCACCGAGGAGCAGGAGCAGGCGATCGCGCGCCGCCAAGGCTCGCTTCTACTGGCTGCCGGGGCCGGCAGCGGCAAGACGTCGGTCCTGGTCGAGCGATTCGTGCGAGCCGTGCGCGAGGACCAAGTGGCGCCGGGTAGGATCCTCGCGATCACGTTCACCGAGCGGGCCGCCGGCGAGTTGCGCGAGCGCGTCAGAGCACGCTTGCTGGACTTCGGAGAGCGCGACTTCGCGCGCGACGCGGAGGCAGCCAACGTGTCCACGTTTCACGCCTTCTGCGCGCGCCTCCTGCGCGTCCATCCGCTCCAAGCCGGCATCGAGCCCGGCTTTCGGATCCTCGAAGAGGGATTTGCCGAGCGCCTGCGGGTGCTGGCCTTCCGCGAGGCTCTGGCCGGGTTCCTGCAGGCCGATCGCCCCGACGCGGTCGACTTGATCGCCGCCTACGGCCCCGACCACATGCGCGCCATGGTCTTCGGAGCCTACGCCCATCTGCGCAGCCTCGGTCAGATCCAACCGCGCCTACCTGCGGTGACCCCTTCGACGTCAGAGCCGCGAGACGCCGAAGAGGCAAGAGGTGTCGACACGAACGAGTCCGAGAAGCTCGAGTGCGAGCGCGGCTTGCGCGAAAGGCGGGCCGCTCAGGCCGCAGAGCTGATCGGAGATCTGATGGAGCGCTTCGACGCTGCCTATGCCCAGCGCAAGCACGCGGATTCGGTGCTCGATTTCGACGACCTCGAGCTGAGGGCTCGTGCGCTCTTGGACCAGCACGCCGATATTCGCCAGGCATGGGCTGAGCGCTTCGACCTGCTGATGGTCGACGAGTTCCAGGACTCCAACCCGCGCCAGCTCCAGATGTTGGCGGCCCTGGATCGCGACAACCTGTTCACCGTCGGCGATGAGCTGCAGTCGATCTATGGCTTCCGTCACGCCGATGTCGGTCTCTTCCGCGAGCGTCGCGCTTTGCTGGCCCAGAGAGGAGCCAGCCTCGCCCTGACGCGCAATTTCCGCAGCCGCCCAGCGATTCTCGCGGCTGTCGAGCGGATCTTCGCGAGCCGCATGGGCTCTCGCTTCGCAGCCCTGAGCGCCGCCCGCGAGGAACACGCCGGCGAGGAGCCGATCGTGGAGCTGCTGCTGACAGACAAGCGTGGCTGGGATCCACTGTCCGGCTACGAGGATCTGCGCGGTATGTCCGACGCGACCCTATGGCGCCAGGCCGAAGCGCGCCTGCTCGCCAAGCGCGTGGCCGACTTGGTCTCCAGTGGCCGAGCCCAGCCAGGAGAGATCGTGGTTCTACTGCGGGCGCTAGGCGACGCTCCCGTCTACGAGAGTGCCCTGCGCCGCCACGGCCTGCCCACCCTGGCGGGAGTGGGGGGCTTCTGGGGTCATCAACAGGTCGGCGATCTGCTCGCCTGGTTGCGCACGCTGGCCAACCCTTTGGACGAGATAGCCCTCTACTCCAGCTTGGCTTCGCCTCTGGTTGGTGTCTCCAGTGACGCGCTTGCCACGATTGCCCGCTTCGCCCGAGGGCGAGGGCAAGGCGTATGGCGGGCCCTGCAGGAGGGTGCCTCCGAGTTGGAGTCGCTGCTGTCAGCCCCAGATCGTGGACGCGTAGCGTCTTTTCGCGAGCTGCTCGCGCAAGAGCGGGACAGCGCGGCGCTGCTCTCCCTCTCCGAGCTGCTGCGACGGGTGATCGCGGCGACCGGTTATGAAGCCCACGTTCTGTCGCTGACGTGGGGCGAGCGGCGCCTCGCGAACGTCCACAAGCTCATACGCCTTGCCCGCAGCTTCGAGGCCCAGGAAGGGCGCGACCTGCGCGGCTTCCTCGACCACGTCGCCCATCTCGAGCGGGCGGCCGGAGCGCGCGAGGCCGACGCCCCGGTGGGCGACCCCCCATCGCCCTCCGAAGGGCGCCCGCGGGCAGGCAGCGAGGCCGAGGCGGTGCGCCTGATGAGCATCCACGCCGCCAAGGGCCTGGAGTTTCCCGTCGTTTGTGTGGCCGACTTGGGGCGTGACCCGAACCTCAGATACTCAGATCTGCTGCTCGACGATCAAGGCGCCCGTGTGGGCCTGCGCATGCTGGAGCTCTCCGATCCTCAGCCCACTCCCGCGCTCGACTACGAGGACCTGCGCGACCGCAGGCGGGTGGCCCAGGAAGAGGAGGAGGACCGTGTCCTCTACGTAGCCTGCACGCGTGCCCGCGATCGGCTTCTCCTGAGCGGCTCGATTGCATTCGAGCGCTGGCCGCCACCCAGGCCCGGCCTCGCGCCGATCGCCTGGCTGGCGCCCGCGCTTGTCCCGGACGCCCCGTCTCTGGCGGCTTCTGAACAGCCTCCTCCTGGGGCCTTCACGGCGAACGTCGCCGGCCTTCGAGTGCGCTGCCAGTTCAACTCGCCATCGGTCGACCAGTCCTCGCGGGACCTGCCGACCGTGAACGGCGGCGAGCCCTCCCCGTCCGCGACGCCGGAGCGAGACCTCTCCGGCGCTGTGGTTGAGCCGCGGTCGCTCGCGACCGCCCAGCAGTCCGGCAAACGGTCGCGGGCCGGCGACCGCGACGCCGGCGAGGGGCTCGCCTCGTCCTTGCTCGACCCCGACGCCACGATCAGCTACACCTCGCTGGCCGAGCTGGAGCGCTGCGGCTATCGCTACTACCTCGAACGGGTTCTGCGCCTGCCCGAGAATCGGGCTGCCGCAAGAGGTACCGAAGAGGGCGGTGTCGAGGCCCGCACGCGCGGCACGATCGTCCACATTCTGCTCGAGTCGATCGACTTCGCGCGCCCCAAGATGCCGACCGAGCAGGATGTGGAGGCGGTGGCCAGGCGCATCGGCGCTCGCCTGGCTGTATCCGAGCGCGAGGAGATCGCCACGCTGCTGTCGCGTGCTCTCGCGGCCGAGCCTGCCCAGCGTCTCGCGCGCGCAAGACGGCCGCGACGCGAGCACCCGTTCGCCTTCGCCTTGGCCTCCACCGAGCCCATGGTGACCGGGGTGCTCGATTTGATCGTCGAGGAGGCCGACGGCGCCGGCCTGATCGTGGACTACAAGAGCGATCGGCTCGATGAAAGTGACCGGCTCACCGGGGGTGCCCGGCTTGAGGGGGGTGCCCGGCTTGAGGGGGGTGCCCGGCTTGAGGGGAGTGCCCGACCTGAGCGGAGTGCCGGTCCGTGGGAGCTCGAGCGGCTGGTCGAGCGCGACTATTCGATTCAGCGATTGGTGTATGCCCTTGCGGCGATCGAAGACGGGCTCGAGCGCGTGGAGGTGGCCCATTGGTTTTTGGAACGCCCCGGAGCCTGGGTGTCGGCATGCTTCCTCTCAAGCGAACGTCTCCATTTGCGCGAACAGTTGCGCTCTCGCGTCGACGATGCGAGAGCGGAAGGTTTCGGTGTAACGAAAAATCCACATCGCGCCCTCTGTCTGACCTGTCCCGGGCGTGGAGGCCTGTGCTCGTGGGGGGAAGAGCGAACCATGGCCGAGCAGTCACTGCCGGAAACCCCGCACGATCGCTGAACATTCGCCGGGAGGCCCCCCTGCGTCTCAGCGGTACCATTCGCCCAGCCTTCCCCGGAAGGGGCGGAGCGTCCCGCTAATTCAAAGCAGATTGTGGACTAAAAGCCCCGGCTGGGGGAAACCCGCAGCGCCAGTGAGCGGTCCGCCACATTGAAACTTCGCACAGAGGGGATATTCTCACTTGGGAATCGCTTGTTTCGCGATCGTGCGAAGCATTCGAGGTCAGGAGGAGCATCGCAGTGGAACTGATGCCAGCGCCAAGATCAGCGGCTACGGTCACTCAGATGCCGTCGCTCGTGCCCGATCTCGAGCTATTTGCGCGTATGCGGATCGACGGCGACCCGACCGCGCGCGAGGTGTTGGTCGAGCGCTATCTACCGCTCGCCCGAAGGTTGGCACGGCGTTATCAGCACACCGACGAGCCGATCGAGGATCTGGTGCAAGTCGCCTCGATCGGATTGCTCAAGGCAGTCGATCGCTTCGACTGCTCGCGCGATGTCATGTTCTCCAGCTACGCCGTCCCCACCATCCTCGGAGAGCTCAAGCGTCATTTCCGCGATCGCACGTGGTCGGTGCGGGTTCCGCGCGACCTGCAGGAGTTGGCCTTGCGGGTGGATCAGACGGTCACGCGCCTGTCCCTGGGTAGGCGGCGCTCGCCGTCGATCGCCGAGATCGCCGAGGCCGTGGAAGTGTCTGACGAGCAGGTGCTCGAAGCGCTGGAGGCGATGGGCGCCTACCGCACGACTTCGCTGGACTCGCCACGCTCCACGCGCGACGAAGAGACCGAGAGCGTGGCCGAGGGCCTCGGCGCCACCGACCAGGGCTTCGACAGGGCCGAGGAACGAGCCACCTTGGAGCCCTTGATGAGCCGCATCTCGGCGCGCGAGCGTACGGTCCTGCGGCTCCGCTTCGCCCAGGATCTCACCCAGGCCGAGATCGGCGATCGGATCGGCGTCTCCCAGATGCAGGTCTCGCGCCTGATCAGGCAGGCCTTGACCCGTTTGCGCGCTGGTGTCGACGCCGGCGCCCCGCCGTCCTGAACGATCTAGCGTTGCGCCAGAGCCATGCTGTGGGCCTGCGTACCCACAACGTTCTGGCGGGTTGTCGGGGCGCCTGGCGGGCGGGCCGGGGCGTTCGCGGGCGGGCCGGGCGCGTCAGCCGGCGGGGCGCCGGGCGCCTTGACGATAAGGCTTGACATCGTACCCATCAGAAGTCATCATGTTTCTTGATGCAAAGAGCCATGTGGATGGGGACTCTCAGCTTCGGCCTGGTCAGCGTGCCGGTCAAGCTCTACAGCGCGGTGACGCGCCGCACGGTCCACTTCAACCAGATCCACTCGCTCGATAACGGGCGCATCCACCAAAAGCACGTCTGCTCGCTCGACGGCGAAGAGATCCCCTTGGAGGAGATCGTCAAGGGCTATGAGATCGCCCCCGACAGCTACATCCCGGTCGAGGCACGCGAGCTGCAGGCCTTGGAACCACTGTTCACGCGCACGATTCAGGTCGAGGACTTCGTCGAGCTCGGGGAAATCGACCCGATCTATTTCGATCGGCCCTACCATCTCGTGCCCGGGATCGCCGGCGCGCACCCCTATCGCCTGTTGCTGGCAGCCATGCAGGAGACGGGCAAGGTGGCGATCGGGCGAATCGTCATGCGCTCCAAAGAACGCCTGGTCGCGATCCGCCCTCGCGGCGAGGCTCTGCTGATGCTGACGATGAGCTACGGCAACGAGGTCAACCCCACGACCGGTCTACGCGAGCTGGAAGGGCTGGATGGGGAGATCGACGAGCAGGAGCTGGACGTGGCCCGGCGCCTTGTAGCCTCGGTCGCCGAGCCTTTCGACATCGACAAGTACCAGGACACCTATCGTGAGGCCGTGCTCGACCTGATCGACCGTAAGGCGGCCGGCGAGCCGATGCCTCTGAGCGCCACGCCCGAGCCCCCGCCGGACTCGTCGGATGTGATGAAGGCTTTGGAAGCCAGTCTCGCGCGCGTGAGTTAGGCCCTCAGGAACTGATGCCCACCTCGGAGGGATCGGTCCCGAGTACGAGCACGAGCTGAGATCCGCCGTCCGGTTCGATCTCCACCGATACCTTCGTGGCGATCCCTTCGAGCACATTGCCCACCACGGGCAACGTCGCGTCGCGCACGAGATCGGCCGCTCCTTCGCAACTCAGCTCTCCCACCCTCAGCTCCGCTTCGCGCTCGCCGGCCCGAACGCTCAAAGCCAACCATCCTGCCTGCGCGCGCCCCGGAGCGTGCGCGCTCAATGCGTCGCAGACCAGCAGCGCATCGTCGAGCCCATCCAGCGGCCAGTCGGCTCGGGCGAGCACGATCGAGACCATCCTTCGCAGGAGCGGTCCCACAAGCGGGCCGTCGGCGACCCTGAGGCTCACTGTCCCGGCGGCTTCCCACTCGCCCCTGACCGTGTCGCTCACGGCCGTCTGGGCCGTCTGGGTGTCACCCAGCGCCTCACTCACGCACTTTGTCCATTCGTGCCCGTATGGGAATTCGTGCCCGTAAGGGTATGCGTGCCGGTCGGGGTGCTCGCGCCCGCCAGAGTGTTCGCGCCCGCCAGGGCACTCGCATCCGTCGTTGCGCCGCTCAGCGCAAAGGTCATCTGTACCTCGGTGCGTTCTTCCTCGCCCTGGCCCAGCTGCACCGACTCGGCCAGCGCAGCGATCAGCGACAGCCCCAAGCCCAAGCCGGGGCTGTCCGGACGCGGGCTGATTCCGCACCCCCAATCGCGCACCAGCACGGTCAAGGTCTCCTCCTCCATGGCCGCCACCACTTCCATCTGCCCCGCCTGACCGTCCGGGTAGGCGTGCACGACCACGTTGGCGCACGCCTCGGTCACCGCCAAGCGGATATCCGAGAGCTTCTCCTCGGGCACCTCATAGGCCTCGCCGAGGCCACCAAGGACGTGCCGAACTATCGCAATGTTCTCCGCCCGCGCCGCGAGCGCGAGCTCCATGTCCGGCGTCATTGCCTCTCCTGGCGCTCTGCCGTGGTGATACTGCCTGTTGTCCTCGCACATAGTGATGCCCGCCCAGGACGGATTTCACACCTCGCGAGCGTGGTTCGAAAGCGATCACGATGCTACCCTTTCAGGCTCCGCCTCAGGTGCCGACCCCCCATGCCACGAAGGTGGCGCAGTCCTCCTGGACGCGTCGCCCGAGGGCAGCACTCACATGACTTCGCACACATTGCCATCACAGGCCGCTGGACTCTACGACCCCCGCTACGAGCACGATGCGTGCGGTGTGGGCATGGTCGCGCGCCTGGACAACACCCCCACGCACGAGGTCGTTACGCGCGCCCTCGCTGCGCTGGAGAACCTGGAGCATCGCGGCGCCTCGGGCGCAGACCCCCTGACCGGAGACGGTGCGGGCATCCTGATGCAGATGCCCGACGAGCTGCTGCGCGCGGTGGCCGGCTTCGAGCTGCCCGCGCCTGGCGCTTATGGGGTCTTGATGTGCTTTCTCCCCAACGAGGGTGACTCGCGCGCGCGTGTAGAAGCGCTGCTGGAGCAAACCGTCGCCGCGGAGGGCCAGCGACTGCTCGGCTGGCGCGATGTCCCGGTTCGCCCCGAGCACACCGGCGCCACGGCTGCCGCCAGCCGCCCGGTCATCCGCCAGCTGTTCGTCGGGGCGGCCGATGGACTCGAGCAGGATGCTTTCGAGCGCAAGCTGTATGTGATTCGCCGCGTCTGCGAACAGGCCGTCGCCGCCTGGCCGCAAGAGAAGCGCAAGGGCTTTTATGTCGCCTCGTCCTCTTCGCGCACGCTCAACTACAAGGGCATGCTCATCTCCTACCAGCTCGGGGCCTTCTATCCCGACCTGCGCGACCCCCGCTGCAAGAGCGCGCTGGGCTTGGTCCATTCGCGCTTCTCCACGAACACTTTCCCCTCCTGGGAGCTGGCCCATCCCTATCGCGTCATCTGCCACAACGGCGAGATCAACACGGTCATGGGCAACGTCAACTGGATGCGTGCGCGCGAGTCCGAGCTCGCCAGCGAGCTGTTCGGCGAGGACTTGGAGAAGATCCTGCCGGTCGTCACCCAGGGCAACTCCGACTCGGCCACCTTCGACAACGTCCTGGAGCTGTTGATGCTGGCGGG
>Ga0208586_1000131_pt1 | contig 29941 bp, 29 predicted proteins | sample NGESurshal072012_6_FD_184471 | JGI IMG/M metagenome (GOLD analysis project Ga0208586, IMG submission 184471) | Arctic peat soil microbial communities from Barrow, Alaska - NGEE Surface sample 53-3 shallow-072012 (SPAdes) | ecosystem: Environmental > Terrestrial > Soil > Wetlands > Peat ... | reverse complement strand
TTCAAACTCGGGACCAGGAGTTACAAATTCGCCCGCACACTACGTCGCGCAGCTTCCCAAACTGAGAACGCGAGTTCGATTCTCGTCGCCCGCTCAAAGTGGGCTGGTTCCCGAAATGTGGACCAGGCCTTTATGACAATGAGACCTGGGTTGGTTGGGTTGAGTGTAGACCTTCGAATTCATCGGGTGTCAAGTAGTTCAGCGCGCTGTGGCGCCTCTCGGAGTTGTAGAAATTCTCTAGCCATTCGGCGATTGCGCCGGAGAGCTCCACGATGCTGCGCCAGCGTTGCCGGTTGAGTAATTCGATCTGCATCGAGCCCCAGAACGACTCCATCGGGGCATTGTCATAACAGTCGCCGACGCTGCCCATCGAGGCCTGCAGCCCCATTCGCCGCACGTTTTCGGTGAAGGCCCAGGACGTGAACTGACTGCCGTGATCAGAGTGGATCACCGTCGACGTCGAGGTCACCCGTGTCTCGCTCGCTCGAGTGAGTGCCGCGTTCACCAGGTTGGCGTCGCAGTGGCGATCAATCGACCAGCCCACGACTTTGCGACTGAAGAGGTCCAACACGCAACAACAGAAGACCCGGCCCTCAAGAGTCGGGTGCTCAGTGATGTCGGTCAACCAGACCTCGTTGGGGCCCGCGGCAACGAAGGAGCGCTCGAGTAGGTCGGTGCTGGTGGCCTCGTTGGTGCGGGAGCGCACGAACTTGCGCGGACCGGGCAGACCATATATCTCCAAGCGTTTCATGAGTTTCGCGATGACCTTGACGCTCACGACGAGACCCTGTTCGATCTCCAAGGCCGCCTTGATGCGCAGTCGTCCGTAGGTGCCACGTGAGCGGGTGTGGATCTCTTTGATGGCGTCTTCGAGGAGCAGTTGGTGAATGTCGCGGTCGCTCGGACGGTGAAACTTGATGCCGTAGTAGGTGGAGCGAGCAAAGCCGAGAAGCGCGCAGGCCTTGCGCTCGGAATATCCCAGGCGGTTAAGACCTCTCACCACCTGGTACGTGATTTTGGGTTGGCCTGCCCCTCGGCGAAAAGTTCACTCGCAGCTCGGGTCATCTTCAGTTCGTCTTCGAGTTCACGGATGCGCCGACGCGCGTCCTTCAGCGCGTCGAACTCGCCACTCTTCGCACCGGGTCTTTCTCCGGCGTCGGTGAGTGCTTGACGACGCCAGACGTAGAGCGTGTGCTCACTGACGTGCAGCTCGGCGACGAGACTCTTGACGGCCTCGCCGTTAAGCATCCGTTCGCAGACCTTTCGACGGAACTCGGGTGCATATTGCTTGGGCATGTCCACCTCCTGGCGGCACACGGCCACACTGTCAGAAAAAGTGGTCCACTATTTGGAGCCCAGGTCAAAGGATTTTGGTCGAAGGCGAGAGCGCGGGGTCTCGCGTCAATTCAAGTCAGGGACTCAAGTGGTCCGCTGAGACAGGCCTTAGCGCCAATACCTAGTCACATAGGCGATCCTGCACTTCTTGCCGGCGGAAGTGGTGATCGTGAAAATGTGCGAGCCGGGGCGACTGCTCTTACTTACGGCGACCGAAAGGACGATTCGGTTTGCGCTCTTGGTGTACACGTGTACGACGGCACCCGGTCCGTTACTCGTCACACTTGGATTGGCGGAGAAGCCCGATCCGACGATGGTGAGCGTACGACGCTCGCCCACGACGGCGTCTCCGACTACCCGCGTGGCACGGGGCGCTGGGACAACCCTGACCACTACAGCTTTGATGACAAGCGTGCCAGCGATGTAGATGTAGGACTTGGAATAATTGGCCGCGTCTGTGCTCGGCGAGATTGTCACCGTGGCCCCAGATGGGTTCACTGAGTAGGTGCCGACAGCCGTGGGCGCCGTGGTCGACTTTGCGTAGACAGTGGTACCGGTGCCCGCGTACGTGAAAGACGTACCCGTAACCGTGGCCGAGTCTGTTGAGGCGAGGCCGCTGTTGACCGTAACCGTGGGACTAATCATGCCACCGACTGTCACGCTAAAACTGACCACAGAGATCGCGAGTGTTGCCGATGCCGAACCGCTGTGTCCGCTCAACGAAGTGTCGTTGCCACTGCCTTCGGCGTTAAGGGGAATCAAAGTACTCCCCTGCGCCCGGGTCGTAGCGCTCGCCTGGGCGAGCGGTGCGCCGACCCATATCACCGCCAGTATCACCATGGCCGACGCCGTCATCCAGTTGACCCGCACACAGCGCCGACCCACTTCGCATCTTTGCGAAAGGAGACTCAGGCGTCGACCTTGAAATTCCACTTGAGTCCTCCGACCTCGCATTTAGATCCACCATTCGGGACAACGAACCCGAAATCCGTATTCAATTCCGAATCCGGCCAGTTGAGCACGAAATGAGAACCCCTTACGTGGCGCCACATCCGACGAGTCAAAGTTCCTGATTGCGAGGATAATTCGTAGTTCGAACTCCAGCCGCAGACCGATCGTTGATACCTGGGATTTGAGAGTGTCCTAAGCAATCAGCCTTACGATTGAACTCTGTTGTGACGCAGCGCTCGACCTAACAACGTCAAATTGCGCCGCACACGATGACCAGGACGTAGGAGACGCTGAAATGAGCAACTGGAACACCCAGAGGACATTAGGAGCCCTCGCGACTCTTGACGAAGCCGCCCTACCGGATGAATTTCTTGATGTGCGAAGAGCGGAATACAGACTTATTCGTTATCCGGAGCGACTGATTTCACCGACGCTGCCGGCGGCGCAAGTTGTGTGGTCAAATGCTTCGAGATCACTTGACACTTTGTTCGACGAGATTGCATCTGAAATTCGCGGGTGGGGACTCGACGCGTTTCATTGGTGGGTAACAAGTAGCACGCGCCCTCTCGATACCGAGCCATATCTCGTTGCCCGTGGAGGAGTTTTGAGCGACTCGTATCAGATCTTGGCTCGTGAACTGAGTGACGACGTTACCGAAAGTCTTGTGCCAGATGACATGAGGATCGAACTGGTCCGTGACGAGCCTTCACTCCGCGCCGCAATCCTCGTTGAGACCAAAGGTTGGGGTAGGTCGCCGTCAGACGAGCAGGCGATCGGTCGTCGTCTAACCGAGGCTCTGCACGATCTCGAAACGTCCGCTGGCTTTCAGGTCGTCGCGTTTGTTGACGACATGCCGGTTTCGACTGGCTGTTGCAGCATCGCCGGCGAAGTGGGAAGGCTGTACGGGGCGGTTACCTTGCCAGATTTTCGATTACGCGGCTGTTACCAAGCCGTGCTCTCTTCACGCCTGCGTCACGCCCGTGATCTTGGCGCGACGATTGCATTGACGCGGGGGCGACCCCTGACGTCCGGCCGCATCTTGGTGAGGGCTGGATTCACTGTTCACGGCCAGGAAAACTGTTACCGCCTGACGATTGGTTAACTACGTTCGCGCGGACATCATTGTTCGTGACCGTGGGAAATTCTGCCACAGTACTGGCGACTCGCGTGATTCACGTGCGTTTGTGTTGATGTGCCGACCATCGGCAACATTCTCGTCGAATAATCTCCCAATGTGACAAAACTGGAGCGCATTTGGGACGCGGCCGGTGCGGAGCGATGGTTTTCGCTCGCGTCGAAGAGTGTTCCGATCGATCACCCAGGACTTGTTGCGGGCTCGCTCGACGAGGTCCAGCATCAACTCCGCGGCGAGCAGCGTTCCGCGCGCTATGCCCACTTCGTGGCCGTCGAAGATGGCGCCGATGTCGCCTATGGGACAGTACGCCTGCCCTTGCGAGACAACCTTTCCAATGCCACAGTCTCGATCTCGGTACTCCCGTCACGGAGAAGGCAAGGCATCGGTACTGCGTTCGTAACGGAGATTCTTGCCTTCGTTCGGAATGAGGGCCGGACGAGCGCTTTGTGGACGGTGGGATCTCCTGTGCGTGAAGAGTCGCCAGGTTGCGCTTTCTCTCGCGCGTTGGGCGCGAAGAATGTCCTCTCGCGGCTGCGACGCGAACTCGATCTGACGATGATCGGCGAGAGACAGCTCGAGAACCTTGTGAAGGCGAAGATCGACGAACGCGATAGTGGCTACGAGATAGTCACCTGGGTTGACCGAGCACCCGACCACCTCGTTGAGGGCGTCGCGAAGCTCGTGGGTCGCATGTCAACGGACACGCCGCGCGGTGACCTGTCGTGGGAGTCCGAAGTGTGGGATGCCTCGCGCTGGCGTGAGAAGGAAGACGATGCCTTCCATTCGGGACGCGGACGTCTTGCTGCTGGTGCGGTTGATCGAAGTGGCCACCTGGTCGCCTTCACCGATATCGGAATCTTGAAGCAGGAACCGGATGTTGCCGAGCAGTGGAACACAATCGTCGAACCACATCATCGCGGCCACCGCCTCGGCCTCGCCGTGAAGATCGCCAACCTTCGCCACCTGCGCCGGGAAGTTCCTGGAGCTCTTCGACTCGAGACTTGGAACGCGAACGAGAACACTCGGATGATTGCGATCAACGCACTCCTTGGCTTCCAGATCGTCGAGCGCGTCGATGAGTTTCAGTTGACATTTTGAACCCGTGCGCGACTATCTATTGGCCGCATCCGAGGAGCATCGGAGATTCCAATTGATCCCTCGTCAAACCTTTTGCTACGGAGTTTTTTGCATGTCAGTCCAGTGAACCTTAAAAGTTCGGCGAGATTGAATATCGGTGAACGTGAAAGTCCCGTGAAAGTCTGACCTACGGCGATTCCTTTCACATGCCCCGTAAATTTTTCGTTGCCACCGCAACGGAGAACGGAGTTGGCGAGAGAATTTGTCGCCCGTCGTGGCCGTGGTCACCGTGGTCACCGTGGTCACCGTGGTCACCGTGGTCACCGTGGTCACCGTGGTCACCGTGGTCACCATCATGACCATGGTCGGAAACAAACGCCAGTCCACCTTGCGGCACGTACGGCGATCCCGATAACGGGAGCCCCGCATTTCCTCCCGACTATTGAACGCTTTCGAGCTTGCTGAGTCGATCGACAATGCCGGCCACTGCAGCTTCAAGGACCTTCAACGAGGAAGCGATTTCAAGCAATCGTTGGTCGGAATCTCTGTCAATGCTCCGATCAACGCTCTCGTGTACTAATTCAGTTTCGTCGCGAAGTTGATCCACTCGCCGACAGAGGAGTCCCAATCGGCTGAGAATCCTGACGGCCTCGTGCGAAGTAAATGAACTACGGTCCCACTGCGTAACTATCGCTAAGACCTGCTTTGGGGGGAACCAACCGTTCGGCAGTTCCACAAAATACTCACGTACAAGTTCCGGCTCAAAGCCAATCACTGCCTCAATCACTTGCGACTGAGTTAGTTCCAATTCTCTTCCTCCGACGACAAACTTCATTGTGCTCCTCTTCCCTGTAGGTACTAGAAGTACTAGTACATACAGAAACTTACTATAACTTCTTTACGCTGTCAAATTCATCTTGTATTTGTCCGCCATAAAGGTATCGAACATCTCAACGCCATCCAAGCGCTGGAGCAACATCGCTCAGGAGCGTCGCAAGCACGTGGGCGCAATAATCCACGCCGAGTTGATTGGGGATCGTGAGTAGCAAGGTGTCGGCGCTCGCGATCGCCTCATCCTTCGCCAACTGCTCGATCAGCTTCTCTGGCGGCCCAGCGTAGGTCTTACCGAAGCGCGCAATGCCGCCGTCAATGTAACCAATCTGGTCCTGTGATTCGCCTTCGCGACCAAAATATGAGCGGTCTAGGTCGCTGACGATCGGAAAGATACTGCGACTGACCGAGACACGAGGCTTTCGCGTGTGTCCCGAACTGTCCCACGCCGTGCGGAACAGATCAATCTGCTCGGCCTGTAGTTGGTGGAATGGCACGCCCGTGTCTTCGCTCAGCAGCGTCGAACTCATCAGATTCATTCCCTGCTCGGCCGCCCACTTGGCGGTCCTCCGGGTCCCCGCGCCCCACCAAATCCGCTCACGCAGACCGTTCGAGTGCGGTTCGACTCGAAGCAACCCGGGTGGGTTGGCGAACATTGGTCGCGGGTTCGGCTCGGCAAAACCCTCGCCCTTTAGAGCCTCCAGGAAGGCCCGCGTGTGCTCACGCGCCATGTCGGCTTGATCGGTGCCGTCGGCTGGAACGTAGCCAAAATAGCGATAGCCCTCGAATACCTGTTCAGGTGAACCACGGCTGATGCCGAGCTGTAGGCGCCCGCCCGAGATGAGGTCGGCGGACCCCGCATCCTCGGCCGTGTAGAGCGGGTTCTCGTAGCGCATGTCGATCACGGCGGTGCCTATTTCGATCCTGCTCGTCCTGGCACCAATGGCGGCGAGCAGCGGGAACGGCGATGAAAGCTGGTTCGCGAAGTGATGCACCCGGAAGTACGCGCCGTCGGCACCGAGCTCCTCCGCCGCAACCGCGAGATCGATGGACTGCAGCAATGCGTCCGACGCCGAGCGAGTCCCTGAGTGTGGCGAAGGCGCCCAGTGACCGAAGGACAAAAAACCAATGTTCTTTATGACCACGAAACCCTCCGAGACTGCCTCTCTTTAACTTATTCGTCAAGGCACAGCACTCAGGAGCGTGGCGTACTAGAGCGAGAGAATGAAGTGATCGGGCGGGACGTCCGGGAGCCCGGACACGGTCCGCTCTTCCTCCGACCATCGCCCCGACCCGAAAGCACTCTCGGCGACGTGTCGCCAGAACTGCAATGCCCCGACGTTGTCGTGTTGGAAGACAATGGTCCACGGACCTTCGTGACGGGACAGAACGTCCAACGCGAAGTGTCGACCTGCTCCTTCACGGCGCGCCGCGGGGGCCACCCAGAATCCTTCAATCGAACGTCGCACTCCCTCGAGCCCTTCGACGACCGCGAAGGCGATTGGGGCTTCCTCACCTGTCTTGGGGTGCGCGCGCCACGCCAGATAACCCACCGCGTCGGGCGACGGATATTTCTTCAACCGAGCCGCCTGGTACCGACCATCCGCGTAGGGAAAACCATTCACGACGATCGATAGATCATTTCGATACGCCTGCCACAACCAGGCCACGATGCCCCACTCATCGTCGAGCACCGCGCGAACGCGGACGTCGGCAATTGACGCATCAGAGGCGGTGCCCAAGGGACGAATCGAACTCACCCTGTGAACGCTATATGACACTTTCTGGATGGGCGATGGAAGAGATACAACGATCACTCCCGGTAGGTGATTTGAACGACGTCGTCGCGCTGCTGATCGAGGTACCAGTTGCTCACGTCGTCAATATCAATGGACGCCCTCAGGGTGACTGCTTCGCAGCCGAGGGCCTCTGCGATGACCTCGCCGCTAGAGGACACGATCATCGTTGGACAGTGGCGGTCCGGATGAGCGACGTTCGCGGCAATCACGAAACGCTGAGTTTCGGCGGCTCGACTGACGAGGTGACTTCGCCAAACGTCCATTGACTCGCGTGGGTTGGCGGCGTAGGTCAAGTAGACAAAGAGTTGCGCGCCTTGGCGTGCCGCCACGTGCCACTGGTCGGGAAAACGCACTTCTCGGCACAGTTGCGGACTCACCTTCAAGAGGCCGTCGTCGAACCGGAGGTGATAGACGGGCAAGTGGGATCCAGCGATCAACTTGTTCCGCTCGCGCGTTGCGAGGTTCACCTTCTGGTACACACGCCGTTCTCCTTCCGGCGCAAAATAAATCGCGGTGTTGGACCAGTTGCCGTCGTTGCACAGGAGCGTGCCGCAAAACAAATGAACGTTCCGTTCACGAACCATTTCGGCAATGGTGTCGATGGCTTCGTTCACCGCTCCGGGTTGCAGTGTCGTTAGCCCAGTTAGCTGATCGTCGTATCCCGAGATCATTCCTTCGGGCAGCACCACCAGATCGTTAGCGTTGGTGCGCTGGAGCACCGAGGCCACGGTGGTCACGTTGTCGACGATGTTCCACGTAATCGGAACCTGTCCGGCTAGGACATTGACGTTCATGCAAACTCCTCTGGCGTCTTACTTTTGACCACGTCAAGGCAAACTACCCCTGCATGTGAATGTCAAAGTCACCACAGTCGAAGTGCGAATCGCGTCGAGCGCGCGCACACTTGCATTGCGTCAAGGACAGTTGCGATGGACTCACGATCTGTCGAGACGATGATGAAACAACATCCACGCGCCAACGACGACGATACCCAGCGCACCCAACGGCACGATTGGCGCAGCCAGGGGAGCGTGCAAGGCGCAGAGTGCACCCAGAGCAGCGCCCACGATAAGCGCCAGGAGGATGAAACTCGACCGAACCTGCATCGGCGCCTTCTTCTTGGTGAAGCCCGCAATGAACTGAGTGAGTGTTCCCGTGAGATACGTGGTGGACAGTCCACTGACGCCGAATCGAAGTACCGCCGCACTCTGAATACCGAGCGCCATCGCGTTGAGTCCGAGCAGAGAGTACGCGACATCGGTAGACGGGGCGGCGTGGACAATCTCCCACCACACGCCAAAGACAGCAATGACGGCGAACTCGACCGACAGCGCCTTCACCACGGACAACGGCCATAGGTGGGTCTCGTTCTCGGGGGCGTGGCCGGCGATTCGGGCGCCGACGAAACTCCCGACGATGTACATGACGAACGCGACACCCGTGTGAAGTGCGATCGACCCGCTGTGTTTACTCGCCGCGATTCCGAGGAAGACCATGTTGCCAGTCATGACGCTCGTGAACACGCCCCCGAGGCGCAGGAGTCCGATGGCGTCGACCGATCCCGTGACGAGGGTGAGCGTGATAACGAGGGCGTCGCGTCGGTGTTCGCGAGTCCAGAAATTTGACTCGATCCGTGACGTGAGTTCGTCGACCACGGGTTCCTAGCGCCGGGCCGCGCCGCCGCCGAGGAACGACTCGACAAAGACAGGATTGTTCTCGAGATCGCGCGGTGCTCCAGAGAGGACGACGCGGCCACCACTGAGCACGCACGTCCAATCCGAGATGCGAAGCGCCGCTTTTGCGCGCTGTTCGACGAGCAGCACCGTCGAGCCGTGGTCGGCGAAACCTCGAATGTACTCCTCGAGCAACTGGGTTGCGACGAGCGGCGCGAGGTTCGCGGTCGGTTCGTCGAGCACGAGAATCGATGGAGAGAGCATGAGAACCCGACCCATGGCGAGCATCTTTCGCTCCCCGCCGGAAAGCTTGCCCGCCTTCCTCGTCATCATTGTCTTGAGGCGCGGAAAGAATTCGAGCACGGCCTCTATGCGCGTCGACACGTCGTGACGCGCGAGGAGATACCCGCCTATCTCGAGGTTCTCCTTCACCGAAAGCGGTGGAAAGACGTCATCGACTTGTGGCACGTAGCCGACCCCGAGCGTCGCGATTCGCTCGGGCGCGAGGTTGGTGATGTCGGTCTCGCCCACGGTCACTTTCCCTCCCAACACGGGAACGACACCGACGAGTGCCTTCAGCAGTGTCGACTTGCCCGAGCCGTTGGGGCCGACGACGGAGACGACTTTGCCAGGTGTCGCTTCGACGTCGATTTCGTGAACGATGGCGCGACCGTCATACCCAGCGGAGACCGCAGTGGCTCGAATGACCTGACCCGTTGTGGAGAGCTCACCCGACAAGGTACGCCTCCACCACTTCTTTCATGGCACGAAGTTCGGCCATCGTGCCCTGGGCGAGGACCCGTCCCTCCGCGAGGACGATTACCGGATCACAGAACGCATCCATGATCGAGAGCTCGTGCTCGACCATGACGATCGTCATGCCACTCTTCACGAGTGCGAGGAGTTGATCACCTATCTTGTGGGCGAGGTTCGGATGCACGCCGGCCATGGGCTCATCGAGCAGCAAGACGGTCGGCTCAGCGAGGAGGGCTCGCATGATCTCGACCAGCCGACGCTGGCCGCCCGAGAGTCCACCGGCATAACTGTCGGCGTACTGGGAGAGCCCGAAACCCTCCAGCATCACTTTCGCGCGCTCGATGTTCTCGAGGTCGTCGCGGCCCCAGTAACGCCGACCTCGTAACGCTCCGTGTAAGGAGTCGCCCGGCTGTCGGGGAATGGCCGAGACGAGATTCTCCAAGACCGTCAGCTTCTTGAACTCGCTGGCCAACTGGAACGTGCGCACCATGCCGGATTTCGCACGCTCGTTCGAGGGCATTGACGTGATGTCGCGGTCCTCGTAGAAGATCTTGCCGCTGGTCGGCGCCAGCGTGCCCGCGAGCATGGCGAGCGTCGTGGACTTGCCGGCGCCGTTCGGTCCGATCAAGCCGGTGAGTCGACCGCGTTGGAATTCAAGCGAGACGTCCGAGACGACCGACACGCCGTGGAATTCGCGAGTCAGGTTCGTGCACGAGAGAATAATTCCGTGGTCGTCCGCGTCGCCTTCAATGCGCAACAGTTGGCGAAAGTCCAACTCATCGAGATGGCCGAGGTTGATGGGTGAGTCTGGATCGGCGCCAGCGGGTGCCGCCGCTGTGGCCACCGTCACACCACTGAGAATACGGCGCCGCTCGGGAAGGATGCCGTCGGGCCGGAACCAGAGGAACAGGATGATCAGTAGTCCAATTGCCACCCACGCCAGCGCGGGTACGAGTGCGGGATTCGAGAGCGGTGGAATGTATCGCGTCGCCTCTTCAAAACCGAGGGGCACCAAGATAGCGCCGAGCACCGCTCCCTTGTGATTGCCAGCGCCTCCCACGATGATGGCGGCGAAGAGGACGATGGTCTCGGCGTAGCCCCAGGCACCGGGCGCCCAGAGATTGATGAAGCCCACGAGGATGGCGCCGCTCAAACCGGCAATCATTCCTCCAAGGATCAGCATGGAAGTGCGCTGCACACGAACGTTCTTGCCCAAGGCGTCGGCAACGACGTCGTTGTCACGCATGGCTCGCAGCGATCGGCCGTAGGGCGACTCGGTCACCCGACGAAGCAGGAAATACACGAGTACGCACAACACCACGGCCACGCCGCCGTAGACGAACTGATACCCGAGCCCTTGGGGATCCCACATTCCCTGAAATGGCGCCGGGACAATGGAGATACCCGCCGCGCCGTTGAAGAGCGGCACGAAGTTGTTCACCAACTGATTGAGTAGTACCGCTGAGACGAGTAGTCCCACTGCTGCGAAGTCACCGCGCAGGCGTTTGCCGACCAGAAAGACGAAGGGCAGCGCGAGGAGCCCCCCGAAGAGAGCCGCTCCAATCCACGGGAAGGGCCACGGCAAGTGCCATCCGAGGACGTACTGCTGGAAGCCGCCATTGGACTTGTGCCAATTCCCCATCGACAGAATGGCCGCGACGTAGGCACCGCCCGCCTGAAAGATGATGAACCCGAAGTTCGAGAGGCCCGCGAATCCGAACTGGACGTTGAGGGCGAGACAGGCCATCGAGTCGACGGCTCCGTACACGATCAGTGTGGCCAGGTAAAAGAGGAAGGCGCTCATCAGATGGTTTTCTCACTTCCGAAGAGTCCGTAGGGACGAAACGTGAGCATCACGAGCAGCACGACGAAGGCGATGACCTCTTTGTATTGAGGATTGAAATAGCCGGCACTGAGCTCGGTGGCGACGCCAATTGTCACCGCGCCGAGCATCGCGCCGTAGGCCTCGCCGGGTCCTCCAAGGAACATCGCGGCCAGCATCAAGACAATATAAAGTTGCAAGCTCGTCGCCTCGAAGACGCCGGTGTTCATCGCGAAGACCGTACCGGCCAATCCGCAGAGCGCCCCCGAGATGAGCCAGGTCATTGAAATGACGCGCTGGGTGCGCACGCCAGAGTTTCGCGCCAGGCTCGGATTCGCCGACGTGGCCCGCATGGCCTTGCCGAGACGGGTGTATTTGAGAAGCCAATGGATGAGACCCATAACGACGACGCAAATTCCAATGATCGTGAGTTGAAGAGTGCTTAAGTACATACCCCAAAAGTGGAGTTCGCGTCCGAGCGACTGACGATAGGAGAAGTAACTTCCCCCCACGATCGCCTGAAGACCAAAAGTTCCACACAGGTCGACGCCAAGCGCCACTATGACGATGGTGATCGGAAGAAGGTTGCGTCGTTGGAAGGGCGTGAAGACGAAGCGGTTGAGCAGATACGACGCGACGGCGCCGGTGAGTATGCCGCCGACCATCGCCACCCACGCGTTCAGATGGGCGTGGATGTTGAGGTAGTACGTCACGAAGGCGCTGTTGATCATGATCGAGCCGTACGCGAGGTTGAGGACGTTGGTCACGGCGAACTGCAACGTGAAACCAACCGTGGCGATCGCGAGGACAGCGGCCGAGATGATGCCGAATCCGAGGGAGGAGAGAAAGACGCTCATGGCGTCAGTGCCTTTCGAGAGTGGTGAGTAGGTGCATTGATCGAGACGATGAAGGCTTCGTGGCCGCGACGGTCACCCGTCGCGGCCACGTCCTACGGGTGAATCTATAACTTCGACTTGCACCCGGTGAGCCCGCAGAATCCGAGGGTCCCGCCAACCGCGACCGTGGTGCCGTTCGCGAGGAACTGATCGTCCTCGAACGGGCCGAACGCAGTTTGGAAGCTGTCGAACTGGTACGTGCCACCGACGCCGATGTACTGAATCTTCTTACCGGCCTTCAGATCCTTCACGCCCATGGCGTAGCTCGAGACGTCGACTGCACCTTTCTGGCCTTCGGCGATCTTTAGGATGTCGGCCTTGTACTTCGAGCCCTGCGTCGATCCGGACATGACCATGGCCAGTGCCGCCAAGTTGATGCCGTCATAGAGGTGGACCGTTCCGTTCGCCGTGAGTAGACCGGGGAAACTCGGCACACCCGGGACCTTGCCCGCCTGTTCGAGCACGAGCTTGTGGTACAGCGGGTAGGCCGGACCAGATGACTTGACCGTCTGGTTGTCCGCGTCGAAGTTCGTGATGAAGTTCTGGGTTCCGATCGAACTAGACGTGACGCCCGAGAAGAAGACCGGGTCGATCATGGCCGAAGTACCGATCGTCGGAATCATCTTGTTCCCGTTGAGCTGGTAGATCTCGGACAACAGAGCGACGCCGGCGGCGCCGAGTGCCTCCATGAGAATGGCGTCGGGGTGCGACTGCACAATCGCTTGAGCCTCAGTCTGGAAGGTGGACGCCGACATATCGAGCGTCTCGTTCGAGACAACGGTCATTCCCGCGCGCTTGATTGCTGCCTCAGCCGGAGCGACGAAGGTCTGACTGCCCGCGTCGTTACCGAACGCCAGTGCGATGTTCTTGTAACTGTGGCGCTTGGCGATCTGAACCATCGCGACCGAGTCAGCCGCATCAGGTGGCACCAGTCGGAAAAAGTACGGAAAGTGGACCGCATCGAATTCAGACTGTCCCGTCATGCAGAACGACACCGTCTTGTGGGCGCCGAAAATCGGCACTACGGTCGCGGCTTCGTCCGAAGTACATCCGATAACGAGCGCCACGTTTGATGTCGTCGCGTACATCTGTCGCACCGCCGGCACCGCGTCGGCGGGGTCGCCTCGTGTGTCGACCGTCTTGCACTTGACCTGATTGCCGAGCACTCCGCCCGACGAGTTGATCTCTTGGGCCGCGGCGTAGCACGCGGTCTCATACTTCGGTCCGAGTGCCGCGTCGGCGCCGGTGAAGGGAGCAACCGCGGCAATCGTGATTGTTCCCTTGAACGACGTTGCGCTCGACGTCCCCTCCGCTACTGGCAGCGTCACTATCGAAGCGACAAGTGCCAGCACGGAAGCGACGAGTACGAATCGCCTCTTACCGCGCTCGACGAGTCCCCCTCGTCGTGCCATCTTTGAAAACCGCATCCTGCCCCCCTTAACTAATTTGGTTTTTCCCTGCTTGAAGCAGTTCTTCGCTACTAGAAATTCGTAGTATCGACCTCGAGCGGGCGCCAGGGCCAGTCGGCCGGCGCGTCCTTCTCAGCGACCACTTTGTTGGAGATGGTTCCCACACCTTCAACGAAGACTTCAATCACGTCGCCCGGCGTCAGCCACACTGGCGGCGTGCGCGCGAAACCCACTCCGCCCGGTGTGCCCGTCGCAATGACGTCGCCGGGACGCAAGGTGGTGAAGCCCGAGAAGTACTCGACGGCTCGCGCGACGTTCACGATCATCATCGACGTGCGCGCCTCTTGCATGACCTCACCGTTCAGCGTCGAAGTGATGGCCACGTCGGAAATGTCAACCTCGTCGACGGTCACGACCTCGGGGCCAATGGGCATCGTGCCTTCAAAATTCTTGCCCGGCGTCCATTGCGTTGCCTTGCGTTGCCACTCGCGCGCCGAACCGTCGTTCATGACCGAGTACCCGAGGATCGCGTCGTACGCGTTCTCCGCACGTATGTATCGGCCGCCTTTACCGATGATGACGGCAACCTCGGCCTCGAAGTCGAAGCGTTCGGTGAGAGCCGGGGCGACGAGATCGTCGTAGGGACCGATGACGCTCCCCATGCCACGCACGAATGACTCGGGCCACTTGGGAACTTCACGGCCGCCCTCAATGGCGTGTTCCGCGTAGTTCACCCCAAGGCAAAGAATCCGAGGCGTATCGGGCGTCGCCGGACCGAATTGATGCTTTTCTACCGGCACCCCTGTTTGCTCAGCGGCACCACGCGCCGCCGCGAGTCCGGCGTCGCCGGCGTTCGCGAGACCGGCCAGTGTTGACAGCGTCTCGTTGCCAGTCGCTTCGGCCACGTCGACGTAGCCTCCAGACCCTTTTACATGGAGCCTTAGGCCCCTTTCAGTCCGAACAGACGCGAAACGCACACGTACCCCCACATTGGTTCAAAAGGTTGAATTGGTAGAACTAACTGGCGAAAATCTACTCGTCGCCATCGGCCTGTGTCAATGCAGGCAGCGCAAATTTAGGTTAAAATGTTTTCAGTTGGGTCAACCATTGGTGGGAGTGGTTGCAATTGGTGCGATTTATTCCTCTTCAAGGTTGGCGCGTCTTTTCGTGATTCCGCTCGCCATAAGGAGAATCACGTGTGAGTCGTGGGGATAACACAGAATCATTGGTACCATTGGTTGTGGCTGAAACGAGTGAAGGAGGGCCGTGCTCACACTCTCGAAGGATCAAATCCATGACGTCGCCGAGGTAGTGCTGCGCGACGCCGCCCAACGCGGGCTCACGACCGGATCACAACTTCCAACCGAACGAGCCCTCGCGAATTCACTGGCCTCGTCGCGAACCGCCGTGCGAGGCGCCCTCGCCATGCTCGAGGCCGTCGACGTGGTCTCGCGTGAGGTAGGACGCGGCACGTACCTCAAGTGCGATCCACTCTCGGCAATGATCAGCCTCGACAGCAACGCGGTGACGTCAGTGGCCGTGCTGTACGACATCGGACCGAGCGACGTGATGGCAGCGCGTCAGGCCTTCGAGCCATTGGCGTTGATTGTCGCAGTTGTCGAAGCGACCGAGACCGACTTCGAAGAGATCGCCCGGTGCGTCGACGCCTGTGAACGTGCCAAAGACTACGACGAGTTCGAAATCTGGGATCTCGCCTTCCACCGATGCCTGATCGAGGCGACACACAATCCACTGCTGCTTCGCATGTACAGTCTCATCGAGGCAGCGCGTAAGGGTGATCTGTGGGGTTCCATGAAGCGCCGAGGCGACTCACAGGAGCGACGCCACTGCACATACGTCCAGCACGCGGCGATTTACGAGGCCCTGCGAAACCGCGATGGCCGGGGCGCGCAAGAAGCCATGAGTGCACACCTCGAGTACGTTTCGAATTTCTTGAGGGAGAATTCGCGCCGCTAAGTGCGGCGCCGCATCATCAGTAACCCGTCACAGATGTCATGACCCGTTTCATCCCCGCGACCACGGAAATCTCGGTGGCCACTTCATCCAATCGCCTCGACGATCGCGCGAAATCGCGACTCCGATTCGCCGCGGTTGCCGGTCGAAGTAAGGACGAGCGTAAGCGCGACGCGAGCTTTGAGGCCGTCGAGCGAACCGGCGGACAATAACCCGCGCGAGAGCAAGTCGACCTCCGAGCCGGCGAAGCCGTACGTGGATTCGAGGACGACGCCGGCGCCCGTGCGAGAGGCGAGCACCACCGGCATCGCCGCTACCACTTCGACCAGTCGCTCGACCATCACCTCTGGGATGTGGCCGCCGCCAAAGCCTTCGAGAACCAGTCCGCGGTAACCCAGTCCCGGCAGCGCGGACACGATACGTCCGTCGTCACCGAGGACGCACCGTACGAGAGCGACCGGCGCGACGTCGCCGACGGGGCTCGCCGTGACGAGTGACTCAACGCGGGTGTAAAGGTGGACCCGACCCTCGACCACGATGCCGAGCGGACCGCACTGTGGCGAGGTAAACGCCGACAATTTTGAGAGGTGCGTCTTGCGGACAAAACGCGCTGCGTGGACCTCATCGTTCATTACAACGAGCGTCCCCAGACCACGCGCGAGCGGTGAGGCCGCAACGGCGACGGCAGCTCGGATGTTCGCCGGTCCGTCGGCTCCGGCGAGGGAGGGGTTGCGCATCGCCCCAGTTACTACGACCGGACGCTCGTCACGTATGAGTAAGTCAAGTGCGAAGGACGTCTCTTCTATGTTGTCCGTTCCCTGGGTCACCACGACCCCGTCGACGCCACTGGCCAGGGCCTCGTGAATCGCGTCAGCGACCTCAAAGAGATCGGCGAAGGAGATGTTGGCCGAGGACATCGTACGTAAAGTGCGACTCTCGACACGGGCAATCGACTCGAGTCCCGGGACCGATTCCACGAGCGTGTTCGCCTCCATGCTTGGAATGACAGCGGTCGACGCGCCTTGGGCGGGCCACGACGCGATAGTCCCGCCCAGGCCAAAGAGGGCAACTCGCTTCGTGGAGTCGGAAGTCGTCGCAAAGTCGATGGCCGCGATGTTACTGCTCGAAGAATCCGAAAAGGCATCTCGACTCACATTCCACGAAACTTGGATCATGGCGTGTTTCGAGCTGCCCCAACAGAACACCATTTTCCCCGATTGGCTTCAGAGACGCGGGGGGCTCTAAGTCCCATGGAGCGTCGGTACAATTCCGCTATGACTGAACCCGCAGAATCCTCGGAGAAGGTCCGCGTGCGCGGGACCTCCGAACCGGCCGTTTCGAACCCAGGGCGCGACGTTCAACGCGTGGGGACCGCCAATTTTCTGGGTCAGGATGTTTCCAAGATTCACGGGCCGGTGTGGGCCGTGCTGGGCAACCTGGGCGATAGCCAGTGCTATCTGGGCGTCCGCGAAAAGGTGGATGCGGTGCAAAAAGCCATGTCGCGTCGAATCGCTCTGGACGACCGAGACAACCGCCTTATTTCGCCGGTCTTTACCATTGGCGTGTCCGATGGCCAACTCAACGGCACTCCGGAAATGCGCTTTTCGCTTATTGGACGAGAACTGGTGAACGACGCTGCTTCGACGCACTTCGCGGCGAATCACGTTGATGGACTGATCGCGGTCGTCGCCTGTGACAAGCCACCCGTCGGCACGGTGGCGGCTCTGCTTGAGCACAACGTTCCCGCGGTGATTTTCTCTGACGGTTCAATCAAGCCCGGCATTAATCCACGGACCGGTGACCGTATCGACCTGGTCACCGCCTTTCAGTTCGCGACGGACCCCGACGAGGCCGCCCGGGCCGAGGTCGCACTTTTCGCATGTCCGGGCCAGGGCAGTTGTGGAGGAATGTTCACCTACAACACGATGCAAACGTTCATCGGCGTGTTGGGTCTCGAGCCGCTCCATATGGTTGCTCCAACGTCGGACGATGCACGTCGGATTGAGCAGTTCCCCGACGAACTCGTCAACTGCCTGGTGACGATGACCAGCCGCGACATTCGCCCACGAGATATCGTCACGCCCGTTTCTCTTCGCAACGCCCTCACCGTCGCAATGGCTATGGGAGGCTCCACCAACGTCATGTTGCATAGTGTCGAGATTGCCCGTGCCGCGGGAATCGACTTGTGGACCGAAGTCCTCAATCAGGACGACTTCAATGGGTTGTCCCGTACTGTGCCCGTGATAGTCAACATGCGTCCGTTTGGGGCGTACTCAATGGTCGACGTTGACCAAGCCGGCGGACTGCCAACGGTCGTCAGCGAGCTATTGCGTGCTGGCTTCCTCGACGGCGACACCATCACGTGCACCGGCGAAACACTCGCCGAGCAAATCGCTCGTTTGGCGCCGCCACCCGCTGATCACGAGGTGATTTACTCGGTCGCCCAACCGTTCAAGAACACCGGTGGACTTCGACTACTGCGCGGCAATCTCGCTCCGGACGGAGGCGCCATCTTGAAGCTCGCTGGCGTCGAAAGCGGAATCGTTGACGGAATCTTCACCGGTAAGGCCCGCGTGTTCAATGGCGAGCGTTCATTGATTGCCGCTCTGGACGAGCGGCCCGACGACTTTCAAGACAACGACATGGTGGTCATCCGTTACGAAGGTCCTCGGGGAGCTCCGGGAATGCCTGAGATGCTTGACCCCACCTCGAAGATCACCTCTTTATGCCGTAAGCGTGGGATCACCATCGCCCTGATGACGGATGCTCGATTTTCGGGTGGATCGGTCGGCTTGGTTATTGGTCACGTCGCTCCTGAGGCGCTGCTCGGTGGACCAATCGCCCTCGTAGAAGACGGCGACACCATTACCGTTGACATCAATCAGGACCGACTTGACTGCTCCGAACTTGATGAACCGGAAACTTTTGCGCGCCGGAGGGCCGCGTGGGCGTCTCGAGTGAGTTCAAACGGAGGAGTTCACCCTGACGCCGTCTCGGTGACGCATCGGGTCCTCAAGCGAATGCGCGACACTGGTCTTCCGGCCTTATTTGGCGCAGGCATGTCGCCAAGTTGACTCTTCGACAACCAAAGCTGAAGTAATTGCAACGTGCGCGGGGACGTCAGATTCCCAAATTGTGAACGTGCGTTCGATTCTCACTGCGCGCCCCACGCATGAATCGTAGGGCACAATTGGTCCATCGCCGGTAGTTCATTGATGTTTGTCCCCGATCGCGGGCTCTTTTGAGCGCGTGATTGTTTACTACTAGCGTGCCGTTAGAGCAGATTTTAGAAGCGAGGCTGCGATGACGACTGTTATTCGACATGAGGAGTTGCGGGCGAACGAACAGGATTTCACTCGGAGCGTTGTCGAAGCGGGGTTGCTCGAAGAAAGTGGCGTGACGGGCATTTATCATCGATCGTTCGAGTTCGAGAAGATTATTCGTGGCATCGAAACCTGCATCTCGAACGCCGGTGGGAACGAAAAAAGGCGGCAACTGTTCTGTTCTCCGGTGATGGCACGCTCAACACTCGAGAAGTGCGGCTTTTTGACTTCATTTCCCGATTTAGTTGGCACCATATCGAGTTTCGCAGGGAGCGAGGCCGATCTGTCGACGTTGAGGGAACGAATTCAAAACGGTGACGACTGGGCCGACTTGCTGACTGCCACCCAGCTGGCGATGTGCTCGGCGGCGTGTCAAAACGTCTATCCGCTTCTGGTCGGTACGCCTGTACCATCCGGTGGCCTCGTGTACGAAGTGCAGGCTCAATGCTTTCGCCATGAACCGAGCGAGAACCTCGCACGAATGTTGTCGTTCCGGCAGCGCGAGTTCGTTTACATTGGCACCGAGCACGATGCCCGTGAGCAGGCTGAACTGATGCGAAGTCACTTCTGCGACCTATTGGACGGTCTCAAGATTTCTTACGAGGTCGTCCCCGCGAACGACCCCTTCTTCGGCCGAATGGGACGTCTGCTGGCTGAGAGCCAGCGTCAAAATTCGCTCAAGTACGAATTCGTTGCCCCGATCACGTCCGACGTTCCCCACTCGCTCGGTTCCGTGAACTTTCACCAGGATCACTTCGGTTCGAAGTTCGGCCTGTCAATGTTCGATGGAAGCGTTGCCCACTCCTCGTGCGTCGGCTTCGGCCTCGAACGAGTCGCGCTCGCCCTACTCTTTAGCCACGGTGTGAACACCGCGACCTGGCCCGCAGAGATCCGGAATCTACTCGCGCTGTAACAATTGCTGCGATGACGTCGCTGGGGTCTTCGTTTCCCACCCAAGAGCTGGCCCAAGAAGTTCGGCGATGTCGGTGATGATCTGCACGTAATCCTCGTGGTCGAACGAGAACGGCAGCGCGAAGACCACCTCTCGCACCTGGCGAAAGCCGGCGTCCGCGTAGAGGGCTTCTGCAATCTCGTTCGAGTTGCCGATGAAATCGAGGGCAAACATCATTTGATGTGGCCCCTGTGGTGTTTTAGTCCGGGGCGTGCGCGCGTCCACGTAGTCCCGGTATTTGGCCCTTTGGGCCCGCGAGGCCCGGTCGGTAGGGATGACAACCAGACCCTGGGATGCCCGGGCCTTGGCCCCGTTGGGGTGGGCCGCCCGGAAGGCCTCGATGTGCGATCGCTGGAGCTGCGCGAAGGGCGGCACTTGCTCGCCCTCAGAAGTCTCAGATCGGACGACGCTGCTGGAAAGGAAGTTGAGTCCGTTGAGACCGGCCCATTGTGCTGAGCGCAGGCTTGCCCCGCCGTACCATATGCGCTCTCGCAGCCCGGGAGAGTACGGCTCGACCCGCTCCGAGAACGTCTCAATGCCTTGAGCCCCGTGGAACGTGCTGACGGGCTGGCCCTCGATGGCGCGCAGCAGGCGGGTCACCCGTTCGTAACTGAAGTCTTCGGCGTCGGCGCTGTTGGGATAGAGGTTGTTCTTGAAATGCTCGAAGTTACGTGGCTCGCCCACGCTGACGCCAGGGTTGAGTCGCCCACCCGAGAGGACGTCGACGGTCGCCAGGTCCTCCGCGAGGCGAAGGGCGTTCTCCCACCCGAGGGGGGTGACCGCGGTACCAAGCTCGATCCGGGTCGTACGTTGCGTCGCCGCCGCGAGTACCGCCAAGGGGGAGGAAATGCCGTACTGAAGATGGCGATGGCGAAGCCAAGCACTGTCGTAGCCCAGCTGCTCACAGAGCTCGATTACCTTGAGAACGCTTTCGTGGCCCGGTCCGGGATCAGAACTGTCGAAGAGCCCAATGGTGAGAAACCCCAACTGCTCTAGTGGCGTCCCCGGCTCCGGCACCCTTTGAGCGTAACGATCTCACTCTCGTGACCCAGCGGCAACGTTGACCCCGTGCCCACTTCGATGCTCCACCGGCGAGTCGGTCGCCTAGCGCGGGCTGCAAATAAATTTTGACGCGAGCGCCATCACGGGGAGGACTTCGACGTTTCCAAGCTAAAGAAAGATTGCGCCCCGCGATTGCGATGTGTGGGGGGCCGCGCATTGGCGACAGAGGACGACCGTGGAACTGGACTGCGAACGGGAGTTCCGGGAGAATCGAACGACTCCACCATCGTGACATTCGTGCGTGTGCCCACACGTGTGGCGCCCGCATTGGCACGGCCCCGAGGCCGCGGATCGAAGAGGTTGGTCCAAGATCACCACAGGACGCCTACTTTTAGGACGTTGTTGCGACGCGGAAGGGATTTGAGGCTCGCGCCGAGGGGGGTTGGGTGCGACGATTCCTCACAAAATCGAGGTGAAGTTCGCATAAGGCTCCTCAACGCATCTGGCGGCAAATCTCCATCGCACCCGTGGTTTTAGAGCAGTAGAGTCACTTTACCCATCGAGGCGGCCCCCCAAGCAGTCGATTGAGACTGGACCTCGTTCCCTGGTCACGCCGGACAATCGAGCGTCTCTCCGGTGCGGTGGTAACTATCTATCAATTCATATCGACTTGATCAGGTCGATTGCAATCGAACCAGTGTGAATCGTCACGTCGATCTTGCGCCCTCCGCAAGCAGTTTCTCCACCTGACTCGCAGCAATTGCGTGCGAGAACAGGTAGCCCTGGCCGAAACGACAGCCCATTCGAAGCAACTTTTCGAGTTGTGGCTCGGTTTCGATGCCCTCCGCGAGCAGAGTGACTTTCAGTTTTTGACCCAGTGAGATAATCGCCTCAAGTAACACTTCGATCTGTTCGCTGTCGTGGGGGGGGCTGATGAATGATTGGTCGATCTTGATGACCATGGGATTGAGCTGCACAAGATACGACAAGGACGAATAGCCGGTGCCAAAGTCGTCGAGAGCGATGCCGATTCCCCTTGATTTCAGATCGTCCAGCACGTTGAAGGTCTCAGTGATGTCAGCGAGCGCGGAGGACTCGGTTATCTCCAGCACGAGTCGCTCGGGAGCCAGTCCGCTCTCGCAGAGTGCTTTGTCAATCATCGTCATGAGTTGGGGGTCGTTGAGCTGCTGGGTCGCGAGGTTGACGGACACGTAAGGGAGAGGGTCAGAGCCGTTCTTCGTCCACAAACTCGCTTGGTTGGTTGCCTCTCGCAAGGCGAATCCGCTGAGTTCTAAGACCAGGCCGCTCTGCTCCGCGATGGGGATGAACACCTCGGGGCCGATTGCACCTCGTAGAGGATGCTCCCAACGCATTAAGGCCTCGAAGCCCACGACTGCTTGAGTCTGGAGGTCCATAATCGGCTGGTAATACATTGAGAGTTCTTCGTTGTGTATCGCCTGACCCAGGTCCTGATTGAGGGTGAATCGCGATGCAACCATGTCTTGCATGGAGTCATCAAAGAACAGGTACGAGCCCTTCTTTCTACGTTTTGCTTCGTACAGCGCGACGTCGGCGTTCTGGATAAGCATGAAACTCGTCGGTGCGTCCGGATCCCACACCACGATGCCGACGCTGGCGTGTTGTATGAATTCAATGTCGTCATGGCAGAACGGATCCACGAGCGTCGCGAGAAAACGGGTCGCAATCTCCTCCGCCTCAGCCGCAGTGGCGAGACCTTCGGCTAAATAGAGAAATTCGTCACCACCAAATCGACAGAGCGTATCCGTGGGCCGAGCTACGCGCTCAAAGCGAGCAGCGATATCTCGCAGGAGCTGGTCGCCTACCAGGTGACCATGCGTGTCATTGACCCCCTTGAAGTCATCGAGGTCGATCATGAAGACCGCGATCAGCCCGCGCCCGCGAAAGGCGCGAGCCCGCGCGAGGTTCAATCGATCTTCGAGCAGTACACGATTGGCGAGACCAGTCAAGGGGTCGTGCAGGGCTTGATGGGAAAGTTCGGTAGCGAGTTCTCGCTCGGCGGTGATGTCGCGCTCCGAACTGACGAAATAGAGGGTCTCACCGGACTCGTCACGGGCCGTCGATCGTGATACCTCCGAAATAATGATTTGGCCGTCCTTTCTCAGGTAACGCTTAACGAATCGGACCTGGTTCGCTCGAAGCGAGATGAGGCTCTCATGAGATTCGCGGGTGATCTCCACGTCCTCGGGAAAGGTGAAATGCGTCGAGTCGTGCCCAAGGAGCTCTTCGCGCGAGAATCCAACCATTTCGCAGAAGGCATCGTTCACGGCGATGGCGAGATCATCGGTGTCGCTGAACATCATCGGTGCCATATTGTCCTCAAAAGCGAGGCGAAACTTTTCCTCCGAGCGATCTCTCAAGCGCTCGGATTCGACGAGGTCACTCATTGACTTGGAAGATTCGTCGAGCGCCGCGCGGATCGTGAGTAGTGATTGCTGGGCGGCGACGGCGTGTTCAATCTCGCGGGCGATCTCTTCGAGACCCTGGACCGTCACGCGGTCGAACACGAAAGGGTGACGGTCATAAATTGACAGCACGGCCGGGCGACCGCCCGGATGAAAGGGTATTGCGACGCTTGACGAGAGTCCAAATTGCGACGCCCGGCTGCACCATTCCTTATAGTTGACCTGGTTTTTCAGATCGTTTGCGACCTGCGTGCGTCCGGTGCGTAGTGCGGTTCCCGTCGGGCCGACACCAGTTTCTTTCCACGCCAACGTCGACACAATGTCGTCATAAAGGTAGGAAGTCTGGCCGGCGGAGTAACAGACGTGTACGACGCCGTCTTCGCTCTCTGATGGTTCGCCGATCCACGCCAGCGAATAGTCGCCAATCGCAACGATTTCGTCACAGAGGCGCTGAAAGAGTTCGACGTCCACCGACGTGGTTGACGCGAACCGGTTTACCTCTCGCATGAGTCGCATGGTGTGCTCACGTTGGATCTGGAGCGTCACATCGACGAACGAAGAGATCACCCCGACAGTGGCACCGTCGACCTCGGCCAGGCAGGTATTGACTTTGAGCCAACGTCGCGCCTTCGCAACGACGTCAAAGCCGAGAATCGTACCAGTGGTCGTTTTGCCCTCTCGAAGAGTGATCATCTCGGGGCGTTCGTCGAGTGCAAATGGTGTGCCGTCTTCTCGGACAATGCCCCAATCGACGTCGAGATAGGCGCGACCGGTCAGTTTCTCAGCGGTGGTGCCAAAAAGCTCGGCGGCCGAGACGTTGCACTCGAGCACCACGCCATTTTCGTCGTGCAAGATCACGCCAACATTCGTTGCGTCGAGGAAGTCGACCGTCGACAGTAACGTCTCGAGATTCCACTGGGGGAATTTCGTCCGCTTCATCCTCTAGTCACCGTCGTGATGAGTTGTGAGCAGGCACGAGGTTTACATGCCAAATCAATTTCTCCACTGCCAGCCGCAAATGACGACTGTGTACTTCGTGTCCAGGACCAGTGCCGTGCGCTGCGAGAACAAGGGAAGGAGGCGGCGACTAGCGAAGGAAATCTTGAGACGGCTGAATCCTGCGATTTCAGAGAGTGACGCTCGCTGATTGAACGCTGCATGCTTCCTCCTGCGACATGTATGTCGGGATGTGTGGAAGCAGCTTTATTACGTCCTACATCATTGTAACTGTGCAAATCGGCCTTCAGACATATATAAAATATTTATTTATACGCTCTGTTCTCGACCAAAAACCGAAGGTGGAGCCGTGCGGCACGAAATGGCCTGATTTCGAGGTAACGATCTGCAAGAGCGCGAGAGCCTCGGCGCCGTCGGGCGAATTAGACCGGAACACCGGTTATCGCCAGGATGATGCCCACGGCACCGGCGATGAGTAGTGCGCTCACGACACCACGTCGAAGGACGAACATCCAGATTATGGCCACAGCAAGGATCGGTATCTGCCAGAGATGCTGGTACGAAAGACCGAGAGGAATCGCCGATCCGGCGATGGCTCCGATGACGGCCGGCCCCGCACCCCCAAGAAAGAACCGCATTGACGTGTTCGCGCGAATTCTGTCAAACCGTGAACCACCCAGGAGAATGAAGAGAAACGACGGAGAAAAAGCGATCAGCGCGGCAAGAAGTCCACCGCCGAGCCCCGCGGCGGCGTAACCAACGACCGCGACAGTTTGCACGACTGGACCGGGCGTGATCTGACCGAGTGCAACGGCATTAAGAAACTGGGCGGCCGTCATCCAGTGATACGTCGTCACCGCATCGTGTTGCATCAGCGGGACGACGACAAAGCCACCACCGTAGGAGAGAGCACCGACCTTGAGGGCAACCCACGCCAGCGCTCCGATGCCTCCAAAGAGGCCGACGTGCACGACCGTCGCAGGGATGACCATATATAACGATCCACTTGACGTCGGACGCGCTTGGCGGCGAACAGCGATCTCCGCGACACCGCAAAGCAGGAGGACAAGAACCAGATACGGTCCTATCGAGGCGGCGCCGACGCCACCCACGAGAGCGTAGATACTCCACCTGACTCTTGCGGACTTCGCTGGACCAACACGGGCTCGACTCGAAGGAACGAGTTGCCACGCCGCGTTGAGCGCGACCGCGGGAACTGCCGCGCCCGCGCCCGCCGCGGCTCCGAGTATCCAGCCAGCCGGGTGATGAGCGAGGAAGACCGACGACAACGCGAGGATGATGGCGAGTCCGGGAAGAATGAAACAGACGCCGCCCAGTATTCCGCCCACGGTCCCGCGCAGGCGCCACGCGCAAAAGATGGCGAGTTGCGTAGAAGCGGGACCAGGTAGGAGATTCGTCGCGGCGATGCCGTCTTCGAACTCCTCTGGTTCAATCCACTGTCGCTCTTCGACACAGAGGCGGCGCAGCAGGGCGATGTGTGTAGGCGGACCCCCGAAACCAATGAAACCTAGTCGTGTCCACGCTCGCGCGATCGTGGCGAGCGACACGCCGTGAGTCGATTCGTCTCGCGCGACGTCTTCACTACTCACAAGTCGCGACTACGTCGAAGGTGGGACACGCTAGATCCGTCATTTACAGGTGGGTAATCGTTCAAAATCTACGACAGTTCGGCTCGACCTTGGGCCGTTGGAATCGTTTACGTGACCGCTCTGAACCATGCCGCGCATCGTGCTGGCGATGTCCGCTGAACCAGCGCCGGGCTAGCTCAGGCGAGGGTCAACGTGGAACTTTGGACCCGGACCAGCATCCGGAGCACGCTCTCCGGCCAGGATGCCAGCCACGCCGTCGAGGCCGGTCGTCATGGCTATCAAGGGACGAGGATCAACGGCGCCGGATGCGTAGCGATCGATCGTCGCGGCGAGACCGGGCGATCCGCTGAGAATGCCCACCGACGTCACGTCGTTCAGCACCTGAATGCGGGTGTCTATCAGGCTCGGCGTTCCCGCAATGCCAATGAAAACAAGACGTTTGCCAGGTTCGACGAGGTCCAGCGCTCTGGCGGGAAGCGCAGCGTCATTCGAGGCGTCAATGACTGCGTCGAATGGAACGTCGGGCAAATCCTCGCTCGTCCAGCAGCCGTCAAAGCCCAGCGATCGAGCAAAGTTCAGCGAAGACGCCGAGCGACCCATCAATTGCACTTCCGCGCCCTGAGATCTCGCAAAGTAGGCGCAGAGAAGACCGATGGTGCCGGGTCCAAGAATAAGCACCCGGTCGCCATCCGTGAGATCTGCCCCCCAGACGGCGCGAAGGGCGTTACCTCCGGGTTCAACCAGCGCGCCCAGTGCGGCGTCAACGGCGGGCGGGAGCGAATGCAGTGACGACACGGGGACCGCTATCTGTTCGGCCAGCGCCCCGGCAAACCCATTGCGTACACCCACCTCGAACCGGAATTCGCAGACATGTTGCAACGAGTTGAGGCATCGGCGACACTTCCCGCAACCAAGCATGGTGTCGCCCATCACTCGTTGTTGCAGCCATGTCTCGTCGACTCCGTCGCCCACAGCACGGACGATGCCCGACCACTCGTGTCCAAGACGCATTGGATAGTGCGCGTGGCCATCGTGGAGGTACTGCATTTCTCCGGTATAGAAGTCAACGTCAGTACCGCAGACCCCGACGCGCTCGACGTCGACAACGACGCCGCCGAGAGCGGCCACTGGCGCATCGACCTCGTAGACACCGGCCTCGCGCGGAGCGGTCACAATGAAAGCTCTCACTGCGCGTCCGCGAACCGATGATGAGCGTCACACGACTTGGCTCGGACGCTTCGCGCTGCACTAACGTCCGTCACAATCGAGATTGTAGATGGTGGCTCCAGGAAATGGGATCTGAGGGTGGCTGAGCAGCGCAGTGCACAGTGGTACGGCGGGCGCGATCGCAACGCGTACATCCATCGAGCGTGGATGCGCCGCGGCGTTCCCGAGAACGCGTTCAGTGGGCGAGCGCAGATAGCGATTGCGAACACCGCCTCGGACTTGACCCCGTGCAACGCCCACTTCAACGAGGTCGCCGAAAGCGTCAAGTTCGGCGTCTACGAAGCGGGCGGCATTCCGCTGAATATGCCCGTCGTGTCGTTGGGCGAAACCCAAGTGCGTCCAACTGCCATGTTGTGGCGCAACATGATGGCGATGGCGACCGAAGAGATGGTCCGCGCCAACCCCGTCGACGGAGTCGTCCTCTTGGGTGGATGCGACAAAACAATTCCCGCGCTCTTGATGGCGGCGGCGTCTGTCGACCTCCCCGCCGTACTTATCCCCGGTGGCCCGATGCTGTCGGGCACGTTCAGGGGAGCAGCGCTCGGCTGCGGCACCGACGTGTGGCGACTGAGCGAGGACGTCCGAGCCGGGACGCTCTCCGAGAGCGACTTCAACGCGTCCGAGTCGTCGATGATCCGAAGTCGAGGGCACTGCAACACCATGGGGACGGCGTCGACCATGTCCCTCGTCGCTGAAGCACTCGGCATGACGATTCCGGGACTCGCCGGAACCCCAGCCGCGGACAGTCGGCTGCTCAGCGCATCGCACGATGCGGGCCGACTCTGCGTCGAACTCGTCGCCGCCGCACGTCGGCCGAGCGACATTATGACGCGATCATCGTTTCACAACGCGATCGTGGTACTCGCCGCGATCGGAGGTTCAACGAACGCGGTGGTACACCTGTTGGCAATCGCTGGCCGACTCGGCATTGACCTCGATCTCGACGATTTCGACCGAATTGGAGCACACGTACCGCTCCTCGTGAACCTCCAGCCGTCTGGAAAATATCTGATGGAAGACTTCCACCGTGCCGGTGGACTGCTTTCGGTGCTCCGCGAGGTGAAGGATCTCCTCGATCCCTCGGCACTGACCGTCACCGGACGGCCACTCGTTGACTACCTCGACGAGGCACAGATCTGGGACCACGACGTGATCCGAAGTCGTGCGACGCCGCAACAGTCAGACGCCGGCATCGCAGTCCTACGAGGGAACCTCGCCCCCGACGGCGCCATCATTAAGCCGGCGGCCGCGTCACCGCACCTGCTCCAGCATCGAGGCCGAGCGGTCGTGTTCGACTCCATTGAAGACCTGCACGCTCGAATCGACGACCCCGACCTTGATGTCGACGCGGACTCCATTCTGATACTTCGCGGTTGCGGTCCGAAGGGCTATCCCGGAATGCCCGAAGTCGCGAACATGCCACTACCGAAGAAACTCTTGCAACAGGGAGTCCGTGACATGGTGCGAATCTGCGACGGTCGAATGAGCGGCACCGCGTACGGGACCGTTGTCCTTCATGTCACGCCCGAAGCGGCCGCCGGAGGACCACTGTCGATCGTGAGGAGCGGTGACTGGGTCATTCTCGACGTACCCGCGCGACAGCTCTCAGTCGACGTTGCGCAAGTTGAACTTGACACCCGTGTGCCGAACCAGGCCACCATCGACGGGTACGCCAAACCGGAACGCGGTTGGGAAAAGCTGTACGTCGATCACGTCACGCAAGCCAACGTGGGCGCAGACCTCGACTTCTTGGTGGGTTCAAGCGGTGATCGAGTGACCCGTGACTCCCACTGATACAGGCGACACCATCTACTTTCGCCCTGATGCCATCGGTATTGATTGAAAGAACACGAGGAATACAGCATGAAGTCATTTGAAGAAATACGGGTCGTCGTCACCGGCGGTGCATCGGGTATTGGCGCGGCAGTGACCGCGCACCTGCGTGAGCAAGGTGCCGATGTCGTCGTTCTCGACCGCGCGCGCGGCGACGCCGATCCCACGCGCTTTGTGCTCGCCGACCTGTCCGTTGCAGATCAAGCACCCGTCGCGATCGACGAAGCAGCACGGATGATGGGCGGAATCGATGTGCTCATTAACAATGCCGGCATTGGAGCGATCGGCGACGTCAGCGAGGCCACGGAGAACGATTGGACCAACCTATGGAGCGTGAACGTCGTCGGACTCGCGCGCACGACCAAGGCGGCCCTGCCCTATCTCAAGGCATCGTCGAATGCCGCGATTGTCAACACGGCGTCGATTGTGGCGGCAATTGGTGTGCCGAAACGAGCGGTCTATGCCGCGACCAAGGGAGCCGTCGTGAGTCTCACCTACGCCATGGCGGCCGACTTTGCCGAGTTCGCAATTCGAGTGAACGCGGTGGCGCCCGGCACGGCCGACACGCCGTGGGTTGGTCGACTGCTCGATGCGTCGGCCGATCCCCGAGCGGAACGCTCCGCACTCGAAGCCCGTCAACCGAGCGGTCGACTCGTACGAGCTGACGAAGTGGCGCTCGCTATTGCGTGCCTGGCTCATCCCTCGTCCACGTCGACCAACGGGACCGTCCTCTTCGTTGACGGAGGGATGGAGCGCCTACGCATCCCGCCGAAAGTGTGAACCTCGGTCCACGTAGATCCACAGTGCACCCGCGAATTCGTACGCAAATGTGCTCGCCAACGCGGACCAGAGCACTCAATGAGTGCAATCAGCGCACTTCGTAACAAGGTTGTTACGCAATTGGGCTGAAATGCAGACAGGCCCAAAAGAACCTC
>Ga0208586_1000130_pt1 | contig 29946 bp, 30 predicted proteins | sample NGESurshal072012_6_FD_184471 | JGI IMG/M metagenome (GOLD analysis project Ga0208586, IMG submission 184471) | Arctic peat soil microbial communities from Barrow, Alaska - NGEE Surface sample 53-3 shallow-072012 (SPAdes) | ecosystem: Environmental > Terrestrial > Soil > Wetlands > Peat ... | reverse complement strand
CGTAAGTTCAACATCAAGCTCGTTCCCGGCGACGACCAGGGTGACCCAACCATCGCCCCATCGGTAGCGACCGGATTCGTACTGAATCAGAACCTGTACGCGATTGTTGGTCCAGCGTTCTCCGGTGCCACCGTGGCGTCACTGCCCATTTACGGTGCCAACCACGTGGCAATGGTGAGCCCTTCGGCTACCCGTGTCTCAATCACTGTGAAGGACACTACGGCCAGCCCAACGGGCCCATTGAACACCTACCACAACTTCTTCCGAGTTGTTGCGAACGACGGTGTCCAGGGTCCTGCTGACGGTGCGTACCTCCAGAAGAAGTACGGCACCGGCAAGATTCTTGTGATCTCGGACACCAGCACCTACGGTGTTGGTCTCGCGGACCAAGTTGAAGCCGCTGTCACCTCCGCGGGTGGTTCTATCGCCAATGGTGGCCAGATCCTTGCGCTTCCGTACTCGAACGCCTGCACCGCAGGTGGTACTGGTACGAGTGACGCAGTGACCGCGAGCCTTACGGGTGTAACGGCTGTCTTCTACTCCGGTTACTACTGTGACTTCGCTCAGGTTGTTGACAACTTGGTCGGCACTCAGCACTTCACTGGCGCCATCATGAGTGGCGACGGAAGCGACGAGCCGCAGTTCATCACGTCGCTGTCGACACAGGCTGACGGCAATGGGGTACTCCTCACCTGCGCATGCTCGAACAACCAAACGGCTGCCTGGACTGCGAAGTACACGGCCGTTGCCCACGAGGCGCCTGGCCCGTACGGTGCCGAGTCCTTCGATGCCGCGAACTTGATCATGACTGCCATGACCAAGGTCAAGGGCACGATGACCCGCTCCAAGCTGCTCGCGCAGATCAAGGGAATCACGTACAAGGGCATCACGAAGACGATCAAGTTCAACACTGCGGGTGACGTAGCCGGTAACGCGATCTTCGTGAACAAGGTCACCGGCACCAAGATCGTTCAGTTGGGGCTTGAGTAGGTCGTAGTTTTTACAGCTTTGTAAGAAGGCCGGCTGCTCTAGGGCAGCCGGCCTTCTGCAATTCGCATTCTTGACTGCGCAAACTCAGATAGTTTGACGTGAAGTGAAAATTCCATAAGGGGAGTCGATGGCATCATTTGTGGCGCTAGGGATCTTCACCGGTCTGATCTATTCCCTTGTCGCCCTCGGCTACACCCTCGTCTACGGCGTCTTGCGTCTCATCAACTTCGCGCACAGTGAGGTCTTGATGAGTGGGGGTTTCGCCGGTTACTACTTCTTGCATTACACAATGCGATCCCTCACCGTCTCGACACCGATGCGCGTGCTGATTTTGCTCGGTGCGATTCTCGCGAGCGGCATAGTCGGTGCACTGGTTGCCATTGGCATCGAACGATTCGCGTATCGGCCGTTACGGCGCCGCAATGCTCCAAAACTGACGTACCTGATCTCGGCGATCGGGGCGTCCTACTTCTTGTTGAATTTCGCTGGCAAGGAGTTCGGCCGTAACCCGTCGGCGACCGCGCAGCCCATCACGTCGAATTTCGCCTGGAAGGTATTCGGCGCGAACATCACCGCCTTCGACTTGGTCCTGCTCGTCGTTACGCTGGCCCTGTTCCTCTTGGTTGACACGTTGGTCAACCGCACGAAGATTGGCCGCAGCATCCGCGCCGTCGCTCAGGACAGCGAGACCGCGAGTCTCATGGGTGTCAACGTGAACTCGACGATTGCCTCCACCTTCGCCATCGGTGGCTTCATGGGCGGCGTCGCCGGCCTTTTCATCGCGATGAGCACCACCGTTGACTACAACATGGGTTTCACCCCGGCGTTGTTAGCGTTTACCGCGGCGGTCCTCGGTGGCATCGGGAACATTCGAGGGGCTATGGTCGGCGGTGTCGTGCTCGGACTCTTCATGTACGTCCCGATCTATTGGATCAACCAGCCGTTCTATGAACCGGTGATTGGTTTCGCGATTCTCGTGCTGGTGTTGCTCATCCGACCCACCGGTCTCTTCGGAGAGAGTCTCGGGAGGTCGGCGTGAAATTCGACGAACTCAAGAAGAAGTGGAAATTCGAAAACTTCGACATTCGTCTCTTCTCCACGTGCGTCGCGGGCGGCCTGCTCCTCGCGCTCATGACCGGACCCGAGGGCGACCTCACAACGCCGACGTACTCCTTCACCCACTCGCTCTTCTCCAGCCACGTGTGGGGATTCTTGGTCTTTGGCATCCTCCTCGGACTCGCGATGGTCTATGGACGAAAAGCACGCATGGGCATCTTCGAAGCGGCCTGGCTCGCCGCCGTACGGCGATTCCCGAAGACGCTGAAAGAGTTCATTGAGTTCGCCGGCGTCATCCGCCAACTCATCATTGGCTTGATCGCGGTGATCGTCGCGCTGTTCGTCGCGGACTTCACTGGCCCGTACGCGCACAACAAACTGTCCTGGCACCAGATGGTTGGACAGCTGCCCCACACGAGGACCTACGGCTACATCGCAATCCTCATCTGGTTGCTGAACACGGTGCGCGTCGCGGCGCGCTACCACCCCGACGAGCCCCAGGCGCCGAGCTTCTTCGACGCCAAGTGGGTCAAGATCGTCGCCGGCGGTATCGGCGGCCTGTTCTTTGCTGTCTGTGCCGACCCGTGGATGCCGGTGCGATTCAGCATCAAGTACTTCGACTTCAAGGGCTCCAGTGACGACAACTTCTTCCATCACTGGACGACCTATCTCTGGATCGGGTGCGGACTTCTCATCGGAGTACGCGCGGCCTTCATGGAACGTTCGAGGTCCCGGGCCGTCGTGGCGAGTCGTTGGCGAACTCGACACATAAAGGTAAGTGCCAACACCAGATTCGCCCTCTACGGCGCCGGTCTGTTCATTGCAATCGAGGCGCCGAAGTTCCTCTCCGCCTTCTGGCAAGTAACGATCTTCCAGCAGATCGGGATCTTCTGCTTGCTGGCGGTTGGCCTGAACGTGGTCGTCGGGTTCGCTGGCCTGCTCGACCTCGGGTACGTGGCCTTCTACGCACTCGGCGCCTACACGAACGCGTACTTCAGTGGAGCGCTGCCGATCCATCCACCCTTCACCATCAATACCTTCTTCGTGGTACCGATCGCGATCCTCGTGGCCATGTTCGCGGGCGTGTTACTCGGCCTGCCAACGCTTCGACTTCGCGGTGACTACCTGGCGATTGTGACGCTGGGGTTTGGTGAGATTGTCTACGTCCTCGCGAGCAATCTCACGGCCGTGACCGACGGTGCTGGTGGAACGGGACCATCGGGCAGCTTCTCGATGAACCTTCCTGGGATCCACTTCGCGCTCAATGGATTCGCGCTCGGCGATGACTTGAACTTCTACTACCTGTTGCTGGCGTTCTTGATACCCATTCTTTTCTTCTTCAACTCCCTCAACCATTCGAAGGTTGGGAGATCATGGGCGGCGATCAGAGAAGATGAGGTCGCAGCCGCGTCGCTCGGGATTAACAGTCTCAAATACAAGGTCATGGCCTTCGCGATCGGCGCCTCGACCTCAGGCGTCGCCGGTGTGCTCTCGTCGGCGAAACTGGGCTCGCTCTTCCCGTCGGACTTTGCACTTCAGGTCTCCATAACCGTCCTGGTACTCGTCATCTTCGGTGGTATGGGATCGATCGGCGGCGTGTTGGTGGGAGCCGCGCTCGTGAATTGGATCCTCCAGTACCTCGTCTTCCACTCCTTCATTGACTATCAGGACGCGGACAAGTACATGTACCTCGGCGCACTCTTGGTCCTCACGATGATCTTCCGTCCCCAGGGCATGTTCCCATCGAAACGAAGATTGAGAGAGTTCCAAGACTCCGAGCAGGGTCTCGGTTCGGCCGACGCCTTGGGTAACGCTAACGCCACGGGTTCGGTCATGGAAGGGCCATACAATGGGTGACGTCACCCGGGTAACTGAGTCGAACGTCACCACGGCCGACAATATATTCGAGGTGAAGGACCTGACGCTGCGCTTCGGCGGCGTCACGAGTCTCAACGACGTCTCCATCGAACAACGTCGAGGTGAGATTCTGGCGGTCATCGGCCCAAACGGCGCCGGCAAGACCTCGTTGTTCAACTGCCTGACCGGTGTCTATCGACCGCAAGTGGGTGTCATCAACTTCCACGCCGAGCGCAAGGGCACGATCGATCTCGTCGGTAAGCCACCGTACAAGGTGAACCACCTGGGCGTGGCTCGGACGTTTCAGACGAGCCGAATGTTCAACGCGCTCACGACCTTCGAGAACATCAAGATCGGCGTCGAGGCGGGACAGAAGACTGGCCCCATTGGCGCCATGTTGCATCTGCCGCGTACTCGTCGTGAAGAGCGAGAGTCCGATCACCGCACGTTGGACCTACTCGAACTTGTGGGACTCACGCACCGCCTCAATACCATGGCCGACTCGTTGCCCTACGGCGACCGTCGGCGTCTTGAGATCGCACGGGCGTTGGGCACCAACCCCGAGGTGCTGCTCCTGGACGAACCGGCGGCGGGAACGAACCCATCGGAGAAGCTGGGACTCGCCGAATTGATTCGCACGATCAACAAACAGACGGGAATCTCGATCCTCTTGATCGAGCATGACATGAAACTCGTGATGTCCCTCGCCGAGCGACTGTACGTTCTCAACTTCGGTCAGGTCATCGCCTCGGGTCCACCGGCCGAGATCCAACAGAATCATGAAGTAATCGCCGCGTATTTGGGAACGACCGAGACGGACGATGACGCGTCATGAGTGAAGCGATGCTGCAAATCAGCCACGTCGAGGTGCGCTATGGCGCGGTGCCGGCGATTCGAGACCTCTCGCTGAACGTGGACAAGGGTGAGATTGTCACGTTGCTCGGGGCCAACGGCGCGGGCAAGACAACGACGCTACGAATGATCTCGGGGCTGCATCGTCCCTACGCCGGCACTGTTGAACTAGAGGGACACGACATCACGACGACCCCGGCGCACAACCTCGTCGACATGGGACTCAGTCACATCCCCGAGGGCCGGCGGATCTTTGCCACGATGTCGGTGCTCGAGAATCTTGAGATGGGCGCCTTTCGTCGCAAGGGCAACTACAGCGATGAGTTCGACCACATCTTCACCCTCTTCCCCGTGTTAGGTGAACGGCGCAAACAGTTGGGCGGCACGTTGAGCGGGGGCGAACAGCAGATGCTCGCCATTGGCCGCGCGCTGATGGCGAAGCCGCGACTCCTGTTGTTGGACGAGCCATCGCTCGGCCTTGCGCCCAAGATCATCCAGTCGATTTTCGAAATCATCGTCCAGATTCGCTCCGAGGGCGTAACGATCCTGCTGGTGGAACAGAACGCCAACCAGGCGCTCAAGATCGCCGACCGCGGCTACGTGCTCGAGAACGGACACGTGCTCTACGAGGACACGGCGACCGCCCTGTTGAACGACGACCGTATTCGCCGCGCCTACCTCGGCCAGTAGGTAGTGGCAGTCACCAGTGCACTATCAGGCGACCACGACGCACTCGTGAAAGCCAGCGCTCATCTGCACCCAAGTACGCAAGTCGTCGCCGACACGCTCATGGCAGCTGGCGTCACCGGTCCGTTCCTCGAGTTCGACGCGTCGACGAAGACCGCGGTGGACGCTGCGCGGGCACTGGACTGCGATGTCGGTGCGATTGCCAGTTGCCTCGTGTTCGTCCTTGACGAGGAGCCCATCGTGATTCTCAAAAGTGGCGCCTTCCGCGTCGACCTCGCACACTTCTCGTCATTGGCCGGTGGTCGCGAAACTCGTCGAGCGACGCCCGACGAGGTGCGCGCTGCAACCGGCCAACCGATTGGGGGCGTCTCACCCGTCAATTGGCCCGGTACCCTGCGCGTCTTCATCGACGATTCGCTCGCCGCCTACGAGCAGGTGTGGTCGGCCTGTGGCACACCGAACGCGGTCTTCGCGACGACATTTGACGAACTCGTGGCACTGACCAACGCAACGCCGGTCACACTTAACTGACGCCGAAGTCCTTGGGCTTCTTGAAGCCGTACGCGGAGAACTGGGTCAGCTGCTTCTCCAAATAGGGCGAGAAGGGAAGACTCTTCGTATAGTCGTTGCCCGTCTTGCTCGCGTCGACCTTCAAGACGTGGTCGACGCCCATCAAATAGACGAAGTCCAAGGTCACCTTTGATTTGATGAAGCCGTTGAACATGTGGTCGACCTGCTTGCAACTCACCTGAATGTCGTCATTGCTGCAGGTATCGAAGACCTCGGTGTGCTTCGCGAGTTGCGCGGCTAATACGTCGGGGTCGTACTTATCGGTTTGGGAAAGAAAGAGCGCGTCAGCGGGATTGAGCAAGTTCGCGAGCCCGTAGGGGAGGTTGACGGCGACCGTGCCCTTGGTGCGGATCTGAAGAATTGCCTTCGCCGCAATGCCCTTGACCGTTTTTTCCAAGGACTTGGTGATTGCCTTGGACTTCACCTGCGCACTCAGCGACGCGTCAATTTGGTCGCTGATCAGATTGAGGTACCGCACGCTGAGCGGCTCGAGGAGGCCAACGGCGTGAATCGGTGGCACGGGGCCATCGTGACCCGTCGCCAAGAGGAGCGCGAAGAGCGCACCCTCGCTGTGTCCAAAGACGCCCAACTCGTTCGCGTTGACGTCCTTTTGCGCGGCCAGGAACTCGAGCGCGCTGCGTGACTCCTGTTCGTAGACCGAGATGCCGATGGCATTTGGATCGGTGGCGTACTTGCCGAGCCCGGTCTTGCCGCTACCGAGCTTGTCGTAGCGGAGCGTGGCGACTCCGTCGCTGGAGAACCAGTCCGCGAGTGTCTTGAGCGTATTGACGCCGCCGCTCTCGAGCGTGGAGTTGCCGTTGCGGTCCGTCGGTCCGCTGCCGGCAATGAGCAGTGCGCCGGGAACCTTAGTCGCACTGTTGGCGGGGTGTCGATACGTCGCGTAGATCGTCATCCCACCCGATTGGAAGGTGACGTTCTGATCAACCCACTGGAGCACCCGCGACGACGACGTCGCCGAGGCGTTCGGAGTGGCGATCAACGACGCGCCACCTACGACGAAGAGAAGGGCGACCAACGCACTCGAGCCGCGCATGTGCGCGACTCGAGTGCGTATTCGTCGTTCCATTGTGTTACGTGTTCTTAGCGCGTGCAACGAACTATCGCAGCGCGATCGTCGTTGGCGTGGCGCCTACTTGAACGCAATGCGCACTCGTGCCGAGTCACCCTTTGACGCATTGGCGACAGAAATCGAGCACGACCTCAGGTTCGAAGCCTTCGTGCCGCACGTGCCGTTGCCGATTTTTCCGGTGACGACCTTGAAGAAGAAGGCGTGCAGCACACCAGAACCGGTGATCGTGACGGCCTTTAGTGTCTTCAGGTCACAGCCGGCCTGACTCGTGGAGGTCGCGAGGCACTCAACGACGTAGACGTGGTCGCCCACCTTGAAGCCCGTGCCCGAGACCCTGACCTTCGAGCCGTTTTTCAGCCCCGTTGCGGGAGCGGCATGGAAGAGTCGCGGACCGTGATTTACCGGTGTCGTAGTCGTCGTAGTCGTCGTTGCCACGGGCACAGCGAAGGTGATGGGCGCAGCTCCGGTGTCGGTGGCGCTCATGTTGGCGACTTCAATAATGCAGTTGCTGAGGTCGGTCGCAGTAGTGCCGCAACTCGAGCCGCCGATCGACGTCTCCGTCTTGACGTTGAAAGCCTGCGTGAAGGTTCCGGTCGCGCTCTCGGTTACTGGTACCGCCGTGCCGGTGTCACAACCCGTCACACTGGTTGCGGTGGCCAGGCACTCGAGGGCGTAGAGCGTATCAGCGGGCGTGTAGCCCGTGCCGACGATCGAAACTGTCTCGCCATTGGTCAACGCCGTGCTGGGCGTAATGGTGATTGTTGGTCCCGCGGCTGACGCGGTGGCGGCGCCCATGGCGGCCACGCCTCCTAGGATCATCGCTCCTATTGCGATGCTCGTAATGAATCGTCTCATTGTCAACGTCCTCCCGTTAATAGTTATGGCACGAAGTCCACTCGACTTCGCGTTGCTGCTGTGTTGCGGTACGACAATGAATCGCCGGACAGTTCCGATGATCACGTGCATTGAAAGATGCCTTCGCCATCCTAGAGGTGTCAGTCCTCAAAAGGCCGTCGCGGTACCCGGAACTGGCCATTGCGCGAAGGGGTTCGGCGTATCGAACGCTGGTACACGTACCGTACAGTACGTAGTGTGCACTTCGTATCCCACGCCGCCGCCGCCTCACGTGGTCAGGGTCACACGGCGTGAGTGATGATGAGCGCCTGAGCGCCGTACAGGTACGACTCGAGTCAATTCGCTACGACAACCAAGCGGGCGACTTCGTTCGTTTTCGCGACGATGCGACTGACGACACTGTCCGAACGATCGTGAATGGCGTGGTGGCGGGTGGCGAGCCCGAAGAGGACCTCCTTCGACGACTCCACAGCGAGGAGTCGACCAATACGTTGCGGCTATTCGCGATGCGCGCCACGTTGCAGGCGCGGAGGCGAGGTTCGTTCAATCTCATTGATGACGCCATGGCCGGTTTCGCCCTGCTGCCGTCGATTGTTGATGTCCCGTGGGACTCGTGGATGAAGGCGGCGTTGTTCGTGGCTCGCTCGCTCGGCCGCGATCTTTCCTCCGTGGGCGAGCGGTTCGCCGACGTGGCGTCCGAGGACGCAGTGGCCCGGTTCGACATCGCCCTCGAATCGATGAACCGTGTCGAGTCCCTGGCGCAGTGTCGAATGAGCGAAGTCACGACGACGCACGGAGTTGGTTACGTCGAAACGTTGGTCTTTCGCGACAAGTCGTCCTACGCCTTTTACAGCGCGCCGCGCGTCGGTGACGACGTCATCGTGTATCAGCCAGTGACGAATCTCGCCCAATTGGCGGTCACGCTCGCCGACGCCATGGACGCGCAGGGGAGTGTGGTCACTGGACCGATTGCGCAGGACCAATTGGCGGGCACGCTGTGCTCGATGCAGGTTGCTGGTTCGTATTTGGAGACAACGGGGTGTTTGAGCTTCGTCGTTGATTCGACGAAGGGACAAGGTTCCTTCACGGTGTTCGTCGCAGAGTTTCCCGACGAGACGGACATGGATGACCTGGTCGCGGGGGCGCAACTGGACGACCAATTGGTCTTCGCCAACGCGCAACACCTCATCCTCTTCGTCGCGCAACCGAGTTTCGAAGAAGACGCCGAAGCCGACGTTGACCTGGCCAACTACTCGGAGTTCGCCGAACGGGCGTTGGAGGAGTCAGCACCTGCTGGCTGGCACTTGCGCTGACGCGCACGTCCTTTGGAATTCAGAGGTCGAACTAGAGCGTCCCAGCCGCTCCCGACGTCTCCAGCTGCTTCAGAAGTGCCGGTGTGATGACGGTCGCGTCACTGGGGGCGGTGATCGTCTCGCTGTTATGGGTAATGCCCGCCACGAGACCAATGCTGGTGATTTTCGGCGCTCCACCGGGCGAGTTAATGGTGATGGACGCCCCCGTGGCCGTGGATCCTGCGTTCGTAAGGGTGAGTGTGTACGTTCCCTTGACAGCGGCCGCGGACGCCGGGAGCGTTGTCTTGGTCACGCCGGCAATCGTGGGCCACACGGCGTTCACTATTGACTCGAGGCTGCCGGTCTCTGAGTAGCCGCCGCCGGACAGTGCCGTGGCTGGGGCGTTGTCGATGACCTTGGAGATGGCGTCGATGATCGCGCGCTCGAGGGCGACGTCGGCGGCGGTCTGCGCCTTGGTGGCGGTCGCGTCCTTCTGTGCCACGGAGTCGATCAGGCTCTTGGGAATCTCGAACCAGCGACCCCCGATGACCAGTTGCAGTGCGGCCAGTTGCGAGGCGGGAAGGTTGACGCCGGGAAGTGAACTGAGCGACGTCAGGTCCACGTTGACGTAGTCATTCCCATCGATCGCACGAATCTCGGCCAGCGTCTTGGTGCCCACATTGATCGTGATGTCTTCGGCGAGCGTGCTGCCGGCCTGCGAGAGTGGTCCGCCGGACGGGTTTGCATAGTCCAAATCAATCGACACGAGATTGAGCACCGGCGTGGCCTGCACGGCGTCAGTGCCGGTGACCGTTCCGGTCAAGTGAATTTGCAGGGTGGACTGGGAGCCAAGTGACGCCACGGACTGGTCAATGGTGGCCTTGGTCGTGGTGCCGCACGCCGACAGAGCGAGCGTGGATGCCACGACGCCGAGTAGGAGAAGTGTCTTTCGCACGGTTTCCCTCTTTTCTTGCCGATTTGGTCGTCGTTTTTGGAACGTCGACCACGTTCACCGGCCTTGGCCGGAACGCTAGCACCGGCCAGTTCCGGTGACGGCAAGACCAGCGATCACCTCGCATGTCCTTCAATTTCCATGACAACCAGTAAGGAGTTGCGAGTGCCGGACATAGATTGACAGAGCGGAGGCTCACAGGAATGAAGGAAGAAATGAAGAGAATTGCCTTACGATCCACCGCACTCGTGGCCGCTGCGCTCCTAGGACCGGTCATCGCTTTGAGCGGCGTGGCCACCACAGCCCGAGCAACCGCGCCAATCCATTTGCTGACGTGCGCGTCCAAGACAACTACGGAGCCGGCGAGTTACCTACTGAGTTGCGCCGATGCCAACGCCTCGTTCGCCTCCATGAGGTGGTCGGCGTGGGGATCCTCGTCGGCCCGGGGCCACGGGGTGCTCCTCCAGAACGACTGCACACCCAACTGTGTGTCGGGCAAAGTGAACAGCTACGCCGCGACGGTCACCCTGACCAAGGTCGTTGACACGAAGAAGTATGGGCCACTGTTCTCTGAGGCGTACTTTCGCTACACCTCGCACGGCAAGAGTGTGAGTGAGAAGTTTGGTCTCGCCGACTAACGAGAACGTGCACGGTCTCGCCCAGGTAGCACCTGGTGAGCGCGTCAGTGCGATGCGCGAAGGGGAGTGGGTCGCACGTCGCGGGCGCGTACGGCCTCGCCACACGATGAGCACACGGTCACGGCGCCGAGACGATGACCGCAGTGGTGCGTCAACTCCATGGGCGGCGCCTCACCGTCCGTGAGGTAGCGATCGCCCCACTCCATGAGTGACACGATGACGGGGTAGAGGTCGTGCCCGGACTGGGTCAGGCGGTACTCGAAACGAGGTGGGTGCTCAGAGACCGGTCGGCGCTCGAGCACACCGGCGGCGACCAGTGTCTTCAGTCGAGCGGTCAAGGTGTCACGCGGCGCGCCGGTTTTGCGCACCATTTCGTCAAAGCGTCGGTTGCCGAGGAAGACCTCGCGCAGGGCGAGCAGCGCCCATTTCTCACCGACGATCTCGAGCGTGCGGGCGACCGAGCAGTTGCGAGGTTCAGTCGAATTGGTAATCACAGTTCCATTATACCAGTAAGTTGGAAATCTGGACGTACACCCACGTGACCTGATAGGGTACATCCAGAAATCAAACTCACTAGGAGACTGAGATGAGCGTGGAGACCGTGTCGAGCGAGAATGCGCCGGGCCAAGGGTTGTCGACGAGGAGAGTGTCACTGATCGTCGGCGTGCTGTCACTCGCGATTTTCATGTCGAGCCTCGACCTCTTCATTGTGAACCTCGCCTTCCCCTACATTGGGCGACAGTTCCACGGTTCGAACCTGAGCTCATTGTCGTGGATTCTGAACGGCTACTCGATCATGTTCGCTGCCGTGTTGGTGCCGGCCGGTCGTTGGGCTGGCCGAATCGGTCGTCGTCGAATGTTCGTTGCGGGGCTCGTGGTCTTCACACTCGGTTCGGTGCTCTCGGCCGTCGCCCCGGGGGTTGCCTTTTTGATTGGCGCTCGCGTCTTTCAAGCCATTGGTGCGGGCATGATGGTCCCGGCGTCCCTCTCCCTGCTGCTCGCTGTCGTTCCCGGCCCTCAGCGCGCGCAGGCGATTGGTACCTGGTCCGCAATCGGCGCGCTCGGAGCCGCACTCGGTCCCGTCATTGGTGGTTTCCTCGTTGAACTCTCGTGGCGCTGGGTCTTTTGGATCAACATTCCCGTTGGCATCGCGACCGTCATCCTCGCCTTCAAGGTCCTGCCCGAGAGTAAGGACGAGTCCGTGAGCGGACGCCCCGATATGCTCGGCGCGCTGCTCGTGGCCGCCGCCGCCGGATCACTGGCGCTCGCACTCGTGAAGGCACCTTCGTGGGGCTGGGGATCACGCGACTTCCTGGGGCTGATCCTTCTCGCCGTCGCGTCAGCAATTGGCGTCGTCGTGCGATCGGCCCGTCACGCCGCACCCGTGGTCGACCTCGCGCTCCTCGAGTCACGGTCCTTCAACGGAGCGACCTTGGCGTCGGTCTTCTACTACGCGGGCTTTGGCGCCTTCGTCTTGAACACGGTGGAGTTCCTCACCAACGTGTGGCACTTCTCGGCGATCGAAGCCGGTCTCGCGATCGCGCCCGGACCGCTCATGGTCCTGCCCTTCGCCCGAATTGTCGCGCCGAAGTTGACCGCACGATTTGGCGGTGCGGGGCGCGTCGCCGTCATTGGTTGCTTTATCAACGTCGTGGCCCAGGCGTGGTGGCTCTTGGAGATTCAGTCCCGTTCGGCGTACGCCACGCACCTCTTGCCCATCCAGTTACTCGGTGGCATGGGCGTTGGCCTCACCATTCCGTCGCTGATCGGTGCCGGCTCCGCGTCGATTCCCCCGGCGAGGTTCGGCACCGGCAGCGGCGTACTCAACATGGCTCGCCAGATTGGTACGGTCCTCGGCGTCGCCGGACTCATCGCGATCCTCACTGGAGTGCACGCCGGTGACCCTCTCACGACGTTCAAGCACGGTGTCGTGCTGATCATCGGCTTCTTCGCTCTGGCCGGTGTGGTCTCGGCGTTGTTGCTGAGTCAGAAGTTCACGTCGGCTCCGCCCGCGGCGTCGGCGACGACCGCGGCGACGAACTGACTGTCGAGCGCCTTCGTGACGCGCGCTTGGGCGCCGCGGTGTGGGCGTCAGTCAGAACGGGAGAGCCCGGACACTGGTGGGAGCGAGAAGAAAGTGCGCTGGGCGGTCAGTTGGCCCTGCCGGTTGGATAGTTCCACGTGGAGTCGTCGAACTGCGCGACGACGGTGCCACTATTCGAGCTCAGCACAACGTTGCGCACAGATTTGAAACTCACCGGGAGGCTCGCTCCCCATGACCCTCGACCACTCGCCAGAGCGAAGGTCCCGATGAATCGGTGCGTGCCCGACGTGGTGATGATGGTGCAACGCACCGTGGCGGGAGCGCCCGTTGCGTCGACGGTGACAAACATCCACGCGGGTGAACCGGAGTAGGCGTAGACCGTACCGACGTCGTGGCCGTTCGCTTCGAGGACGTGCTGTTTCATCGCGCCCGCCGCTTGCACGGGCGTCGTCGGCTTGGCGACGGCGTGGTCAACGGTCCAACCGAGCCCGAAGGAGACCGCGACGACGGCCGCCGCGGCCGCGAGCAACTGCCAACCTCGCGGTTGCCAACGACTCGGTAGTGGCTGGGACTGCCGGATTCTCTCGATGATGCCTGACTCAAATCCGAGCGGCGGTTCAACACCCACTGGTATGTACATCAAGAGGTCGGCCGTGGCGCTCAGTTCCTGGAGTCGCTCGGTGCAGTCCGGACAGTTCGCAACGTGATCGACCAGAGCTGCGCGGGCGCGACCGTCGAGAATGCCGAGCGCGAACTCCACCAGTTCGTCTTGAAAGTCGTCGTGCGAGTGAATGTCCATCGTCATCGTGAACCCTCCACTTCACTCTCGAGGATGCTCCGCAGTTTGGTGAGGCCGGCGCGAATCCTGGTCTTTGACGTGCCGAGGGGAATTGACTCGATTTCGGAGATCTCGAGGGCAGTTCGGCCGTAGAGCGACGAGAGGACGACGGCTCGTCGTTGGTCACTCGGAATCAAATCAAGCGCGTGCAGAATTGACGTTGACATTGATCGACTGTCCACTGCTTCTTCCATCGGTGCTGACGTTGACGCTCGCGCGAGCGCCACGAGTTCGTCGGGGTCGGTCGGTGTGGAGCGTCGCTTGCGCAGCGCGTCGATGGAGAGATTGCGGGTGATGGTGAGGACCCAGTTCTCGACCGATCCTCGACGAGTATCAAAGACGGGCGCGTGACGCCAAGCGCGAAACAGCGCCTCCTGCGCGACGTCTTCGGCGGCGCCTCGGTCAACCAGAATGCCGACCGCGAGACCGAAGACCCGGCGTTGGTAACGACGGACGAACGCAACCGTAGAGGCCTCATCGCCTGACGCCATGCCGGCGAGGAGGGCTTCGTCTGAAGGCGTGGCAATCGGGGAGTTCACGATGCGTCGCCAATGCGAGAGCGATGGTCGGAGGCCGTGAGTATGTCGAAGGGATCGTGGAGAGGGGGATGCGACAAAATCATTTCGTCATCTCCTCTCGACATAGGTTCTCACAGCGATCCGGCCATCCCTTGTTCTACGCGCGAGGAGGGCAAATGGTTCATTCGGCGGGCAAAGAGCCTTGAAACACTGGTGGTCGACCATGAAGAACCGGGGCGAACCAACGGGAAGGTTGACTGCGCCTGGAAGGGAATCGTGAAGTTGATCCACCACTTTCGGGTCACGCTGCCAAAAAGAAAGTGTCGACCGTCGACGTCGCCGTGCGCTGACCCTGCGGCGTAGGGGACGGTCGAAGGTAATCTCGCTCTATGGCGTTCCACCACCACGACAAGGATGCACAGGGCGACACGTCCGACCAGCACGTCGAGCGGTCGGTAACTGAGGACCATGAGGAATCGCCGGGAATGATTCCCGCTCGACGACACCGTCGCTCCTGGTTCGAACGAATGTCGATGCGCATCCTTGCGACCGGCGGCATCATCGGCGTCGACGTCGCTCTTGGCGCCATCCTCACCGCGAATCACGTGCAAGGCTGGATCGTCGGACTCGTGGTGGGCTTGGTGTCAGTTGTCTTGGCCGCAATACTTTGGTCGTCGCGCCAACTCTGATTCGTTTTACTTCAGTGCCCGGCTGCTTTCACTTTGGTTTCGTAGGGCGCTGAAGGTCGCCGTCCTATTTCGCACCAGCGGTGCGAGACTGACATTATGCAAACGACTGGCGTCCTTCGAGGACGCCCGCTGTTTCTCGCCGCAGCGTTACTGATGGCGTTGGTCACCTCGGCGCCGATCGCGGACGCATCGACCCCGACGACAACCATCGCGCCCTCTTCACTGTCAGACTGCGGTGTTGCGGCGAGCGACCTCGTGCGCGTTGTGACGACCGATACGCCCTGCACCGTTGCGACGTACGTAGGAGGTTCATTCGAGATCGTCCTTCGATCGGGTTGGCGCTGGGGTACGCCGACGAGCGATTCGACGTCGGTCATTGTCTCCCATATAACAAAGTCATCAATGGGAGTCGCCAGTGCCGTCTTGACCGCGACGTCGGTGGGCGTCGCGGTCATCCACGTCGCTGGAACCATCTACTGCGCGCCGAGCAAAGTCTGTCCCGAACTTGCGATGCTCTGGACGTTGAAGGTCATTGTGAGCCAAAGTGCGACAGCGCCGTTGACGCTCCACTTGACGTCGGCGGACATTCACGACACTTACAACGTGCGACCCGGCGATCGGTTCATCGTGTCACTCACCCCTGTCGCAAAGTACACGTGGAGTGAACCCAATGCGAAGGAGTCGAGTGTTGTGCGTCGGATCTCAGGGCGCGCAGGCGCGTCGGCGAATGGTCTCTTCGTCGCTCGCAGATCGGGGCGAACAGAGTTGGTGGCCACGCAAAAACCCAACTGCGGTACTGGTTGCTCATCAAAGACGATCCGGTTCTGGGTGAACGTTGTGGTCACGTCGTGAAGTTGAGCGGCTCCCCGGTCTCCAGAAATGTCTTCAAACTCGATAACAACGGTGGCCACCCTTGACCGATAGCGTCGAGCACATTGCTCGCGTCATCGAAGCCGTCGTGCACCACTGTGAGTCGCACGACGTGGTCGGTCTTGGCGATCTCGAAGGTAACCTTCGATCGAGTCTCGCTCGCAAACTTGAGCCGCGTCTCCTCGTCGAAGCCGTTCAACTCGGCCCACTCCGGTGAGAAGGTGTGCCAGGTGTAACTCAGTCGAGAGTATGGTGTCGATTCCAAGACGACCTGCTCAGGGTCCTTGATGGTGATGCCACTCTGCTGCACGTCGAACACGGAGCCGCTCTTCCAGTCGGTCACGTAGGCGACGTGCCACCATCGTGTGGTTTTGGCCGGCTCGGTCAATGCTTTCCACAGTTTTTTGGGCGTCGTGTCGATCTAATTCGTGTAAACGAACGAGTTGTCATCCATGGTGACCTCCCTGGTGTCCAGTCTGGCATCTCACGTCCAATGGTACGGGCGAGCCGTGCTCGCGTGATTAAAGTGACTGCATGTTCGAGCCGATGCTGACCTCGCGTCAGACCACGAGAGACGTGCGATGCCGGTAAGACGAACGCCTCGTACGCGCACGCCCAGTGTCGAAGAAGAAGACGAGGACCTCCCCGAGACGCGTCGCCGGCGCATGCTGGCCACCGCCGACCTCAATTCGGTGCCGGTCCTCTCAATCCTCTTCGCCATCTTCGCGGTGGTCGCGGTCTATATCTCGGGCCAGGTGATTTATCACCTTCGCGCCCTCCTGATGCTCGGCCTCGTTGGCGGTTTCATTGCGCTGATTCTCAACCCGATGGTTGTCGCGCTCCAGCACTGGCGCGTGAAGCGGCGCGGTGGCGCGGTCGCCATCGTGACGCTCGTGGCATTGGTTATCTTTCTTGGTCTGGCGGTGCTCTTTGGGTACCCCTTGATCAACGGCATTACCCACTTCGCCCATGCGCTCCCTGGTTACGTGCACCGAGCCCAGGAGGGCAAAGGCGCAATCGGGCGGCTGTTTCGCAAATACCACGTCGAGTCATGGGTCAAGCGCAACTCGAGTCACCTCACTTCTCTAGCCTCGGGTCTTGGTAAGCCGGCCCTGGCGCTCGGTAAGGGCGCGGCCTCGGCGTTACTGGCACTGATCGCAGTGTTCTCGTTCGTGGTGCTCCTCTTGATCGAAGCGCCGAAGATCCGTCGCTCGAGTATCCGTCTTCTCTCCAAGGAGCGAGGAAAGAAATATCGCCACGTCGGAAAGATCATCGCGCGTAACGTCTCGGGCTACGTGCTGGGTGACATGTTGACGTCGGTCATCGCGGGCGTCATCGTCTTCGTTACCCTGTTGATCGTCGGCGTGCCCTATCCCTTCCTGTGGGCGCTGTGGGTCGCGCTCGTTGACTTCCTGCCGACGATTGGCGGCGCCTTGGCGGGCTTCCCCACGGTGCTCTTCGCCTTCACACACTCGCTGAGTGCGGGCATCGTGACGGCCGTCGTCTTCCTGGTGTACACCCAAGTGGAGAACCACGTGTTGAACCCGATTGTCATGAGCCGGACGGTGAAGATCAATCCGCTGCTGGTCTTCGCCGCGGTCTTAATCGGCGCCGACCTCGGTGCGTGGATTGCGGGACTCGCCGGCGGGTTCGTCGCCGTACTGCTGGCCGTACCAATAGCGGCGACCATTCAAGTCGTTGTTCGAGAGTGGTGGCGTTCGAGCGATCCCGAAGAGGGAACGGTGACGACTACAACGGTGTGACGTAGGCGCCCTGAATCCCGCCGTCGACCATGAACGTGGTCGCGGTGACGAACGAAGCCTCATCACTCGCCAGGAACAGGACCGCGTTCGCAATCTCTTCGGGCTCACCAAAGCGCCCCATCGGCACGTGCACGAGTCTGCGCGCAGCACGCTCGGGATCCTTCGCGAAGAGCTCGATCAGCAATGGCGTGTTCACGGGTCCCGGGCATAATGCGTTGACGCGGATCTTCTCTCGGGCGAACTGCACCGCGAGTTCGCGGCTCATCGCGAGCACGCCACCCTTCGACGCGGTGTAGGAAATCTGCGAGGTGGCCGAACCGAGCACGGCCACGAAGGAGGCAGTGTTGATGATGGAGCCACCACCGCGGGCCTGTAAGTGAGGGATACCGAAGCGACAGCACAGGTAGACCGAGGTCAGGTTGACGTCCTGGACACGCCTCCACGCGTCGAGACCGGTCGTGAGGATTGAGTCGTCGTCGGCGGGGGAGATGCCGGCGTTGTTGAAGAGAACGTCGATGCCGCCAAAGACCTCGACGGTCTTGTCGTACATCGCGACGACGCTCCGCTCGTCGGCGACGTTGACCTTGACGAAGAGGCCGTTGATCTCCTGGGCGATCTCGGGGCCGTGCACGTCGTCAAAGTCCGCCACGACGACGCTCGCGCCTTCGGCGGCGAACTTGCGTGCCGTGGCGCGACCAATGCCGCTGGCGGCGCCCGTGATGACCGCAACCTTGTTGTCCAGACGTCCCATCATTCCTCCGTTGAAATAAACACGTTCTTCTCTTCACTGAAACTGCGCAGCGCGTCGGGACCGAGTTCGCGACCGATCCCGGACTGCTTGTAACCGCCAAAGGGCGTCGAATAGCGAACCGACGAGTTCGAGTTCACCGACAGCGCGCCGGTCTCCACGCCGCGCGCCACGCGAAGGGCCCGTCCGACGTCGCGCGTCCAGATCGAACCGGACAGGCCGTAGGGGCTGTCGTTGGCGATCTTGATGGCCTCCTCTTCACCTTCGAAGCGCGCGACCGAGACGACCGGCCCGAAGATCTCCTCGCGAAAGGCGCGGTCGGTCCCGTCGGATTCGAGCACCGTGGGTGGGTACCAGAAGCCCGGTCCACTCGGGGCCGCACCGGTGAAGGCCACGGTCGACTCTTCGACGAAGGAGTGCACGCTCGTGCGCTGTCCCGCGGAGATGAGCGGTCCCATCTCAGCCGTCTCGTCGGCGGGGTCGAGCACGCGGAACTTCTTCACCGCACTCTCGAAGAGCTCCATGAATCGCTCGTAGGCCGAGGCCTCGACCAGAACGCGACTGCGAGCGCAACAGTCTTGGCCGGCGTTGTCGAAGACGGCCGACGGCGCACTCGCCGCGGCGCGCTCTAGGTCGGAGTCCGCGAAGATGATGTTGGCGCTCTTGCCACCGAGTTCGAGCGTGACGCGCTTCACTTGATCGGCGCAGCCCGCCATCACGCGCTTGCCCATGTCGCTCGAACCGGTGAAACAGACTTTGCGCACGGCCTCGTGGGTCACGAATCGCCAACCGACGACACCGCCGTCGCCGGGCAGCACCTGGAACACGCCTTCGGGAAGTCCGGCCTCGAGGCCTAGTTCGCCTAGGCGAATCGCCGTCAGTGGCGTGAGCGTCGCGGGCTTTAAGACGACCGTGTTGCCCGCGGCCAACGCCGGAGCGAAACCCCAGCTGGCGATCGGCATGGGGAAGTTCCACGGGACGATGATGCCAACGACCCCGAGCGGTTCGTAGAACGTGAGGTCGACGCCACCGGCGACGGGAATCTGCATTCCACTGTGTCGTTCCGGTGCGCCGGAGTAGTAGGCGAGGACGTCGCGGACATTGCCGGCCTCCCACCGGGCGTTGCCGATCGTATGGCCGGAGTTCGCGACTTCCAACTGCGCCAGCTCTTCGATGTGCTCGTCGACGACGCGCGCAAAAAGACGCAGCAAGTGCGCCCGGCGTGAGGCCGTGACGTCACGCCACGCCGGTGCGACCTGTGCGGCGCGCGCGATTGCGGCGTCCGTCGCTTCGAGATCGAAGAGCTCGATCTCGGTGACCGGTCGTTCGTTAGCGGGGTTGAGTACTGAAAGGGAGGTCATAGTCGCTCGAATCCCCGGTAGCGCTCCCAGTCGGTGACCGCGGCGTTGAAGGCGTCCACTTCGACGCGCGCCGCGTGCACGTAGTGATCGACGACTTCGTCGCCGAGGGCCGCGCGAGCGACCGTACTGTGATCGAACAGTTCGATGGCCTCCGCGAGGGTCGTGGGCACGTGCTCCGACTCGGCCTCGTAGGCGTTGCCCACGAACGGCGCGGAGAGCACCAGTTGGCCCTCAATGCCCTGGAGCCCCGCGGCCACCAGCGCCGCGATCGCGAGGTACGGGTTGACGTCACCGCCGGGGATGCGACATTCGAAGCGCAGCGAGGGGCCGTGGCCCACGACTCGAAAGGCGCACGTGCGATTGTCAAAGCCCCAGAGCAACGCCGTGGGTGCGAAGGAGCCGGCGACGAAGCGCTTGTAGCTGTTGATGTTCGGTGCGAGCAGCACCGAGAACTCGCGCGAGTAGGCGAGCAGTCCGGCGAGGAACTGATTGAACGTCTCGGAGAAGTGGTGCTCATTGTCGCCCGCGAAGACCGGCTGATTGTCGGCGTCGCGAAGCGAGAGATGGATGTGACAGGAGTTCCCCTCGCGCTGGTCGTACTTCGCCATGAAGGTGAGACTGACGCCTTCTTGCGCCGCGATCTCCTTGGCGCCCAATTTGAAGAGACTGTGTTCGTCGGACTTCTCCACCAGCGTGTCGTACTTAAAGGCCACTTCGTGTTGACCGAAGTTGCATTCACCCTTGACCGACTCGACGACCATGCCGGCGTCACGCATCGAGCGACGGATGCGCCCGAGTAGTGGCTCTATCCGCGAGGTTCCCTGTATTGAGTAGTCGACGTTGTACTGATTGACCGGGGTCATGTCTCGATACCCGGCGTCCCACGCCTGTTCGTAGGTGTCTTCGAAGACAATGAATTCGAGTTCGGTGCCGGTAATGCCGGTCCACCCGCGCTCGGCGAGTCGCTCGACTTGGGCCAGCAGGATCTGTCGTGGTGACGGGGCGACCGCAACGCCGTCCACGGTTTCGACGTCGGCAAAGATGATGACCGTCTTCTCGTGCCAGGGGACCAGTCGAGTCGATTCGAAGTCTGGTTTGAAGGCGAGGTCACCGTAGCCGCGTTCCCACGACGTGAGCGCGAAGCCGTCGACGGTGCGCATGTCGACGTCCGAGGCGAGCAGGTAACTACAACCTTCAACCACGCCGTCGGCGAGCTCGGTGAAAAAGTACGTCGCGTCAAGCCGTTTGCCTTGAAGCCGGCCCTGCATGTCCGTGATGGCCACGATGATCGTGTCAATCTCGCCGCTTTCCACGAGGTCGGCAAGTTCCATTCGTGAGGGTCGTCCAGCGATCATTCTCGACACGTGAGCTCCTTGACTCGCCACCTTGCGCTCCGCGTGATGGCCCATTCAATCTTGGAGTCGAGGCTACTCAATATCGTCGAACTCGCGGTCGGGCCATAACGACAACGGACCGACCGAACCCAATGATGCGGCGTCCTCTCTTCGGGATCACCTTGACCGGGAGCTCTGTGATGCGCATCAGTCGCCACGTCGTGGAACCGACGATGAGTCCCTCTCAATTGAACCGACGAAGCGACCGATGACGACCACGTCAAGCCTTCATGTCGCGCCACTGCGTCACGTCGTCGCGGGCGGCGGGTGCCTTTGTTCGTCCTGACGAAACGAGGTCGATCGCCATCGTCCCAACACGTGATCGATTAACAAAGTGAAAACATTCACTCGTACTTTGGTTGCTCGGACGCTCTAGTATTCCGAAATCAATGGTGTAGGCCATTTGAATTGAGGGGGACTCAGTGAGTGACGACAGTACGGCGGCAACGTCGTTAGCGACGAGTGATGAGCAGCGTTTGCATCAGATGGGCTACGCCCAAGAACTCCATCGAGGTTTGAGTAGGTTCTCAAACTTCGCCATCTCCTTCACGATTATTTCCATTCTGTCGGGATGTCTCACCCTTTACTCCTACGGCCTCAACCATGGAGGACCTTCGACCATGATCTGGGGTTGGGCCGTCGTCGGTGGACTCGTCTTGTTTGCCGGCCTCTCTATGGCCGAGATCTGCTCCGCGTTTCCAACGGCCGGTGGGCTGTACTACTGGTCGGCGAAGCTGGCACCGGGGAAAAGTGGCCCGATTTGGTCGTGGTTCACGGGCTGGTTCAACCTGCTCGGCCAGGTGGCGGTTACCGCAGGCATTACGTTCGGGTGCGGGTACTCGATCGGAGAGTTCATCTTCCTCGTCTCAGGGAACGCGGCGTGGACAACGAACCGTTACGTGGTGCTACTTACGGCAATCCTGTTGTTAATACAGGGACTGATCAACACATTCGGCGTCAACATCGTTGCGCTCTTCAACAAAGTCTCGGTCTGGTGGCACCTCGCGGGCGTCGCGGTCATTGTGGTACTCCTCTTTATTGCGCCCCACTCACACAGTCACCAGGGAGGAAGTTTCCTCTTCGGCTCGGGTGGCTTTGACGCCTTCAAGGGTTTATCTGGATTCGAGGTTCCGTTTTACGTCTTCCTACTTGGACTGCTCGTCGCTCAGTACACCTTCACTGGGTACGACGCGTCGGCGCACGTAACTGAAGAGACGCTCAACGCCGCGGTCTCTGGGCCGAAGGGCATCGTGACGTCGATTTGGGTGTCATGGATCGCCGGCTTCGTGCTCCTCATCGGCGTGAGCATCGCTATCCCTCACTTTGGTCACGGACTGGTGGTGAACATTGCCGGAACGAAGTACACCACCTATGGCGCGTTCGCCCAAGGAGTCCCGTGGGGCAATATCTTCGTGTACGCCACGGGCAAGGTCCTCGGTGAACTGCTGGTGCTCGTCGTCATCGGCGCACAGTTCTTCTGCGGGATTGCGTCGATCACCGCGAACTCGAGAATGATTTACGCCTTCTCACGTGACGGAGCGGTTCCCTTCTCCAACTACTGGCACCACGTCAGCAAGAAGCGCCGCGTGCCGGTGCACTCGGCGTGGTTCGGCGCCGTGGGCGCGTTCATCTTGGTGACGCCGGCGCTGCTGCCCGGCGCCACGGGTGGCGTCTCCTACGCAGCCGTAACCTCAATCGCGGTCATTGGGCTCTACGTTGCGTATCTGATCCCGGTCTTCCTTCGACGGATCAACGGCCAATCGTTTACACCTGGTCCGTGGAAGCTCGGCAGGTTCGGACCTCTCTTTGGCTGGATCGCCATCGTGTGGGTCGTCTTCATTTGTGTCTTGTTCATGCTCCCGACATTCGCAACGGTCAATGCCGACACGTTCAACTACACGCCCTTCGCCGTTGTCGCGGTGATTGGTTTCGCGGGCATCTGGTATGCCGTGTCGGCTCGCAAGTGGTTCAAGGGACCAAAAATCCAAGGTTCGGCTGAAGAGTTGGCGGCCATCGAGCACGAGTTAAGCGTTTAATTTCTTGCGAAGTCCCCTCCGGCGCGCGTCCTTCGAGCGCCGGAGGGGATTTTTCGCGTTCGCATGACTAGCGAGACCTTTGTGCCGCCCACTATGAGGAGGCGCAGTGTCGTGATGGAGAGTTTCGAAGAGGTGGAGTCGTGTTGGCGCGATCTCTCCGATGTCTTGGCTGCCGGGATCTCGAGGGTCTTGCTCTATGGGCCGTCGGGCACGGGCAAGACCTACGCCGCCCTGCACCAAGGTGTCTCGAGTTCACCGGCCGAACGACTCGTGTGCACCGAGGACTTAACGTCAGGCGAGATCACGGGCACGTGGATGCCCGTCGGGGAGAATCGCTGGGAATGGCGTGAGGGACCGGCGATCCGGGCATGGCGTGGCAGCGCGGGCCTGGGAGGGCGACTCGTCGTCGACGAAGTGGACCGCGCGTCGGGTGACGCGTTGAGCACCTTGCTCGCCATGACCGATTCACCGGAGTCGGCACGCTGGCGAAACCCCGAGACGGCCGAGTGGGTGCGGCCCGGTCCCCACTTTTCGGTCATCATGACGTCCAACATCGACGATCTCAATGAGATCCCCTCGTCGCTGCGTGACCGATTCCCCGTCGCTATTCGAATCGACCGGCCGCACGCGTCCGCGCTCGCGAGCCTGAGCGTCGACCTTCGTGCGCCAGCCCTCGCCGGATCACTCGGTCCCGTCGGTCGGCGCGTCTCACTTCGCAGTTTCTACGCCTTCGACGAACTTCGCCGAACGTGCGGCGCCCAGCGCGCAGCACAGCTGGTTTTCTGCGAGAACGCACTGAGCGTCCTGGACGCGCTGGCCATCGCCGCGTTGGCGTGAGTACCGCGTTCCATCCCGAGCTCGTCACCGGACGAGAAGACGGCTTTCGCAGTGGTCCATGGACGGTGACGCCCGGCTCAACGCGACGCGGTGACGCGAGTTGCAATCTCACTGAGCGAGTGCTGCACGTTCCGCTGGGCGCCGACGCGACGTCGCGGGTGGTGCGCGCGCACGAACTGATGCACGCTCGTGTCAGTCCTCATCTGCGCGAACACTACGGCGCGCTCGAGGAGATGGCACCACGGGCGCTCGAGTGCGCCGAGGAGTTTCGGATCAACACGCTGGTCGCACGCGTGGGCTTTGACGTGGCGCTGCTACGAGATGGCTCAGAGAAGAGCGGCGGTCGACGACTCGCCGAGAGCAGTGACTGGTCCGAGGCACTCTGTTTCATGTTGGCCGTGTTGGGCACCGGATCGGAGAAGGATTTTTTGGCTGGCGTTCGCCAAGTGCAGCCGACGTGGATGGCCGGGATGCGGGCCGTCCGAAAGCGTGCGCTGGGCGTCGTGGACGCGCTCAGCGCTCCGTCACTAGGCGCGACACGACTCAACGACGATCATCTTCCGGCGGGGTACGCGAACGTCACGGTCGTGCTGGCGCGACTGCTCAGCCAGTCAATGGTGGCGCGTCCGCCCGTCACTCCCGATGCGCTGCGCGCCTTTCGCCGCTCGCTCGAGCCCGGCGGTCGACGCCCGGCGACCGGGCGATTCGCCGACCTGGCCTTCGACGAGTCACTGGAGATGTCCTTTCGTGTCCGCGTCGGTGGCCTTCGCCGTGCTCGCCCGGCGACGAGTGGCTCGACGATGCGATATCCGAGTCGACTCCTGACTGACGACTGCAAACGAGCGTTCGCGCAGCGCACGTCGGTGCACGGCGGCATCGTCATCATCGATCAGTCGGGTTCGATGGACCTCGATGCGTCCGCACTGAACGCGTTGCTCCAACGCGCTCCCGACGCACTCGTCGTGGGTTACAGTCACCGACCTGGTGATGGCGGCGCGACGCCCAACGTCTGGATCTTGGCGAACCGCGGTGCGGTCGCGCGTACGTGCCCCTCGGGCAATGTTGGCAATGGTGTGGACGGGCCCGTTCTTCGCTGGGCGATTGCTCGCCGCCGGAACTCCGAGCCAATTATTTGGGTGACTGATGGCCAGGTCACTGACTCGCACGACCACCCCGATGACCAGCTCACGCAAGAGTGCGCCACGCTCGTGCGCCAGCATCGAATTCGACTAGTTCGAGAGATGCCCGACGCCGGGCGGGCGCTCTCATTGGGGCGAACAACGAGCCGCGCGCAGTGGAGTCAGTTTGGACGAATTGGGCGAAAATTGCAGGAAATGACGGCGTTTTAGGGCACCTGTCACAGGCCAATATTACTCTTGCAACGAACACCTGTTCGCTTTATGATGTACGAACAGGTGTTCGTGAAAGGGGCAGCCATGGCGGCAGTCGAAGTAGTTGAGAGTGAATCGTTCGTCAGTCCTGATTCACGTCCGTACCTGCGTTTGGTGACCACACCACAGGTGTTTCGTTCGGGTCCGAGTCTGGCGCAGCGCCGTTCTGCGCGCGCTCGCATGATGCGGCGCCGTCGCCGCACGCTGGTGGGCCTCGTTCTTGCGTTCGGTGTCGTGATCCTCTCGTGGCCGGGACACGCCTTTGGGGGAGTGACGGGCAGTGGCCTTCCTACCGACCTCGCCAACAGTTCGGTGTTCGCTTCGGGCATGCTCTACGTCGTGCAACCCGGCGACAGCCTCTCGTCGATCGCCCGATCGGTGAATCCCGTCAACCCCGCGCAGGCTCGCTCGGACCTGGTCCACGAACTTCATTCGTCGGTAATCGTGCCCGGCGAGCACATCCTTATCCCTTAATTTTCAAGGGTTTTGGGTGTATCCTTCGGTAATGCGTTGTCCTTTCTGTTCGGCAGATGACGACCGCGTTGTGGACTCGCGCCTCGCTGAGGACGGCGTCGCCATCCGCCGGCGCCGAGAGTGCTCCAACTGCAATCAGCGCTATACGACATTCGAGCGGATCGAGGAGATCGGCCTCTACGTCATCAAACGCTCGGGTGAACGTGAGCCCTTTGACCGCGCCAAGATCCTTCGCGGGCTCCGCGCCGCGAGCAAGAACCGTCCGGTCGACGAAGAAGTTCTGGAGGCCCTCGTGACGTCGATTGACGAGTCGCTTCGACTGCTCAATCGCGACGTCACGAGCGAAGAGGTCGGCATGGCCGCCCTGGAAGCGTTGCGTGACGTCGACGACGTTGCGTACGTGCGATTCGCCTCGGTCTACAAGGGGTTCGAAGGAACTGACGACTTCGCGCGAGAGATTGGAATGCTCGTCAAGACCACCGCACCAAAACTCCGCGGCTGATGCGCGCCCTCAACCTTCGGCCAACCTCGGCCATGGCCATCTACGCGCACCCCGACGACGCCGACGTCGCCGCGGGGGGACTCCTCTCTCAGTGGGCCGGCGAAGGCTGCGCCATACATCTCGTCGTCATCTGTGACGGGGCCAAGGGCTCGCACGCGCTCACCGCCGAAGCCGGTTCCGTGCGCGACGTGCGTGGCGCCGAACTCCAGCTCGCGGCCGATCTGCTCGGGGCGACCACCCTCACCAGCCTCGACCAACCCGATGGCGGCGTGTCCAACGACGAGGAACTGCGCGCCACCCTGGTGGGACTCATTCGCGAACACAAGCCCCAAGTGGTGATTGGACCCGATCCCACGGCGACGTTCTTCGCGGGCGTCTACGTAAATCACCGCGACCACCGAGAGACGGGCTGGGCGCTCCTCGATGCGGTGGCGCCCGCGGCCGCGATGCCGCTCTACTTTCCCGAGATGGGCGAACCGCACCACGTGGATCAACTGCTGCTGAGTGGAACGCACGAGCCCGACGTGGTGGCCGACGTGTCGCGAACGATTGACATCAAAGTGAAAGCAATTCTCTCGCACTCGTCACAGATGGCCGGCGACGCCGACGCCATCCGAGAGCTCATATACGGGCGAGCTGAGCAGGCCGGACGATCGATTGGCGCGCAGTTCGGTGAGGCCTTCCGCAGTGTCGAACTCGCCTTCTGAGAATCCCACGGTCGACGAAGCGCCGATCCTGCACATCGACCTTGACGCCTTCTTCGCATCGGTGGAGATTCTTGATGACCCCACGCTGAAGGGTAAGCCCGTCGCCGTCGGCGGCGGGGGAGAGCGCGGCGTGATCGCGAGTGCGAGCTATGAGGCCCGTCGATATGGCGTGCGCAGCGCGATGCCGAGCGTCATCGCGAAACGAAGATGCCCCAACCTCATCATCCTGCCGGGCCGTTTCGACCGCTACGAGGCGTACTCACGACGGTTCCACGACATTGTTCGTGATTTGACTCCGGAATACGAACCGCTCGGTCTGGACGAGGTCTTCGCCAATCTGGCCAGCCTTCGTCGCTTGCACGTGCGACCAATGACCGCGGCGGCGCAGTTGCGGCGTCGGATCAATGACGAACTCGGCCTGCTCTGCGGTGTCGGTCTCGGGCGGAACAAGCTGTTCGCGAAGTTGGCGTCCAAGGAGTCCAAACCCACCGTCATTGACGGACGTCTCGTCGTCGGCGCCGGCGTCGTATGGGTCAGCCCCGAGCTCGAGCGTCAGTGGTTGGGCGAGTTGCCGGTGCGGGCCCTCTGGGGCGTGGGGCCTGCGATGGCGGCGAAGTTGCAGAGACTGGGCCTGCACTACGTCCGTGACCTGGCCAAGGTTGATGAGGTGACGTTGGCCGGACACGTGGGCGTCGCCATGGCCTCCACACTTGTCGCGTACGCGCACGGGGAGGATAAGCGCGAGGTCACGGTTGATCGAGTGCTCAAATCCGTCGGTCACGACCAGACGTTTGCGAAATCATTGGTGGGCATTGACGCAATCGTCGAGGCGGCCAAGGGCCACGCCGCGGTCGTCGCGCGCGCGCTGCGCAGCCAGCACCGCGTCGCGCGCACGATCACCATCGCCGTGCGCTTCGACGACCTCACGAGTGTGAGTCGAAGTCAGACGCTCTCCTTTGGCATCGACGAGGAGTACGCAATCCTCGCCATCGCCGAAGCGTTACTGCAATCCATCGACATCCACAACTCCGTTCGTCTCTTGGCCGTTCACGCGTCATCATTCCTCGAGCGCGACGACAACAATGTGCAACTCACGTTCGGCCTCGATCCCGCGTCCAGCAATGCCAGGGAGCAGGCTGAAGCAATATCACGTGAACGTCAAGTGAGCAACGAAGCGCTTCGCGACGCGGTTGACGAAGTCCGCGAGAAGTTCGGCAAGTCGTCAGTGGGAGTGGCCGCTGAACTTGGCCAACACGGTGTGGAGATTGCGACCCAACGCGGCAGCAACGCCTTTGGACCGGAGAGCTACCAACATGGTGAGTGAAGTGAAGAGAAAGTAGAAGTTTCCACCTAAGTGCCTAAAGCCAGTAAGGCACCGAAAGTGAAAAAACATACCCACGGCGCACCCGCGTGATTACGTCGAGATTATGTGGCACCCAAGCGGCGCTTCAGGAGCCGATGGGCGTGATCCCACAAGCTCTGAGTTGGGTGCGTGCTTGCTGGTCGAACTGACTCATCGCGTTGGTCACGCTGTTCGTCGAGAGCACACCGCCCAGTTCGACGAAGTAGCGGTTCAACTCCGCTCGCAGTTGGGCGGTGGGGACGGCGCCCTGCGCGAGCGTGGCGTCATACATAAGTTTGTTCACCTGATCTTCTTGCGCCACCGTAAGAGTGGGCTCCGGGTGGCTAAAGCTCCTGGCAATTGCATCCGCATCGGTGCCCACCACTCTCACGATCGGGGCACAGAACGCGTGGGGCCATTTCGTCGCCGGCAAGAGCGCCCACGCTACGCCCACGATGACGATGGCAATCAAGACAGCAACAACGATGCGGCGCATACTCACGATGGTATCGACAAGGTCCCGTTTCGCGTCGATGGGCGCCGCGTTGGCCATTATTGGTATTTGCTACGGCAGTCAGAGGGATACCCCGTAGAGAAAGCGTTGCCAGAAGGGGGCGGCCCTACCTTGGGATGAAGTCAAGGTAGGGCCGCGGGGGAATTCATAGAGTTATTCGTCGCCGATGTCGATTCGGATGGGCAATGCGGACATTGCGGACAAAGTACCGCACAAACCCCTGAATTTCAAGGGATCCTGCGCGAGAACATCCGAATCGACGTCGGTGACGAACTAGAAGTGGATATGTATGGATGACATCAGAGAGGTCAGTGACGCCCAACTTGTCACAATGATCGCGCGCTACAACGAAGTGGCGCTGGCTGAGACGTACCGCCGTCACGGCGGAGCCGTCTTTGGGCTCGCTCGACGAGTGCTGAACGGTGCCGCCGAAGCCGAGGATGTTACCCAGGAGATCTTCCTTCGACTCTGGAACCAACCGGAGCGATTTGACCCCACGCGAGGAACGCTGCGCAGTTTTTTGTTGACCCAGAGTCACGCTCGGGCTGTCGAAACGATTCGCTCACTCAGTGCGCGGCGACGTCGTGAGATCAGCGACGCGCAAAAGACCGCTCGTGGTGCCTACGACATGCAACACGAAGCGTGGGATGTTGTGCTGGCCGAGGACGTCAAGAAGGCCTTGGGGGAGTTGCCGCCAGAAGAACGACGAGCGATTGAACTCGCGTATTTCGAAGGACTCACCTACGTTAAGGTTGCCGAGATTTTGAACGAACCCGAAGGAACAGTGAAGAGCCGAATCAGGAACGGAATGCGACGAATGCGTGCAACACTCGTCGAGTCCGGAATCGAAGGGGCGGAGCGATGATGGAACACGACGAAGCCAACGAGCTTCTCGCGGCCCTCGCGTTGAACGCCGTCGAGAGCGATGTGGCGCTCGAAATTGAATCGCACGTCTCGACCTGCCCGCGCTGTCAGAGCGAGTTGGACAGCTTCCGTGCCGTGGCGGCGTCGCTGGGCAACTCCGTCGAGGCGCTCCCCGAAGGGCTCTGGTCGAACATTTCGAGTCAACTGTGGGAGCG
>Ga0208586_1000129_pt1 | contig 30141 bp, 28 predicted proteins | sample NGESurshal072012_6_FD_184471 | JGI IMG/M metagenome (GOLD analysis project Ga0208586, IMG submission 184471) | Arctic peat soil microbial communities from Barrow, Alaska - NGEE Surface sample 53-3 shallow-072012 (SPAdes) | ecosystem: Environmental > Terrestrial > Soil > Wetlands > Peat ... | reverse complement strand
AACCACCTGAGCTACGCCGCCTGGCGAGCCCTCTGTCGGGATTGAACCGACGACCCCTTCCTTACCATGGAAGTGCTCTACCACTGAGCTAAGAGGGCGTTCGCATCCACTTTGGAGCGAAGCGAATCATACTCCTTGGAAGCCTATTATCTCCAGCCGGTCACCGGTACCCTTGACTGACATGAGAACCCGCTTGGTGGAAGTCGACGACGCGATGGCGATCATGAACATCTACAACCCCGAGGTCGTTGAAGCGGCGATCAGCTTCGATCTCGTCCCGCGGACCTTGGAACAACAAGAGGTCTGGATTCGGGCCCACCAAGTCACCCACCCGTGCATTGTGGCACTGAACGAAGACGACGAGGTCGGCGAGGTCGGCGCGCGCGGCGAGCGGATACTGGGCTTCGCGCTGGTGCACCCGTTCCGCGACCGCCCGGCCTACGCCACGACCGTCGAGAACTCGGTCTACGTCCATCGCGGTGCTCGGGGACGCGGCGTCGGCGAGGTCTTGCTGCGCCAACTCATGACCTTGGCCGAACAGTCGGGCTTTCACTCACTGATAGCTCGAATCATCGGGGAGAACACCAGTTCCATCCGCCTGCACGAGAAGTGCGGTTTTACATTGGTCGGGACCGAGATTGAAGTCGGACGAAAGCAGGGCGTCTGGCTCGATGTCGTCGAGTACCAGTACGTCATGCCCGAACGTCGGCGCTAGGTCGCGAGTTCGAGTTCCTTCGCCGGCCACGACCACTGCGTCCAGCGCCCCATCGGCAGGAGGAGCACGCCTCCGACAATCGCGACGGCTAAGGCGGTCAGCAACGGATTTGAGTGAATGAGGTCGCCAAGGAGTTGGCGTCCGCCGGGCAGTCCAATGAACGGGCCCGTGATCGAGAGCGCCAGGAGCCAGAAGTGCTCGCGGCCCTCGTAGCTCGCGGCGAGCAACACGAGCCCCCACGCGAGGTACCACGGCTGCACGACCGGTCCGAGTTCCACGAAGAGGATCAAGGAGAGCGCGAGTGAGCGGACCCAGCCGCGGTTCTCGGCGTGCCAGAGCAGCCAAAGGGTAAAGGCGACCGCCGTGAGAAGACCAAGGAGTCGCGTCACCGACAACACCGGTCCAATAGCGACGCCGTGAAACCCAATGGCGTGCAGGGTGTTGGTCAGCGCCAGACCTACCGCGGTCGCGGGCGCGGCCCACGATCGCACGGTCCCGTTGGAAAGCAGGTTTCCGACCCAGCCAAAACCGAAACCCGCCAGCCACGTCCACACGCCGAGCGTGGCTGCGGCGATGACGCTGGCGAGGGCAATTGGTTTCACACGATCCCGGATGGACGCTCGCGGCCCCAACCACGTCCAGGCCACGAACGCGAGACCAATCGCGGCGGGGGCCTTGATGGCCGCGGCACACGAACAGAAGAAGAAAGCCCAGACCGGATGTCGCTTGACCGCGAGCGCAATACCCACGACGAGAAAACCGGCCATGATGCCGTCATTATGTGCTCCCCCGATCAAGGTGAGCAGCACGAGAGGATTCATCGCGGACAATACAAACGCCTCACCGGGGTCGCGATTGAGACCGCGCGCGAGTATGACAATGCCGTAGCCGATCATGGCCACGGCCACGGTCTCGAGGAGACGAAGTCCGAGCACGGTCCAGAGCTCGTGGGGCCGAGTAATTCGGTCAATTGAACCGTCGAGAAAGAGGAAAAACGGACCGTAGGGGGCGGGGGCATTTCCCCACAGCGGGTCAACGAGATTGGGGTAAGGACCAGAGCCCAACGTGAAGGGGCCGAATAAATATGGACTTATGTGGTTCGCTGTCATTTCGCCCTGCGCGGCGTAGCTGTAGACGTCGCGGCTGAACAGTGGTGGGGCGACGATCATGGGCGTCGCCCAGAGCAGCAACATCCACCACAGCGATTTGATGGACGCTCCGGGATGAAGCTTCATCACTTCGGCCAATCGCAGCCAGACCCGCATCAAGAGCAGGAGACCGCCATACATCAAGATGATCGACACGATGTAGGACGTAGCGCTCGGGGTGATCGTGAATTGGGCGGACGGCGCGCCGAAGAACCAGGTATTGGGCATCGCCAGTTTGAAGGGCGAATCGGTGAGCGAGCCACCAATCAGAATCGACGTCATGGCGACGAAGCCGAGTATCGCGGGCCGCCAAAGGAACGACCAGCCTTCAAAAGGACCGGGTGTAAATCGACCGAGCGGCGTGTAGCGGTGCTCGAGCATCGTGACGCCCGCCTCGAAGCGCTCGGCGACGCGCTCGTAGTCGCGTCGGACCAACTTCGCCGTCGACTTCAGCCGGTTCACTCAACTCCTCCAGTGCCCAGGGACACTTTATTTCTTCGACGCCACTGCGGGCAGGGCCAATCCAGTCGCGCTGGATTGACCTTGGTGGGCCAGGAGGGATTTGAACCCCCGTAGGCAAAGCCGTCTGGTTTACAGCCAGATCCCATTGGCCGCTCGGGCACTGACCCGTCGTGAATGCTACTAGTGCCCAGGAGGACACTTCCAACCGCCTGGGTCTACGATTTACGCATGCCAAGTTTCGACATCGTCTCCGAACTCGATATGCAAGAAGTGCGCAACGCCGTGGACCAAGCCAATCGCGAAGCCACGACCCGATTCGACTTCAAGAACACGAACGCCACGATTGAGATTGGGGACAAGGAGCTTCGGCTCTCGGCCTCGACCGAGGATCGACTTCGCGCGCTGTATCAACTACTCGAAGAGAAACTCGTCAAGCGCTCCGTCTCCTTGAAGTCACTCGACCCCGGCAAAATCGAAGAGGCCAGTCAAGGCGCCGCGCGACAGAAGATCGCATTGAAGGCCGGCATCGCCCAGGACGTGGGCAAGAAGATCAACAAAATGGTGAAGGACATGGGCGTGAAGAGCCTCAGCTCGTCAATTCAAGGTGACCAGGTCCGAGTCACGGGCAAGCAGCGCGACGACTTGCAGCAGGCCATTGCGTTTTTCAAGCAGTCTGACCTCGACGTACCACTGCAGTTCACCAACTTCCGCGACTAAATCGGCGTCGACTCTTCGGCCGCCAGGTGCTCTTCGATCTCTTCAATCTCGTGCACACGGAAGATTCGATTGAACACCATCAGTTTGAGCACCCAGAAGATCGCGAAACTCACGAGATTGGCCCCCGACACGAGACCCGTGTTGACGAGGTGGCTCCAGTGGTGTGACGTCACCAGGTGACGCGCGAACAGCGCTCCAAGTTGTGACACTGCGATGCCGAGCGCGGTCATCGCCCAAAATGGAACTATCTCCTTGCGCCAATGACTTCGCCCCCGTTTGCCCCACGTCCAGCGTCGGTTCAGGTTGTACGCCGGAAGTGACGCGATGAGATTGCCGACCAACGTCGCCCAGAGAATCCCGGGAATGATCTTCAGTCCATAGAGCAGCGAGATCGCGACAAATGACGTGACCGTCGACACCGCCGACACCAAGGTGAAGCGAATCAACTTCTTGCCTTCGTGAGTCTTGGTCCAAGAATGAAGCGAGCGAAGGCGAGTGAGCACTTCAGCCACCTTAGTTTCCTATCAACGCAATCCCCCGAGCGCCATTGCCGTCACGTAGACGTATCGGGCGTTGCGTGCTCTGCTCTCTCCAAACTCGCACGCGCAGCCAAGTTTGGGGTGCTTCTCCGATCCAACGATGTGTCAGTGGTGGTCGATGTGGTCGATCTCGGAGGTCGACAACTCCTCGGCGACCAACTCTTCGTCAAGCACCTTCAGCTTGTCGAAGTGGAAGATGCGATTGAAGACTAAGAGCTTGAGAACCCAGAAGACCGCGAAGCACACGAGATTGGTGAACGCCACGAGCGCGGTGTCCGCCAAATGACTCCAACTGTGCGAATGGACAACCGAACGGACCCAGAACGCGCCGATCTGCGAAAACGCAATCCCGGCAAACGCCAGTGACCAGTACGGGACGATCTCTTTGCGAAAAGCACTGCGTCCACGCTTGCCCCACGCCCAGATTCGATTGAGGTGGTACGACGGCAGTGTCGCGATGACGTTGCCCGCGAGCGTGGCCCAGATGACACCGGGAATGATCTTGAAACCGTAGAGAATTACAATCGAGCCAAACGACACGCCGGTGGTGATCACCGAGCTCGCCGTGTAGCGGATGAGCTTCTTGCCTTGGCGAGTCTTCGACCACGCGACCGAACGCTCCAGGAGTGTGCTCATTGAACCAAGCCTATTTCTTCAGGCGAGGCGGGCGTGTCGAGATGCAACAATGGAGTATGTCTGAGGCCCTCGAATTACTGGTGAATCTGCTCGACCTCGAACGAATTGAGGTCAACACCTTCCGTGGGCGCCACCCCGAGGAGGAGCGTCAGCGCACGTTCGGGGGCCAGGTCGCGGCCCAAGCCCTGATGGCGGCCGGTCGCACTGTGGAATTCGGAAGTGTCCATTCGCTGCACTCATACTTCCTTCGCCCCGGCGACCCCAAGATTCCAATCCTCTACGAAGTGGACCGCATTCGTGACGGACGCAGCTTCACTACCCGGCGCGTGGTGGCCATTCAACACGGCAAAGCGATTTACAACATGCAATCGAGCTTCCACACCGAAGAGGAGAGCCTCGAGCACCAGTTCGTAATGCCCGACGTACCGGCGCCGGAGTCGATCGGGCGACTCGCCGATCGGATCCAGAGCGAAGGTGGGGACATCGACGAGTGGTTCAAGCGACAACATCCGATCGACCAACGCTTCGTGGGCGAGCTCCCGTGGAGTCGGAATCGCAGCAAGGACCCGCACCAGCAGATCTGGATCAAGGCCGACGGCGAACTACCGGACGACCCGCTGCTGCACGCCTGTGTCATCACGTACGCGAGTGACATGAGCCTCTTCGACGCGATCCTCGCACCCCATTCGATTCGCTGGGACAACGGTTCGTTCATGGGTGCGAGTCTCGACCATTGCATGTGGTTCCACCGCAGCGTCAAGGCCGACGAATGGCTGCTCTACGACACCGACTCCCCCATCGCGCACGGCGGTCGCGGCCTCGCGCGTGGATTCCTCTACAACGAGGCCGGCCAACTCATGATCTCCATGGTGCAAGAGGGTCTGACGCGCATTGTTGATCCGAGCAAGGTGAAAAGGTCGTCATGAGGGTCGAAGAGTCCGTCCACGCCTACGAACACTCCACGGAATACTTCTTGAAAGAGGCACTCCTCGTGAACGCGCAGAACATCGACCGTCACGTCGAAAGTGGTTGGAGTGCCCGTCAGGTCATCCATCACATCGCCGACTCCGAGGCCCAGTCCTACGCCCGACTGCGTCGTCTCATCGCCGAACCGGTCGGTTCGGTCATCCAGGGCTACGACGAGGCGGCGTGGGCCCAGTGCGTGCAACTGGGCTACCAGGAGCTGCCCACCGAGCACTCGCTCGCCGTCTTTCGCGCCGTGCGCGCTGCATCACTCGACGTTCTTCGACGCCTCAGCGAGCAGGACCTCGAACGTTACGGCGAGCACTCCGAGTCCGGTCGCTACACGCTCGCCACGTGGCTCGACGTCTACACCGAGCACCCGCGCGCCCACGCGGCGCAGCTCGTCGAAGCGGTGAACGCCTAGGTACTACGAGCGCGCCGACATTGGCACGTACTTGCGCTCTTCGGCTCCAATGTAGAGCTGGCGCGGACGCGCGATTTTCACGTCCTGCTGGAGAAGTTCTTGATAGTGCGAGAGCCAGCCCGACGTGCGCGGAATGGCGAACAGCACCGTCAGCATCTCGAGTGGGAAACCCATGGCCTGGTAGATCAGCCCCGAGTAGAAGTCCACGTTCGGATAGAGGCGTCGCGAGATGAAGTAGTCGTCAGCGAGCGCGATCTCTTCGAGCTTGAGCGCGATGTCCAATAATGGGTTCTTGCCCGTGACGGCGAACACTTCGTCGGCCGTCTTCTTGATGATCGTGGCGCGTGGGTCAAAGTTCTTGTAGACGCGGTGACCGAAGCCCTCGAGCAGCGCCTTTCCCTGCTTCACCGTCTCGATGTACGCCGGGATGTTTTCGATGCTGCCGATCTTCGTGAGCATCTTGAGGACTGCCTCGTTGGCGCCGCCGTGTCGCGGGCCGTAGAGCGCCGCGGTGGCGGCGGCGGTGGCCGAGTACGGGTCACCGTGCGATGAGCCGACAATGCGCATCGCGGTCGTGCCGCAGTTCTGTTCGTGGTCGGCGTGAAGGATGAACAAGACGTCAAGGGCGTGCGCGAGGACGGGGTCTGGTTCGTAGCGTGGCTCGGCGACCTTCCACATCATCGACAGGAAGTTCTCGGTGTAGCCCAGGGCGTTGTCGGGGTAAACGAAGGGCATGCCCACCGAGAAACGGTGCGCGGCGGCGGCGAGCGTTGGCATCTTCGCGATGAGTCGCACTATTTGGCGGTGCAGGATCTCGGGGTCGTCGAGAATCTTCGCGTCCTTGTAGTACGTCGAGAGTGCGGCAATGGCGGAGACCAGCATGCCCATCGGATGCGCGTCGTAGTTGAAACCTTCGAGGAATCGCTTGCGCACGTTCTCGTGAATGTACGTGTGAAGGGTGATCTCTTCTTCCCACGCGGCGGCCTGCACCTCAGTGGGCAGTTCGCCGTTGTTGAGCAGATAGGCAACCTCTAAGTACGTCGAGTGTTCGGCGAGCTGTTCGATCGGATAGCCGCGGTAGCGCAGAATGCCGAGGTCGCCGTCGACGAAGGTGATCGAGGATTCGGCGGCCGCGGTGTAAAGAAAGCCGGGGTCGTAGAACCAGATGCCGGGCACGGCTCGGGAGAACTCCGACGCGGCGACGCCTCCGTGTTCAATGGCAATCTCTCGCGTTTCGCCGGTGCGATTGTCGGTCACGGTAATTGACTCGGACACGGATCCTCGATTCATCTCTGTGGGGGCGAGTCCATCGTATGCCAACTCGTCAGTAACCCTGTCTTCAATGGTGACCTTAAGGTGACAACACCACGAGGTAGGTCCGTGCCTTCGCGAGGCCCGTCCCGATCGGCGCTCCGGACACTGCGACGAGCAGTTCGGCCCGTTCGCCCGGCTGTGTGACGAAATTCTTGGTCGCAATGGCGAAGGTCTGTTGAGGCGCCAGGCTCTCCTTGAAGACCTGGCGGACGGGCGCGAGAGAGCCGTTCGTCGGTCGAAGTGTCATGGTCAGCGTCAGTGTCTGTTGCACCGAGTTCGCATTCTCGACCGACACGAGTGCGTGAAATTTATGAATCGCCGGCAGCGCCAACTCGTTGTGCTGCGGTGACGACGGCGTCGGGAACAGATCTACCGACACGATGCCGGCCCCTGGCACATCGGTCGGCGACATCACCACGTTGTACGTGCGCGTCGTCGTCATATTCGCACCGGCCGAAGCACCCGAGACGCTGATCACGAGGGTCGCTCGTTCGCTCGGGACGGTCGCGAAGTCCTTTGGCACAACGGCGTAGGACTGCAACGGCGCGAGATTCATATGAAAGCTCTCTCGCACCGTCGGATGAGGTCCGTTGGAGGGCGTCAACGTGACGTTGAGGGTCACGGGTTGCTCGACGAAACCGGTGTTGGAGACTGAAACGCCGACGTGAAACTGGCTCACGGGCGGCAGTAGCAGTTCACCATGCGTCGACGGGAAGGGGGCCGGTGAGATCGATACCGCCGCGACGCCGATTCCGCGAACGACGGCGAGCGACGGCGACGATGTCAAGTTCTGTGCGCCGAAGGAGATGAAGTACTTCGCACTTGAGAAGGTCATTGGCGCAAGATGCTGGCGCCCCGGTTCCTTGGTCAAGTCGTAGCGGTCGCTGTTCCACGCGATGCCCGTGGTGATCAAGAGTTGTCCGGGCGCCGACACCAGTTTGTCGGTCGGGACCGGTGTGAGTGCGGGCAGCGTGAGTTGGCCCGTAATCGAGCTGAGGATGGTGTTGTACGCGTCGATGCGCTGCAACGTCAACTGTTCCAACTTGTCGTTCACGTCGTGCGCCAGTCGGGGACGGCGCAGCAACTGCGCTTCCGTGTTCCATCGGGCGAGCTCCAAACGCAGCTGCTCCAGTTGGGTGTCGAGAACCGGTCGCGTGAGCGTTGCGCCGCTGCGCAACAACGTCACGAGACTCTGATCGAAGTTATTTTGCTGGACAATGAGCGAGTTGGCAAGACCACCGAAACTCCGATTCTCACTCCGACGGGTATCCGTTGAACTGTGCGCCGAACGGGTCACGTCGCGGGCGAAGACCAGCAGGACCAGGGTGACCGCGACCGCAAGGGTCAAGAGCAACGTTTGTCGTCGACGTTGTGCGCGTGTTCGGGCCACGAAAGTAAAACTTACTCGTACGGGTTTTTTGCCTACTCGTCGTCAAACTCGCCGAGTTCGAGGATGTCGCCCGCGCCCTCGACCAGCACGTTCCCATCGTCGACACCCCACTTACCTTCGTTGAGCTGGTTCGTGAGTTGATCGACCGGACTGAGTTCGGGCAGATCCTTCGCGCGTTGCGCACCGCCGAGCGATCGCATCTGATTCGCCGCGGGAATCAGTCGACTCTCGATGGAACTGAGCATCGCGTTGTAGTCACGCACCAGCGAATCGACCGACTTACCCATTCGACCGACCGGTTCGGCGACGAGGCGGATTCGATCGAACATCGTGTTCGCAATCTCGTAGATCTGTTCGGCGTTGACCGCGATCTGGTGTTGCCGCACGATGAAGCCCACTGACCAGAGCAGCGACAGTAGATTCGTCGGTCCCACGATGACGACGCGTTCGTCTGCCGCGAAGTTGAGCAGTGCGGGATCGGCGTCGAGCGCGGCCGAGAGGGCGACGTCGCTCGGTATGAAGCACACCACGTACTCCGGTGCCGGCGACACGACCTCCCAGTAGCTCTTCTCCTTCAACGCCTTCACGTGACTGCGAAGGTCGCGGGCGTGCTTCGCCTGAAGGTCGCGACGTGTGTCGGTGTCCTCTTCGTCGAGTGACGCCTCAAACGCGGCGAAGGGAAACTTCGCGTCAACGGCCAATCGAATCCCGTTGGGCAGATTGACCACGCAATCGGGTCGCAGCGATCGGCCCTCATCGTTCGTCGCCGAGACCTGCAATTCATAGTCGATCGACTGACGCAGGCCCGACGCCTTCATCACGTTGGCGAGTTGGATCTCGCCCCACGCGCCTCGCTGACTTGATCGTCCGAGCAACTGATTCAACCGACGCGTCTCGAGCTGTGTCTGTTGTTGGGCTTCGAGGAGTTCGGCCGCCTTGCTCTTCACATCGGAGAGTGCGCCGGCGTTCTGGAGATTGAACTCCGCCAGGTTCCTCTTGTACTCCCCCAACAAATCTTCGAGTGGCTGGAGTGTTGAATCGAGTTTCTCATCTCGCAACTTGACGATGTCCTCCTGGGAGGCGTTGAATCGCAGGACCGTCTCGTGCAGTACGTCAGTCGAGAGATTCTTGAAGGTTTGGCCCATTTGGTCCAGCGCCATTGAGTGGTCGGCGCTCTGGCGTTCCAGTCGTGCATGCGCGTCAGCCAACTGCGAGTCGCGCACTCTCAGTTCGGACTGAGCCGCCGATGCGTCGTCGCGAAGCATCTGCGAACGTTTCAGTGAGTAGGCCCACGTGGCCGCCACACCAAGCACGAGACCGACGATGACGCTGAGCGCTGCAACCATGTGATCCCTTTCGAGCGGATAACCCCACCATAGAGAGGTACTGTGACGCGGCGGTAAACTCGGAACATGAATCGGCTATTTGGCAACCGAGCTGAACCCGAAGATGACGTCCCCTTGGTCGCCACTGCGGACGAGCAGATTCGACCTCAGATTGTCCAGATCTTCGCCCTCGTCGGTGAAGCGATGGCCGGCGCGACCCACGCCCTCCTCTCGGGAGACCGCGAACTGGCCAAGAGCGTGGTCGATCAGGACATCGCCATTGACAACCTGGTGAATTCCATTGTGGTGACGGCGGAAATGCAACTCTTGGAGAACGACGCACTCAACATCGCCGACCGTCGTCGTCTACTCACGCTGCTGCGCATCTTGCCCGAAGTCGAACGAAGCGGCGACCTGGCCGAGCACATTGCGCGACGCGCGGCGCGCGGCCTCGGCAATGAAATGTCGCCGCGGAGCCGTGGTCTCGTAGAACGAATGGGTGAAGTGGCGTCGAAGATCTGGCGCGAAGCGACCGACGTCATCATCGACGGCAAACTCGAGCAGGCCGGCGCCATCGAGGAGATCGACGACGAACTCGATGACCTCCATGTCTCACTGACGGCCGAATTGACGTCAGGTTCAATGACGCTCCCCGTGGCAGTTGAGCTGGCGTTACTGGCGCGCTTCTACGAACGTTTCGGCGACCACTGCGTCAACCTCGCGCGGCGCCAGATTGGACGAGACGGCGCCGACTAGGAGGCTGTCGTCCTTTTGGCTCACCGCATTAATGAGACGTCGAATCGATCGAGATTCATCACTTTGGTCCACGCGGCGACGAAGTCACTCGCGAACTTTTGTTGTGCGTCACTCGATGCGTAGACCTCAGCAATGGCTCGCAACTGAGAGTTGGAGCCGAAGACGAGGTCGGCGCGACTGGCCACCCACTTGAGGTCGCCCGTCTCGCGACTTCGCCCCTCGAAGACGTCTTGAGCGGGCGTCGCCGCCGTCCACTCAGTTCCCATGTCGAGAAGATTCACGAAGAAGTCGTTGGTGAGGGTTTGGGGTCGCGTCGTAAACGCGCCGAGTCCGGACTGTTGAACATTGGCATTCAAGACTCGTAAGCCTGCGAGCAGGACGGTCATCTCCGGCGCGGTCAGTGTCAAGAGGCGCGCACGATCCAACAACAGATCTTCCGCAGAGCGGCGCTGGCCGTGGCCGATGTAGTTACGAAAGCCGTCCGTCGTGGGTTCGAGCACGGCGAAGGATTCGACGTCGGTCTCATCTTGGGTGGCGTCACTGCGGCCCGGGGTGAAGGGCACCTCGACGTCACGTCCGACGGTCTTCGCTGCTTGTTCCACAGCCGCGCAACCAGCGAGCACGATAACGTCGGCAATCGAGACAGCTTTGCCGTCAGTGCGTGACGCGTTGAATTCCTTCTGAATGCCTTCGAGGGTTGAAAGCACCGCGGCCAACTGCGGTGGGTCATTGACCGGCCAATCCTTCTGAGGCGCGAGTCGAATTCGTGCGCCGTTCGCCCCGCCGCGCTTGTCGGTGCCCCGGAAGGTCGAAGCCGACGCCCACGCGGTGGCGACCAGTTGGCCAATGGAGAGATTCGACGCGAGAATCGTGACCTTCAGTTCTACGATTTCTGCGGCGCCGATGAGTGCGTGCGTGACTTCGGGCAACGGGTCTTGCCAAATCAGTGGCTCGCTCGGCACCCAGGGGCCGAGGTAGCGAGAACGCGGACCCATGTCGCGGTGCGTCAACTTGAACCAGGCTTTCGCGAATGCGTCGGCGAAGTCCTGAGGATTCTCGTGGAAGCGCTTGGAGATCGGTCCGTAGATCGGGTCCACACGAAGTGCCAAGTCCGTCGTCAACATTGTCGGCGCGTGACGCTTCGACGGATCGTGCGCGTCGGGCACGGAGTCGGTCCCGGCACCATCTTTGGGCTTCCACTGGAACGCGCCTGCCGGACTCTTCTTCAACTCCCACTCGTGCGTGAAGAGGAGGTCGAAGAAGGTGTTGTCCCAAGTGATGGGCGTTGTCGTCCACGCGCCTTCGAGACCGCTCGAAATCGTGGAGTCGCCTGATCCCGTGCCGAAGCTGTTCTTCCAACCGAGACCCTGTTGTTCGATGGGGGCGGCCTCGGGTTCGCGTCCGACGTGCGGTTCGGGGTCGCCGGCCCCGTGACTCTTCCCGAAGGTGTGACCACCCGCAATGAGCGCCACCGTTTCTTCGTCGTTCATCGCCATGCGCTTGAACGTCTCGCGGATGTCCCGGGCCGCGAGTACGGGATCGGGGTTACCGTTCGGTCCTTCGGGGTTCACGTAGATGAGACCCATCTGCACCGCGCCGAGCGGGTCGACCAACTCGCGGTCCCCGCTGTAGCGCTCGTCACCGAGCCAGGTTGTCTCCGGGCCCCAGTTGATATCTTCTTCGGGTTCCCAGGCGTCCACTCGCCCGCCGGCGAAGCCGAATGTCGTAAAGCCCATCGATTCCAGCGCGCAATTGCCCGTGAAGATTAACAAGTCCGCCCACGAGATCTTCTGGCCGTACTTCTCCTTGATTGGCCACAGCAGTCGCCGCGCCTTATCGAGATTGACGTTGTCGGGCCAACTGTTGAGCGGCTCGAAGCGCTGCATGCCCGAGCCCGCACCGCCGCGGCCGTCGCCAACGCGGTAGGTGCCCGCGCTGTGCCAGGCCATGCGAATGAAGAATGGCCCGTAGTGGCCGAAGTCGGCGGGCCACCACGGCTGTGAGTCCGTCATGAGCGCCAGCACATCCTTCTTCAGAGCGTCGAGATCAAGCGTCGCGAACTCCTTGGCGTAATCGAAGTTCTCGTCAAGTGGATTGGCGGCGGGTGTGAACTGGTGAAGGATGCGCAGGTTCAACTGATTTGGCCACCACTTCTCGCTCGGCAGGCTGTCCCTCAATTGGGTGAACGCGCCACCCGCCACTGGGCACGTACTCTCGTCGTTGCCTTCTTGGATCATTGGATCAATGTCGGTCATATGGGCGCCGTCTCTTTCAGGTTGTGATCAGTGGGGTGGATGTTGGGGGGCGAGGCTGGTACCGCCGAGGACGATGCGCAGTCGATGCATCGGTGAGGCTCGATGTCACATCTTTTGCTTGACACTCGGGACAACGACCCCAGTAAGCGACCTCGGCTTCGTCGATCTCGTAGCCCTGGTCATCGGACGCCGTAAGGCACGGCGCTGAGCCGACCGCACAGTCCACGTCGACGACACGAGCACAGTCTCGACAGATCAGATGATGGTGATTGTCGTTGACACGATCCTCATAGCGAGCCGCGGATCCTTCGGGCTGGATGCGACGAAGAAGACCATTGGCGACCAACACAGCAAGCGCGTCGTACACCGCCTGGCGCGAGATGGCGCCGATATCCGTCAGGACAAGATCAGTGACCTCGTCCGCCGAGACGTGTGGATAACTCGAGACTGCCCGCAACACCGCGAGGCGTTGGGCCGTCGCTTGAATGCCGTGTTGACGCAGTTGGTCGAGAACGCTTTCGCCGTTGATACTCACTGCCCTCGAGAATAACAGAATTCTGGACTAAGTCCAATTATGTACTTAATCTAATCGTCGCCATGGATCCTCGCAACGAATACGACACGTGTCCAGGTCAGTAATGAAGTGACCGCCGCACGGGCTTCGCCCAACGAGTCAACGATTTCAACCCTCTTCGCGTCGACTCTTCTTCAGTCATGTCCCGGGCTTGAGCCTCGACATTTGCCTCGAATGGGCGTAATTCAACGCGCGCCTAGCGAAGCGCTCGTAGCGCTTCGGCGATCTGCACCGCGTTGAGCGCCGCGCCCTTGCGTAGGTTGTCGTTGCTAATGAAGAACGAGAGGCCGTTCGCCACCGTCTCGGCGCGACGAATTCTTCCGACGTAACTCGGGTCCTTACCGGCAGCCAAACGCGGCATGGGCATCTCGCACACTTCAACCCCGAGCGCGTTCTCGAGCAACGTTGTCGCGTCCTCGGGTGAAAGTGCGCGCTCGAAGCCCGCCGTAATGGAGAGGGAGTGGCCGGTGAACACGGGGACCCGCACGCAGGTCGCATCAACCAGCAGATTTGGAATCTCGAGAATCTTTCGACTCTCGTCGCGCAACTTCTTCTCCTCGCCCGTTTCGAGCGAACCGTCATCGACGATGGAACCGGCCATCGGGATCACGTTGTGCGCAATCGTCGCCGGAAACTTTTCGCCCGAGTCCAGTGGATAGGCCGATCCGTCGAACGTGAGGACTCGAACATCGTGACTCGGGATCTTCTCGAGTTGACCGGCCAGTTCGTCAACGCCCTCACGACCAGCGCCACTCACCGCTTGGTACGTTGAGACCGTCATCGACGTAAGGCCTGCGGCTCGATGCAACGGCATCAACACCGGCATGGCCGCCATCGTCGTGCAGTTGGGGTTCGCCACAATCCCCTTGGGGATCGAACGTAACGCGTGAGGGTTCACTTCCGAGACCACCAGAGGTACGTCGGGGTCCATGCGCCACGCCGAGGAGTTGTCGATGACGATGGCACCAGCTGCGGCGAGTCGAGGCGACAGCACTTTGGACGAAGCGGCCCCTGATGAAGCGAGCGCGATCTCAACGCCTGAGAAATCAGCCGTTTGCGCATCCTCGACCACGATGTCGTTACCGTTCCAGTCGAGTGTCGTACCCGCTGAGCGACTTGATCCGAAGTAGCGAATCTCGTCGACCGGAAAACCACGTTCGCGCAGAATTGCGCGCATGACCGTCCCAACCTGACCAGTGGCTCCTACGACCGCAATTCGCATGTGTGAAGTCTAAGACACCGCGAGTAAATGGTTACCGCAAAGGGGTGCGCAGCGCTCAGGCCGCATCGAGCCCGAACGCGGTGTGCAAATGACGAACGGCGTCGGCCACCTTCTCGGCGCGCATAACGCAGGAAATACGGATCGAACTGGTGGAGATCATCTCGATGTTGATGCCGTTCTGCGACAAGGTCTCGAACATCAGGGCAGTCACCCCAGGATTCGACTTCATGCCGGCACCGATAATTGACACCCGTCCGATGTTGTCATCGCTCGTGACTTCGGCGGCTCCGATCTCGTCCTTCACCAATTCGCACGCCTTCGTGGCCGCCCCGAGATCGGTCTTACCAACGGTGAACGAGATATCCGTCATTCCCTTGGCGCTCGTGTTTTGAACGATCATGTCGACGTTGATGCCTCTATCGGCGAGCTCGCGAAAGAGTCGGGCCGCGATGCCCGGACGGTCGGGCACTCCGCCAACGGTGATCTTCGCCTCCGAGGTGTCGTCGGTGACGGCCGAAACGACGGCTTCTTCCATGGTGGGGTCCTCCTCCACAATCCAGGTTCCTGGTTCCCAGGTAAAACTTGAGCGCACGTGCAGCGGTACCGAATGGCGTCGAGCAAACTCGACCGAGCGAAGCATCAACACCCGTCCACCCGTGGCAGCAATCTCCATCATTTCGTCAAACGAGACCTTGGGTAGTCGTCGGGCCGGTAGTACGACCCTGGGGTCAGCGGAGAAGACGCCGGTGACGTCGGTATAGATCTCGCACACGTCGGCCTTCAGCGCAGCAGCCAGCGCGACGGCGGTGACGTCCGAGCCGCCTCGACCAAGCGTCGTGATGTCGCGTTCTGTTGAAACACCTTGGAATCCAGCCACAACGGGCACGAGACCACTGTCGAGCGCTTCGCGGAGTCGGTCGGGGCGAATCTCGATGATCTTCGCCTTCGTGTGATCGGTATCGGTAATAATTCCGGCCTGGCTGCCAGTAAAGGAGGCCGCGTCGACGCCGCACGCTCCGAGGGCCATCGACACGAGCGCCATCGAGATCCGCTCGCCCGCGGTGAGGAGCATGTCAAGTTCGCGTGGTGGCCGAGTTGGCGAGACGTCGTCGGCCAGGCGGATCAGATCGTCGGTGAATTTGCCCATTGCCGAGACGACGACGACGACGTCATTGCCGGCGGCTTTCGTGCGCGATACATGTTCGGCAACGGCACGTATCCGGTCAGCGTCGCCCACGGACGTGCCGCCAAACTTCTGAACGATGAGCGCCATGCAAACAAAGGTTAGTGGAGCTAATCGGAGCGTCTCAGGTGGGCTAGTAACCTCGCGCCTATGGCAACTTCGAAACGTGAACGTCAAAAAGCGGCTCGCCGCGTCAAAATCGAGCAAATGCAGCGTCAGGCGAAGCGTCGCCAGAACATCCGTCGCGGCGTCATCTTCGGCATTGTCGGGTTGCTCGTCCTCGGTGCGGGCACGCTGCTCTTCTCTTCGAAGTCGCCCACCACGACGACCCTGCCAACGACCACGACGTCGCCCACTTCAGTGACGACGACCACGCTCGCCCCCACACCGACCACGATTCCCAAGGCCCAGGCCGCGGCCCTGCAAACGAAGGCAAACGCGGCCGCCGTGGCGGCCGGTTGCCCGGCGTCCACGACAACGCGCGTGAACAACCTGTCGTGGAAAACGGCCCCCGCGGTGACGATCGACAAGTCCAAGACGTACGAAGCGCACTTCGTGACGACGGCCGGGGACTTCGTCGTCAAGCTCGATGCGGCGACGGCACCGATTACGACGAACAACTTCGTCTTCCTCGCCCAGCACGACTTCTACAAGTGCGTGATCTTTCACCGCGTCATCCCGGGCTTCGTCATCCAGGGGGGCGACCCTTCCGGCACGGGTACCAGCGGTCCGGGCTACACCATTGCTGACGAGTTGCCCGCGAAGGGCAACCCGACGTACCCGCTGTACTCACTCGCCATGGCCAATACGGGAGCGGTGCACACGGGTGGCAGCCAGTTCTTCATCGTGACGGGAGCGTCCGGGGAGACCCTGCCAAATACTTACTCGCTGTTCGGTCAGGTCATCAGCGGTATCAACGCGGTCAAGCTCCTCAACAACGAGGGCAATACCGGTCCGGCTTCTGACCCGGGCGTACCACCCGTGGTCACCAACCGCATGCTGTCCGTCACCATCACCGAGTCATAGGAGCAATCATGAGCGCCAACATTCCCAACCCCGACGGATCGAGCGAGCAGCGTCAGAAGTTCGCCGCCGCACCCCCGATGATCATCGACCCCGACAAGACCTACACCGCGACGATGGTGACGAGTAAGGGCACGTTGGAGATTATGCTCGATGCTCTCGGTGCGCCCAACACGGTCAACAGTTTCGTGTTCCTCGCCCGTTGGCATTACTACGACGGCATCGTCTTTCACCGAGTCATTCCCGGTTTCGTCCTCCAGGGTGGCGACCCCACAGGAACCGGCGCGGGTGGACCGGGTTACAAGTTCAAGGATGAACTGCCCAAGCCTGGTCGCTACGAACTCGGATCGCTCGCGATGGCCAACGCCGGCCCCCACACGAACGGCTCGCAGTTTTTCGTCATCTCCGGTCCCGACGGCATCCGTCTTCCGCCGCTCTACGCACATTTCGGCAAGGTCGTGAAGGGACTTGACGTCGTCGAGACCATCAATGCAATCGGCACGCCGTCGGGCAAGCCCCGAGAAGACGTCGTCATTGAGTCAGTAACGATCACCGAGTCTTAGAGACTCGCCGGGTCCTGCCCTCTGGTCACGACTACGTCGCCACGCACGACGCGCCACCCACTGTCGTCATGGTGCACAATGCCCGTCGGGCCCAGTGTCACCAACGCGACGTCACTGGCGAGCAGTGAACGAGTTCGCGCCATCTGTTCATCGCTCGCCGCGAGGCACAACGCCGCACCGGAGCGATAGCCGAGTCCCGTCGTTGGCGCACCGCCGCGCGGATCAATCATGACGTCGCCGAGCACGGTGGTGACCGAACCAATCGCGACGAGCGTTGTCGAGGCATCGATGGCAGCGCCCACATCAGTCGCTCGCCATACCGAGCGCGCGTGCAGTGGCGAGCCGTCGCCGAGGACGACGACGTCCGCTTCGCTGATCCGCCGGGCAAAATAAGGATCGCTCAGCGCGCGTCGGTCGCCCGCCATAAGCGCCTCGACGCGAAGGTCATAGCCGTCAAACGCTGCCGCGATGGCGACCGCCGATTCAGTAATCCCGGTGAATGCCGCCGCCGTTGGCACGATCACGACGTCAGCGTGGTCCGGTCGACGCAACGTCTCGTGGTCGGCCAGCAAAGCAGTGAGTCCCGCAAGTGATCCGACCGCAAACGTCGAGTGACTCATCCTGCGAGTCTCGCACCCAGAGCAAATCATCGCGGCAACTAATGTCTCTCCATGGTCTTTCAAAAAGTCGGCGTACTGGGTTCAGGCATCATGGGCAGCGGTATTGCCGAAGTTGCCGCCGCGACCGGCGCAACGGTCATCGTGCGTAGTCGAAGCCAGGCCACCGCTGACGCAATGCTCACCACGATGCAGAAGTCCTTGGCCAAGCAGGTAGAAAAGGGCAAGAAAGACCAGAGTGAGGCGGACGCCATACTTTCTCGGGTCACCGCAACCACGCACCTACCGGACTTGGCGGACTGCGACTTCGTCATCGAATCGGTGATCGAAGACCTCGCGGTGAAGCGCGCCCTCTTCAACGAGCTCGGAGGCGTCATCAACCCCGAAGCAGTGCTCGCCACCAACACCTCGACGTTGTCAGTCATCGAACTCGCAATGGAGACATCGCGACCCGACCGCGTCTGTGGCCTCCACTTCTTCAATCCCGCGTCGGTCATGTCGCTGGTGGAAGTCGTTCGTCCACTCTGTGCGAGCGACGAGACAATGGCGGCCGTGACAGAGTTCGTCCTCGCCTGTGGCAAAGACCCGGTCAACGTAAAGGACCAGGCCGGCTTCGTCGTCAACGCCCTGCTCTTTCCTTATCTCAACAACGCGGTGCGACTCCTCGAGCAGGGCGTCGCCACCAAAGAAGGCATCGACATCGCAATGAAGGGCGGCTGCGGCTTCCCCATGGGACCCTTCGCACTGTTGGACCTCGTGGGACTCGACACGTCGGTGGCGATCCTCGACGCCCTCTTCGCAGAGTTCGCCGAGCCGAACTTCTCGCCGCGGCCGCTCCTTCGCCGAATGGTCAGCGCCGGCCAGCTGGGCCGCAAATCAGGCACCGGCTTCTACGACTACCGTCGCTAGAGAGAGGGACGGGGGAACGATGGCCGAACGCTCGAAGCCATGGGTGATGCGGACCTACTCGGGACACTCCACTGCCGTGAAGTCGAACGAGCTCTACCGTCACAACCTCGCGAAGGGTCAGACCGGCCTCTCCATTGCCTTCGATCTGCCGACCCAGACCGGTTACGACCCCGACGATCCCGCGGCGCAAGGCGAGGTCGGCAAGGTCGGTGTTCCGGTCGCGCACCTCGGTCACATGCGCCAACTCTTCGACGGTCTCCCCCTCGCCGAGATGAACACGTCCATGACGATCAACGCCACGGCGGCGTGGCTCTGGGGCCTCTACCTCGCCCTCGCCCAAGAAGAGGGCGTCGACCTCAACCAACTTCAGGGCACCACCCAGAACGACATCGTGAAGGAGTACCTCAGTCGAGGCACGTACATCTTCGCGCCCGAACCGTCGAAGCGGCTTATCGTCGACATGATCGCCTACGGCCACGATCACGCGGCCAAGTGGAATCCGATCAACGTCTGCAGCTACCACCTCCAAGAGGCGGGTGCCACCCCGGTCCAAGAGATCGCGTACGCTCTCGCGACCGCCATCGACGTCCTCGACGCAGTACGTGACTCGGGAAAGATCGCAACAGACCAGATGCCCAACGTCGTCGGTCGAATCTCCTTCTTCGTAAACGCCGGCGTGCGCTTCATCGAAGAGATCGCCAAGATGCGAACCTTCACCGCAATGTGGGACGAGATCTGTCGCTCGCGCTACGACGTGCAAGATGCCTCACTTCGCCGCTTTCGCTACGGCGTGCAGGTGAACTCGCTGGGACTCACCGAACAACAGCCGGAGAACAACGTCCAGCGAATCGTGCTGGAAATGCTCGGCGTCACGCTGTCCGCTGACGCGCGCGCCCGAGCCATCCAACTGCCGGCGTGGAATGAAGCGCTCGGCCTCCCACGTCCCTCGGACCAGCAGTGGAGTCTTCGGATGCAGCAGGTGCTCGCCTTCGAGAGCGACCTGCTCGAGTACCCCGACATTTTCGCGGGCTCCCAGGTCATGGAGGCCAAGGTCAAGGAGTTGACGAACGCGGCCCGCATCGAACTCGACGACGTGCTGGCCCTCGGCGGCGCGTTTCAAGCGATCGATGAATTAAAGGGCCGTCTCGTCGCAAGCCAGTCGGCGCGCGTGGCGCGCATCGAGTCCGGTGAGCAGATTGTCGTTGGCGTGAACCGCTTCACCGAAACGGCCGAGTCGCTCCTTACGAGCGACACCGCACTCGAGGCCATCATGACCGTCGACCCCGCGGTTGAACGTGAGCTGATTGACGATGTGGTGACGTGGCGCGCCACGCGCGATGAATCGCAGGTCGAGTCCTCCCTCGCCGAACTGCGTCGGGTTGCCGCCAGCGCTCACGTGAGCGACAACATCATGGTGCCCACGATTGCCTTGGCAAAGGCCGGCGGTACGACCGGTGAATGGGCCGGCGCCCTGCGCGATGTCTACGGTGAATATCGTGCGCCGACCGGCGTGCGCACGCGCGTCGCGGCGCGCGGTCCACTTTTCGCCACGCTCGTCGAGCGCTCCAAGGCACTCACCGCGAAGCGCGGGTCGCCGCCAAAACTCCTCGTCGCCAAGCCCGGTCTCGACGGTCACTCCAACGGCGCCGAGCAGATTGCGGTCGCCGCGCGTGACGCCGGCTTCGAAGTCGTCTATCAAGGAATCCGCCTCTCGCCCGAGGAGATCGTCACCACCGCGCGTGACGAAGACGTCGACGTCATCGGACTGTCGATTCTCTCTGGCTCCCACCTCGCCCTGGTCCCGAGAATCGTGGAAGGTCTCCGAGGTGCCGGCCTTGAGACCAAGGTCGTCGTCGGAGGCATCGTGCCCGACGAGGACGCCAAGGAACTACTCCGTCTTGGTGTTACGGCGGTCTACACGCCGAAGGACTTCTCGCTCGCGACGATCATGGACGACCTCTTGGGCATCATCGAGTCGCTTAATTGAAGAGTTGTGGTCGACGGTTCGAGAAGTGACCGCCGTTGAACCATCGACCCGAGAAACGCCAGTTCGGCACCGGATCAACAATCAACGGCACGGAGTTCTGCTGCACGATGATTTCCTGTGCAGCCGCGGCCAGCGCGGCCAACTCGTCAGGTTCCAACGCTGGACGCGGCGTCAGGCCGTAGTTCACAGAGGGACGTTCCCGTGTTTACGCTTCGGCAGCTCTTCTCGCTTGCTGCGAAGTAGTTCGAGCGAGCGACTGAGGAGTCGACGCGTCTCGGCGGGGTCGACGACATCGTCGATGAAACCGCGCTCCGCCGCAATGTAGGGCGAGACGTACTCCTCTTCGTACTGCCCGACCAACTGCTTGCGCAGTGTCTGGGGATCGTCCGACGCGAGGAGATCGCGTCGGTGCACGATCTCAACCGCACCGCCGGCGCCCATGACCGCGAGCTCCGCGGTCGGCCAGGCGTAGGCGAGATCGGCGCCGATTGACTTGGAGTTCATCACGACGTAGGCGCCCCCGTACGCCTTGCGTATGACGACCGAGATGCGCGGCACGGTCGCTTCGCAGAACGCGTAGAGCAACTTCGCTCCGTGGCGAATGATGCCTCCGTGCTCCTGCTCGGTACCGGGCATGTAGCCGGGCACGTCGACAAACGTAACGAGCGGGATGTTGAACGCGTCACAGGTGCGTACGAAGCGCGCGGCTTTTTCGCTCGAGTCGATGTCGAGGACGCCAGCGAGCACGTTGGGCTGGTTGGCCACTATGCCCACGGAGTGACCATCGATGCGCGCAAAGCCACAGGTGATCTGCTGGGCGAACGCCGCATGGACCTCCATGAAGTCCCCGCCATCAACGATCGACGTGATGATCTTCTTCATGTCGTAAGGCAGGTTGGGCGAACTGGGAAGCACGTCACGCAACTCTTCGCACAGACGGTTGGGGTCATCGCCCGTGAGGATTCGTGGCGCTTCCTCCATGTTGTTCGACGGTAGGAATGACAGGAGGTAACGAACCTCGTCGAGCACACTTTTCTCGTCCGGCATGACGAAATTGGCGACGCCGGACTTGGTGGCGTGGGTCATCGCACCGCCGAGTTCCTCCAGCGTGACATCCTCGCCGGTGACGGTTTTCACGACGTCGGGCCCGGTGATGAACATATGACTCGTGTCCTTAACCATGAAGATGAAGTCAGTCAGGGCCGGTGAGTAGACGCCTCCGCCGGCGCTGGGCCCGAGGATGACCGAAATTTGTGGCACGACGCCCGACGCTCGTGCGTTGCGAATGAATATCCCGCCGTAGGCGTTGAGGGCCGCGACTCCCTCTTGGATTCGCGCGCCCCCGCCGTCGTTGAGACCGACAATAGGCAGTCCCATCGTCGTCGCCATGTCCATGATCTTGTGGATCTTCTCGCCGTGGGCTTCGCCGACGGCCCCCCCAAAGACGGTGGAGTCCTGAGAGAAGACGCAGACCTGGCGCCCATCGATCTTTCCGTATCCCGTAATCACACCGTCGGTAGAGGGCCGGTAGTCCTCCATGCCCATCCCATCGGCGTGGTGACGACTCAGCATGTCGAGTTCCTGGAACGTGTCTTCGTCGAGCAGGTACTCAATTCGCTCGCGGGCTGTCATCTTCCCGCGAGAAAGGTGGCGTGCGATCGACTTCTCGCCGCCAGCCACGCGCGCTTGGGACTTGCGAGTTTCCAGATCCGCCAAGCGCTCTTGCATTGAATGCTCCATGAGTTGCAAGGCTATCCAATCAATAGAGAGGTCGCCCTCGGGAGTAAAGGGGTCCATCACAACGAGTCCCGACTCGATCGAAACAGGGTCGTGCCAAGTTGGTCGCTACTGGCCCTCTTGGACCAGCTCGATCAATGTCCCAAACGATGCCTTGGGGTGCACGAACGCCACGATGGTCCCGCGCGATCCGGGGCGCGGCACTTCGTCAATGACCCGTGCACCTGAGGCCTTTACCGCGTCGAGGGCGATGGCGCAGTCGTCGACGCGGTAGGCCACGTGATGCAGTCCTTCGCCATTCTTGGCCAGATACTTCGCCACGGGTGAGTCGTCACGGGTCGGCGTGAGGAGTTGGATATAGGAGTCGGCCACCTTGATCAATGCCTCGTCGACGCCATCGGACACCACGACCTCGCGGTGCACCACGACGGCGCCCAACACGTCCTCGTACCAGTTGATCGCCGCGTCAATGTCGTTGACTGCAATGGCGATGTGGTCAATCTCGGTCAGTAACGATGTCATGGCTATTCCTGGTCGTGTCGACGAAAGATGGTGAGCCGATCTTCGCCGACACTCGCTCGAAGCTCGGGGTTCGTGACGCCGAGTCCTTCTCGGTCCGCCACGCACAGAACGCCAATCTTGCCCTCGTGGCGATTCTGGTGAAGTTCATACGCGGCCTCCCCCGTCTCGACGAGTGGGAAGACCGCAGAGAGTGGCGGGACGACTTTGCCGTCCATGATTGTCTGGTTCGCCGCCCACGCCTCGCGGTAGTTCGAGAAGTGCGAACCCTTGATCGTCTTGAGTTTCATCCACAGATGGCGGTTGTCGTATTCGATCATGTACCCACTCGTCGCCGCACACGTCACGATCGTGCCGCCTCGCTTCGCGACAAAGACGCTCGCACCCATGGTCGAGCGACCGGGATGTTCAAAGACAATGTCGGGATCGGCGCCTACGAGTGCCCGAATGTCCTTACCGAGTCGGCGCCACTCACTTTCGTCCTGGGTGTGCTCGTCTTTCCAGAACCGGTAGTCATTGGCGCGACGGTCGATGACGTGCTCGCAGCCCAATTCGCGTAGCGTCTCGACCTTGCTCGCACTCGACACGACACCGATTGGCGTGCCACCTGAGTTGAGGACGTGCTGCACCGCGAAAGAGCCGATGCCTCCGGAGGCACCCCAAATGAGTACCTTGTCACCCTGGGTGACCGGCGCACCGTTGTGCGAAACCAACATGCGATAGGCCGTGGAGTTACACAGCGCATTGACCGCGGCCTCTTCCCACGTCAGGTGGGTCGGTTTGGGCATGAGTTGGTTCGCCTTCACGACACAAATGTCCGCGAGTCCTCCGAAGTTGGTCTCAAATCCCCAGATCCGCTGACTGCTCGAAAGCATCGAGTCGTCGTGACTGGACGGATCCTGGTCGTCGACGTAGTTGCAGTGGACCGTCACCTCGTCACCGACGCTCCAATTTCTCACGGCCGAACCGGCCCGAATAATGACGCCGGCGGCATCTGAGCCAATGACGTGGTAGTCGAGCGCGTGACGCTGTCCCCAGAAAGACTCCTTGGCGAGTCGATCAAGAAATCCGAATGTGGAGAGCGGCTCGAAGATGCTCGTCCACACCGAGTTGAAGTTGATTGACGACGCCATCACGGCAATGAAGACCTCGTCCGGCGCCAATTCAGGGACAGGCACTTCGTCAACGTGAAGACTTCGACGCGGATCCTTGTCGACACTCGCCATCCCTTCGAACATTGACTGTTCGTCACGTCGAACGAAGACGGCCCGCGTCGTTAATGGCATGTCGATCGACGCCAAAACCTCACCCGAAGCACCGGCGCGCACCGCGTCGAGAATCTCACTCATGGCGGTGAGGTTACTTGGCGGCCAGATTCTCAGATACGAAGTCGTGCACGTATTCGTAAACTCGCTCGATGGCGTTGTTCCACATCATCCCCGCTTTCGCCCTCACGGCACTGGTGCTCGCTATGGTGCCCGGCCAGGGCGTCGCGATGGTGCTTCGCCAGACCATGATCGGTGGTGCGCGCTGTGCCTACGTCTCCGTGGCTGGGAATTCGCTCGGGTTGGTCATTTGGGGTCTGGCGTCAGCAATCGGTCTCAGTCAGGTCTTCGCGCACTCGCAGGTGGCCTACAACATTCTGAAGTTCGCTGGCGTCGCGTTCCTCGTGTTCCTCGCCGTCCAGACGCTCTTCGAACTGCGAAACGTCGCGGGTAAGTTCAACGTCCAAGGTCAGGCGCGGGTTCGACCTGCGGCGGCGTTCCGCCTCGGACTCATCACGAACCTCACCAACGTGAAGGCCGCCGTCTTTGCCGTGGCGTTCATCCCCCAGTTCGTGCCGCGCGATTTCTCGCTGGCCACGGGCATCATCACCCTCGCCTGCGTGCAGGCGTTGGTTGCCACCTGCTGGTACGCGACACTCGTCACCTCGGTCGACCGGGCCGCCACGGTGCTGGCCAAACCCACCGTGCGCAGATGGCTTACCGGACTCTCGGCGATCGGACTTATCGCGCTCGCGACCGTCCTACTGTTCTCTTCGCCCCGATAGAGACTTCGGAGAGCCGTCTATTGTGAATATTGGTTCCCTTGGAACAAAGGAGTCTTCATGTCACGCAGCGTTATCGTCGCCGGTAGTCGAACCGCCATTGGGAAACTCGCGGGCGCGTTCGCGTCACTGAGCGCAATGGACTTAGGCGGCGCCGCCATCAAAGGGGTTCTCGATCGCACCGGGGTTGACCCCGCGAGTGTGGACCTCGTGTTGATGGGTCAGGTGCTCCAAGCCGGTCAGGGTCAGATCACCGCACGCCAGGCCGCGGTGAAGGGCGGCATCCCAATGACCGTCAACGCCACCACCATAAATAAGGTGTGTCTCTCGGGTCTGCAGACCATCTACCTTGCGGATCTCATGATTCGTGCCGGTGAAGCCGACATCATCGTCGCCGGCGGCATGGAGTCCATGACCAACGCGCCGTATTTACTGCCCGGCGCACGTGCCGGCTACCGCATTGGCGACCAGAAAGTCGTGGACTCGATGATGTTCGACTCACTCACCTGCGCCTTCGACCAGTGCGCCATGGGACTCGCTACCGAGCGCTACAACCAGGGACGGATCACCCGCGCCCGCCAGGACGAGTTCTCAGCTCGGAGCCACCAGTTGGCCGCCGACGCCATCAAGTCGGGCAGATTCGCTGACGAGATCGTGGCAGTCGCGGTCCCCCAGCGAAAGGGCGACCCCGTGTTGATCGAGACTGACGAGGGCGTGCGCGCCGAAACGACGGTCGAGTCACTCGGCCAACTCCGGGGCGCGTTCGAAAAGGACGGCACCATCACCGCGGGCAACGCCTCACAGATCTCCGACGGTGGCGCGGCGGTGCTCGTAATGTCGGCCGAACGAGCCGAGCAACTCGGCCTTACGCCACTGGGAGAACTCGTCAGCTACGGCCAGGTCGCGGGACCCGACGCCTCGCTCCTCACCCAGCCGTCGCACGCCATTGCGCAGGCTGCGAAGAAAGCCAACCTCGACATGAAGAGCATCGACCTCTTCGAAATCAACGAGGCGTTCGCCGCCGTCGGGCTCGCATCCGCTGATGACCTCGGCGTCGATGAAGACAAGATCAACGTCAATGGCGGCGCGATTGCCCTCGGTCATCCGGTTGGAATGTCGGGAACGCGCCTCGCGCTCACCGCACTCACGGAACTTCGCCGACGCGGTGGCGGCGTGGCCGCCGTGGCCCTTTGCGGCGGCGGCGGTCAAGGTGACGCCGCCATACTTCGCTCCCTCTAGTCAGGAACGAAACTCGCAACCACGTCGTAGCGCTCCAGGGCGACCGGCCGATCCTCAGGCAGCGCGAGCACGAAGGCACCACCGAGTGGATAGTGGCTGTTGCGTAACACCTTCGGCAACACCTTGGCCAAGGAGAACATCAACTCGTGCACCGAGGGATTGTGGGCGACGACCAGCAGCGACGTCGTCACGGGATCGATCGCCGCGAGGGAAAGAAGAACGTCGTCCGCCGAGACATCGCGGACGCCGTTATAGATCAGCTCACTGAATTCGCACTGTGCGACAAAGGGTGTCCCATGGAACGCACGGCGAAACGTCTCCCTCGTACGAGCCGAGGAACTCACGAGCGCTGTCGTGGGTCCGAACTGGCCGAGTTCCTTCGGATCAATCGCCCATTGTCGAAGTTTTTCGCACTCTTCACGTCCACGCTTGTTCAGCGTGCGAACGAAATCCGACTCTCCTGGTCCCGCCGGTGACGTCTTCGCGTGTCGAACGATAGTGAGATAGCGCACCCGCTAATACTGACGCATCAGCGTGGCGTTCACCACTGGTGCGGTGGTTTAGCGTTGGAGGATGCACGCATCCCTGACGTACTTCCAGGCAATCATCATGGGGCTGACGCAAGGGATTACCGAACTGTTCCCGATTTCGAGCCTTGGCCATTCAGTGCTGCTGCCCGGAGTCCTCGGATGGCACAACCTCGTCAACTCTCAGTCAAAGTCGGAGTCGTTCTTCCTCGCCTTCATTGTCGGACTGCACGTCGGCACGGCCATCGGTCTCCTGGTCTATTACCGCAACACCTGGATCGCTCTCTTTCGAGGACTGGGCCGACAACTCGCCGGGACTCGTTCCCACGGCGTCTCGTCACTATGGCGCCTATCTGATCCCGACATCGACAAGAACTACCGACTGCTGTTCATTCTGGCCATCGCCACGGTGCCCGTTGGCATTGCCGGTCTCCTGTTCGAACATGAGTTGCGCGTACTTTTCGCCAAACCGCTCGCCGCTGCGATTTTCCTCACAATTAATGGTGTGATCCTGCTCGTCGGTGAACGCCTCCGTCGAAACAGCGGGCGCCACGTGCAGTTCAAGTCGCTCGACACGATGACTGCGGGCGGCGCCTTCGCCATTGGCTGCTCGCAGATTTTCGCACTCTTCGCGGGCATATCTCGCAGTGGTATTTCAATGGTGGCCGGCTTGATGGACGGGCTCGACCACGAGGAATCGGCGAACTTCGCGTTCCTTCTCGCGACGCCTGTCATCTTCCTGGCTGGGGTGTTGAAACTGCCCGATCTGATGGGCCCCTTAGGCGACGGCGTGCGCTACCAGACGCTGGTCGGTTCGCTCTGCGCCATGGTGACCGCACTTATTTCCGTGCGGTTCCTCACAAAGTGGTTCACGTCCAAGACTTTGATTCCCTTTGGCTTCTACAGCCTCGTGGCCGGACTTCTCTGTGTGGTGCGCTTCGCCTAATCGTTGAGGATTCGCCGGCCGTCGATTGCGCGACCGAGCGTGAGGTCGTCGGCAAACTCCAAGTCGCCCCCCACGGGCAATCCGCTCGCCGGTTGTGACACCACGAGGCCCGGCACTTGCAAGAGTCGACTGAGGTACATCGCAGTCGCGTCGCCTTCCACATTGGAGTTGAAGCAGAGGATGACCTCCTTCACGGGACCGTGAAGTCGAAGAATTAACTCCTGGATTCGTAGTCGGTCGGGCGTGATGCCTTCGAGCGGATTGAGCACACCGTGCAACACGTGATACGTCCCGTGGAACGCACCGGAGCGCTCCACGGCGACGACGTCGGGAGGGTTCTCGACCACGCAAATGGCTGTCTGATCGCGCCGTTCGTCAGCGCAGATTGGACACAGTCCTCCGGTCTCGGCAATGTTGCAGCAACGCTCGCAGAACGAGAGCTTCGACTTCATCTCGTCGAGCGACTGTGCGAGTCGGGCGACGTCTTCGTTGGGTTGGCGCATCAACCAGAACGCGATGCGCTGCGCCGATTTGGGTCCGACGCCGGGAAAGCGCCCGAGTTCGTCGACCACTGCTTGCAGTGGTGGTGGGTAGCTCATCAGATCTCCGTCGTGCCGGGGAACATCTCGGTAATGAGGTGTTCGCCCGCCGAGTCCACGATGATGACCGACTCGTCGGGCGAGTACGTCTCCTCGACGTCCGCAGGTCGCGGCTGCGCGCGACGCGGCGTCGATGCGGGAGCGGGCGTTGACGTCGCGAGCGAGGGATCGACGGCCCACGTGATCTGGAGTGGTGTCTTGAACTCATGTTCCATCGCGCTCTTCAGACCCTGAGAGAACAGTTCAGTGTTCTGGCGCATCTCCTCACTGGGCAGAGCAATGGTGAGGTGCGATCCGTCGAGCGAACGAACGAACGCCGCCTTCAAGAGGAGTTGTGCCCCGCGCGACGTATGCGGGATCACTCGATCTACGAATCGTGCACGAACATCGTCCAGGTCAAGGTGCACATTCGAGGTGACGTCACCAGTCGTTGCAACGACGAGCGCCGGCTCGGTCGTCGGCTCACTCGCCGCGGACGCCTTGGGGGCAATGGGCGCGCTCGGCGTCTGCGTGGGCGTACCAATCGGTCGCAGCACCGCGGGAGCGATAGGCGCAGCCGGCTCCACGCGAACGCCGTCGCGTTCGAGGCGAGTCACGCGCTCATCGAGCGACTCGATCGAACTGTCCAGTTCGGGCTTGATGAGTCGCACCAGTGCCACTTCGAGAATCACAATCTTCTCGGGGGCACTCTTCATTTCACGCATGGCCCGCCCAACGGTCTCGAGAATGCGCACGGTCCGGGGAAGTCCAAGTTGTTCACCCCACGCGGCGAGTCGTTCTCGGTCACTGTCCACGGCGTCGGCGACCTCAGGTGCCACTTGCAACAAGAAGACCTGGCGCACTTCGCCGGCGAAACTCTCCGCGAGCTGTTCGGGGTCCCATCCTTCTCTCGTCAACACCGCGAGCGACTTCAACGCCTCGACGGCGTCGCCGTCGACGAGGGCGTGGAAGAGTCCGTCGAACTCCGGTTGACTCTCAACGAGCGAACCGGTGGCGATGAGTTGATCGAGTGCGCTGAGCGCGTCGCGGGCCGAACCGCGACCGAGTCGCACCGCCGCTTCGATGGTCGCATCGTCTGCGCTCAAGCCGGCCGCCTTCTCAACTTCGTGCAGCAAGGAGTTGAGCGTCTCCCCGTTGAAGAGTCGGAACTCGAGGTGTTGGGTGCGAGAGCGGATGGTCGGCATGACCTTGTGTGGATCGGTCGTCGCGAGGACGAACACCACGTGAGGCGGGGGCTCCTCTAACGTTTTCAACAACGCTGCCGATGCCGCTTTACTGAGTTGGTGCACCTCGTCGAAAATGTAGACCTTCCAACTGCCCGGCGTCCCGTGCCACGCACCCGCGGTGATGTCACGGATGTCGTCGACACCGTTGTTGGACGCGGCGTCGAGTTCGGTCACGTCGAGTGATGTTCCTTTGGTGATCGCAACGCAACTTGCACACTTGTTACAGGCGTCACCGTCGAGAGGATCCTCACAGTTGAGGGCTTTGGCAAGGATGCGCGCCGTCGTGGTCTTGCCCGTGCCGCGAGGACCGGAAAACAGGTAGGCGTGGGAAACTCGCCGGTTTTTCACCGCTCCTTGAAGAGCGCGAACGACGTGGTCTTGACCACGAAGTTCGACGAATCGACCTGGGCGGAATCGTCGGTAAAGAGAGGTCACACCGTCAATCGACGTAGGGGTTGTGGACGCTTCAGCCATGCACGCATGCTAACGGCGAGGTGTCAGGTGCCGAGGTCCAAAGCAGTGGTCAGGCGATCCGTGGCACCCAACACGATTTGCTGAGAGCTGCTGGCTTCCACCCCT
>Ga0208586_1000128_pt1 | contig 30229 bp, 28 predicted proteins | sample NGESurshal072012_6_FD_184471 | JGI IMG/M metagenome (GOLD analysis project Ga0208586, IMG submission 184471) | Arctic peat soil microbial communities from Barrow, Alaska - NGEE Surface sample 53-3 shallow-072012 (SPAdes) | ecosystem: Environmental > Terrestrial > Soil > Wetlands > Peat ... | reverse complement strand
GCCGAAGCGGCACTGCGACTCTTCACCGACGATGAAATCGTGACGGTTCGCTACCGCGTTCGCCACCGCGACGGCCAGTGGGTCACGCTCGAATCTCGAGGTCAGGGACTCGCGAACCCCGACGGGCCCACCAAGCTCGCCGTCTTCATCGCTCGCGACATCTCTAAATCCGTCGAGTCCGAAGAGGCGCTCGCCGCGAGCATCGAAACGACGCAGGCAATCTTGCAAGCGGCCCCCGACTCAATCATCATGGTTGACCGCGATCTCAACGTCCTCGACGCCAGTCCTGGCACGCAGCGGATCTACGGCCTCTCACCCGAAGAACGTCAGGGCCGCAGCGCGCTCAACATCGTCCATCCCGATGATCGACATCGCGTCGAAGAGGCGCTGCACGAGTTCTTTCGAAGCGACGAGAAAGAACTGTTCGGGATTCGATTCCGCGCGGTGCACGCAGATGGCCACACCCTCGTCATTGAAGCCCGGGGTCTCCTCATTCCCGACACCGTCGGACGATCACCTCGCGCCGTCATCGTCGCGCGTGACATCTCCGAGTCGGTCGCGGCCGAAGCGGCTCTGGCCGAAAGTGTCGCCAAAACGGGCGCGATCCTTGAGGCGGCCCCCGACTCGATCATCATGATCGACCGCAATCTTCTCCTCGTCGAGTCCAGCCCCGGTACCGAGCGGATGTTCGGTATCAGTCAGGCCGAGCGTGAGGGCCAACTGGTGTACAACATTGTTCACCGAGACGACCAGCCGGCAGTGGTCGCCGCCCTGAAGCGACTGTTCATGTTGGACGTGGACGACACGATTACGATCCGCTTTCGCGCCAGGCGCATCGACGGCACGTGGCTGCGCGTCGAGTCGCGCGGACGATTACTGCGCAGCGGCGACGATCAAGAGCTCCGGGCCGTGTTGGTGTCGCGCGACATCACCGAGGAGTTCGCCGCCCAAGAGGCGATGAAGGAAGCCAAGGAAACGGCCGAACAGGCGAATCGCGCCAAGAGTGAATTCATGTCGCGGATGAGTCACGAACTTCGCACGCCCCTCAACTCGGTGCTGGGCTTCTCACAGATCCTCCAGATGGAGTTGACGTCACCGGATCAACGTGATCTCGTGGAACACATTTTCAAGTCCGGCTCCCACCTATTGGAACTCATCAACGAGGTGCTCGATATCTCGCGCGTTGAGTCCGGACACATCAATGTTGTGCTCGAAGCAGTCTCGTTGAGCGACGTCGTCGCTGAATGTGTTCGCATCGTGACGCCTCAGGCTGACGAGTTGAACATTTCACTCGACGTGGACGAACGTATGGACTTTCTCGTGTTGGCTGACAAACAGCGACTCACGCAGGTCGTGCTCAACCTCTTGAGTAACGCCATCAAGTTCAACAACGACCCCGGCACCGTGCGGTTACACGCAAACCGACGGGGCGAGATGGCTCGCCTCTCGGTCACGGACTCCGGACCGGGCATTGAGCAGTCCCTGCAACCGCGACTCTTCACCGCCTTTGACCGCCTCGACGCCGACCGGAAGGGAATCGACGGAACAGGTCTCGGCCTCGCACTCTCGCGAAGTCTCATAGAGGCCATCAACGGCACCATCGGCGTCGAAAGCGCACCGGACGCCGGTTCGACGTTTTGGATTGAGTTACCGCTCACCGACATCGAGCGAACGGCCGTAACTCCACTCGCGCCGAGGACCGCTCCCCCGTCACCCAGTCACGCGGACGCCACGATTCTCTACATCGAGGACAACATCGCCAACGTTCATCTCGTCGACCGGCTGTTGATGAATCGACCGTCGGTGCACCTCGTCACTTCGCTTACCGGCGGACTAGGAATCGAGCTCGCCCAGCAACTCGTACCGGCGCTCATACTCCTCGATGTCCATCTCCCCGACCTCCACGGATTTGACGTCCTCCAACGACTACGCGCCGATCCCCGCACCGAGTCCATACCCGTCATCGTGCTGTCGGCCGACGCCACTGAGTGGCAGACGGGCCGATTTCTCGAGGCAGGGGCCAGTGGGTACCTTACGAAGCCGTTCGATCTGCACCGACTCCTCGACATCCTCGACGAGTACCTCGGTGCAGCACCTTTCACAATTCGCCGACACGTCGACGAGTAGCGACACGTGACGAGGCCGTCGCGTCGCCGTCACGGTTCGTTCACCGGCCCTCTTTACGATGTGGCAATGGACCGTCCAGCGTCAACGCCGCCGCCGTGACAACGCCAACCTCCGTCGACGAGCTTTTCGCCCTGTACGAAGCGCGGGGCCACGAGCACTACGGCGAATCGATTACCCAGATCGAACACGCGCTGCAAACCGCCGCGCTGGCGAGCAGGGCTCGCGCGAGCGACACCCTCATTGTCGCGGCGCTCTTCCACGACGTGGGGCACCTCGTCGTTGACGTACAGGCCAGCCCCTCGTTCGACCTGGGCAGCGACGATGACGACCACGAGGCGGTGGGCGCCAGGGTGCTGTCACCGATCGTCGGTGCCGGCGTCGCGCAACCGGTCGCGCTGCATGTGACCGCGAAGCGTTGGCGTTGCACTCGAGAACCGCAGTACTTCGCGGCGTTGTCGGCGGCGTCACGGGCGACGCTCGTGGCCCAGGGCGGAGCGCTCAGCGAGGAAGCGTGCCAACGGTTCGAGGCCCATCGCGGATTTCACGACGCGGTGGCACTGCGCGAGTGGGACGACACCGGCAAGGTCCCGGGCCTGGACGTGGGCACGCTTCGCCAGTACGAGGAAATCGTCAGGACGTTGGCCGAGCTTCGGTGATCAACACGTCGCGCGCGTTGACGTCGAGATTCACCCGGGTGCCCAGTTCGAACTGACGGGCGGCGCTACTCATCACGTCGGCCTTCACGTTCGCGCCGCCAATGCCGACCTCGAGTCGCGTCGTGGCGCCCAAGAAACTCTTGTGGGTGACGATGCCGAGTCCGGTCGGCTCGACGTGCACGTCCACGTCTTCGGGACGAAGTAACGCGTCGTAGGAATTGCTCTCGACGTGCGGGGCGTGACCCCGAATAGCGAGGTCGCGTCCGAATACGTGCACGGTGTCGCCACTTCGCTGCACGCTCACGCGGCTCGAGACTCCGACGAATTGAGCCACGAACTCGGTCGAGGGCTTGGAGTAGAGCTCGGCCGGCGTCGCAATCTGCTCGGCCCTGCCCTTACTCATGACGCACACTCGGTCGGCCATGGAAAGCGCCTCCTCCTGATCGTGGGTGACGAAGACGGTGGTGATCAAGAGTCGCTGTTGGATCTCGCGAATCTGATCACGCAGTTCGGCGCGAACCTTCGCATCGAGTGCCGACAGCGGTTCGTCGAGCAGTAACACGCGCGGTTCAATGGCCAGGGCCCGCGCCAGGGCCACCCGTTGCTGTTGACCGCCTGAGAGTTGGTGGGGGAATTTGGTGATGTGTTCACTGAGTCCAACGAGTTCCAACAGTTCGCTCGCGCGCGCGCGACGTGGACCACTGCGCTGATGGCGAAGTTGCAAACCGAAGGCCACGTTGTCGCGCGCGCTCATGTTGGGAAAGAGCGAGTAGCTCTGAAAGACCATGCCCATGTCGCGCTTCTGGGCCGGAATCTGCACAATGTCCTTGCCGTCGACGAGGACCCTGCCGACGTCCGGTCGTTCGAAGCCCGCGAGAACGCGCAGCGCCGTCGTCTTGCCGCACCCCGAAGGTCCGAGAAGGGCCACGAACTCACCGGGCGCGATGTCGAGGGAAAAGCCGTCGAGCGCCTTCGTCGTACCAAACTGGCGAGTGAGGTTGTCGAGGGTGACCGGCGCCCCGCTCTTTGTTGGAGACGTCTCGGTCGAACTGATGTGGGTGGCGTGGGTATCCATGAGCATTAGCTCCTCCTGGCGTTGCGCGGATGGGATCGATCAAAGGAAACAATGGCCATCAACACGAGACACGTGGCCAAGAGCGCGATCATCGCCACCAGCGTGTTGACGCGGGGGTTGATCGACGGGTCGAGATAGATCCACACCGGAATCGTGGTCCAACCATCGAGACTCGCAATCGTGAACTCACCAAAGACCAGTGCCAGCGTCAGCACCGAGGCCGAAAGGAGTGCGCTACGAAGGTTGGGCACGAGCACGCGAAGAATCGTTGACGTCCAGCCCGATCCGAGCGACCTCGACGCCTCGACGCCTCGACGAGCGTAGTCAAATCCAGCGCGCCGAGACCGGCGTCCAACGACCGGTACACGTAGGGCATCGCGAGCACGACGTACACCAGGGCGAGGAGCCACTGCGAGGACTTCAGCCACCCCGGCGTGACACCGTCGACACCGACAATCAGCACGATGGGCGGAATGATGATGGGAAGGATGGTGATCACTTCCATGACCCGACGGAAACGCGGCATGCGTAGATGCACGTAAATCATCGTTGGCACCATGAGCAGCATGACGATCACCATGGTGACGATGGCCAACTGGGCCGAGAGCCAGAGCGCGGGAAAGAATCCCGGCGACTGACCGATTTCGGAGAGTGGTTCGAGAGAAAAGCCGCCGTTGATGTTGGCCAGTGAGAACTGCATTGCGGCGTAGAAGGGGACAATGAAATACATCGCCGCGAGGACGAGCGCTGTGCCTCGGCCCCAATGGATGCGCTTGAACTTCGCGGCCGAGGGATTGCCCCGGGCGTAGCGCCCCATGAACTCCTCGCGCTCAATCGCCTGACCGAGCTCTAGCGAAGCCATCGTGACGTCCTCTTGCGAAGCAGCGCGTAACCAATGACGGAGAAGAGGAGAATGACGATCATCGCGAAGCCGAGGGCGTAACCAATGTTGGCTTGGTTGGCGAGTACGTTGCCCTGCAGGATTGCGCCGATCTGAATTGGGGTGATGGCGATGGAGCCGGCCGTGAGCGCCTCGGCCGTCGCGTAGGCCGAGAAGCCACTGCCGAAGAGGAGGAACATGCTGCCGAGCACGGCCGGTGCCAACACCGGCAGTCCGACGTGGCGCCAGTAGCGCCACGACGAGGCGCCGAGATTCTCCGCCGCTTCGCGCCACGACTCCTTCAGCCCGGCGAACGCCGGCGTGATGATCAAAATCATCAGGGGAATTTGGAAGTACATGTACACGAACGCGACGCCCCAGAACTTGTAGAGGTTGAAGCCGTGGTCCCAGGGATTGAGACCGATGTTCGCGAGCCAGTGGGTGGCGACGCCCGACAGCGCACCGAAGGCGGCCACGAACATGAAGGCCAGATTGACGCCGCCGAACTGCGAGAGCACGCCCGAGCATGCGGCGGTGAGTCGCGTGAACAGTCCGTGCTTGGAAGTCGCGATGGCGTAGGCGACGAACGTGCCGAGGATGCCGGGGACGATCGAGGTGACGAGTGCCAACTTCAAACTGTTCTCGAACCCTGCGAGGTACTGACCCCCGTTTCGAACGCCGTTCACGACGTGACCGGAGGAGAGAATCGTCCGAATGTTCGCCAAGGTCGGTTTGCCGGAATCGGATCGGAACGCGTAATTGATGATCTCGAGGGTTGGTAGCAAAAGACCCAACGTGACGTACACAATGAAGGGAACGACGGGCGCACCGGTTCGGATCTTGCGAAAGAGTGCGCCCGCGGACGTGCGTCGAGGGCTGACCCCGCCACTGACACCGGTAGGGGATGTACCGGTGTCAGTGGTGAGAAGGTCAGACATTGTCAGCTACTGGACGATTCTCAACTACCGCTGATTGCGGCAGCCCAGTTCGCGTCGACCGTTGACGTCGCGGTCGTGACTTGGGCAATCGTGGGCAACGTCAGTGCACCCTTTGGCGCCGCCGGCAACTTGGCTAAGAAGCCCGGGTTGACGGTCTTGTTTGACGTCATTGCGGCCAACTCAATTGGTCGGGCGTAGCCCTGGAGGAACAGGTTCTGTCCGAGTGACGAGTACAGGAACTCCTCCCAGAGGCGGGCGGCCGCCGGGTCCGGCGAGTCCTTCGTAATGGCCTGCGTGTAGTACGCCGCAATCGTTCCATCCGTTGGAATCACTGACTTCCAACCGGGCACGCTCGTGGCGACACCGTTTTGGAGGTAGTCCCACCAGATGAGGATTGGCGTCGTGCCGGCGGCGGCGGTTGCCGCAGTGCCACCGGGAACGAAGTTGCCGATCTTGTTCAGGTTGGCGAAGAAGTCAATGCCGGGCTGCACGTTGCTGAACGATCCTCCGTTGGCAATTGACGCTGCCCACACGGCGTAGAACGCCGCCGACGCCGACGTCGGGTCGTTGTTGATGGCGACTTCATTCTTGTAGATCGGGTTCGAAAGGTCCTTGAACGACGTCGGGCACGTGGTCACGATCTTGGTGTCACAACCAATCGCGACGTAGCCGCCGTAGTCATCAAACCAGCGACCCTTGGCGTCCTTGGCGCTTGCGGGAATCTGACTCCAGTTGGCCACCTTGTAAGGAGCCCAGAGAGCGAGGTTGCCCGTCGCGTACGTGGTACCGACGTCAACGACGTCGGGCGCATCCGCACGGCCCTTGTCTTGTTGAATTGCCGTTATCTCTTGCGCACTCGAACCGTTCGGATTCGCGTCGTTGATCTTGATCCCGTACTTCTTCGTGAAGTCCTTCATGATGAGCCCGTAGTTGGCCCAGCCGGCGAGCGGAATCGTGATCACGTTGACGTGACCTTCCTTCTTCGCCGCCTTCACGAGAGCGGTCATGCCACCACCGGCCTGCGCTGAGGTCACCGTGGCCCAGTTCACCTTCTTGGTGGCGGCACCCGCTCCGCTGGTCATCGAAACACCCGCTATCACGGTGCTCAGAAGTCCCGCGGCCATCGCCACCTTCACTTTGTTTGTCGACACGCGTCCTCCTAAAGACGAGTTCACCCAGTTGGTGACTCGCGACGACAGTAAGTGTCGAGGGTTAGCCGAGTGTGACGCTACGGAGCAACGAGCGTGACGGCTACACGGATTCTTTGCGAACAGCGCGTCACACGTCAGCGCGTGACGAGCAGGTCGACGCCAAGCAGATCAACGACCGAATCAATGACGTCGTCGGCACCATTGGCGAGCAATCGATCGCCGTCGTCGTTGCCCGAAAGCACCCCCACGCAGTAACCGGCCCCAGCGCGAAGTCCGGCCTGCATGTCCGAGGCCGTATCACCGACGGCCATCAACGTACTCATGGCCGTGATCTGGGACTTGAGTGCGCACCACCACAACATGTCGGGCGCCGGACGTCCCCTTCCGGCGTCGGCCGGAGAGACGCGAAGCTCGAAGAGGTCGCTCCACCCGAGCACGTCAATCAGTACTTCGCGCGTGGCCGGCGAGAAACCGGTCGTGAGCGCGACTTTCAAACCGAGGCTGCGTAGTGTCTCGACCGTGGAACGGGCACCGGGCATTTCGCTCACGCCAAGCTCCTGGGCCGATTCAATGAAGTGGCGTTCGAACGTGTCGTTCGCGATTGGCGCCCGGGTACCAAAGAGTGCGGTGAAGACCTCGATCTTCGATTGACCCATTGTGTCAATGACGTACTCCTCGGCAGCTACCGCCTGATCAGGTGCAACATCGAGCGTCTCGATCGTTCGTCGAAAGGCCTCCAGCACGAGTCCGTTGTCGATCACCGTGGTGCCGGCCATGTCGAAGCAAATCAGCTCTACGTCGTTCATTGGAAACTCTCCTCAGCAATCGCGGGGGCGAGCGTCATGCCCCGACCACCCGCTCCGGTAATAGCACTCACCCCGGACGCCACGACTTTGCGAAAGTACACCTCGTCGGGTGCGGGGTTGACGAGCTGATGGTAGACGCCGCTCCAGCGCCGCTCGATGCGCGGCAGATCGCTTCCAATCGCCTGGCGCGCGGCCATCTCGATGAGGTCCATCGGACGGTCCACGGTCTCGAAGAGGCCCGGAACGTCTGGCTCGTGCGTGTCGCCGATGGTGAGACCACCGTGCAGACGCTGCTGACAAAGCAGTTGGATCGCAAACTGTGCGGCGACGGGATCTTGATCGTCCAACAGATCCTTCGCGTAACCACTGAAACCGGGGTAGTAGCGAAAGGAGTCGCCGTCGGCGACGGAGGTGGTCAACGCACGTCGCAGTGGCTCGGTCTCGGCCATGTTGAGGCGAACGGTGCGCAGAGGTTCGTCATCGAAGAGTTCGGCGGCGAAGCCACTCACGTAAGCGCCGAGACAAAGCGCAATCTGATCACCGCCGTGGTGGACGCCGCGGTGATCGATAACTTCGTGATCGTCAATGCCGACCAGTTCGCGTCCCGGCACGTACTCGTATCGACCGGTCTCGGCCATCAGGACGCGGAGCGCACCGAGCGCGGCGCGCGATTCGACCGCGGCGTCGCGGCCGCAGTAGAGACCGTGCAGAAAGACGCCGTCGAGTCCGGGATTTCGTTCACGGACCTCATCGTGATTGAGCAGTTCGAATTGGCGGCTGTCGGCGTCGGCGCGAAGAAGCGCCTTTTCGGCGACTTCGAGTTCTCGGACGTTGTTCAACAACGTGATTGATCCGTTGGCGCGAAATCCGATGTCGGGCGCCCGGTGCGCAATTGCCTCCCACAGTTCGCGGGCGCGAAGTGCCAGCGTGAGTTCTCGTCCGACGGCACGACCACTCACCCAGATGAGACCGAAGTTGCGCACGGTCGCGCCGCTCGGCACGAGGTCACGCTCTAGATGGACCACGTCGGCACCGCGGAGCAGCGCGAACAGAGCGTGCATGGATCCAAAGACCCCGCCGCCCACCACGACGACACGCTGGCCCTCGAGCGTCTTCTCAATGTCGTCGAGCACGGAGGCGAACGTACGTCCCGCACGTTTCGTCACCGTGACGGTACGGTGTCGCCAACTCAACTCTTTGGCGTTAGTCGGCTCGTCGCTCCCGAAAGAACGTCCGTAACAGTGTCGCCGACTCCTCGGCGAGTACGCCGTAGGTCAGCGACGCTTCGTGGAGCAGGCGCGGGTCGTTCAGCACGTTGTAGCGCGAGCCGACGGCGCCGGCCTTCTCGTCGAGGGCACCGATGACCACTCGCCGGACCCGCGCGTTGAGGAGGGCGCCCGCGCACATCACGCAGGGCTCGAGGGTGACGTAGGCCGTCACGTCGTCCATCCGCCACGTCGGGCGCGAGAACGCGGCGTCGCGCAGGGCGACCAGTTCGGCGTGTGAGGTCGGATCCTGATCCAGTTCGCGACGGTTCTCCCCGACGCCGATGACGACGCCGTCTTCCACGAGGACGCAACCAACGGGCACGTCGTCGTGCGCGGCCGCGACGTTCGCAATGTCGAGTGCGGCCCGCATGAAAAGTTCGTCGTCGGCGGTGTGCTTCATCACGCAGAACTGTAGAAGAGTTGCGAGAGCGACGACGAATCGCCCGAAAATGTCGTCGGGAGGGCGTTGTAGACTTCGTGATGGAGGGGTGCGAGAGCGGCCGAATCGGGCAGTCTCGAAAACTGCTGTGTCTTATGGGCACCGTGGGTTCAAATCCCACCTCCTCCGCCAGCAGGCAACGGGTGACTTCGGTCACCCGTTTTCTGTTCTCCGGTGGCACTCGCCAAGGGGAGAAGTACGATTGAACTGTCCGACGCGTCGAGCGTCGTGTGAGGAGAATGCCATGGTTTCGTCAGTTGATTCGTCAGTGGGTACTGAGCGCAAGGTCGTCACCGAACTTCCGGGACCGAAGAGTCGTGCATTGCACGAGCGCCGCAAGGCCGCCGTCAGCGCCGGCCTGACCAATGGATTCCCCATCTACATTGAGCGCGCCAATGGAGCGATTCTCGAAGACGTCGACGGGAACCAGATACTCGACCTCGGTTCAGGCATCGCCGTGGTGTCGATCGGTCACGCGGTCCCGGCACTCATTGAGGCCGTCAGCACGCAGGTGGCCGCGTTCACGCACACTTGTTTCATGGTGACCCCCTACGAAGGCTACGTCGAGGTCTGTGAAGAGCTGAACGCACTCACTCCGGGATCACACGCCAAGACGAGCGCCCTGTTCAATTCCGGCTCCGAAGCGGTGGAGAACGCCGTCAAGATCGCTCGTCTCGCCACTGGTCGTCAGGCGATCGTCGTCTTCGACCACGCCTATCACGGCCGCACCAACCTCACGATGGCACTCACCGCGAAGAACATGCCGTACAAGGACCGCTTCGGTCCCTTCGCGCCCGAGATCTATCGCGTGCCGATGAGTTACCCGTTCCTCGACGGTCTCTCCGGCGCCGAGGCGGCGGCCATTGCCATCAAGGAAATCGAGACGCAAGTCGGCGCGCACAACGTGGCCGCACTACTCATCGAGCCCATTCAGGGTGAGGGCGGCTTCGTCGTGCCGGCCGACGGCTTCTTGCCGGCGCTGTCGGAGTGGACAACGAAGCACGGGGTCGTCTTTATCGCCGACGAGATTCAATCGGGCTTTTGTCGCACGGGCGACTGGTTCGCCGTTGACCACGAAGGCGTCGTCCCGGACATGGTGACGACCGCTAAGGGTCTGGCTGGCGGCATGCCATTGGCCGGCGTGACCGGGCGGGCGGAACTCATGAACGCGGTACACGAGGGAGGTCTCGGTGGCACGTACGGTGGCAACCCCGTCGCCACTGCGGCCGCACTTGCGACGATCAAAACGCTGCGTGACCGCAACCTCGTTGCGCGCGCCCGCGAGATTGGCGACATCGTGACCGCCCGCCTTCTTTCGCTCCAACAGGACGTCGCCATTATCGGGGACGTCCGCGGTCGAGGCGCAATGGTGGCCATGGAATTGGTGCAGCCCGGAACGAAGAATCCCAATGCGGCGGCGGCCAAAGCCATCGTCAACTACTGCAACCAGGAGGGTGTCATTGCGCTGCCGTGCGGCACGAACGGGAACGTGATTCGCCTGTTGCCACCACTGGTGATCACCGACGAGCAGTTGGCCGATGGACTGAGCGTCCTCGCCGCCGCCACCAGGTCAGCGAGTTAACTCACACAGCTTTGCGTCGACTGCCCACCAGTCGTTGGCGCTTGTGCGACGTCGTGGGCGACAGTCGCCGCGGGAATTGCGTACGCGGTGTCGGGCTGACTGGTCGATTTAGACACAATCACTCCGGCGACCGCCTTGTCGACGAGGAGTGGACTGCCGGAGTTGCCCGGTTCCACGACCGCCGTGAGGACGAGCAACGTTCGCGTGAACACCTTCTTGTTGTAGATGTCGCGTGACTGAGCGGTGATTTCGCCGTTCACGAACGCGGGCGTGCCGGTTCGGCTGCCGTTCAGTGGGTAACCCACGATGTCGGCCGTCGTTGCCGCCGGAGGGACCAGGTGTTCGAAGTGCAGCACCGCCTCGTTGAGTGAGGGAACGCGAAGAACGGCGATGTCGTTGACGGGGTCGAACAGTGCCACTTGCGCCAGTGCTCCCGCGACCGTCACGTGGGTGGCACCGGCCACGACGTGCGCGTTGGTGACCGCGATGTGGGGCGTCACAAAGAACGCGGTGCCCTGATGCTCGAGCGCGCAACCGGTGGCGTAGACCTTGAGGACGTCGTTAGGACTCTTCAGATTCGTGACGCTCGGTCCGAGCTCTGACGGCGGCACGCTCTTCGGCACGCTGGGCGACACGATGCTCGTAAAGACGTTGGGCAGGTCGGCGTTACGAATAAGGGTCTGCAATTTCGCTTCGGCCGACGGCACGGTCGGGAGGGACTTATCGAGACCGTTGATGATCCGCGACCCCTGTATCCCCGTTGTCACCGACCCCCACGACGTGGCGACGAGGAGTGCGGCCACGAGCCACACGCTCAGGAGCGCTCCCGCGACGCCGACGACGACGCCAGCCACCGCGTCGATCAGGCCCAACTTCACCATGTCAACGGTCTTACGAATTACTGAACCAAGCACGTGACCGGCGAAGGAACCCACGAAGGCGGCCACCACGACGATGGCGAGTGCGAGAATCGGTCGCCAGCTGGCGTGTGTGATGTCCGTGGAGAGCGAGGGGGCAATGGAGATGCCGATATAGAAACCCGCGATGAAGCCAATCCAGCCCAGAACCTGACGAATCGCTCCTTGAAACCAACCGCGTAGGGCGGCCACGACGACCAGGACCACGATGACTACGTCGACCCAGTTCACGTCCAAACAGTAGACGTCACCTCGCCACCTGCCGCCGTAGATCTGAGCCTCCGATAAGTATCATCAAGAGGGCGACGACCGCCACCGAGATTGCAGGGAAACAATGAGCCGAGGACCCACAACGTTGCGCGTGGTCGGGCGATTTGGGTTCGTCGGTCTCTGCGCCGCGCTCGTTCTGTCGGCCTGTGGATCGTCGACACCAGCGACGGTGGCGCAACGCGTTGGGGGCGTGCCCTCAATCAGCCTCTCCGTACCGCTGTCCGCGGTCGCCTGCACCGCGACGAACACCTGCATCGCCGTGGGCACGTCCGTTACCTCCGTTGGCCCGACGTCGGTTGGTGAAGTTCGTGCGCCCACTGGCGGGTGGACGAGCATCGCGACGCCGAGCGCCGTCCAATCGACCAACATCACGACGTCGTCGTGTTGGAGCACGGGCTGTCTCTTTGGTGGTCAGTCGCCGAGCGGTGACGTCTTTTGGTTGTACGACGCAACGGCGCAAACGGTCACCGCCGTCACCGTGCCCCCCAACTCGCTCGGCGTGAACGGCATCAGTTGCTACGCGACGTTGTCCTGCGCCGTCGTTGATGACGTGAAGAGCGTCGCGCCGCGCTTTCTCACGACGACCGACGGCGGCGTTACCTGGACGACACATAGTCCACTCGTCATGCCGGCGAGCGAACAGGTGAGCGCCTTCACCTGCGCGACAGCGCTCTCGTGCATGACCGTCGGCAGTTTTCAGAACGGCGTGACGGTGTACGTCACGAGTGATGGAGGATCGACGTGGTCCGTTCGAACGACGCTCAACACCTCAACGTGGTCGCAGTTGACGTCACTCAGCTGCCAGCACGCGGCGTGCGTGGGGCTGGCCGACCTCGAAAGTGGCTGGCACGTCGTTCGCACGAAGAACTTTGGGAAGTCGTGGAAGCGCGGCGGCGTCGTCAAGAGCCTCTCGTATCTCGCCTGCGCGTCGGTTGAGTCGTGCGTGGCCGCCGGTCAGAATGATCAGACGTCCGATACCCCGTGGATCGCGACCGTCGACTCGTCAACGGTGACGCCGCTCCGCCTCACCTACGTACCGTCGGGGATCATCAGCGTGTCGTGCGGAAAGAAGATCTGCGCGGCGATTGGCAACACGACGGTGATGGCCCTTCGTCCCTAGACCTTCGCCGACGGCGCGATGGAGGTCACGCATCTCCTCCTTCGCCGTAGTGCGGTCTGATAATCCCGACGTTAGAAGCGGCTCTGCGTGTTGGTCACGTTGCTAGCTACGCCCTTTCTTTCTATGCGAGGCTGGTGGTGTGAGTTTCCATTCCTCCAGTGCCGTTCCGCCCGGCTGGTACCCCGACCCGGCCGGAAGTCGGCAGTGGCGCGTGTGGAACGGTTCACAGTGGTCTTCGGTAACGCGCCCCTACGGCGAAAGTGAATTGGCCCGGAGTCTCGTCGCCGATCTCCCACTGATCCAGGCCCTTCACCGACTGGTTCGCTACGGCATCGTTGGTGAGTACGCCGGTATTGGAATCCTCGTGAGCGTCTTCGCGCACTGGCCCGGTACCGCCCATCCGGTGCCCGAATGGTTCGCCGTGTCGGCGTGCAATATTGCGGTCGCGCTCTTAGCTCTTGGCTCCGTGAGCTTCGCCTTCGCGGCGCGCGAACTCGAGGGCCGTTGGGAGCCGTGGGCGTTCATTCCCGGCGTCAATCTGATCATGGTCAATGCACTGGTCACGAAGCGTTTGAACGGTCAACCGCTGCGTCGCGTGGGGGCGGAAGTGCTCCTCATCGTCCTCTTTATTCTCGAATTCCACATGGAGCCGTGGCTTTGCGTCGCACCAATGATCGTCGCCGTCGGACAGACCAGTTGGATCACGACACTCATTGATCACCTCGTGAACTCGTCTTCGCCAAGCTCGTCCACCGCGCTTTAGTATGTCTTTGACGATGGTGGGTACACCCGGATACGAGGAGACTGCACCATGGCAAATGAAGAGTGGGGACCGCTAGCCGGACTGATCGGGACCTGGGAATCGGGCTGGGACGGCCTCGATGTCGCGTTCCACAACGACAAGGGCAAGATCCACGAGACGCCCTTTCGCGAACAGACCACCTTCAAGCCCTTCGGTCCGGTCGAACATGGCGAGCAGTGCCTGTACGGCCTGGACTACCGCACCGCGGCGTGGCGAGAGGGCGAAGAGAGCCCTTTTCACACGGAAGTCGGCTACTGGATGTGGGACGCCAACAACAAGCAGGTAACCCGTTGCTTCGTCATGCCCCGCGCCCAAGCGCTCATTGCGGGCGCGACCGTCGAGCCCGACGCGACGTCCTTTCGTCTCGAGGCGAGAATTGGCACGAACACGTACGGCATTCTGTCGAACCAACACATTGACGAAGTCGCCCACTCCACGCGGTTCGACGTGACCGTGAGCTACACCGACGACACGTTTAGCTACGACGAGACGACCGAGATCGAACACCAGAAGCACCCGTCGGTCATCATGCACACCGACCGCAACACGTTAAAGCTCGTTAGCCGGGCGGTGTAACCGTATGTACGATTGGTCCGAAGAACAACAGGCGATCATTGCCGTCGTTCGACGATTCGTCGACGAGGAGATTCGCCCCCACTTGGACGACCTCGAACACAACGGCGTGCCGCCCTACGAAATCCTTCGAAAGATGTACGCCACCTTCGGATTAAAGGAGATGGCGCAGGAGAACTTCCAGCGCCAACTCGCACGAAAGGTTTCGGGCGAAGAGCCGTCGCGCGAGAGTCGAGCGTCCGATCCCGCGGCACAACTTATCTCCACGATCGAGCTCTGTCGCGTGAGCCCCGGACTGCTGACCTCACTCGGGGTCTCGACGGGTCTCGCCGCGGGCACGATCAACAAACTGGGCACGCCCGCTCAGATGGAACGGTGGTCACTCGACCTCATGACGCTCGACAAGATCGGCGCGTGGGCGATCACCGAACCGGATTCGGGATCGGACGCACTCGGGGGCATGCGAACCAGCGCCAAGCGCGACGGCGACGAGTACGTGCTGAACGGCCAAAAAACTTGGATCACGAACGGACCCTACGCCGACACCATCGTCCTCTACGCCAAACTCGATGACGGCAGCGGTGACGAGATGCGTACCCGTAAGGTGCTCATGTTCGTGCTCGACAAGGGCATGCCCGGACTCGAGCAGGCCCGGCCAATGCGAAAGATGGGCCAGCACGGCTCACCGACGGGCGAAGTGTTCCTGAGTGACGTGCGCGCGGGCCGGGACCGACTTCTCGGCGAAACCGAAGAACCCAAAGGCGGCGGTCGTCAAAGTGCCAAGGACAACTTCGTCGCCGAGCGCGCTGGCGTCGCGGCGATGTCGCTCGGCATCATCGAGGAGTGCGTGAAGCTCTCCATTGACTACGCCAAACACCGTCGACTCTGGGGCACGGCGATCGCCGACTTTCAACTCATCCAACTGAAGCTCGCGAACATGGAAGTGGCACGGATCAACGTGCGCAACATGGTCTTCGCCCACATCGAGCGCTCCTCCGCTGGCGCCGTTCCGACGTTGGCTGAGGCGTCGGCGATGAAGCTCTACGCTGCACAGGCGGCTTGTCAGGTCGCCGACGATGCGATACAGATCTTTGGTGGCAACGGATACATCGCCGAGTATCGCGTCGAGCAGCTCAGTCGCGACGCTCGGGTGCTTCGCATCTACGCGGGCACCGACGAGATGCAAATCGTCGCTATTGCGAAGGACCTGGTCCGCGACTAACCGTTGGTCGTTGCCTCGAGCGATGACCGTAGGCGATTGGCGACGCCGACCCACCCCTTGTACGCCTGGACGCGCTCGGGTGCCGTGTCGAGATTGAGTAGCAACGTCCGCCCGAACTCTTCGTGGTCGTCCATGAGTTCCTTCGCCGACGCAACGTAGTTGCGAATGGTGAAGACAATGGCGTCACTCGAGGGAAGTCGGCGAAGGGTCTGACGTTCCACACGAAAGAACCAGTGCGCGAGGTCACCGTTCGGACTTTGCCGCGCTCCGGCGGGCTGATGCAGAGCGGGATTATCGATCAGTGTCCAATTGAGGCGCCAGAACGAATGGTCGGGCTTCAGTCGGTCGAAGAAGGCATTCGTCGGGCGGCTCAACTGTTCGTCGTAGACCGGGACCGGTCCATGTATGTCGTCGAGCGTCGTACCGATCTTGGTCGCCAGACTCCAGCGCGACGGGAAACAGACGCACGCCGCCTGCAAACGCCAGGCGTCACTGCGCACGAGCACACAGAGGTCCTCTTGGATAAGACGCGCAGCGGCCACAATCGGATGGCCGGGGACGACCGCGCCAGTGGACAACTCCGGATGCTCCTTCGCGAGGAACGCCACCACTTCGGAGAGCACCTCGCGGCTGGCTTCGTCACCTTCGGGATTCGTGGCGACGACGACGTCGTAGCGCGATGCGAGCAGTTCACGTTTTAGTTCGAGTTCCTCATCGCGCGAGGCGTCAACTTCGAGCCACGTCGCCGGGTCCAACGGTCGAAGTCCCATCGCCATCCGCCAGCCCTTCGGTTCGAGCGGGATATACGGGAAGGAACGACTCGTCATTTTGATCGGGGACGGCGTCGGACGATGAGGAGCCAGTAGAGAAAGGCGAACGTCGTGGGAACGCCCAGCACGATGACGCGGGCCGCCGGAAGAATCGAACCATGGTGAACATTGGAGACGGTCGTGGTCGTGAAGGCGACGAGATCACTCACTGACCCTTCTCCTGACTCGCCGCCAGGGCCTCGAGGCGATCAATGATCTTGGAGATTGCTTCGTCCTGGGCGAGGAGATGCTTCTGGATCTCCTCGGACTCCTTCAACACCGCCTCGGCGTCGCGGTACGTGGCCTCCGATCGCTTGTCGGCCGCCCGCGCCTGGATGTTCTGTCCGACGATAATGATGGGCAGCAGCACGAGTTGCAGGAAGGAACTCGACAGCCACACGATGATGTAATACGTGCCCTGCTTGATCGCGTCGGGCAGTGCGAACAGCGCGATGACGGTGAAGATGTAGGCCATCCACATCGTGCCGACGACGAGGGTGATCCGCAACCCGAACCTCGCGTTGAAGCGAACGAAGGGATTCGGATGGTTCAGTCGGCGAAGGTCGCGGGTCTTGATGGGTCCGACGAGCTTCCTTTCCTCTACCAGGGCGGGACGTACGTATTCGTAGATTTTCGACATGGTCGAATTCTCACACGTCCACGGCCCAACCGGCTTCAGCGAGGTCAATTACCGACCGCACCAATCACTTCCCGTCGAAGTCCATCCAGCACGGAGGGACGCGCCAGTGGCGCCCGCTTTCAATCAACGCAACCACGGCACGTTCCAGTGTGGTTGTTTGCGGTCGATCCTCCAGCGCCACGCCGGGCCGGCGAAATACGAACTCCACGATGTCGCGGTCGTCGACGATCCACTCCGGTAGCGGGGTGAAGCGACGCTGGAATCCGAGGATGTTGCTCGAGGGCGCAAGGAACTCTCCCAACTGCGGGTCGAGCATCCAGCTCTGACACGTGGCAACTCTTCGTTGGCGAACGGGCCACGTCGCGCCGACCACGTCGCGGGCTTCTCGGAACGTCGCGTCAAGAGCGCTCGCCGAGAGGTCGGTGTTGTCGGGAATGTGAATGCCGACCGACGGATCACCGTGGCGAAACCCCGGGCCCAACGTCGTGGCGTCATCATCGCTGTACCAGGGGCGCGGCGCGAGACTGCCCACGCCCAAGGTCACGCAGTGAAACTGAAGACTCCCAATGTGCAGCAACTCGCCACGAAGCGCCGGCAGCATCCACCAACCGGCGTCGATCCCAACGGTGTCCCACTTGCGAAAATGAATACCGGCGTGGCGCGAGAGCGACGACATCGTGCGATCGATGACCGACTGCGGGCATCGGCCTTCTCGAAGGAAGCGCTCGGTTCCACGCCACGTGACGGCGAACAGGTAGAAGTAGAGAAGACGACCGCTCGCTCCCGCGTCGTCGAGATCGTCCCAGACCCGCAGGGGGGCGTCGTGGTCCCCCATCTGTTCTTCGACCAGCGTGACGAGGGCCGCCAGCAGCGTCATCCAATGATCGTCAACACGGAACTCGGACCAGTGCGCGATGATTTCGTCGACGGCGTCCAGGGGGACCTTCAGTTCACGCAACGAGTCACGGAGTTCGTCCTTCGTGACCCGCGCTAATCGCTCGACGACGTTCGCGCGGGGCGAAGGAAGAAAGGAGCGCATTGACGCGATCGTTGCCGCGACGTCGTTCACAACGGTCCGTCGAGTGGCCGGTAGCGTACGCCCATGACCTCCAGTCGGTGGAGGTGCGCCGTCAATCGCGACCGAAACTCCTCCTCGGTCGTCTGCGTCCCCCAGACGACCTCACTGAATGCCGCCAGGCGGGGGAAGGCCATGTAGTCCAAGTGGTCACGCGTCGCGATGTACTCGGTCCACAACTGTGCTTGCGCGCCGCGGACGTGGTGGTGCAACGACGCCTCGAGACCTGGCGGAATGACGGAGAAGCGGTAGACCTTCTCCCACGGCGTGAAGTACGGCAACGGGGCCAACGCGGCGGGCTCATTGGCCACGTCACTGTTGAGCCAATCGAAATAGAGGAACTGCATTGGCGCCATGATCACGTCGAGACCGGCCCGCGCCGCCTGCACGGCCTTGCTCGAACTGCGCCACGCGGCGATGACGACACCCTCGGCGACGCCGGCGTCCATCACCTCGTCCCACGCAATCACCTCGTGGCCGTCGGCGAGCAGCAACTCCGTCAGTCGCGTGGTGAAGAGCCCTTGGAGTTGGGCCACATCGTCAAAACCGTGCTGCGCCATGACCGCGGCGGCCGCCCCACTTTCGGACCACTCCGCCGTGGGGCATTCGTCACCACCAATGTGCACCGGACTGTCCGGGAAGAGACTCGCGACGTAACGTACGACGTCGTCGGCGAATCGAAGCGCCACCTCGCTCACGTTCAAGACGTGTTCCGATATCCCCCATCTCGTCCACACCTCGAGCGGCTCGTCCGTATTTCCCAACGACGGGTAGGCCGCAATCGCCGCCTGCGCGTGACCGGGTAGGTCGATCTCGGGAACGACGCGGACGAAGCGGCGACGGGCGTGCTCGCGAATCTCGGCGATGTCCTGGGCGCGGTAGAAACCGCCGTGGGCGATGTTGTCATCGAGGAGATCGTCCTCGTGACCAATCGGCGACGAACGACGGCGTGCGCCCACCTCGGTGAGCAACGGCCACGAGGGAATCTCAATTCGCCATCCCTGATCGTCGTTGAGGTGAAGGTGCAGGTGGTTGAGGCGGTGCACGGCCATCTGATCAATGAGTCGACAGACCGTCGCGACGTCGAAGAAGTGGCGCGCGACATCGAGGTGGACGCCGCGCCACGCGTAGAGCGGCCCGTCCTCGATGAACACTCGGGGCAGTTCAATTTTGTCAACGGCTGTCGAAGCGCTGCTAAAGAGCGACGTGGGACCAAGTTGACGCAGGACCGAGAGTGCGTAGGAGAGTCCGGCCGACGTACTCGCGTCAATCGTTGCGATCTCGTCAATGGTGAGGCGATACGCTTCGACGTCGCAGTCCCTCACGTGACGAATGGAGAGGTCCGCCGTCGCGCCAAATTGGACGAACGCAACGTCCCAGCCAATGGCGTGCGAGAGATCGTCGGCGAAGATCTCAACAACCGCACGCCACTCGTCGTCAACCGCGACCCGCAGCGGCGACTGCCACGTCACCGTCGCGGCTCGAACATCTAGATGACGAGGCTGAGGGACGAGGTAGACGTCCACTACTGCTGCACGGCGTAACAGGCGGCGTGGTGCGTGGGGGAAAGCCGCACAAACGGTGGCGTGTCCAGGAGACAGATGTCCATCGCCAGCGGGCAACGTGGCGCGAATCGACAGCCCGGTCCGGGATTGATTACCTTCGGTGGCTCGCCGAGGTCGTCGTTCTCGTCGTTCGAAGGCGTGAGGTGCGGGTCCGGGGCCGCCGACATCAACAAGCGGGTGTAGGGGTGTTGAGGCGAGCCGATGACTTCGTCGGTCCTCCCTTCCTCCGCGATGCGTCCGGCGTAGAGAACGATCATCCGGTCGGCGACGTAGCGTGCGCTCGCGAGGTCGTGGGTGATGTAGAGAATGGAGACGCCCTCGGTGTCGCGTAGCTCCCTCATGACGTTGAGGAGTCCGATGCGGATTGAAACGTCGAGCATCGAGACCGGTTCGTCCGCGAGGATCAGCGATGGACGTGACGCCAGCGCCTGGGCGAAACCGAGTCGCTGACGCTGCCCACCTGAAAGTTCGTGCGGGTATCGGCGCATCACTTCGTCGCCGGGCGTGAGTCCGACCTTCTCCACGAGTGCGACGGCCTCCGCGAATCGATTGACTCGAGCGATGTCGGGTCGGTGCAGTTTCAACGTTCGAAGGAGTCCGTGTCCCGCACGAAGCACGGGATTGATAGAACCGAAGGGGTCCTGGAAGACCATCGGCATGTCACCGCGGATCGATCGCGCCTCACGCCGACCTACCTTCTTTCCCTCGAAGGTGAATGCGCCCGAGGTCGCTGGATAAAGTCCCGCCAACAAGCGCGCAATCGTCGACTTGCCCGACCCCGATTCGCCGACCAGCGCAACGATCTCTCCGGGCGCTACGTCGAACGTGACATTGTCAATGGCGTGGAGTTGACCGCGCGAGCGAAAACCACCTACTCGGAAAAGTCGCGAAAGGTCCTGGACCTGGAGGATGGGACCGGTCATGACGCCTTGTTCCTCGCCACCCAGTGGCAACGAACCTGGTGATCGCCGTAGGCAATGAGCTCCGGTCGCACGCTGCGGCATTCGTCGTTCGCGTGGGCGCAGCGCGGCGCGAAGAGACAGCCAACGGGCGGTTCGACGAGCGACGGCGGATTGCCCGCAATGCCGGTGAGCTCTCGCGGCTCGCCGTAGAGGGACGGGAACGCCTCCATGAGGCCTTGAGAGTACGGGTGCTCGGGGTGATCGAACACCTCGCGCGTCGGTCCGAGTTCCACAATTTCGCCGGCGTACATGACGGCGAGTCGATCCGAGTAGTGCGACACGACGCTCATGTCGTGAGTCACGAAGATCACCGCAAAACCCAACCCGTGACGAAGCGTCGCTACCTGGCGCATCAAGGAGCGCTGCGCCACGACGTCGAGGGCCGACGTCGGCTCGTCCATGATGATGAGCTGCGGTTCGAGCAACAACGCCATGGCGATCATCGCACGCTGGCGCATTCCCCCCGACAGTTGAAACGGGAAACTCTTCAGGTGGGCCGCGTCAATCGCCACCATCGCGAGCACCTCGGCGGACCGTTGCGCGATGCGTTCGTCGTTCCAGTCGGTGTGCGCCTTGCACGCGTCGGCCAGTTGTGCGCCGATCGTGAGTACGGGATTGAGCGCGTTCATGGCGCTCTGCATCACGACCGAAATATCGCGCCAGCGACGCAGTCGGAGCGCCTCGGGCGAAAGTGACGTAAAGTCCGCACCGTCGAAGAGCACCGATCCCCCGGAAATGCTCCCGGGATACGTGAGCAGCTGCGCGATCGCGAAGAGCAGGGTCGACTTCCCGCAGCCCGACTCACCGACAATGGCGAGGAACTCCCCTTTCGCGAGGTCGAACGAGACGCCCCCCACCGCGTGTGCCGGTCCCTTCGGTGTTGCGTACTCGACCTCCAGGTCTCGAACTTGGAGAAGGGTCTCGTTCACGCGGCAACCTTCCTCGCGCGAGCGATCTTCACCGGTCGAAGCGCGGGGTTGGCAACTTCGTCGAAGGCGTAATTGAGCAACGCGAGCGAGGTTCCGAGGAGCGCAATAGCGATTCCCGGGGCGAGCACCATGAGCGGAAGTCCGGTCGCGAGCGCCTCATCGTTTTGCGCCCAATACAACATGGTCCCCCACGACTGCGTGCTGATATCGCCGAGTCCGATGAACTGGAGACCGGCCGATGCCAAGAGTGCGTAGAGCGCCGTACCAAGGAAATTAGCGACGATGAGTGAGGTCATTGGCGGAATCAGTTCGACGACGATGACGTACCGACTCTTCTCGCCACGCGCTCGGGCGGCGAGCAGATAGTCACGATTTCGTAGTGACAGTGCTTGGACGCGTAGTTGCCGCGCACCGTACGACCAGCCCGTAAAGGTCAGTACGAAGATCATCAACCAAAAGCCCGTGTTTCTCAGATAACCGACGATGACGATGATGAGGGGGAACGTCGGAATCACGAGGATGACGTCGATTAACAATGACAGACCGTCGTCGACGAGGCCGCCCATGTACGCCGCCGTTATCCCGATGATGACGGAAATTACGGTGCAGAAGAAGCCAACGATCAACGCAATCAACACCGACTGACGTGTGCCGGCCATCACCTGCGAGAAGACGTCCTGGCCTTGCGCTGTCGTACCCAAAAGATGCGTCCATGACAGGCCGATCCCCGGCGTGTAGGCGTCGGCGGCTGGATCGTGTGGCGTGAACCACGACGGAAAGGCAGTGATCACCAAGAGAACGAACAGAATGATTGATCCGGCGGCCGCTTTCTTGTCGCGCCGCAGAAATCGAAATCCCCGTCCAACGACGCTCCCGAGGATTCGCAGGAATCTCACGAGTTGTTCCTCGTGCGTGGATCAAGCAGTGAGGTCGCGATATCCGCAACGAAGATGGCGAAGAGCACGGCGACGGTAAGCAACAAGAAGAGCGCCTGCATCAACGGATAGTCCTCGTTCTCCACGGCCTGCAAGAGAAGAAATCCCACGCCGGGATAGTTGAAGACGTACTCCACCAAGATGGCGCCCGAGATCACGAACCCGAGCGACATGGCGAAGCCGGTGAGGTTCGGCAACATTGCGTTCCGTGCGGCGTACTGCCAAAGAATGCGGCGCGGCTTCAAACCTTTCGCGCGACCCATCTTCACGTAGTCCTCGGCGACGACCGTGATCATGTTGTTGCGCATCGTAAGGATCCAACCACCGATCGCCGTGATCGTGATCGTAAAGGCCGGCAACACCGAGTGTTCAAGGATATTCACCACGAAGGACCACGAAAGCGTCGGGGTAATGGTTTCGGTATAGCCGCCAAGGTACGGCAGCCAGTTCAGGGTCAGGCCAAAAAGCCAAATGCACATCAGGCCGATCCAGAAGTAAGGAAACGCCGAGACGACAATGAAGACTGGCGGCATCACGCTGTCGAGCTTGCCACCTCGTCGCCACGCGGAAATGGCCCCCAGCGCCGTGCCGATGAAGAAGCCGAGGATGGTGCTCACGCCGACCAGTCCGACTGTCCACGGGAGCGCTTTGGCAATGACGGAACTCACCGGTTCTGGGAAGTCCAGCAGCGAGATACCGAAGTTGAGATGTACGCAGTTATTGAGGTACGAGAAGTACGACGAGATCAGGCTCTGGTGGGTATTGATCCCAAAGGCAACTTCCAAGGCGTGCAGCGACGCCGGGTTGATATGACCGCGTAGTCGGCCCATCATGGCCTCGGCGGGGTTACCCGGCATGAGTCGAGGGATGAGGAAGTTCACCGTAGCGGCCGCCCATAACGCAATGAGCAGAAAACCGATACGGCGAGCTAGGAACCTCATCTCCCCGACTCAGACCGTCAATTCGTTACTTAGTTGGCTTCAAGTGCAATACGACAACGCCCCAGTCCGGCACGTTGTAGAGGCCGGGCTGTGCGTAGGGGTTGGAGGCGGACGGGAAGCCCGAGTACTCCTTGGAGTTGTACTGGAACCAGTCGACCTCTTCCAACACCGGGATGACCGGCAACTGCTTCACCATGATGGTTTGGAGTTGGTCAATGATGGAGTGCTGCGTCGCCGAGCTCGTCGTCGAACCGTACTGATTCAACAACGCGTCTACGGCCGGGCTCGAGAAACGCTCCCAGTTGGACGCTGCGGGCTTACCAATGGCGGCCGAGTTCTTCGAATACAGCCACTGGCGCATCTCGTAGAACGGTGAGGGACCACCGGTCTCGACGTCGTAGGCCAACTGGAACTTGCCCGTCAACACGTCGGTCGTGAAGTTCGATGCCGCGGCACCGTTCACCGTGACCTTGATGCCGACCTTGGCGAGCTCCTGGCTCAACACCTGCATGCTCGCGACCCAGTCGGAGTAGCCACCGTTGGTAACCACCGTCAGGCTCAGTTCCTTCCCGTTCTTCGAGAAGAAGCCATTGCTCCCCAACTTGTAGCCGTCGGCCTTCAGGACGGCCTTGGCCTTGGCCGGGTCGTAACTGGTTCCGGCGCTCGCCGCGGCCGCTGAACTCGACCACGACTTGAAGGTCGGCGCCACAACACCGGTCTGGCTCGCGGGCGGTTCGTAACCGTACTCACCGATCTTGGAGATCGATGCGCGGTCAATGCCGTAGCTGATCGCTTCGCGCACGGCCACGTCGGCCGTCGGACCACTCTTCAAGTTCGGGAAGAGCGACACGTTGGCGACCGGTGGGAACCAGTAACCGTTACCAGCCTTCTTCGCCACGAAGTAACTCTTGATGTTCGGGATGAACTGCGCGCCGTAGGCCGACTGACCCTGAGCGAGGTACTCGTTCGCCGTGTTATTCGACAAGAACGCGGGCATGTTGAGCGTCTTCACCGTGGGCAGACCTGGCTGCCAATAGTGAGGGTTGGCCGTCCACTTGATGTTTTGGGGTGTGCACGAAGCGAGTTCGTAGCCGCCGGTGCCGACGGGCTTCGCAATCGGGTCGGTGACGGGATTCTTAATCTTGCTCCAGATGTGCTCCGGCACGATCGGCACTTGGTCGGCCACGTAGAAGAAGTACGGCACCGCAGACTTCGAGAAGTTGAAGATGACCTTGTTCGTACCGCTCTGCGTCACGCTCGACAACACGGACCAGACTGCGTTGAGGTCGAGTGCGGGATTCTTCTTCAAAAGGTTGAACGTGTAGGCGACGTCGGCGGCCGTCATGGGCGTTCCGTCGCTCCACTTGACGCCGGAGCGAATGGTGAATGTCAACGTCTTGTTGCCATTGCTCCACGCATACGCCGTGGCGAGCCACGGCGTGACCTTTTCGTTCTGCAACGCGTTGACGAAGTCGAGAGTCTCGTAGATGGTGCCCACCGAGAACATCGCGTCGAATGAGTTGAAGGGTGTAAAGGCGCAGGGCCAGAGTTCACCTTGCTCATTGTCCAGGTTGAGCGGCGCCTGGCCGGAGGCTCCCGCGATTTCGGGTGCCGCAACAAAACAGGTACTCGCTATCAGTACGAGTGACGAAGCAAGGAGACCTGCTCTGGTCTTTCCTCTCATAATGCAACTCCTTCAGTTAAGAACCCGAGGGTTCGCTCATTCATCGTTGAACGATGAATCCTTGCCGATTCACTCGGGTGATAACTCGCCCACCAACATCGCGGACGTCGTCGAACACAATTTTCGCTCGACTCTGACGTCACGATTTAGCGTTGGTGGCTCCTCCCAGAATGCACCTGCCAGCAACCTAGTACAAGCGAACATTGCAACATCCGTCGATTTTTAGGCGGTGAGGGTGACCTTGTTGAGTCCCGGCGACGTATCAATTGGACGGCCGCGGAGTTCGCCAAGACGCAACGCCAAGACCTGACCCACGACGACGTGCGCAAGTCCGAGCGTCCAATGTTCCATCGATTCGGGAAGAACAATCTCGGCGTCGCTGGACTGTGCGACACGTTCGGATGAACGCAACACCACGGTGCGCATACCTCGCTGCGCGCACTGGTGAAGGAGACTGGCGGCGACGTCGTCGTTGATCTCGTTCGTCACGCAGAGCAGCAGCGTCGCCCCATCCCCGTCGGCGCCAATGGGACCGTGAAGAAAGTCGGGAGCGGAATAGGCCTCCGATCGAAGGCCGGTTACTTCTCTAATCTTGAGCGAGATCTCCGAGGCCGTCGCGTAGCCAACACCACGACCGACGACCGTGAGGCCGTGCTCGGCGTTCAGGATGGACACCGGCATCGAGGCATCGAGCGCCCACGACGAGGTTCGATCAAGCACGTCGGGGAGGTCGTCGAGGCCGGGCAACGCCCGGCCCGCCATCGCCGACACGAACTGAGCGAGGGCGTGACAACTCGTCGTGAACGTTTTTGTTGAGGCGATCGCGCGTTCCGCACCGGCGAACAGTTCAATGACCGCGTCAGCCTCTTCGGCGAGCGGCGATCCGACGTCGTTGGTAATGACCGCGTTCGGGCGACTCTGGCGCTTCGCTAAACGCACGACGTCAAGCATGCCCGGCGAGCGACCGGACTGCGAGATGGCGAGGACCCCTGCGTCGTTCAGTCGCATCGCGCCCTCGTCTTGAAAGAGCGACGGTGTAGCGAGGGCGACCACCAATTCGAGTTCTCGACCCGCGAGGTACTGGAAGAACGCCGCCGCGTTGTCCGATGAACCTCGCGCCGCGACCAGGGCGTAGGAAACGTCGCGCCAGGACGCCGCAGCATCCGCAGCCTGCTGCTCGCCTCGGGCCGTTCGGCGACGAAGCACGTCACCCTGACTTCGGATCTCCTCTTCAAAGATGGTCGTCATCGGACTTCGTCTCTTTCGCAATAACGCCTCGTGACGCTGGCTCAGCTCACGAGGTCGGGCGAGGTCTCCATACCGAGGCGCCACACGGAGCGCGCGATGATCTTCGTCGTGTCGGCGCGGTAGCTGTACTTATTCGCGACGTCGCGAATCTCATCGAGTAAACCTTCGGTCAGCGTTGTCGGATCGAGTCCGAGCGCGAGGAACCGTTCGCGGCTGACGTTGAGTTCGTTCTCCACTGCTTCCTTGCGAGGGTTCGGTAGGTTCGCAATGGGAACGCCCGTCTCCTTGGAGATCAGTTGGGCGAGGTCGCCCACCCGGTAGGTCTCGGTCACCTGATTGAAGACGCTCACCGCGTCACCGCGCTTCGGCGGATTCTCCAGGGCAATCTGGATGCAGCGCACCGTGTCACGGATATGAATGAACGCGCGCGTCTGGCCGCCAGTGCCGTGCACGGTCAACGGGTGACCGATGGCCGCCTGCATGAGGAATCGGTTGAGCACGGTGCCGTAGTCGCCGTCGTAGTCGAAGCGGTTGATCAGTCGCTCGTCGAGGGCCGTCTGGGGCGTTTGGGTTCCCCACACGATGCCCTGGTGCAAATCGGTAATGCGGAGTTGGTCGTTCTTCGCGTAGAAGGCGAAGAGCAACTGGTCCAGTGTTTTGGTCATGTGGTACACCGAGCCGGGATTGGCGGGGTGCAAAATTTCACGTTCGATTTCGCCATCGGGCGTCGGTACCTTCACGGTGAGGTAGCCCTCGGGAATTGGCGCCGAACCGGACCAGCCGTAGCCGTAGACGCCCATGGTGCCGAGGTGTACGAGCGCGATGTCGAGACCGCTCTCCACGATGGCCACGAGCACGTTGTGCGTGCCGCGCACGTTGTTGTCAACCGTGTAGCGCTTCGCCGCGGCGTTGCGCATTGAGTACGGCGCGGCGCGCTGCTCACCGAAGTGAACAATTGCGTCGGGACGCTCCTCACGCAAGAGTTCAAGAAAGCGCTCGTACTCTTCGGCGAGGTCGAGGAGGACGAAGCCAATGTCCTTGCCGGTCAACTCCTTCCAGACGCGGATTCGCTCCCCCATTGGACGGATTGGCGTGAGCGACTCACACTCGATTTCGAGGTCAATTTCGCGACGGCTGAGGTTGTCAACGACGGTGACGTCGTATCCCTGATCCGAAAGGTGCAGCACCGTGGGCCAACCACAGAATCCGTCACCACCGAGTACCAATACCTTCATTCAATCTCCTCGTTCGAAGCCAAGTCATTGGCTGTGCGCGCGTTGCGGCCACCCCTTGGTACGGGATTCGCGACCTAAGAACCTTACCAGCGCCTCCTTTGGGACCCCGGTGGCTACCACGGACGAAGGTCACACCGCGAAAGGACTGGTTAGACCTGTTGGCCGTCGGAATTCAGTGAGGATTCAACATAACTCTGCACGCGGCGATCGGGGATAAACCACACCAGTGCGACCGCCACGAAGAGACCAATTGAACCCCATCGCCACACCAAGGCCAGTGGAATCGACACCACGTAGGTTGCGGCCGACAGCTTCCCCTTGAGGTCGCGGCCGAGTGCGCGCCTGAGACCGTCGTCGGGCGCTTGGGACGCAACAATCACCGATTGCAGAATGGTGAACGAGATGGCCGCCATCAACATGACGACGCCGTACGAGAGGACGGTGTCCTTGCCGAACCCGTTCTTCGACATCCACGAGGTGGCGAACGGGAAGAGCGAGAGCGAAAACAGCAGCCCCAAATTCGCCCACAACATGGCCGCCGAGACGCGGTGCACCGTCTTCAAAAGATGATGGTGATTGTTCCAATAGATCCCGAGATTGACGAAGCTGAGTACGTACGCGAGCAGCGACGGATAGACGCTGCGTAAATCGCTGAACTCTGCGCCGTGGGGCTGGCGCAGTTCGAGCACCATGATCGTGATCAGAATTGCGATCACCCCGTCGCTGAACGCCTCCATCCGACCCGCAGTCACCGCGTTCCTTCCCTCGAGCGTGCCACCGTCACTTCCCCGCTTCCCTTACGCCGTGCTCGCAGTCGAACTGCGGAGCGCAGGAATAACGGTCTCGCCGTAGGCCTCCAGCGTCGACGATTTTGCGTCGTGCTGCAGGTAGAGCGCGAACTGATTGACACCAATGTCACGCAGTTCCATCAGTCGAGCAATGTGATCGTCAGCGCTTCCCAACAAACAGAATCGATCGATCACGTCGTCGGGGACGAACTCGGCGTGCGTGTTGCCGGCGCGTCCGTGCTCGTTGTAGTCGTAGCCCTTTCGCCCCTTGATGTAGTCGGTGAGGGCCACCGGGATGTTCGAGTTCGGATCGTCACCGTAACGCTCAACGATGTCCGCCACGTGGTTGCCCACCATGCCGCCAAACCACCGACACTGATCTCGTTGATGCGCGACGTCGTCGCCGACGTAGGCCGGTGCCGCGACACAAAACGTCAGCGACAAAGGATCACGGCCCGCGTTGGCCGCGGCGTCGCGCACTGCCGTGATCATCCAACGCGCGATATCGAGGTCGGCCAACTGCAAGATGAATCCGTCGCCCACCTCGCCGGCCAATTGCAGCGCCCTCGGACCGTACGCCGCCACCCACATCTCCAGACGACTGTTCGCCCCCCACGGGAAGTGAAGCTGTGAACCGTGGTACTCGACTGATCGACCGTTGGCGAGCTCGCGGATTACCTCGATTGATTCACGCAGCGTCGCAAGCGTCGTGGGCTTGCCGTTGGTGACCCGCACGGCCGAGTCGCCACGCCCAATGCCGCAGACGGTGCGGTTGCCGAACATCTCGTTGAGCGTCGCGAACAGACTGGCCGTGACAGTCCAATCACGGGTCGCCGGATTGGTCACCATCGGGCCTACCGTGATGCGACGAGTGTTGGCGAGGATTTGGCTGTAAATAACGAAGGGCTCTTCCCACAAGATGTGCGAGTCGAACGTCCAGACGTAATCGAATCCGAGCTCTTCGGCGCGGGTCGCGAGTGCGACGACCTCGGACGCCGGAGGATTCGTCTGTAGGACAACTCCGAAGTTCATGGTCTCTCTCTTCCTGGGCCGTTGCTCACAACGCTGATTTACAGCAGGTACTGGCTGAGTCCGCGCCGGAGATACTTCCCGTGTCCGACGGCACCGGTGAACGTGTTGTGCTCGATGACGACCCGTCCGCGCGAGAGCACGGTCTCAATTCGACCGTCGATGTGCATTCCCTCGTAGGCCGAGTAGTCCATGTTCATGTGATGGGTCTTCACACTGATGTCCGTCGTCCCCTTCGGGTCGTAAATGACGATGTCGGCGTCCGAACCGGGCGCGATGACGCCCTTTCGGGGATAGAGGCCAAACATCCGAGCCGGCGTCGTCGACGCCAACTCAACCCATCTCGAAAGAGTGATCTCGCCGGTGACGACGCCCTGATACAGCAGGTCCATCCGGTGCTCGACCGAACCAATGCCGTTAGGGATCTTGGAGAAGTCACCCAGACCCAGTTCCTTCTGGTCCTTCATGCAGAACGGGCAATGGTCGGTGCTCACGACCGACACGTCGTTCGTGCGAAGGGCCTGCCAGAGCGAATCCTGATGACCCTCGGCGCGAGAGCGCAG
>Ga0208586_1000127_pt1 | contig 30453 bp, 31 predicted proteins | sample NGESurshal072012_6_FD_184471 | JGI IMG/M metagenome (GOLD analysis project Ga0208586, IMG submission 184471) | Arctic peat soil microbial communities from Barrow, Alaska - NGEE Surface sample 53-3 shallow-072012 (SPAdes) | ecosystem: Environmental > Terrestrial > Soil > Wetlands > Peat ... | reverse complement strand
GATGGGGCCGGGTAGCGACTCGCCCGCGCTCGCGCAGAGGCGCAGCGAGTGGAGGTCGGAGGCCGCGAGCACGCGAGTCTGGCGCATCCCCTCCGCCTCGATTTCAGCGAGCATGTGGGCATACGACGTGGGCACGCCGAACAGGAGCGTGGGCCGGTGGCGGCGGACCTGCTTGTCAACTGCACGTCGGTGGGACTGCAACGGTCGGCCACTGAGGCTGAGGCGCTCAACCAACTCCACCTGAGCGCCGATCTGCTCGGTGAGTATGCGTATGTCATCGATCTGGTCTACCGCGACGGTCCCGCGCCGCTTCTCGCAGCGGCGCGCCGCGCGGGAGCGATCACCGTGGACGGTCTCGAGGTGTTGGTCGCTCAGGGCGCTCTCAGCTTCGAGCGATGGACCGGCACACCGGCTCCGCTTGAAGCGATGCGACGCGGGGCGGGTCTCAGCTCTACATAATCAAGGACGTCGAGGTTGGCGGTGGGGGCGATGAGCACACCCCCCAATGGCCTGCGCGACGAGGAAGGCCTGTTTGGCGAGCGCGCTCCTGAGGTGAGTGTGGAGTTCGAGCGCCGCGACCCGGATCCGCTCAGCGAAGGGGTGGCTTTGGGCGACGGGGACCTGGATGTGCATGGTGGGCTGGACGCCCGCAGTGGCCCATCCGGCGACCCATACGGCACGCCGGAGCCGGACCCGCGCATACCCGAGGCGGCCGAGCTGCCGCCTGGGGTTACGCAACCGAGTCGTCGGGGCTCCTCCTCGCGCTTCTTGACCGACGTGATCGTGGAGATGGGTCTGGCTCCTCGCGAGCGCGTCGATCTTGCGATCGAGGCCTCACGCAACGAAGGCACCACACCCGAGCGTGTTCTGCTTGCAGGCGGAGCGATCACCCCGGATGGCCTGGCACGGGCACTCGCGGAGCGCTATGGCTTGGACCACCTCGACCTGGAAGCGTTCCCGGTGGACATGGGCGCCGCCAACCTGGTCGTGAACACAGCCGCAAAGCGCTACCAGGCGGTGCCGGTCGCTTTTGTGGACAAGCGCACTCTGCTGCTCGCGATGGCCGACCCGTCCAACGTGTTGGCGGTCGACGACGTGGCGATCATGACTGGTTATGAGGTGCGCGTGGCGGTCGCCTCGCCGGAGGCGATCGGCGATCTGATCTCTCGCATGGCTCGCTTGGACGACGTGGTCTCCGGGGAGAGCGCCGTCGAGGAGGCCGAGGACTCCCAAGCTGAGATCGTCAACCTGCGCGAGACTGCCGACGACGCGCCCGTCGTCAAGCTTGTGAACCAGATCGTGGCGCAGGCGGTAGAGCGGGGCGCCTCAGACGTGCATCTGGCCCCCGACGGCCATGAGGTGCGTGTGAGGGTGCGTGTCGACGGGATCATGCAGGACATCACGACGGTCCCCAGGCGCATGGCCGCGGGCGTGGTCTCGCGCGTGAAGATCATGGCCGAGCTGGACATCGCCGAGCGGCGCCTCCCTCAGGACGGGCGGGTGAGCCTGACCGTCGAAGGACGCCACATCGACCTGCGCGTGGTCACCCTCCCAAGCGTTCACGGCGAGTCGATCGTGATGAGGATCCTCGACAAGGACTCGGTCGTCATGAAGCTTGAGAAGCTCGGCATGGCCGACATCGAGCGCGAGCGATTCGAGAAGGCATTCCATGAAACGCATGGTGCGGTGCTCGTGACGGGTCCGACCGGCTCAGGCAAGTCGACCACCCTGTATGCCGCGTTGCTGGCCTTGAACACACCTGAGAAGAACATCATCACCGTCGAGGATCCGGTCGAGTATCAGCTCGACGGAATCACCCAGGTGCAGGTGTCTGCCAAGGTCGGTCTCACTTTCTCCACCGGGCTGCGGGCGATGGTGCGCGCCGATCCTGACGTGATCATGGTCGGCGAGATCCGTGACCGCGATACGGCCCAGATCGCGGTCGAGTCGGCCTTGACCGGTCACCTGGTGCTCTCAACGCTTCACACCAACGATGCTCCTTCGGCGATCACGCGACTTGTGGAGATGGGGATCGAGCCGTTTCTGGTGGCCTCGGCCTTGGACTGTGTCTTGGCTCAGCGCTTGGCGCGGATGCTCTGTTCGAACTGCAAGCAGCGCACGATCGTTGCGGCCGAGGTGCTGCGCGAGAACGGTTACAAGGCGATCGTCGATCTGGAGGCCTATGAGCCGAGTGGCTGTCGTCGTTGCAACGGCACCGGCTACCGCGGGCGTGTGGGGCTGTATGAGGTGATGTCGGTGTCCTCGGAGATCCGCGCGATGGCTTTGGAACGACGCCCGGCCGAGGAGCTGCGCGATGTGGCGGTTCGCCAGGGTATGCGTCTGTTGCGAGACGACGGCTTGCAGAAGGTTCGCCAGGGACTGACCTCGATTGCCGAGATAGCACGCGTGATCGGCAGCAGTTGAGATGTGGAGCGAGTCTGCCGATAAGTCGCCCATGAGAATCCATCTGCACGTTCGCGGTGCGGGCCCAGAACGAAAGGCACGCGCATGAATATCGACTTCGCCGAGCTCTTGATGGAGGTCGTCTCTCGCCGCGCCTCGGATCTTCACCTGTCTGCTGGGGCTCCTCCGACGGTGCGCGTGAGGGGTCGTTTGGCGCAGGTCGAGGGCTACCCGGTGCTCACCGATACGGATACGCGCGAGATCGTCTATTCGATCCTCTCCGGCGATCAGCGTCAGCGGCTTGAGACCAACTGGCAGCTGGACTTCGCCTACTCGATTCCAGGACACGCTCGCTTCAGGGTCAACGCCTATTACCAGCGCGGAGCGATCGGGGCAGCCTTCCGACTGATTCCCTTCGGGCTGACTTCGATCGATCAGCTCGGACTGCCGCCGATCGTGCATGAGCTGACGCGCAAGCCACGCGGCTTCGTGCTTGTCACAGGACCGACCGGCTCTGGCAAGTCGACCTCGCTGGCGGCGATGCTGGATGAGATCAACATGACGCGCGAGGAGCACATCATGACGATCGAGGATCCGATCGAGTTCCTCCATGCACACAAGAAGTGTTTGGTCAACCAGCGCGAGCTTGGCTCCGACGCCCAATCTTTCGCCGATGCCTTGAAGGCCGCCCTGCGCCAGGACCCCGACGTGATCCTGGTCGGGGAGATGCGCGACTTGGAGACGATCTCAACCGCTTTGACCGCCGCCGAGACGGGGCACCTCGTGTTCGCGACGCTCCACACGCAGGACACCGCCCAGACGATCGACCGCATCATCGACGTGTTCCCGCCAGAGCAGCAGGGTCAGGTGCGCGTGCAGCTCTCGGTGGCCCTGCAGGGGGTTGTCACCCAGCAGCTTCTGCCGACCGCGGACGGCTCAGGTCGTGTCGCGGCTTGCGAGGTGCTTGTGCCCAATCCGGCTGTTCGCAACCTGATCCGCGAGGGCAAGACCCATCAGATCTACTCAGTGCTGCAGACCGGCTCGGCGCAGGGGATGCAGACAATGGACGCGGCGCTGGTCTCCCTGGTGCGCACCGGCAAGGTCTCTCAAAAGCAGGCGGAATCGCGCTCGCAAGCCCCTGAGGAGCTGCGCCGTCTGATGGGCGCCGGAGCAATGGCCGCATGAGCACATACGTCTTCAAGGCGATGGATCTTGCCGGCGTGAAGGCGCGCGGGGAGATCGATGCGGACTCCAAGGAGGCGGTCTCCAACCAGCTGAAGTCGCGCGGCATGATCGTGCTCGACATCGCCGACAAGCACGCCTCGCGCGAGATCGAGCTGAGTTTTCTGAAGACCGTCAAGGCGGGCGAGCTGGCCGTCTTCTCGCGCCAGCTGGCGACGATGATCTCTTCCGGGCTTTCGATCCTCAGAGCACTGTATGTCCTTGAGGAACAGACCGAGAACAAGTTTCTGAAGGAGACGGTCGTCCAGGTGCGCAAGGATGTCGAGGCGGGGCTGTCGTTGAGCGGCGCGATGGAATCGCACCCGAAGGTCTTCAACCCTCTGTTTGTGGCGATGACCAGGGCGGGCGAGGCCGGCGGTCTGCTGGAGGGTTCGCTGATGCAGGTGGCCGATCAGCTGGAGAAGGAAGCGTCGCTGCGCCGGCAGATCCGCTCGGCGATGATCTACCCGGTGCTCGTCATCACCTTTGCGGTGGGCGTGATGATGGCCCTGGTCGCTTTCCTGGTGCCGGTGTTCGTCGGTGTCTTCAAGCAGTTCGGCGGCAAACTTCCCGCGATCACCCAGGTCTCGGTGGATATGTCACACGCGGTCGTGGGCTATTGGTGGGCGATGTTCGGCGGCGCCGGACTGCTCGCTTTCGCCTTCGTCAAGTGGAAGAAATCGACGTGGGGTCGTCCCCAGTGGGATCGCTTCCGTTTGCGCGTGCCGATGAAGATAGGCGCGATTGTCCAGCAGGTCGCGGTGGCGCGCTGGTCGCGCACGCTGTCCTCGTTGATGAGTGCCGGTGTGCCGCTCCTGCTCGCGCTTGAGATCGTGGGCAAGACGGGAGGCAACATCGTCGTGGAGGAGGCAATGGACGGTGTGATCGCCTCGGTCAAGCGCGGTGGCACAATCTCAGAGCCTCTGTCGAAGACGACGATCTTCCCGACGATGGTCACTCATATGGTGGGCGTCGGCGAGGAGACGGGCGCGCTCGATCAGATGCTCGGCAAGGTCGCGGATTTCTATGAGGATCAGGTCGAAGCGTCGGTCAAAGCGCTCACCTCGATCCTTGAGCCGATCATGATCATCGTGATCGGCTCGATCGTCGGCTTCATCGTGATCTCGATGTACATGCCGATGTTTACGGTGTATAACCACATCGAATAATCAGAGCCGGGTAGCACGGACCGCCTGATCGTAGATCGACAGGGAAACCTTCCCGTCGAGCAACGCCAAGAGCTCTTCGCCGACCAGCTCGGAGCGCCAACCTCGTAGGGTGCGCACGTCGGCGCGCTCGCCGGTTCGGTGGGCGGCCACGATCGCTTGCAGGTCGGCGCGGGAGGCGAGTAGCTCATACGCCAGGTCGGCCTCGCGTGCTCGGGCCCGCACGAGGGCCTCGGAGAGCGCAATCAGGGGCGCGTCCTGGGGGCGGGGCTGGACTGAACGTGGGCCGTTGGCGAGCGGCTCTCCGGCATGGGCGATGCCGCGCTGCACGGCTGCGAGCAGCTCCTCGCCGCCTTTTCGCATACTGCCCTGGCCGACGCCGCGGATGTCTTCCAGCTTGCGCGGAGAGGTCGGCTTGCGCTTGGCTATCTCCACCAAGGGTGCGTCGCCGAGCACGCTTTGGACGGGCCGGTCGCGGGCGGCGGCGGTCCGCTCGCGCCAGGCCACCAGCTCGCGTGCGATGCCCTGGGAGACGGCGTTCATGCCCCTGATGCGCGGTAGGCGGGCGAAGATCGTGTCGAGGTCGCGCTCGTCACTGACCGTCTCCAGGAACTGGCACTCCTCGCGCGCCCACGCGAGGCGGCCGGATCGATCGAGACGGCGCTGCAGCTCGGTGGCCAGCTCGCTCAGGTGGACTACGTCCTCGCGGGCGTAGGAGAGCTGCTCGGAGGAGAGCGGACGCGTGTCCCAGCGTGTGAAGCTGGCGCTCTTGGCCAGCCTTACGTCGAGGAGGTCGGAGAGGAGCGTGTCGTAGGAGCACTGGGCGGGCATTCCTACGAAACCGGCAGCCACCTGTGTGTCGAATACGTTGCGCACGTTGCACCCAAGGGCACGGCGCAGGAGCGCGATGTCTTGGCGTCCGGCGTGCACGACGACCTCCACCTGGGGGTCTTCCAGCACGCTCGCGAGCGGCTCGCCGGGGAGGGCACCGGCCAATGGGTCCACGATCTCGATCCGCTCGCCCCCGGCGTCGTCGGCCACGGCGAGCTGGATCAGACATAGAAGCGTGCGGTAGCGGCCCTCGCCCATGAACTCGGTGTCGAGCGCGATCCTCCCCGATTTGCGCGCGAGCGGGGCGAGCGCCCCGAGCGTGGACGCGAGGTCTGTCATGAGTCCTCCTGGTCGATTTGGGCGACGGGCAGGCGCAGTGTAAAGCTGGCGCCTTGCCCATCCTGGTTGGGTGAGGCTTCGACGCCGAGCTCGAGCGATCCGCCCATGCGCAGTGCTAGCTCGCGACCGATCGCAAGGCCGAGCCCGAAGCCGCTGTGCCCGCCCGAGGTCGAGCCCCGCTGGAAGCGCTCGAAGATGCGCTCGCGCTCGTGGTCGGGCACGCCGGGCCCGGAATCGCATACCGTCAGTTGCGCCCATTCGCCGTCGGTGTTCGTGGCGGTGTGGATGGTCGAGCCGGCCGGAGCGACGCCAATCGCGTTGTCGAGCAGGATTCGCGTGATCCGCGCTACTGCGCCTGGATCGCCCATTGCCCAGCAGGCTTGGGGGACAGGGCTCGCCTCGATTCGTACCTCGTGGGCGAGGGCGCGACGCTCGAACTCGGCGGCGACGGCGCGGCACAGCTCGCCCAGCTCCACCGGCTCGCTGCGCAGGGAGACCTCGGCGTCGAGGCGGCTCAGGTCGAGCAGGTCGGTGGCGAGGCTGGATAGGCGTCGCGACTGCTCGCGTGCGCGGATCGCTCGTTCGCGCGCGTCCTTCAGGTCGAGCCGGTCGGCTTGCAGGTCGTCTTCGAGCAGCTCCAAGGTGCCGTCCAAGGAGGCCAGTGGGGTTCGCAGCTCGTGTGAGGCGGTCGCCACGAAAGCTTGGCGGGCCTCTTCTTGGCGGCGCAGGCGTGCCTGCATGCTGGCGAACGCGCGTGTGAGGTCGCCGATCTCGTCGCGACGCTCGTCCACGTGGATCGGCGCCTCCAGGCCGCGGCGCTCCAGCTCGCCGGCGGCTTCGCGCAGGCGCTCCAGGCGTCGCAGCAGGGTGGTCGTGAGCGCGAGGCCGAGCAAGAGGGCTACGGCGAAGCCGACTGCGGCGGCGTCGATGAAGGCGTTTTGTACTACGCGGACGGCTGAGCTGACGTATTCGAGCCGGCGCACCAGGACGACCGCGTCGATGGGGCCGTTCTTGCCGATTTGCATCGGCTCGACGGCCACGAGCTCGTCGCCGATCAGGCTGTGAACACCATGTTCGGTGCGCAGGGCGCGGGCCACCTGGGCGTAGTAGTCGGGCACGTCGAGGTCTTGGTTGACGGGCGCGTATACCGTTTCGAGCTTGCGGTCGAGCACCGTCACCTGGGCTCCGGAGCGGCGTCGCAGGAGTGCGATCGAGGCGGCCAGTTCGGAGGAGTCGGGGCGCCCGCCGGCCGGTTGGAGCCCGATCTCGGCCAGCTCGGCACGTGAGGCCGAGATGGCTGTGTAGACGGCCCGTTCGCCGTCGGCGCGCAGGCGGTGCTCCAGGGGTGAGAGCAGGGCCAGGGCGGCGACGGCGAGTGTTACGGCGGAGGAGAGCAGGAGCGCCACGAACACGCGGGGTCGCAGGCCGAGGAGGCGTGAGCGCCAGCCGAGGGTCGGTCGGAGCCCGCCGGCGGACCAGGGGCCGGTGGCCCGGACGTCCGTGGGCTCGCGGCTCACGGTTCTTGGAAGCGGTACCCGGCGCCGCGCACTGTGAGGATCAGCTTCGGCTCCTCGGGTCGCTCCTCGACCTTCTCTCGCAGGTGGCGGATGTGGACGTCGATCGCGCGCGGGTCGCGGTAGGCGGAGTCGCCCCAGATTGCGCGCAGGAGCTCTTGACGGTTGAACAGGCGTCCCGGTTCGCTCATGAGCTGGCCGAGCAGCTCGAACTCGGAGAAGGTCAGCTTGACCTGCTCGCCGCTGACGCTCGCCTCGCGGTGGGAGCGGTCGAGCGTGACTGGGCCGATGCTGAGTACCTCTCTTCCCATCGCTCGTGGCCCGGAGCGGCGTAGGACGGCGCGGATGCGGCTGCGTAGCTCGGCGAGGCCGAACGGCTTGGTCACATAATCATCGGCGCCGGCCTCCAGGCCTTGGACGGCGTCGGCCTCGGTGTCCAGGGCGGTGAGCATGATGATTGGCACGATGTTGCGCTGCTCGCGCAGGGTGCGGCACACGTCATAGCCGTTGGGGCCGGCGCCGAGGGCGACGTCGAGCAGGATCACGTCGAAGGGTTCTGCTTCAGCGCGGACGATTGCCTCGGCGCCGCCTGAGACCGCCTCGACGGTGTGGCCCTCCTTGGAGAAGGAGCGCGTGAGGGTGTCGCGCAGGGGCGCCTCGTCGTCGACGACGAGAATGTGCATCGAAGCGGGTGCGTCCACGCTGCTCAAGGTACTACCCCGGGTAGTCGCCACAGGACCCCTGGGTGCAGACCGGCTTGACGTGAGACATCGACGCCGTGCTTGCGTATCCACAGGGCAGCGGGGGCGCAGCCGGCATTGGTGGCGGTGGGCGCGCCGCGAGGACAGGCGGCGTTGAGGAAGGCGTAGCGGACCGCTCCTTGGGCGATCAAGGTTTGTAGGCGGGCAACGCTGGTGAAAGGCAGGCCGTTGTAGGTGGTGAGTATCAGGACGGGGCGCTGGTCCTGCACGATCAGGGAGGCGATGCTGGTGGAGGAGGCGGCGGCCAACTCGTAGCGGGCGCCCGCTTGGTGGGCGAGCAGGTAGGCGCTGAGGGCGCGCTGCTCGGCAGGGGCGAGCGCGCCGACGTTGCCGGCGTCGGAGGTATGGTCGGCGACCGCTTCGACACTGGCGACGAAGGGGATCGCCAGGAGCGCCGCGACGGGCATCGCCAAGAAACGCGCGCGGCCGGACAGACCGGCGAGGCAGGCGACGCCGATGCCGAACATGCCGGCCACGGCGGGGGTGAAGCTCTCGACGTAGCGGGGGTGCAGGCGCGCCATCGCGCTGAACAGGACGAGGCCGGTCGCCAGCCACACGAATATGCCGATCGTGGCGGCGCGCTGGACTCTCCCGGCGCCGCGCCGCACGACGAAAGCGACGGCGAAAGCGCCCACGAGCAAGGCCAGAAGAGCCTCCCAACCGAGCCACTTGGCGGGCAACTGACCGTTGCGGGCGAGCAGGCGGGTGGGGGAGGGGGGAGCGATGGGCGTGCTGGTCGCGATCATGCGCCCGCCATGGGTCTGCTGGGGGACGGGTACGGCAGGCTGGCCGACTTCGACCGTTTTGCCGGTGAGGCGTTCGCTGCCGTTGAAGACGAAGGCGGCGTTCCAGGCGCTGCCGTTGGTGGATCCGATCGCGTAGGGGCGTTCGTGGGATGCAAACAGCAGTGTCGCGCCCAACCATGAGAGGGCGACGACCGCGTATACCGCGCCGGCCGCGGCCAGCCGGCCCATCAGCCTCGTTCCGGTCTTGTGTCGCATGCCCAGACAGACGAGTACGAACAGGCCGGGCACGGCGACGATCGACTCCAATAGCTTTACGTTGAAGGCGATGCCCAATGCGGCGGCGGCCGCGAGCAGCCAGGCGGTGCTGTCGCTTTCGCAGGCCCGCACCGCCGCGAAGAGGGCGAGCACGAGCAGGAGCATCATGACCGCGTCCATCGTGTCCGAGCGCGCCGTGATCACCTCGATCGGCAGGACCGCCAGGGCTAGGGCCGCGAGCAGGCCGGCGAGGACGCCGAAGGGTCGCGCAAGCGCTGCGTAGAGCAACGGCACCGCGGCCGTCCCGGCCAAAGCCTCGGGTAGCTTCAGGGCGACCGAGCCCCAACCGAAGAGCTTGACGCTGCCGACTTGAAGCCAGAGGTCCACAGGCGGCTTGTCGATCGAGACACTGCCGCCTGGCTCATAGGCGCCGAAGAAGAAGTTGTGCCAGGAGAGGCCCATCGAGCGTACGGCCGCGTCGTAGAAGGGGTCGAGACGCACAGCGCCGAGGTCGATGAGCCGCAGGGCCGCGGCGCCGGCCGTGATCGAGGCGAGCGCGAGCCACGGCAGGAGGGTTCTTGGCGTCCTCACGCCGAGGAACGCTAGTCGTAGGAGCCGATGGCCGTGCGGGTAGGTAGGGTGAGGAGCAGATGAGCGATTCAGACGACGACAAGGCGACGGTGGACGCCGACGAGCAGACCAAGGTCGGCGCCGACCCGCAGGAGCGCGTGTGCATGGCGTGTCACGGCAACGGCAAGGTCATCTCCAATCTGGGCGGCCTGTCAAGCAAGGTCACCTGTCCCTGGTGTCGCGGCGGTGGCGAGCGCTTGACCGGGATGGACGCGCAGGAGTTTCAGCAAGAGCAGGCGGCAGCCAAACGCCGCTGAGCAATCGCCGACCACCGGTTGGGCACGGTCTTTGGCACATCGGTAAGCGGCCTAAAGGACAATCGTCCAAACGGCGTGCATCGCTAAAGCGCTTGTGCGGGACGGTCGATGTACGCGCTGACAAGCCAGACCGCGGGACAAGGCAAGCGCCCATGAGGGTGTAAGGCAAAGCCGGCGGCCCCGAAGTGAACTTCGATTCACCGAGGGGAACGCACCGTCACAGGAGACGGTTGAACCGAGGGCTGGCGCCCAGAAAACGGAATCCTAGGAGGATTCAAATGCTATATCGACTGCGCCAGCGCTCAAAAGATGAGGGTGGCTTCACGCTCATCGAGCTTCTGGTGGTAATCCTGATCATCGGCATCCTGGCCGCGATCGCCATTCCCTCGTTCCTCAACCAGAAGAGCAAGGCCAACGATGCGGCCGCCAAGGAACAGGTGAAGACCGGTCAGACCACGATGGAGACGTTCTCGACGGAAAACAACGGTAGCTATGTTGGTGCCACCACGGCTAAGCTTGAAGCAATCGAGCCCACGCTCAAGGACAAAACGACATCTACGTTCGCGGTTGTCGGTACACCGACTGCAACCGGATACGAAATTGAATCGACCGCTGCCGGCACGAGCGACACGTTCAAGATCGTCAACAATTCAGGGGAAATCACGCGAACCTGCAAAGCCGCAAGCGCAAGCAACAAGGGCGGTTGCCCCACCGGCGACTGGTAGTCAATGGTATCCGGGCTTTATTGCCTGGAAGGCATTAGTCGTACAACGGGGGCGGTCTTTGGGCCGCCCCCGTTGTTTGTATTGCGCTGTGTTAGGAAGATATGTTGCATCTCCATGTCATCGCTAAAGCTCGGGCAATCCATCTGCCGATCTAGCTGGCAGTCATGCACGCAGTACGACAAGCAAGGGATTGCGAGACAAAGTCGACGGCCTCCGTGGCCGGGTCGCAAATGGGCGACATGCGCGCACTGGCACCCCATGGACAGCAAGACATAGGAGTTTCCGGTGACACGTAAAGCACATTTGCGAGCAAGGGAGGAGTCCGGCTTCACGCTGATCGAGCTGCTGGTCGTGATCTTGATCATCGGCATCCTGGCCGCGATCGCGATTCCCTCGTTCCTGAACCAGAAGAGCAAGGCCAACGACGCCTCGGCCAAGGAAGTCGTGCACAACGCACAGACCGCGGCCGAGACGATCGCAACCGACTTCAGCGGCAACTACAAAGAAGTCACGACGACCAAGATCAACGAATACGACAAAGGCATCCTGATCGCCGAAGGCTCCAGCAAAGGGGCGTACCTGAAGGCCGCCAAAGAAATCGAAAGCGGCATCGGCTACGAACTCGAAGCCGAAGCAGCCGGGACCAAAGACACGTTTAAGATAGTAAACAAAGCGGGGACGATCACACGCACCTGTACGGCCGCTAGTGCAAGCAACAAGGGCGGTTGCCCCACCGGCGACTGGTAAGACTCGGGTTTCAGAGCCCACTCGCTCTGAGCCAATCGAGATAGGTTTCAAGAGGGCGGTCTAATTGGCCGCCCTCTTTGCGTCTCGGCACGGGATCTGAGTGCCCTTACGGCCGGCGTTGGGCACCTCCGCGACCCCCCAGGGGCCCCTTCATGCCAGGGGCGCTAGAGACGCTCGGTCGACATTGGGCGAGCGATTGCAGAAGCGCTCAAGTCGCGTGTCCCGCGCGCCGATCATCCGCCCATGGAGACAGCAACCTTCGCGGGGGTGTTCGGAGCGATGATCGGATCGTTCCTGAACGTCGTCGTATATCGCCTGCCGCGCCGCGAGTCGCTCGTGCGCCCGGCCTCGCACTGCACCTCCTGTGGGGTGGCTGTCAAGCCCTACGACAACATTCCGTTGCTCTCCTGGCTCTTGTTGCGCGGGCGCTGTCGCAACTGTTCGGCGCCGATCTCCAAGCGCTACCCGCTGGTCGAGGCCTTGGCAGCGCTCTTGTGCGTAGGCGCCGTGCTGGCCGGTGGCAGCCCCGCCACGATCGCCCTGAATGTGGCCTTCATCCTGCTGCTCGTGCCGATCGCCTTGATCGACGTCGAGCACCGCGTGATCCCCAACAAGCTGACCGCCCTGGGCGCGATTCTCGCGCTGGGCCTGGGTACCGCGCTTGACCCCAGCGGCGAGCCCGCTCGCTTGATCGCCGGCGCCGCAGCCGGCGGCGCTTTGCTGCTCGCGGCACTCGCCTATCCAGGCGGCATGGGCATGGGCGACGTGAAGCTGGCCGGCGTGATGGGCCTGTTCCTCGGCAGCGCGGTGGCCCCGGCGATGCTGATCGCCCTGCTGGCCGGTGTCCTATTCGGCGGCTTCGTCCTCGCCCGCAAGGGAGCGCTTGCGGCGCGCAAGACGGCCGTCCCATTTGGACCCTTCCTTGCCCTGGGCTCGGTCGTCGCGATCTTCGTGGGCGAGCCCTTGATCAACCTCTACACGACCAACTTCCTCAACTAAGGCTTCGCAAGGACGCCCACCATGCCCAACGAGAACCTCAGCCTGGCCAGGCCCAAATCGATCGTGGTCGACGCCCCACCGGAGCCGCCGGCCGGCGACATCGTGAACATGCCGAGCAAGCGCAAACGGCTTGCGCTGGCCAACCCGGAACTGAAATTGAGCCGCAGCCGCTCGCGTGGATCCACGCTCGTCGGCCTGGACATCCAGCCCGGCTATGTGAGCGCGGTGCAGGCGCGCGTCAACGGCTCGATCCTTGTCCAGCGTGCGGCAGGCGCGGCGCTGCCGCCCGACACCGTCCGTGAGGGCGAGGTGCTCGACGGCGGTGTGCTCGCCGACACTCTGCGCGAGCTGTTCGAGCAGTCGCGCCTGGACAAGCGGGTACGGGTGGGCGTGGCCAACCAGCGCACCGTCCTGCGCACGATGGAGCTGCCGCCCCTGACAGACCGCAAGGAGCTTGCCACGGCGGTGCGCTTTCAGGCAGAGGACCAGGTGCCGATGCCGCTCGACAACGCCGTGCTCGACTTTCACCCCTTGGGCGTAATCGATACGCCGGCAGGTCCGCGCCAGCGCGTGATCGTGGTGGCAGCCCAGAAGGACATGGTCGAACGCCTGCTGAGCGCCGTGCGTGGCGCCGGCCTGCGCCCCGAAGGCATCGACCTGTCCGCCTTTGCCCTGATCCGCTCCTTGCATCGCAGCGATGAGGAGCACGCCGGCAGGGTCCTCTATCTGAACGTCGGCGGCCTCACGAACATGGCGATCGCCGAGGGGACCGTGTGCCGTTTCACGCGCGTGGTCAGCGGCGGTCTTGAGTCGATGGCGATAGAGGTGGCCGAGCGCAACGGTGTCAAGCTGGCCGAGGCGCGCGAGCTGCTGGCCGCCGTCGACCTCGAGGAGGGCGTGGCCGTCCCCGCAATGGGATCTGTGCCGGCGTTTGGCGACTTCGAAGGCCAAGCCGAGAGCGAGCCTGTCGAGCAGCCACGTATAGATGTGCGCCCGATCCTGGCCGCCGGAGTGCGGGAAATCGCCGGCGAGGTACGCAATTCTCTGGACTTCCACCGCTCCCAAGAGGGCGGTGGCGAGGTCTCGAGCGTCGTCTTGAGTGGCCCTGCCCTGCAGATCAGGGGCTTCTCCCAGGCATTGCAAAACGAGCTGAGGGTGCCGCTCAGGCCGCAGACCGTCGGTCTCTTCGAACAGGAGAGCGCCGGTGACATCGCGCCCGAGCGCCTTGCCGTCGCAACGGGCTTGGCTGTAGAGGAGGCGCCCCGATGAGGGCCGTCAACCTGATCCCCGGCGAACATCGCCAAGGCTCGGGCTCGCTCACCGGACGCTCCGGCGGAGCCGCCCTGATCGTGCTCGGCGTTATCGGTGGCCTGGCCGCGCTGATCCTCATGTATGGCAGCGCCAGTCACTCCATCTCAAGCCAGCAGGGCGACGTGGCGACGCTTGAAGCGCAGGCTACCGCGATCCGGGCGCGCGCCGGGCGCCTGACCCCGTATACGGACTTCGTGTCGATGGCCGATCAGCGAACCCAGACCGTCGCGCAGCTGGTGCAGGCCCGCTTCGACTGGTCGCACGCACTGCACGAGCTGGGTCGCGTGCTGCCGGCCGGCACCTCCCTGGCCACTTTGCATGGCGAGGTCGGACCGGCGGGCGCCGGCAGTGCTTCGGGCTCCTCGGCGACAACGGCCTCCTCCAGCGGGACGCCCGCCTCGAGCACGCCTCCGGGCAGCACACCCGCCTTCACCCTCACCGGCTGCGCCATCAGCCAATCGGTGGTCGCCCAGACGCTGCAGCGCTTGAAGTTGATGGATGGCTCGAGCGAAGTGCAGTTGCAGAGCTCCACCAAGTCCGGCAACGCTAGCTCCGGTTCGAGCGCAGGCTCGGGTGCGGGCGGCTGTCCCGGCAGCGACCCCAGCTTCTCAGTGCAGATCACCTTCACCGACTTGCCCGCCGGCCCTCTGCCGCGCGTGGGCACGGGATCGACCACGACCGTGGCCGCGCAGAGCACGGGCTCAAGCGTGCAGGCCGCCACGCCCGGGAAATCGGTGGCGCCATGACCTCCCGCGATCGACTGATGCTGATCGGAATCGTTGCGCTCGCCGTCCTGTTGGGCGCGTGGTTCACGAAGGTCGCCCCCGAGCGCCAGCGTGCCGCCAAGCTGAGCGGCGAAGTTCAAGCGGCACACCAGCAAGTCGCGAGCGCCGAATCGCAAGCCGACAGCGCTGTCAGCGCACGCGATCAATATTCGGCGGCGTATGCCTCGCTTGTGAGCCTGGGCCAGGCGGTTCCCTCGACCCCCGAAACGCCGGCTTTGATCTTCTCGCTCGACCGGGCTACGCACCGCCGCGACGTGCAGTTCAACTCAATCTCCACCGGTACCGCCGGAGCCGCCAGCTCAAGCGCTACGCCAGCCACCGCCGCCGCCGCAACATTCACCCAGATGCCGTTCACGTTCGTGTTCAACGGCAGCTTCGTGGACCTCTACAAGCTGATGGACCAGCTCGAAGGCTTCACCGCTCAAACGCCGGGTGGCGCTCTGCACGTGAACGGACGTCTGCTGACAATCAACGACGTCAACCTGGCGCCCAGCACAAGCGCGGCGCAAGCAGGGTCCAAATCCAAAAAGACCGAACTGACGGGGACGATCAACGCGACCGCCTACGTGCTGCCGGCGGGCGCCTCGACCCTCGCAGGCGCAACTCCCGCGGGGCCCACGACCACGACTGAGGCAGCCAGCACCACCAGCGGGTCCTCCGGCGCCCCGGCGCCGGCCGTAATAAAGGCGAACCCATGACCGAGCTTCTGCAATCCATCAAGTCGGACCTGCTCTCGCGGCGCCTATTGCCGTTCGTGGCTCTGGCCGCGCTTGCCCTGATCGGCGCCATCGCCTTTACGATCGCCGGGGGTGGCTCCAGCTCGAATCCCACCCCGCTTGCAAATGTTCCGAGCGTGCCGGTCAGCGGCGCCAGCGCACTGCCCGTGGCGGTAGCGCCGGCGAACCCCAACGAGGCCGTCTCCGAGACTCCTGGTGGCGTGCGCTACCAGAGCCAAGGGCCCACGCGCGATCCTTTCGTTCCGTTGCCCTCGCCGCCCGCGGCCAAGAGCGCAAGCACCAGTGGCACGACGAGTGGATCGTCCGCCTCAAGCGGCAATACGGGCGGCTCAAGCTCCGGTGGATCGTCTTCCGGCGGCTCTTCGGGCGGCTCAGGCTCGGGTGGTGGCCAGAAAGCCCCTGCCCCGACACCGGCGCCGAAAAAACCGTCCAAGCCACAGCTCGACTACGACGTATCCGTCCTGTTTGGTCCCGCCTCGACGACGCCCGGTCAGCCCGCCACGTTGGCTCCCTATCAGAGCCTGAAGCTCAACCAACCGTTCCCGTCCAAGCAGGACGTGCGCATCGCCTTCGAACGCGTCACCGCGAACGGCAGCGGCGCCGTCTTCAAGCTGATCGTGCCGCCGATCCTGCACGGAACGGGCGTGTGCCTGCCGAGCAACTCCGAATGTCAGACGATCGACCTCGAAGCCGGGCACGCCGAGGAACTGGAATACGTCGAAGCCAGCGGCCAGGTCGTGGTCTATGAACTGAAGGTCGTGAGCATCGCCAAGAAGAGCAGCGCCGGCGCCGCGCGCGCGGCGCGCAAGGCGAAGGCGGCACGTACGGCCGTCCGTGCGAAAGCCGCGCGAGCGCGCGAGCAGGCTCACGTCGCTCTCTTCAGGCGCCGCTGAGGACCGCGCTCGACATCGCCGCGACGCGTCGCTCATCCAGCGCGGTTAGGGCGGCGGCGCTCGAGCAAATAAGCTACGGCGGAGATGACACTCCGCCTGATAACCGCCGGTGAGTCGCACGGCCCCGGCCTGACGTGCCTGGTCGAGGGCCTGCCGGCCGGCTTGCCGTTGCGCCAGGACGAGCTCGACCTGGATATGGCGCGCCGCCAGCTGGGCCATGGTCGCGGCGGGCGCATGAAGATCGAGAAGGACAAAGCTCGTGTCACCGCGGGGGTGCGCCACGGTTTGACGCTCGGTGGCCCGATCGCGCTGCAGGTCGAGAACCGCGACTACGCCAACTGGGAAGAGCGCATGTCGCCCTGGCCGCTGCCCGACGGCACCGAGATCGCCGAGGTGCACCTGCCGCGACCGGGCCACGCCGACCTGGTCGGCACCCAGAAGTACAAGCAGGACGACGTGCGCAACATTCTCGAGCGAGCCTCCGCGCGCGAGACAGCTGCGCGGGTCGCGGGCGGAGCGCTTTGCAAGGCGTTCCTGGCGGCGCTCGGCGTGCAGGTGCGCTCGCACGTGATCCAGATCGCATCGGTGCACGCGTCGGCAGGCGCCCTCGCTCGCGGCGCAGAGGATGAGACCGACGCCTCGACCGAAGCCGGAGCGACCGCCACGCGAGCATTGACCCTCGCCGACTTCGAGCACGTGGACGAGTCGCCGGTACGCTGCCTGGACGAGCAGGCCGGGCGGGCGATGGTCGCCGAGATCAACACCCTGCGCAAGGCCAACGAGTCGCTCGGCGGCGTCTTTGAGGTGCAGGCGTTCGGCCTGGTGCCCGGTTTGGGCTCACATGTCTCCTGGGAGGAGCGTCTGGACGGGCGCTTGGCGATGGCGATCCTCTCGATCCAGGCGATGAAGGGCGTCTCTGTCGGCGACGGCTTTCACATCGCCGGCGTGCCCGGCTCCCAGGCCCACGACGAGATCTTCTATTCGCCCCAGCGCGGCTACTACCGCGAAACCAACCGCTCCGGTGGCCTGGAGGGCGGGATGACCACCGGCCAGCCCCTGATCGTGCGCGGCGCCATGAAGCCCCTGCCGACGTTGACCAAGCCGTTGCGCTCGGTCGACATCGCTACACACGAGCCGGGCGAGGCCTTGCGCGAGCGCACCGACTCGTGCACCGTGCCGGCCGCCGGCGTGGTCGGCGAGGCCATGGTCGCGCTCGTACTGGCTCGCGCCTATCGCGAGAAGTTCGGGGGCGATCACATCGACGATGTGCGCCAAGCCGTCGAGGCCTACCGCGAGCGAATCGGATGGCCGTCTCCTTGAACTCGAGGGCCGCCCGCTCGAAGCCTCGCTGGATAGCCAGCCTGCGAGGCGGAAAGCAAGCGACGTGGTGGCCGTGAGCGCGACGCCCAAGAAGGCGCTCGTCCTGATCGGCTTCATGGGTGCCGGCAAGACGACCGTCGCCGGGGAAATCGCCGCCGAGTTGGGGACAAGGGCGCTGGACAGCGACCGTCTGCTCGAAGCCCAGCTCGGCCACTCCATCGCCGAAGAGTTCGAGCGTGCCGGCGAGGCGTCCTTCAGGGCCTGCGAGGAGCAACTTGCGTGCCGCCTTCTGGAGCAGGCCGGCGCCGGCGCGGTCCTCGCGCTCGGTGGGGGCAGCGTGCTCTCGCCCAAGGTGCGTGCCGCGCTCGAGCCCCACGTGACTGTCCTGCTGGACATCGACGCGCAGGTCGCCTGGAAGCGGGTCGGTGGAGGCAGCGCGGGCCAGGAGAAGCGACCGCTCGCGGCAAACCGCGACGCGTTCTTAGCGCTGTACGAGTCGCGCGCCGGCCTGTATGAGGATTTGGCCGATGCGATCCTGCCCGCGCCCGCGCCCCGGATCGGCGTGCGGGCCCTGCCGGCGCTTTGCGGGTTGAGCGAAGCGCCCGACGGCACACGCCTGCTGTGGGCAGGCTCGGACTCGGGTGATTACCCAGTCTTCGTGGGACACGGCCTGCTCTCGCCCGAGATGTGCACGCGCACCGGTATTTGGCCTTGCGACCGCGCCACGTCGCGCTCCTTCTGTGTCTCCGACCAGAACGTTGCACGGCTCTACGCCGAGCGGCTCGGCGGGGTGGCGGAGCTGATCGAGATCGCCCCCGGCGAGCCCAACAAGACGCTCGTGGGCGCCGAGCTGGTGTGGGAAGCGCTCGTGGCGGGCGGGATGACCCGGGCCGATCATGTCGTGGCGCTCGGCGGTGGCGTCGTCGGAGACCTCGCCGGCTTCTGCGCGGCCACCTACCAGCGCGGGGTGCCCGTCGTGCACGTCCCGACCAGCCTCGTAGCCCAGGTCGACTCAGCCTACGGTGGCAAGACCGGCGTCGATCTCGCCCGGGCCAAGAACTACGTCGGCGCTTATCACCAACCCGCCGGGGTGCTCGTCGATCCCGACACGCTTGCCAGCCTGCCCGGCCCGGAGTTGGCAGCCGGTTATGTAGAGGTCCTCAAGACCGCGCTGATCGCAGGCGGGGAGTTGTGGCGGCGAGTCGCTGCCCAAGAGCCCCTGGACGAGCGCACGATCTTTGCCTGCGCGCGCACCAAGCTGGCGGTCGTGGCCGATGACGAGCGCGACGCCGGTCGCCGTCAGGTACTGAACCTCGGGCACACCGTGGGCCACGCCTTGGAGACAGTGACCGCATATCGGCGCTATCGCCACGGCGAAGCTGTCGGCCTCGGGCTGCTGACCGCGCTGCGCCTCTCCAACCTGCCCGACCTGCGTGCCCAGGTCGCCGAGCTCCTGGCGGCGCGTGGCCTGCCCGTGACGCTCGACGGGGAGGATGTCGAGCAGATCATCGAGGCGACGACGCGCGACAAGAAGCGCACCGGCGCCCACGTGCCTTTCGTGCTGCTGGGCGCTCCCGGAGACGCGCGCACCGGCTGCCACGTGCCGGCGCAGGAGCTCCGCGCCGCCGTGACCGAGCTGCGGGCGCACGGGTAGGCTCTCTGACAGCCATGCCCGCCGCGTTTCGCATAGAGGTGATGCACGGGGTCAACCTCAACATGCTCGGCCGGCGCGAGCCCGAGCATTACGGCACGCTCACACTCGACGAGCTGGAGCGCCAGGTCGGCAGTTTCGCCGAGGAGCTGGGGCTGGAGACGCGCTTCTTTCACACCAACTTCGAGGGCGAGTACGTCGAGCACCTGCACAACCTCGGCGAGCTCGTCGACGCAGTCATTCTCAATCCGGGCGCTTGGACGCACTACTCGTGGGCGATCCACGACGCCCTCGCCACCGCAGCTCTACCTGCCGTGGAAGTACACCTCTCCAATGTCAAGGCGCGCGAGTCGTGGCGCGCCGTCTCGGTGATCGAGGATTTGTGCGTGGCCTCGGTCTCCGGTCAAGGCATCGAGGGATACCGTGTGGCGCTCGCGCGGCTGCGCGAGGAGCTGGGCGGGCCACAGGCGTGAGCGAGCTGGCCCGTGTGAGGAGCCTGGCTTGCGAGTTGGGCACGATGCAGGTCGACCGTCTGCTCGTGAGCGAGCCCGTCAATTTGCGCTACCTCACTGCCTACACAGGCACGAACGGACTCCTCCTTATCTCCGCCGATGAGCAGATCCCGCACCGTTTCTTCACAGACTTCCGCTACCTCAGCCAGGCAGCCCAGCAGGTACCCGAGGGCATCGAGCGCGAGATCGTCGCGGGGGATCTCTTCGAGGCCGCGGCGCGTGCACTCGGCGAGGAGCGCAGCGAGGGCGAGAGTCGGCTCGGCTTCGACGACGCCGTCTTGAGCGTCAAGCAACACGCCCGGCTGCGCGAGCTGCTCGCCTCTGCCCAAGCGGGTGAGGACAGCTGGGAGCTGGTTCCGTGCGCGGGGCTCGTCGAGCGCTTGCGCGAAGTCAAGGACGAGCACGAGGTCGCCGCCATCCGTGCCGCCGCCGAGCTGGCCGACGAGGCCCTCACCGGCCTGCTCGAAGGTGGGCTTGTGGGACGCAGCGAGCGCGACGTCGCGATCGAGTTGGAGCTGCGCATGCGCCGTCTCGGCGCCCAGGCGCCCAGCTTCCCGTCGATCGTCGCCTCAGGCGAGCACGGTGCCCTGCCCCACGCCGAGCCGCGAGACGTGCCGATCGCGCGAGATGTGCTCGTCACGATCGACTGGGGCGCACGCCTGGACGGTTACTGCTCGGATTGCACCCGCACCTATGCCACCGGCGCGATCGACGAGCAGGCCAAGGAGGTATACGAGTTGGTGTTGCGCGCCCAAGAAGCCGCATTGGGCGCCGTGCGCGCCGGCATAAGCGGGCGCGAGGTGGACGCAGTGGCGCGCCGCATCATCGACGACGCCGGTCACGCCGAGCATTTCGGGCATGGGGTGGGACACGGCGTGGGTATGGACATCCACGAGGCGCCCCGCCTCTCGCGCACAGCCGGCGATGAGCCTCTGCGCGCCGGCAACGTCGTCACGGTCGAGCCCGGGGTTTACGTACCGGGGCTCCTCGGCGTGCGCATCGAGGACCTAGCGCTGGTGGGCGAGCACGGGCCCGAGCGGCTCACGAGCCTGCCCAAGGCGCTTCTCACGCTGGGCTAGTGCGCGCGGCTTGAACAGGGCCACGCCGAGGGAGCAGGCCAGAGGTACAGACCAGCCCAGGAACAGTGCCGCTTGAGCATCGGCCGAGATGTGACTCGGAGCCCACTGAAAGTTCAGCCACACGATCGCGGTCGCCGACAACGCCAGCAGCGGCGGTCGCCGCGCCGGGCTGCTTGCCTCCCAAGCGATCAGCGCAAAGACGAATGGCAGCGGATAGTAGTCGGTGTCCCACGTGTCCAGCATGCACCGCAAGAGCAACAGCAGGGCCAGCGCCAACAACGCCGTGCGCTCTGACAGTAGCGCCTCGCGCCGCGATGGCGCCGTGTCTCGGCCACGGCGCGCCACGCTCCAAAGCACCACTGTCACGGCCGCGCCGGCCAGCAGGATCAATGGATGACTGACACGCCCGACCCAGCTCGGCGCGATGCGATAGCCGGGCTTGGCCGACCCAAATAGTCCGTGCACGAGAGCCCCGTGGTGCCCCAGAAACCACCAGATCTGCCAGGGCTGGAAGATCGCCGACGGCGGCGTCGCGATCGCGCGCGTGCCGGCCAGAAAGCCGCCCGAGGCCACCAGCGTCAATGGGGCCAGGATCGCCACCGTGACCGCGCCTGCAAGCGCCACGCACATCGCTCGGCGCGATGGCAGCGCCATCAGGACCGGCCCGATCGCCAGCACTGCCCACTCCTTGTTGGCGATCGCCAAGCCAAGCAGGATCGCGGCGGGCAGCGGACGATCTCTGCTTGCGAGCAGGACCGCGGCCACACACATACAGGCGCCCAACAACTCCTCCGGATGACCGATTTCCAGTGCCTGCAAAGTCAAAGGGTTGGCCACGCACAGGCCGAGCACGACGGCCCGCGCAAGCGTCGGTCTCGCTTCGCGGCGCATGCGAGCCACCAACCACACTCCAAGCGCTGCCGCGGCCAGCAGGCATGGCAACGCGACCATCCGGTACACGGCCAGCGAGCCGCCGCCCCACAGGCCCGGCAGAAGCGCGAAAGGAGCCCGCTCCACGAGCGAGCCGCCGTAAGCGGGCGCGAGACGCAGAAACTCGACCACGTGCCCGTGCAGGAGAGCGTCGAAAGCCGGACGCGCCTCGTTTTCATAATCGTTCCAGGCAAAGCCGTACAGGCCCAGCCAGGCCATCGTGGCTGTCGCCGCCCCGGCGATCGCAATGCACAGCGAGTTCTTGCGCGCCAACTGCCTCATGCGCTTCGCATCGGCCGGAATTGGGGCCGGCTTGAAGATGGGTAGCTCGCGTTCTAAGCGAATTGAGCGGCAACGGCGAGTTGCGATGTTGCCGCCGCGCGCCGAGGCTGCCTCGCGCGCGCACGCGAGGCAGCCTCAATGTGAGCTCCGCGGGGTACCCGCGCCCGCGTTTGAGCCAGGCGGGGTATCCCCGTGCCCGGTGCCTATGCGCGTCCGCGCGAGGCGGCCGTTTTGCGAAACAGCTCGGTGAGGCCGAACTTGGGGGCGACCCGCTCTACCAAACCGGGCGCCACTTGCGCAAACGCAAGCATCGGGCGCACGGGCGCCCCGCTCTCGAGGATCTCGGCCTTGTCCTCCCGGATCGCACGTACCACGGCTTGCGCGATCTTCTCGGTCGTGGTCTCGCCCATCATCCGGTTGGAGCGGTGTCCCTCGTCGACCATGCGCGCATACATACCGTCGCCCGCCACGAAACCGGGGCACACGACCGAGAACCCGACCGGATCGTCCAGATACTCGGCCCGCAAAGACTGCGTCAAGCCGATCAAGCCGGCCTTCGTGGCAGCGTAGGGCTCGTTGAAGGCGGGTCCGATCTTGCCGGCCATCGAAGAGATGAACACCACGTGCCCCCGGCCGCGCTCCAGCATGCCTGCGGTCAGCCGATGGGTCAGCAACAGCGGCGCGGTCAAGTTCACGTTGACTATGGCGCCCAATTCCTCGCGGGTATAGGATGTGAATGCCCCCACCGACTCCACACCCGCATTGTTGACGAGCACGTCGATCGGGCCGAGAGCCGCTTCGGCGCCCTCCGCCAGCGAATCGACCGTGCCCAGATCGCACAGATCCGCGGGCACTGCCGCCGCTTTGACCCCGAGTGCCTCCAATTCGCCCACGACCAGAGCGAGGGCATCCTCGCGGCGACCGGACACGGCCACATTCATGCCCTCCCGGGCCAAGCGCTTTGCAATATGGGTGCCCAAGCCCCCGGATGCGCCGGTAACGAGGGCGGTACGGCCGCTCAGATCCTTCATGTCAGGCTCCCTTGGTCGGTTGCGCCGATCATAGGGGGCGAGCTTCCCGTGCTTCAGGCGGACGGCGGTAAAGCCGGCCGGGGGCCGGGCCGCTACCCTGCGAGACCGTGATCACCACCAACCAATTTAAGAACGGCAACCACATCGACGTGGAGGGGACGATCTTCAAGATCATGGAGTTCCAGCACGTCAAGCCGGGCAAGGGTGGGGCCTTCGTGCGCACGAAGCTGCGCCGGGCGAGCGACGGCGCGGTGATCGACAGGACGTTCAGGGCCGGCGAGAAGTTCCGGGCCGTCCGAACCGAGGCGCGCAGGATGCAATACCTGTACGCGGACGGGACCGACGCGCACTTCATGGACACCCAATCTTTCGAGCAGATCGCCGTGCCCGAAACCACGTTCGCAGAGGCCTTGCGTTGGACCACCCCCAGCAGCGAGGTGGACGTGCTGTTCATCGACGATCAGCCCTCTGACATCCAGTTGCCGAGCGCCGTGGACCTCACCGTCAGCGAGACCGAGCCGGGATTGCGTGGCGACACTGCCTCCGGAGGCGGCAACAAGCCCGCGACCTTGGAGACGGGCGCTGTGATCCAGGTGCCCCTGTTCATCGACGTGGGCGAGAAGATCAGGGTGGACACGCGCTCGGGCGAATACATGTCGCGGTCGTGATGATCGATTCCGACCACACGCTCGAGCGTGAGACGAGCCACCTCGGCGCTTGCCGACGCGGCGTCAACGCACCCCCGGTTTAGCGCGGTGCGCCGCTCCGAGCAGCGCAGGGCCGCGGTGTTCGCGCTCTACCAACACGATCTCACCGGAAAGTCGCTGGCCGACGCCTTGGGTCGCAACGCCTCCGCGCTGACCCTGGCCTTGGCCCACGCCGCGGCGGACAAGGCCGAGGAGCTCGATGACGTGATCGATCGCCACGCCCACGGTTGGTCGGTGCAGCGTATCCAGCCGTTGGAGCGCTCGATCATGCGGGTCGCCTTGATCGAGATGTTGCACCCAGACGTGGCGCCAGGGGACACGCCGATCCCCGCCGAAGGCGCGATTGAGGAGGCCGTCGAGAGCGCGAAGACGTTCTGCGGTAGCGACGCTCCCGGGTTCGTCAACGGGGTGCTGGCTGCGGTATTGCGCGACTTGCGCCAGAATGCTGCACAGTCATGAGCCTGGAGCGGATCGATGAGTTGATCGAGCAGCTGGAGCGCGCAGCCGAGCAGTTGCGCTCCGGCGAGCTCTCGCCCGACGCCGCCGCGACGATGGTCGAGGATTGCGCGTCGCTTGCGACACAGGCAAGCGCCGAACTCGAGCGTCAGGCGCACGCCGAGGTCTCAAACCTCGCCCCGGGCCAAGACTCGTTGCTTTGACGACGGGCGCTGCGCCGGTGCGAGCCGCCTATCCGGAGCACTTGCGCGAGGAAGTCGAGCGTCGCTTGGAGACGATGCGCTTCTCCGAGGCTGCACTCACGGCCGGCTTGGAGGAGGCGATGCGCTATTCGTTGCTGGCCTCCGGCAAGCGCATCCGTCCCGTCCTGGCGCTTGCGACCGCCCAAGCTGTGGGTCTTTCGCGGGAAGAGGCGATGCCCTTGGCAGTGTCCTTGGAGCTGATCCACACCTATTCGCTGATCCACGACGACCTTCCCGCGATGGACGACGACGCGCTGAGGCGAGGCCGCCCCACGTGTCATGTCGCTTTCGGAGAGGATGTTGCGATCCTGGCCGGCGACGGGTTGTACGCCGAGGCTTTCGATCATCTGCTTGCCAGCGAAGCCTCGCCGCCGCAACGGGTGCTCCGGGCGGCGCTCGAGCTGGCTCGCGCGACGGGAGTCAACGGCATGGTCGGAGGTCAGTACGCGGATGTGCGCGGGAGCGCCCCGGAGGGCCCGGAGGGCTTGCGCCGACTGCACGAGCTGAAGACTGGCAGGCTGATCGGGGCCGCAGTGGTTTGCGTACTGTCCTTGGCTGGCGTGCGCGGACCTGCGACAATTGCCTTCCAGCGTTTTGCTGCGGAGCTGGGCGTGCTATTTCAGATTGTCGATGACATCCTGGACGTGACTGGCACCGACGAAGCGCTCGGCAAGCCGCAAGGCAGCGATGAGAGACACGGCAAGCGAACATACGTGAGCGAGTTCGGGATCGAGCGGGCCAAGGCCTTGGCGGCGGAGTCTCACCGGACCGCGCGCGAAGCCCTGGGCAAAGCAGCGAGTTCTGGTGGTGAGGGCGCCAACGGCCCGTCCGACACGACCGAGCTGGAGCAGGTCACCGACTTCATCTACAGGCGCACATCTTGACCATAATCGACTCCATCAACGGTCCGCAAGACCTCAAGGCCCTCTCCGAGGAGGAGTTGGCGCAGCTCGCTCAAGAGGTCCGCGAAGACATAATCACCACCGTCGGTGAGATCGGGGGGCACTTCGGCGCAAATCTGGGTACTTGCGAGCTGGCGGTGGCCTTGCATTCGCTGTTGGATTCACCCAAGGACAAGATCCTGTGGGACGTAGGCCATCAGGCCTATCCACACAAGATCCTCACCGGCCGACGCGCTCGCCTGCACACGATCCGCCAGTACGGCGGCTTGGCCCCGTTCTGCTCGATCGGAGAGTCCGAGCACGACATCATGGGTGCCGGTCACGCCTCCACCTCGATCGGATACGCCGTCGGGATCAAGGAGGCGATGCGCCATCTCGACGACGAGAGCTCAAACGGCAAGGTCGTGGCGGTGATCGGCGACGGCGCAATGACTGGTGGGGTCGCGCTTGAGGCGATCGGCCAGGCTGGGGGACTGGGTACACCGATCGTGGTTGTCTTGAACGACAACGGCATGTCGATCGCCCCGAATGTGGGCGCGCTCTCGCGCTACTTCAACCGGGTCAGGCTCAACCCGAAGCTGTGGCACGCCCGCTCGGGCGTGGAGGGCGGTTTGACACGCTTGCCGGGCGGAATCGGCTCGGCCTTCGAACGGCTCGGGCCGCAGCTGAAGGAGTCGATCAAGGCGTTCTGGGCGCCTGGGCTGTGGTGGGAGGAGCTGGACTGGGCCTATATGGGCGTGATCGACGGCCACGACGTGGCCGGCTTGCGTGAGGCCCTGCGTGAGGCCTTGGCAGCCGAACGCCCGGTCGTGGTGCACATCGCGACGGTCAAGGGCAAGGGTTTCGCCCCGGCCGAGGACGGTGGCTTGGAGGGTATGGAGAAGTGGCACGCAGCCAAGCCCAAATCGATTTTGAACGGCATGCCCACGGCGGCGCCTCTTTCGATCTCCGGGACCGACGGCGCCGCGCAACAGACCGCCGGCGCGAAAGCGCCTCAGTACACGCAGGTTTTCGGCGAGGCGCTCGTGCGCGAGGCCCAACGGGACAAGCGCGTGGTGGGGATCACAGCTGCGATGAACTCAGGCACGGGACTGAACATCCTGCAGGAGGCGATGCCCGACAGGTACTTCGACGTCGGCATCGCCGAGCAGCAGGCGATTCTCTTCGCGGCCGGTCTCGCTTTGCAGGGCGTCAAGCCGGTCGCCGCGATCTATTCCACTTTCCTGCAACGAGCGTTCGATCAGATTGTGCACGACGTGTGTCTGCAGAAGTTGAACGTGGTGTTCGCCATGGACCGGGCGGGCTTGGTCGGCGATGACGGACCCACACATCACGGAGCGTTCGACATCGCCTACCTGCGCTGCCTGCCAAACATGGTCTTGATGGCGCCCCGCGACGAGGCGATGCTCGTGAACATGCTGCACACCGCCCTTAGCTATGACGACGGGCCGATCGCGCTGCGCTACCCACGGGGGGAGGGCTTGGGCGTCCAGCTGCCCGCCGAGCCGAAGACGATCGGGATCGGGACGGGGGAGATCCTGCGCGAAGGCGGGGCCGCCGCTCCCGCGGGTCGACGGGTAGCCCTGATCGGGTACGGCTCGGGCGTGGCCAAGGCAGTCGAGGCGGCCGGCCTGCTCCTCACCGAGGATCTGGCGGCGACGGTTGTCGACGCGCGCTTTGCCAAGCCGATCGACGCGGGCCTGATGGCCCAGCTGGCGGCCGAGCACGACCTGCTCGTAACCGTCGAGGAGGGTGTTCTCATGGGCGGCTTTGGCTCGGGGGTATGGGAGACCTTGAACGAGGCCGGCACCGCGCCCCCACGCATATTGCGGGTGGGCTTGCCCGACCGCTACGTCACCCACGGCAAGCCGGCCCTGCTTCACGAGGAGGTCGGCTTCACCGGCGAGCGCATCGCGGAGCGCGTTCTCGCGGCGATCGGCGACCGCAGCTTCTCCGAAGTCCCTTAAATGAAACGGCCCGCTGGGGAGGCGGGCCGTTTCGAGGGGAGGAGGGATGCTGCTGTACTTCGGGTCGAGAGGAATCATGCACCAGGGGAACACATGTTTGTGTGACGTCCATCACAGTCGGCCGAATCTTTGGGATTTGCCCGAACCCGCGTTCGCACTGAGCCAGACAGCGCGCGGCTACCGCCAGGACAAGGTGCAGGGGAAACAGGCCCGCTCAATGGTGCAGGGGAAACAGGCCCGCCCAATGGTGCAGGGACAGGCCGGGTCAATAGGTCCTCACCGGATACCGTTCAGGAATGGCTAAGCAACGCTTGGACACGCTCTTGGCCGAGCGCGGCCTGTTTCCCTCGCGCACCAGGGCCGCAGCGTCGGTGATGGCTGGTGAGGTCAGTTTCGGCGAGGGCGGCCCCAAGGCCGTCAAGCCGGGCGAAATGGTCGCCGTCGACGCGAACTTGACGGTGCGCGAGCGAGCCCCCTACGTGTCGCGTGGAGGAGTCAAGCTGGCCAACGCCTTGGACGCCTTCGAGCTCGCCTGCGCCGGGCGCCTGGGCTTGGACGTGGGCGCCTCCACGGGTGGCTTCACCGACTGCCTGCTCTCGCGCGGCACCCGCGAAGTCCTCGCCGTGGACGTCGGCTACGGGGACTTCGACTACTCGCTGCGCACCGATTCGAGGGTGACGCTCTTGGAGCGAACCAACGCCCGTGCGCTGGAGCCGGCGATGCTGCCCTACGCTCCAGACCTGGTGGCGATCGACGTGTCCTTCATTTCGCTGAGAAAGATCCTCCCGGCAGTGCTTGGTTGCCTGGCCGATCGCTATGACCTGCTGGCGCTCGTCAAGCCCCAATTCGAGGTCGGTCGCGAGCGGGTCGGCAAGGGCGGAGTCGTACGCTCCGCCGAGGACCGTCGCTCCGCGCTGCTCGACGTCGGTTCGGCAGCCCGCATATTGGGGCCCCGAGTGCTCGGCTACGCCTCCTCGGGCCTGCCCGGACCCAAGGGCAATCTCGAGACGTTCCTCTGGCTCGCCGAGCCGGGGCGAGCCGGCGGGGCCGAGAGTGACCGTGAGTTGGAGGCAATGGCACGCGAGGTCGAGCCTTGAGCCCCCCGGAGGGTCGGGTCGCGCGCAGCGTCTCGGTACTTACCCACAGCCGTCCCGCTCAGACCTCGGCGGCGCTGCGCACGCTCATCGAGGAGGCGCTCGGCGCGGGTGCGAGTCTGAGCTTCGACGCCGAGGAGACCTCCAAGCACGGGCTCCTCGCTAGCCCGGGTGTAAACGTGACCGTCCCTGAGGATGAGTCTGTCGATCTGTGCATCGTGCTCGGCGGGGACGGAACGATCCTGCGCGCCTTGCGCCGCTACGCAGGCACCGCGGTACCGGTGTTCGCCGTCAACTTCGGCGATATCGGCTTTCTGGCGACGATCGAGCCCGACGAGCTCTCCCAAGGGCTGAGGCGCGCCCTGACCGGCGATTTTGAGTTGCTGCGCCTTCCGGCGATCGTGCTCGAGGATGTGAGCGGGAACGTCCACGAAAACGAGCGCGCCTTCAACGACGTCGCGATCCACCGCAAGGTCGGCGAGCGAGTCGCCGAGATCGCCTACGTGCTCGATGGTCATGAGCTCGGCAGCGTGCGCTGTGACGGGCTCGTAGTGGCGACCCCGGCCGGCTCCACCGGCTACAACCTGGCCAACGGTGGGCCGGTGATGGCCTGGGGGGTGAAGGGCTTCGTGGTCTCATTCATCGCGCCCCACTCCTTGACGGCGCGCACCTTGGTAGCGGCTCCCCAGGACCGCCTGGAGATCCACAATCGCTCTCGCGAGCCACTCGACCTGTCGGTCGATGGGCGCCCCGTGGGTGAACTGGCGCCCGGCGCGAAGATCGACGCGCGCTTCACCGACGACGCCGGCACGATCGCCCAGCTGCCGGGCTCCTCCTTCTACCTACGCCTGCGCGAGAAGTTCGGACGCCTCGCGCGCTGAGCGGCTTCAGGCGACGTTTGTGTGGCGCTTGGGTGTGCTGTCAGTTCGCTGCAAGGAGTCGACGAAGCCGTCGAGTTGCTCGCGTGAGAAACGTCGCTGCCCGCCAGGCGTCCTGTAGCCGCCGAGATAGCCGGCGTCGGTCCAGCGACGGATCGTGGCCAGCGACACGCCGAGATAGCGCGCGGCCTGTGAGCTTGTGAAAACGAGCTGGTGCTCGTGAGCGGGAGTCTGCGTATCGGGCATCTTGACCTCTTCTCTCCGGTTTCTCGCTGATTGCGTTTGTCGCGGCCGGGGCGCGACCCGCCTGTTGAGCGACGCCCGCCGGTACGCCATGGGGGACAGAATCTTCTGCCCAAGGCTTCGGCTGTTTGCGGGCAAAGGTTGAGAGTCAAGGACCTTTGTGGACGTTTGACTCACCGGGTGCTGTCGGATCATTGACAGCGCGAGAGGCCCAAGCTAGCGAACCGGCCGGCTCGACCGAAGCGTAGAAAGACGCAGTTGAGCAGGGAAAAACCGTCGCTTGGCGGCCGAAAAGCCCTCTTCTTGCAAGCCGGCATGCAAACACTTGGCGAATTGGACAATTCGTCCAATCTCTATATTATGCTGTGCAAACCTACTCAACACTGTACGTGCTTGGCTGAGGATGGAGGCCGTCGCGCGGAGGTGTTGATCCGCCTGAGCGACGGAAGGAGCGCAAGCCGATGTCCTGGAAAGGCTGATTACTTGAGCGGTCCGCAAGTTGACCGCCGAACAACCTGAAGGCGCCCAAAGTGGGCGCCTTCGTTCGTTAAACGCCACCATCCGCGCCCCGGCAATCTTGGCGCGTGGGTGCTCCAAGCGCCCGGAGCACGCTTCGGGCGGCGCGAACAGCACGTCGGGAATAGGTTCAGGGCGCAGCGAGGGCGCGCGCGCGGCGCTCGAAGCCGAGCTCGGCCTCGAAGTTTGCGTCGTCGCCATGAGCGATTGTGACCGGCCCGTCGCGCTCGAGCATCGCGATGAACGCGTCCACGATCTCGGCGTCGAGCTGGCGGCCGGCCACCCGACGCAGCTCGGCGATCGCGTCCTGCGGGATCATTGGA
>Ga0208586_1000124_pt1 | contig 30848 bp, 27 predicted proteins | sample NGESurshal072012_6_FD_184471 | JGI IMG/M metagenome (GOLD analysis project Ga0208586, IMG submission 184471) | Arctic peat soil microbial communities from Barrow, Alaska - NGEE Surface sample 53-3 shallow-072012 (SPAdes) | ecosystem: Environmental > Terrestrial > Soil > Wetlands > Peat ... | reverse complement strand
CTATGCGGTGCATCCAGCATTCGCCGAGGCCCGCATTGTCGAGTTCGGCGCCGGGCTTCGCCCGGCTTTTCCCGACAATCTGCCGCGGATCGCCATCGACCAGCACAACATCGCCGTCAACGGACTGTTCCGTCATGGCTTCCTGCTGGCGCCGGCGCTGGCAGAGCTGACGCTTGGCTATGTCGAGCGCGGGGCGATCGACAACGAGGTGATGCAATGCGCGTGATCGTCAATGGCGAGCCGCGGGAGATTTCATCGCCCAGCGTCGATGCGCTGCTCGGCGAACTCGACTATGCGGGCAAGCATTTCGCGATCGCGCTGAATTTCGACATGTTGCCGCGCAGCCGCTGGGCCGACACCGCGCTTAAAGCCGGCGACGAGATCGAGATCATCACGCCGCGACAGGGAGGATGATGATGGCTGGAAACCAGGCTGCGATGGCAACCCGACTGTCATCGCCCGGCTTGACCGGGCGACCCAGTACGCCGCGGCCTCTCGTGCTGGACTCCGGCGCTTCGGAATACTGGATCCCCGCTTTCGCGGGGATGACGGCTGGTATGTCGGAACGTCTTGGGGTTGGGGCGCTGACATCATGCTGAACCTCTACAACAAACCCTTCACCTCCCGCCTCCTGATCGGCAGCGCGCTGTATCCCTCGCCTTCGATCATGCAGGCGGCGATCCGGGCCTCGGGCGCCGAGATCGTCACGGTGTCGCTGCGGCGGGAAGCCGCCGGCGGCAAGACCGGCGACGCGTTCTGGTCGCTGATCCGCGAGCTTGACGTCACCGTACTGCCGAACACCGCCGGCTGCCGCAGCGTGCGCGAGGCCGTGACCACGGCAAAACTGGCGCGCGAATTGTTCGGCACGAGCTGGATCAAACTCGAGGTGATCGCCGACAACGACACGCTGCAGCCCGACGCGATCGGCCTGGTCGAGGCCGCCGCCATCCTGGTCAAGGACGGTTTTGAGGTCTTTCCGTATTGCACCGAGGATCTCGGGGTGGCGATGCGGCTGGTCGATGCCGGCTGCCAGGTGGTGATGCCGTGGGCGGCGCCGATCGGCAGCGCCAGGGGCATCGTCAACCGCGACGCGCTGAAACTGCTGCGCGACCGCCTGCCCGATATCACACTGGTGGTCGATGCGGGCCTGGGCGCACCCTCGCATGCGGCGCACGCGCTCGAGCTCGGCTACGACGCGGTGCTGCTCAACACGGCGATCGCCAAGGCCGCCGACCCGGTGGCGATGGCCGCGGCGTTCAAATCCGGCGTCGAGGCCGGCCGCACCGCCTATGAAGCCGGGCTGATGGAAGCCCGCGATTTCGCCTCCCCTTCCACTCCAGTCATCGGGACCCCGTTCTGGCATGCCGTATCCTGATCGCTCCGCGTATCCTGATCGCTTTTATCCCGTCGTCGACAGCGTCGCCTGGGTGGCGCGCCTGGCCGCACTCGGCGTCGGCACCGTGCAGTTGCGCGCCAAGAACCTCGGCGAGGATGAGGCGCTGCAGCTCGTGATCGGCGCCCTCGCCGCGACGAAGGGCACCCGCAGCCAACTCGTGGTCAATGATTACTGGCGGGCGGCGATCGCCGGCGGCGCCAAACATCTGCATCTCGGCCAGGAAGACCTCGCCGAGGCCGACCTCACGGCGATCCGCAACGCCGGGCTGACGCTCGGCCTCTCCACCCATGACGACGAGGAGCTGGCGACCGCGTTGCGCGCGAAGCCCGATTACGTTGCGCTCGGACCGATCTTTCCGACCACGCTGAAATCGATGCGGTTCGCGCCGCAGGGCATTGCGAAGATCACGGAATGGAAAAAATGCGTCGGCTCACTGCCGCTGGTTGCGATCGGCGGCATCAAGCTCGAGCAGGCTGCCGAAATTTTTGCCGCTGGCGCCGACTCGATCGCCGTCGTCAGCGACATCACCCAGAATGCCGATCCCGACGCGCGGGTGCGCGCCTGGCTCGGACAAGACGCGGAGGCCGCGTGAGATGCCGCCGTCCCATCCACCGTCATTGCGAGGAGCGCAAGCGACGAAGCAATCCATTGTCACCGGATTCGTGGCCGTGGATTGCTTCGCTGCGCTCGCAATGACGGCGGTAGCTGCTTTCATCCACAGGAGGATACATCATGAACATCCGCTCCAACCCCGACACCACATTGGCCGCCGTCACCACCGGCCCGCTCGCCGCCTCGCGCAAGATCTTCGTCACCCCGGATGAAGCGCCGGAGCTGCGCGTTCCGCTGCGCGAGATCATGCTCAGCGAGGGCGCCGGCGAGCCGAACCTGCCGGTCTATGACACTTCCGGCCCCTATACCGATCCGGGCGTCGTGATCGACGTCAATGCCGGGCTGTCGCGCCACCGCATCGCCTGGGTCAAGGAGCGCGGCGGCGTCGAGGAATATCAGGGCCGCGACATCAAGCCGGAAGACAACGGCAATGTCGGCGCGAGCCATGCCGCCAAATCGTTCACCGCCCATCACAGGCCGCTGCGCGGCCTGTCTTCTGTTCCCTCCCCCCTTGCGGCGGAGGGTCAGGCAGGGGGGTCAGCCGCGAGCACGGCGCGTGTGACTACCCCCACCCCTAACCCCTCCCCGCAAGGGGGAGGGGAACAGGGCATTGCGTCGGCGCGCGGAAGCGGCCATCCGCCGATGATCACGCAACTCGAATTCGCCCGCGCCGGCATCGTCACCAAGGAGATGATCTACGTCGCCACCCGCGAAAACCTCGGCCGCAAGCAACAACTCGAACGCGCGGAGGCGGCGCTCGCCGACGGCGAAAGCTTCGGCGCCGCGGTGCCGGCCTTTGTGACGCCGGAATTCGTGCGCAGCGAGATCGCCCGTGGCCGCGCCATCATCCCCTGTAACATCAACCATGGCGAGCTCGAGCCGATGATCATCGGCCGCAACTTCCTCACCAAGATCAACGCCAATATCGGCAACTCCGCGGTGACCTCGTCGGTCGAGGAAGAGGTCGACAAGATGGTGTGGGCGATCCGCTGGGGCGCCGATACCGTGATGGACCTTTCCACCGGCCGCAACATCCACACCACCCGCGAATGGATTTTGCGCAATGCGCCGATCCCGATCGGCACCGTGCCGATCTACCAGGCGCTGGAGAAGTGCGATGGCGATCCGGTTCAGCTGACCTGGGAGCTCTACAAGGACACGCTGATCGAGCAGTGCGAGCAGGGCGTCGACTATTTCACCATCCACGCCGGCGTCCGGCTGCCCTATATCCACCTCACCGCCAACCGCGTCACCGGCATCGTCTCGCGCGGCGGCTCGATCATGGCGAAATGGTGCCTGGCGCATCACAAGGAAAGCTTCCTCTACACGAATTTCGAGGAGATCTGCGACCTGATGCGCCAATATGACGTGTCGTTCTCGCTCGGCGACGGCCTCCGGCCGGGCTCGATTGCGGACGCCAACGACCGCGCCCAGTTCGCCGAACTGGAGACGCTCGGCGAATTGACCCAGATCGCGTGGAAGAAGGGCTGCCAGGTCATGATCGAGGGCCCCGGCCATGTGCCGCTGCACAAGATCAAGATCAACATGGACAAGCAGCTCAAGGAATGCGGCGAGGCGCCGTTCTATACGCTGGGGCCGCTGACCACCGACATCGCGCCGGGCTACGACCACATCACCTCCGGCATCGGCGCCGCCATGATCGGCTGGTTCGGCTGTGCCATGCTGTGCTACGTGACGCCGAAGGAGCATCTCGGCCTGCCCAACCGCGACGACGTCAAGACCGGCGTCATCACCTACAAGATCGCGGCGCACGCCTCCGATCTCGGCAAGGGCCACCCCGCCGCGCAACTGCGCGACGACGCGCTGTCGCGCGCCCGCTTCGACTTCCGCTGGGAGGACCAGTTCAACCTCGGACTCGATCCCGACACCGCGCGCAGCTTCCACGACGAGACGCTGCCCAAGGAAGCCCACAAGGTCGCGCATTTCTGCTCGATGTGCGGCCCCAAATTCTGCTCGATGAAGATCACCCAGGACGTGCGCGACTACGCCGCCACGCTGAACGATCCGAACTCGGTGGGATTGTCGATCAACGGCACTATCGAGGACGGCATGGCGCAGATGAGCGCCAAGTTCAGGGAGATGGGATCAAGCGTCTATCTCGATGCGGAAAAGGTGAAGGAGAGCAACCGGGTGCTGTAGTCTTATCCCCGATCAGCGCTGCATCCGGGCTACAATTCGCTAGCTCAGCGCGCCCGCGTGTACCCACCATTTGGGGTGTTCGCGCCCGATCTGCTGCGCCGCGCGCTGCGCCGCGGTGGCGTGTTCGAAAATCGCAAAGCAGGTCGCGCCCGATCCGGACATCCGCGCGAGCCTTGCGCCGTCGGCCGCGGCGAGCGCCGTCAGCACCTCGCCGATCGCCGGCTGAATCCGCATCGCCGGGGCTTCAAGGTCGTTGTAGCCGGCGCTCAGCGCCTCGATCCAGTCGCCCATCGACGCACCGGCGTCCGGCCAGGCCTCTGCCTGGATCACGTCGGTGGCGCCGACCAGCAATTCGCCGTTCCGCAGGCCGAGCGCGCGAAAGACGTCCCGGGTCGCGACCGCAACGCGGGGATTGACCATCACGCACGGCAATTCCGGCAGGCTCAGCGGCAGCAGCGTTTCGCCGACGCCGGTCATGTCGCAGGCGCGCGAGGCCAGACAAACCGGCACATCCGCGCCGGTCAGCACCGCGACCTCCATCAGGCGCGGATCGTCGAAGGCAAGGCCGTTGAGCCGCGCCAGCAGGCGCAGCGCCGCCGCCGCATCGGCCGAACCGCCGCCGATCCCGGCCGCGACCGGCAGGACCTTATCGAGGACGAACTCGCCGACGCGCAGGCTGGGCACGCGTTCGCCGAGCAGCTGCGCGGCCTTGAGCACCAGATTGTCGGCACTCTCGCCGCAATCATTGGCCAGCGGGCCGATGGTGTTGAGATCCAGGCTGTCCCCGGGCGTCAGGCTGAGGCGATCGGCACAATCGGCGAACGCCACCACGCTCTCCAGATCGTGATAGCCGTCGACGCGGCGTCCGACCACCCGAAGGGTCAGGTTGACCTTGGCGCGACCCTCCTCCATCAGCGCCGGCATCGGCGTCAAGCCCCCTCGGTCAGCCGCCCTTGCCGTCCTCTTTTTTCTTGTCAGCGGCGGCCGCGGAAGAGGTGTCGTCGGGCAGACCGTTCTGGATCTTGGCCTCGATCTTCGGCAGGTCTTCGGGTTCGGGCTTCAGGTCGCGGGCGTGCGCCCACTGGAACTTGGCTTCAAGGGTCCGGCCGACCCGCCAATAGGCGTCGCCGAGATGGTCGTTGATGGTCGGGTCTTCGGGCTTGAGATCGATCGCGCGTTCGAGGTTCTTGACCGCTTCCTCGTAATTGCCGATGCGGAAATAGGCCCAGCCCAGCGAATCCACGATGTAGCCGTCATCCGGGCGCTGATCGACCGCCCGCTTGATCATCTTCATGGCTTCGTCGAGATTGATGCCCTGATCGATCCAGGAATAGCCGAGATAATTCAGCACATGGGGCTGGTCGGGCTGCAATTCGAGCGCCTTGCGCATGTCGGCTTCGGCCTTGCTCCATTGCTTGGAGCGCTCCTCGCAGATGCCGCGGTAGTAGTACCAGACGGTGTTGCCCTTGTCGTTCGCATCCGGCAGCGCATCGATGCCCTTCGCATAGGTATCGGCGCAGTCGGCGAACTTCTTGCGGCCGCGTTCGACATTGCCGAGCGCCATGATGGCTTCGAGGTCTTTGGGATCGTCGGCGATGACGCCCTTCAGGATCTTGATCGCCTCGTCGCTGCGGTCGGCGGCGTCGAGATCGGTCGCGAGCTGGATCTGGGCGTTGCGCTTCAGCGGTGAACTCGCCGGCACGCGCTCATAGACCTTGATTGCCATCGCCGGCTTCTTCACCGACTCGTAGAGATCGGCGAGCGACAGCAGCGCCAGCGGATGGTTGGGGGCGAGGTAGAGCGCAAGCTGCAGATAGACCAGCGCGAGATCCTCGCCGCCGCGGCGGGTCAGGGTGGCGCCGATCCCGTACAGCGCCTCGGCGGCGCCGGTCTGCGGTGAATCGACCAGCGGCGGCAGCTTCTTGCCGGCCTTGGTTTCGCGCAGTCCCTGCAGCACCAGCGGGTGCCGCGGCAGCTTCTTGTCGAATGCTTCATAGACCGCCGTCGCCGACGCCTCATCCTTGTTGCGCGACAGCCAGCGCGCATAATCGTCGGCGACCCGCAGCATGGAATCGTCGAGCTTGTAGGCCCGCTCAAGACGCACGCCGGCGTCCTTTTCCTTGCCCGCGAGCTCGAGGATCATGCCGGAATGCAAATCCTTGAACAGCGGGTACCATTCCGGACCGGTCAGCTTGTCGATATTGGCGACCGCGGTCTTGCTGTCGCCGGCGCCGTAGCTCGCCCAGCCAGACAACAGCGTCGCCACCAGATCGGTGATCGGCCCGCGAATCGACTGATTGATGTTGAGCTGCGCCGCGGCGTATTTCTTCAGCTTCAGGTCGCGCACCCCGACCACGAGCCGGGCCACGCGATTGGACTTGTCGACGGTCAGGATACGGTCGGCGAGCCTCACCGCCTCGTCGATATTGCCATCCGCCAGCGAGGAAATGAAGGCGCGATCGAGTAGCTCGTTGTTCTTCGGATCGGTTCGAAGTGCCGAGCGGTAGAACGCCGCGGCCGAGGCGGCATCCCGCTCCACGCTGGCATGGCGGGCCGCCAGGTAGCTGCCCGACATCGTCAGTGATTTCAGATCGTGGCTGGTGGGAAACTGCGCCGAATTATCGCTCGGATGATCCGGCGTCTGGGCCGAAACCGACACCGGCACCGCGAGCACGGTGAAGGCCAAGGCGGCGATGGTCCGGCGATTGAAACGAATGGAAAACATCACGGTTCGCCCTAGCTCCAGGTTTTGACGGGATCGTCTCGAATGCGAACCCAAGCGGCGGCATCAAGGCAGGCGACAATGCCGCGTTTGGCGTTCAACCGCAAGGATACGGGGTGGCGAATCGATCGGCGGGAAGGGTGCATATCGGCCCGGCCCGCCGGCCGCGCCTGAGAACGCTGTCAGTGTGGCGGTATCGTGGCCGGGGGCTGGGTCGGCGGGGGCCACCTCACGCAATCGTGCGTCACATCGCCTCATAATTGGGTCCGCCGCCACCCTCCGGCGGAACCCAGGTGATGTTGCCGTTCGGGTCCTTGACGTCGCAGGTTTTGCAATGGACGCAATTCTGGGCATTGATCACAAAGCGCGGCCCGCTCGCCTCCTCGACCCATTCATAGACGCCGGCCGGGCAATAGCGGTTGGACGGCCCGGCATAGACGTCGTGCTCGGACGTTTTCTGCAGATTCATGTCGGCGACCTTCAGGTGCACCGGCTGGTCCTCTTCATGATTGGTGTTGGAGAGGAATACCGACGACAGCTTGTCGAAGGTGAGCTTGCCGTCCGGCTTCGGCGGCGCGATCGGGGCATGGGCCTTTGCCGGATCGAGCGTCTTGCGGTCGGGCTTGGCATGCGACTGGGTCCCGAACAGCGAGAACCCCAGCGTGTTGCACCACATGTCGATACCACCAAGCGCAACGCCGAGGAGGGTGCCGAACTTCGACCACAGCGGCTTGACGTTGCGGACCCGGTACAGGTCCTTGCCGACAGGCGAATCGCGCCACACATTCTCATAATCGGCCAGTTCGTCGTTGGCGCGGCCGGCGCCGAGCGCGGCAACGACCTGTTCGGCCGCCAGCATGCCGCTGCCGATGGCGTTGTGCACGCCCTTGATGCGCGGCACGTTGACAAAACCCGCCGCGCAACCGATCAGCGCGCCGCCCGCAAAGCTCAGGCGCGGCACCGATTGATAGCCGCCCTCGGTGATGGCGCGGGCGCCATAGGCCAGCCGTTTGCCGCCCTCGAACAGGCCACGGATCGCCGGATGGGTCTTGAAGCGCTGGAATTCATCGAACGGCGACAGATACGGATCATCGTAATTGAGATGCACGACGAATCCGACCGCAACCAGATTGTCGTCGTAATGATAGAGGAACGAGCCGCCGCCGGTCGAATTGTTCAGCGGCCAGCCGAACGAATGCTGGATCAGGCCCTTCCGATGCCTGGCCGGGTCGATCTGCCAGACCTCCTTGAGGCCGATGCCGAATTTCGGCGGCTCGCGGTTGGCGTCGAGCGCGAACTTCGCGATCAGCTGCTTGCTCAGGTTGCCGCGCGCGCCTTCGGCGAACAGGGTGTATTTGCCGAGCAGTTCCATGCCACGCGTATAGGAGGATTTGTGCGAACCATCCTTGGCCACGCCCATGTCGCCGGTCGCGATGCCGCGCACCGCGCCCTTGTCGTCATAGAGCACATCGACCGCGGCGAAGCCCGGGTAGATCTCGACGCCGAGCGCTTCGGCCTTGGGCGCCAGCCAGCGGCAAACATTGCCAAGCGAGCCGATATAGCAGTGATGATTGTTCATCAGCGGCGGCATCACGATGTTCGGCAGCCGGATCGCGCCACCCGCCGTCATCCAGTAGAAGCGATCGTCCGTGACTTGCGTCTTCAGCGGGCAATCGGCGTCCTCGCGCCAGTCCGGAACGAGCTTGTCCAGCGACACCGGGTCGATCACCGCGCCGGACAGGATGTGCGCGCCGACCTCGGACCCCTTCTCCACCACGACGACCGACAGTTCGGCATTGAGCTGCTTCAGCCGGATCGCCGCGGCGAGGCCCGAGGGGCCGGCGCCGACGATCACGACGTCGAATTCCATGGATTCGCGAGGCGGAATCTCGTCAGTGCTCATGATCTGGTCTCAGCCCGGTGAGAACGCGTCTGAATATCGTTTGTTTCCGATTTTTGGATCAAGAACAACCACGGAAATGCGCCGAGTTTCTTGTTTTGACGCGTGTTCTTCACGCGAACCGGTACCCACTTCGCTCGAAAACGCTTTGGAGGCGTTTCACGGCGGCCCGCTTCGGGGTAGATTGAGGCAGTGCCTTCGAGATCGTGTCATGACGCCTGATCCCGCCCCTACCCTCAAGCAATTGCTGGCCTTTTATCTGGAGGCCGGGGTCGACTGCGCGCTGTTGGAAGAGCCGGTCAACCGGCTGGCCGATCCTGGTCTCACCGCCGCACCCGCGGAGACCGCGCCGGCAAGACCCGCCAGGACGGCTCCGGTCGCCGCGCCCGCCCCTCGCCGCGACATCGTGCTGGCGCCGGAGGCGGCGATCGCGTCGGCGCGGGAAGCGGCGCGGACCGCTCCGTCGCTGGACGCGCTGCGCGCGCTATTGGAAAATTTCGACGGCTGCGCGCTGAAATCCACCGCCACCCGCCTGGTGTTCGCCGACGGCAACCCGCAGGCGCGCATCATGTTCGTGGGCGAAGCGCCAGGACGCGACGAAGACATCGAGGGCCTGCCCTTTGTCGGTCGTTCGGGCAAATTGCTCGACCGCATGATCGCGGCGATCGGGCTCGATCGCAGCAAGGCCTACATTGCCAATGTCATTCCATGGCGGCCACCCGGCAACCGCACCCCGACGCCGCAGGAGACGCAAATCTGCCTGCCGTTCATCCAGCGGCAAATCGAACTGGTGAACCCGGACGTGCTGGTCACCCTCGGCAACCCCTCGACCCAGACCCTGCTCTCGACCCGCGAGGGCATCATGAAAACCCGCGGCAAATGGTTCGACTACGACACCGGCACCCGCATTATCCGCGCCATGGCGACGTTCCATCCCGCCTATCTGCTGCGCTCGCCGTCCTACAAACGCATGTCCTGGCAGGATCTGCGAGCGATCGCCCGGGCGCTGCAGTAGAGTCGTAGCCCGGATGCAGCGCAGCGCAATCCGGGAATCGCGATGACCGCCCCGGATTTCGCTGCGCTGCATCCGGGCTACGTATTACGCGTTCATGGCGGCTTCGGGCGCACGATGGCCCAGCCGATCCGCAGCAAGGGCTGGCGGCCGTTCACCAGCCAATCGAACGCGTGCGGCACTTCCGGGACGAGGCCGGGGAAATGCTGCGCGATCTCCGCCGGCGGCGTCCCGACCGTGTCGGATGCACGCCAAACCACGACGCCGCCGGTTTGACTGAATTTCTGCAGCGTCAGCCACGGCGTGCGCTCCGGAGTGGCCTCGAGGAACAAATGAGGACGCCCGGTGTCCAGCGCGACCAGACTGGCGAGTTCGGCGTCGCCGGTCACCGCGCGCAGCCGCTGATTGGTCCGCCGTTCAAAGCTGTCGCCGAAAAAATGCGCGATCGCGGTGGCGGGTAGCGACGTGGCAACCTCGCCGCCGCCGATCCAGGGCAGAAACAGCGTCGCCGCGACGGCGGCAAGCGCAGGGGCGATAATGGCCGCCGCCCACACCGATCGCAGCACGCGCTGGCGTCGCAAATGGACCAGATCGCCGGTGGCAACGATCGCGGCGAGGCCGGTCATCAGCAATGCGACGGCCGCCCCGCCCACGACCCGGTCGAGATCGAACAGACCGGCGACCAGGCTTCCTGCGAGCGCCGGCGCGATGGCGAAGAAGTAGACGAAATCGCGCGCCAGCGGATCGACCGGCGGCCGGTAGATGATCGGCGCTTCGTCCGGGGTGCGGGCGAACCAGCCGGAGTTGAGAACCACGAGCAGCACCACGCCGAAAGCTGCGAGCAGCAGGCCGCCGAGCAGCCTTGCCCAATGCAGCCCCCTCGCCTGCAAATCCGCAAGCGCGGGCCAGGGCGGCAAGGCCAGCGTCTCGGCGCGGATCAGCCAGATCAGATAGGGCAGCGCCAGCACAACGATCACCAGCAGCGCAAACAGCGGATCGAACGACATCAGCGTGCGCCGTCCGCGCGCGGTTGCGAGCGCGAAGGCCGCGATCAGGATCAAGAGGCCGATCGCGGCAGGGGTCGTCAGCAGCAAGAGGCCGGCCTCGATCGACCAGGCGAACCACGCGTTGCGGCGATGCTGGCCGATCAGCCGCCAGGAATGCAGCAGCAGCAGCGCCCACAGCGGGCGCGCCAGCACCAGCGGGCCAAACTCGACGCCGGGCGAACTGAACGCGGCGACCGTCATCGTCAGCAGCACGGCAAGCACCGCCTGCTGCCCGCCGACGATGGCGCGCGCCAGCAGATAAAGCGGCCAGAATGTGGCGATGGAGCAAAGCTGCGCTAGCAGATAGACGCCGAACATGTGATTGCCGGCGGCACGAAAGGCGATATCGGCGAGCCAGAATGCCAGCGGCGGGCCGAGACCGGTTCCGACCTGGTACTCCCGGCCGTAGGCGAGGATGGTCGCAAGGTCGCCGGGCGGGCTTCGATACAGCAGCATCGGCAGCAGCAGCCACAGCGCCGCCTGACACAGCACCACAATCCAGACCACCAGCCGCGGCCGGGCGCGGATCAGTTCGATAATCAGCGAGGTGAAGCGCATCAACCGTCCGACATGCCCGAGCCGGCTAGCCGGCTCCCTTCGATCTCGAACGTCTGATAGAGCGCGTCAGCCGCCGAGGCAACTGGCCTCACACGGCGGCCGAAACCTCGATGCCGGAGCCTGTTCGGTTCTGATTGAATCAGAACCGGGCTCCGGTTTCTTGTTTTGACGCGTTTTCTTCACGCGAACCGGTACCCACTTCGCTCGAAAGCGCTATAGCTTCATTCTCGATCGCGATGATGTCGGTGTCGATCGGTGATCCCTCGCGTCTTTCCCGCGCGGCTGCGACCGGGGCAAAAAAACGGCGGTGATGCACCGACGGCCCAAGCCGGTGCAGTGCCGCCAGATGCTCCGGCACGGCGTAGCCCTTGTGCTGCTCGAAGCCGTAACCCGGGCAATCCTGTGCGAGCGCGCACATCAGGCGGTCGCGCGAGACCTTGGCGATGATCGAGGCTGCCGCAATCGAGAGCACCAGACCGTCGCCGCCGATCACGGCATCGCAGTCGCACGGCGTATCGAGCCGGTCACGGCCATCGACGAACACATGTTTCGGCCTTTCCGGCAGCGCATGAACCGCACGCGCCAGCGCCCACAGCGAGGCGCGCAGGATATTGTCGCGATCGATCCGCGAAGGCGAGGCATAGGCGACGGCGAACGACGCGGTGGTGCAGATTTGCTCGAACAGTTCCTCGCGGCGCCCGGCGGTCAGCCGCTTGGAATCGTCGATGCCCTTCGGGATTCGCCTGGGATCGAGCACGACCGCCGCGGCCACGACCGGGCCTGCCAGCGGACCGCGTCCGGCTTCGTCGCAGCCGGCGATCGGCCAGACCCCCCGCTTGATCAGCGCGCGCTCGCGGCGAAAGCTCGGCGGCGCAACCGCAATCACGCCCTTTGGCAGCCTGGCCGACGCGTCTTTTGGCGTGTCTAACTTGTCCCGAATCATGCCGGGATGGTGCGCAAGCGAGCCCGGCGACGCAACCGGGAACTCGGCCCAATTCCCGCTATTCAGTTCCGCCGATCAATAATCCTGAAAAACCAGCACGCCGCCTAATCTAAAGCGTTTTCCGGTTCGTTCGAATCACTGTTGCTTCTCCCGAGGCCTCATGGTTCGAGACGCGCGAAGACGCGCTCCTCACCATGAGGGTCTGAGTCCTCGTCCTGAGGAGCATCGCGAAGCGGTGCGTCTCGAAGGATGAAGCCGTTGGGTGCTAATTGCGCTAGTCTAGAACAGGCTGAGCTGCTGCCCGCTGCGTTTCGGCCGGGCGAAATGATCGGTGGTCAATTTCGAGCGCCGTTTGTTGAGCCCGAGCTTGTCGCAGGCGATCTCGAACCGGCGCCCGATCATCCAGGCCATCGGTCCGGTGCCCTTCATCCGCGTGCCCCATTGCGAATCGTAGTCGCGACCGCTCCGCATGTCGCGGATCAGCGTGAAGATGTGCCGGTAGCGGTCGGGATAGTTCGCGATCAGCCATTCGCGGAACAGATCGCGCACTTCGAGCGGCAGCCGCAGCAGCACATAGCTGGCTTCCCTGACGCCGGCATGCGCCGCGGCGTCGAGAATGCGTTCGATCTCGGAATCGTTCAGCGCGGGTATTATCGGCGCCACCATCACCGTGGTCGGAATTCCCGCTTCGGACAGCCGCCGCAGCGCCTCCAGCCGCCTCGGCGGGGTCGAGGCCCGTGGCTCCATGGTACGCGCCAGCGTCGCATCGAGCGTCGTGACCGAGAGCGCCACCTTGGCGAGATTGCGCTTGGCCATCCGCGCAAGAATGTCGATGTCGCGGATGACCAGCGCCGACTTGGTGACGATGCCGACCGGATGACCGGCGCGATCGAGCACCTCGAGAATGCCGCGCATGATTTGCCGCTCGCGCTCGATCGGCTGGTAGGGGTCGGTGTTGGTGCCGATCGCGATCATGCGCGGTTCGTAATCATGGGCCGCCAGTTCCTTTTCCAGCAGCGCCGGCGCATCGGGCTTGGCAAACAGCCTCGACTCGAAGTCGAGCCCCGGCGACAGGCCGAGATAGGCATGGGTCGGCCGCGCGAAGCAGTACACGCAGCCATGTTCGCAGCCCCGATAGGGGTTGATCGAGCGATCGAAACCGATATCGGGCGAGTCGTTGCGGGTGATGACCTTGCGCGCGGTATCAAGCGCAACAATGGTCTTGAAGGGCGGCAATTCGTCAAGGCTGTGCCAGCCGTCGTCGAACGCAACCCGCGCCTCGGCTTCGAAGCGGCCGCTGTCATTGGACTGCGCGCCGCGACCGCGCCGCCGCTCGCGCTCGATTGCCACCGCCAGTTCGGGAAACGAGGGCAGCGCACCCGCCGGTTCGGAGGGCGCCGTGACCGGCGGGTGCTTGAGGGCATGTGAGGATGCTCGACTCATGACCAGAACATAGCACGCTGTGAGAACAAATCAAGAACACAGATTTGGGAGCGGCTGCCGCAAAAAGCTGCAATCCGGATGGCTGATTTGAATGTGACAAGGTGATAACAGTGCGGCGTTTTCCGCATTCGAGACTTCGAAGACCCCGTCCCATGCTGAGCGTCATCATTCCGACCGAAGGCGTCGAGCAAACCGCGGTCGCCACGCTGGCGGCCCTGGTGCCGGGTTCCGCGGCCGGCGTGGTCCGCGAGGTGTTGCTGGTCGATCGCGCCGACACCGGCGTGATCGAACGGGTTGCCGACGTGGCGGGATGCCGTTATTTGCGCCTCGAGGGAACGCGCGCGGCGGCGCTGGCAGCCGGCGCCAGGCAGGCGCGCTCGCCATGGCTGATGTTCCTGCACGCCGGCGCCGTGCTGGACCATGGCTGGATCGACGAGACCGCGCAGTTCATCCAGCGCGTCTCGACCAGCGGCCAGCCGCGGGCCGGGATCTTTCGCTATGCCCGCTCGCCCTATGCCGACATCCGCCTCCGCGACCGTTTCCGATCGATGGCGCGGATCATCGCGGGGCCGTCGGCCGATCAGGGGTTGCTGATCGCCCGCGACCATTACGATCGGCTCGGCGGCTATGCGCCGGATGGCCGCCGAGCCGAGGCCCGGCTGCTGCGGCAACTTGGCCGCTCCTCGCGCACCCTGCTGCGCAGCCGGATCATCGTCGCGTGAGGGCGTTGCCAAATACCTGATTTTGTCAAATAATCATTTGATGAAATCAAATATAGCTTCGGATCCGCCGCTGGTGGAGCACAAGGCGCGAGGACTCGGGCGCGCATTGACCGAGCAGTGCATCCGCTTCGCGCGGCAGGCGGGCTACGGCTCGATCACGCTCTGGACCCAAAGCATTCTGGTTGCGGCGCGCGCGATCTATCAGCGCGCCGGATTTCGCCGCGTCAAGGAGGAGCCACACCACAGCTTCGGCGTCGAGCTCGTCGGCGAAACCTGGCAGCTGGACCTTTAGATCATTTTCCAGCACCGTGGCGTCATCCTTCGAGACGCATCGCTTCGCGATGCTCCTCAGGATGAGGTCTTCAGACCCTCATGGTGAGGAGCCGCGCATTTGCGCGGCGTCTCGAACCACGAGGCCATTGGATGTACCAACCCAGCACCGTCATTCCGACGCGATGCCAAGACGTCGAACCCGCAATGACGATCACGCCGAAGCGCCCTTCGCCTTCGCCCGCCGCAGATGCTCATCGAGCCTCGGCATGATCTCGACGAAATTGCAGGGCCGGGTGCGGTAATCGAGCTGGGCCGCCAGAATGCCGTCCCAGCCGTCGCGACAGGCGCCCGGCGATCCCGGCAGGCAGAAGATGAAGGTCGCACCGGCAACGCCCGCGGTGGCGCGGCTCTGCACCGTCGAGGTGCCGATCTTGGCATGACTCAGCATGTGAAAGGCGATCGAGAAGCCATCCATCCGCTTCTCGAACAAGGGCTCGATTGCCTCCGGCGTCACGTCGCGCCCGGTGAAGCCGGTGCCGCCGGTGGTGATGACGACATCGACGCCCTGATCCGCGATCCATCGCTTGACGATGACACGGATCGCATCGATGTCGTCGACGATGATCTCGCGCGCCGCCAGATGGTGACCGGCAGCGACCAGCCGCTCCGACAGCGTGGTTCCGGATTTGTCATCCTGCAGCGAACGGGTGTCGGAAATCGTCAGCACCGCGATGTTGAGCGGCACGAAAGTCCGGGTTGCATCGAGAGAAGACATTGCGAACCCTCCTGGTTGCGCGCGGATAACCTCGGGGAGCTTCGAAGAGTAGCGTTAGAAAAATCAAGAAACCCATGTGGCACAGGCATGGCGTAAAATTACGGTAAGCCCGGTCGAAAAAATCCGGCTTGGCCTTGGGTGACTCCTGAGGAAGGGCTTTGGCCAAGGATTTCGAAAACGGCACTGACTGTCAAGCGCATCGCTAAATTGACCGAGGCCGGTCGCGCGCCCACTATGACTCCCGCCCAGGCATTTGCGGCCGTCCTCAATGAGAACGCCGAACCGGCTGCGAAGGCGCACCGTCGCCCGTCGCCGACAACGACATATGCGTTTCCGACAAGATGATCGGCTTCGCGACGCGTACCCGGGTGGTTGCGGCAAATCGCATCGCGTTGAGGTGCCGGACAGAGCCGGCGCGGTAGCACGGACTCACTCCTTCGCCGGTGGCTGGCAACGTAATCGCAACCTAATTCGCGACGCGAGCGGGGGCCGCGCGTCGCTCGGCCGGAAGGTGCGGCCGCGAGGCCCTGCCGGCTTTACTTCACGCGCCTTCCCTTGAAAAACCCTGCGTTCGTGGTGTTCTGCTTGATGTTGGCGGTATCGCCTTGTTCGGCCGTATTCACTGCCCGCTTTGCGGTCGCTGTGTCCTTGCTTACCTCGGCGCTGTCGCCTGTACCCTTGTGGCTTCGATTGGCCTCGGGTACGGGCGGCATTTCGTTATGTCGCGACATCTTAGACTCCTTTCAGGTGTGCCTTGGCTAAGGGTCTCAGCGAGTTTTGGTTCCACTACGTGCCAGAGCCGGCGACCGGCAACATTTAGAAACATATTGGCTGCGTGATGTCATGCGCGATGCGGCGGCGAGTGATTACAATCGACACAAATGATCGAAGGGGAATATGTCCTCTTCATTAGTGTTATCTGACTGCCGCCAATGATCGCGGCTCAGCGAGGATTATCATGCAGAACCCGATACTGTACGCAGTTGCAACCACGAGCCTTGCTTTAATTTGCGCGAGGGTGCCGGCGTCGGCGCAGGAAGCCGTGCGCATACGAGGCACGATAGAACGTATCGAAGGGCCTGCTTTCGAGGTCAAAACCCGCGACGGCGCGGAGGTAAAGCTGACCGTCACCGACAATCCGCTCTTGGTAGAAGTCGTGAAATCGACAGTGGCCGAGATCAAGCCGGGCATGTTCGTTGGCTCAACAGGAATGACGCAATCCGACGGCAGTCAAAAGGCAATCGAGGTGCACATCTTTCCGGACTCGATGCGGGGAACAGGTGAAGGTCACTATGATTGGGACCTCAAGCCGAAGAGCAAGATGACCAACGCCAATGTTGAGGAGACTGTCGCTGGGGTTGACGGACAGATGCTTTCCGTCAAGTACAAGAATGGAGAAAAGAAGATTCTCGTCACCCCCGATACCGCCGTCGTCAAGTACGTCACTGGTGACAGGAGTGACATTAAACCGGGGACCAAAATCTTTGTCGCTGCGAAGAAGCAGGCTGATGGAACTTTCCAAACTCCGCGCATAACGTACGGCAAGGATGGATTGACGCCGCCGATGTAATGCGGCGCTATCGACATTATCCATCTGTCGTGCTGATCCAAACGCCACGACAGATCCCTTTTCCTTCGCGGATTGCGACGTTATCGTCTGCTATGGCGGACCGAAGCCTACCGACGGGCACTACCTCGCCTCCACGATCCACCGCGCCTGCTAGGATTGCAACCAAGTGATCAATAGGGAGGCTTCATGAAAAGGCGTGAGTTCATCGCTCTTGTCGGCGCCGCAGCAATAACTGGGTCTCGTGCGGGCAACGCACAGACGCCAACCAAGGTCTATCGCCTCGCGCTCGTTAGCCCCGGTGGAACTTTACCAGAATCCGCCCCTTACGCGAAGCTTCTCCTCGGCGGACTTGCGCAGCATGGTTATACGCTTGGACAAAATCTAGCCCTCGAAGGACCTCATGGGGTAGCTGGGCAGGCCGTCCAGCTTCCGCATTTGATGGAGCAATTGAAGGCAAAGGTCGATGTCATCGTTGTCTTGGGTTATCCGGCCGCCGTCGCGGCCAAGGCGGCCACTATTCCCACGGTTGTGGCGTTTGGTGTCGGCGATCCAGTTGCGACCGGTCTTGTTGTGAATCTTGCGCGACCGGAAGGCAACATAACCGGCATCTCGGACGTGGCGACGACACTCAGTACCAAGCGACTGGGCTTACTCAAGGAGTTGTTGCCGAAACTTCATCGTGTCGCGATGCTATGGAACAAAGACGACCTCGGAATGACGCTGCGCTACGATGCGTCGGCGAAGGCGGCCGAAGCGATTGGGGTCGCTGTACAAGCGGTAGGGGTGCGTGAACCGGACGATTTCAACGAGGCATTCGCGACGATGGATCGTGAGCCACCGGACGCTATTCTCATGGTTTCCGACTCTCTTACCGTGCTCAATCGCAAGCGCGTGTTCGAATATGCCGCCGCACGCCGGCTGCCAGCGATCTATGAATACGACCCGCTCGTTCACGAGGGCGGTTTGATGTCCTACGGGCCCGATTTGCGAGAATCGTTCGAACGTGCTGCCTCGATGGTTGATCGCATTTTCAAGGGCGCGAAGCCTTCCGATCTGCCGTTCGAGCAACCGACGCGCTACCTATTTGTGATCAACCTGAAGACTGCGAAATCCATTGGCCTCGAAATTCCGCCAACGGTACTGGCGCTTGCCGACGAGGTGGTCGAATGAGGCTCGGCACTTCCGCCTTTGGCACTTTTCCGACCTGGCGAATGTCCGACCTGAGTCCGGAATGCGGCGCGACGCATACCGGCAGGCTTTGAAGCCAGCGGGCTTTGCGTTGTTCGGCCCGCCCGCCCTCGGAAAGCTCGCGGCGAGCCCCTAGGCCGCTTTTACCAGGGCAAAGAACGCTCCCGGGAAGTGCCGCGCCGGACCGGAAACCGGCCTACGGCTCGCTAATAGGCCGGCCCTGCCCTTCCCCCCGGCCCGTCCGCGCGGGCGGACGGCGCTCCTGTCACATCGCCCCGCCGAAGGTGTTGCAGGCCTGCACGGTGCCCTGCTGGTAGCCGGTCATGAACCACTGCTTGCGCTGCGCGGCGGAGCCGTGCGTGAACGAATCCGGCACCACCCGCCCGGTGGCCTGCCGCTGCAGCGTATCGTCGCCGATCGCGGAGGCGGTCGTCAGCGCCGCGTCGATGTCGCCCGCTTCGAGGAAGCCCGGACGCTTCTTTTCCTCGCGGTTGACCCAGACTCCCGACAGGCAATCCGCCTGCAACTCGACCTTGACCTGCAGCGCGTTGGCCTCGGCCTTGCTGCCGGCCTGTTGCTGCAGCCGCGTCACCTTGGGCAGGATGCCAAGCAGGTTCTGGATGTGATGGCCGGCTTCATGGGCGATGATATAGGCCGCGGTGAACTTGCAGGCATTGCCCGAACAGCCGTGAAAGCGGGTCTCGACCTCGCGGAAAAATCCGGTATCCAGAAAGATCTGCTTGTCCGGTGGGCAGTAGAACGGCCCCATCGCCGACTGCGCCATGCCGCAGCGCCCGCCGTTGGTGACATTGCGGAACAGCACGATGCGCGGGCCGGTATAGGACTGTCCGGCGGCCTTGAAGATTTCGCTCCAGCGATCGTCGATCTCGCCGAGGATGCCGGCGATCATGCTGCCCATCTGGTCGGTCGGCGCGCCGGTCTTGCCGGACGAGGGCCTGCGATCGGTCTGATAGCTTGGCGCCTGGCCGCCGCCGTTGAGCACCTGTGCGCCGCCGATCAGGATGCGGGGATCGATGCCGAAGGCGTATCCAATAAGACCGAGCACGATGATGGTGCCGATGCCGAGCCCGCCGCCACCGCCCATCGGAAGACCGAAGCCGCCACCGCCGCCGCCGCCACTGTCGTCGCGACGGTCGTCGATATCGTCGCTGCGACGGAAATCATCGTAACGCATGGTGCATTTCCCTCATTTCGACGCGCTGCCGCGGGTTCGCCTAACCCGACGCCGCGTCAAACGTAAAATTTCCGTTCCATTAATCAATAACCCGCCCGGCAAAAATTGCCTAGCGTGAAAGAATTGCCCGGTTAAGTCGATTTTTACTTTGGTTCGCCAATGTATCGCCAGTCGGTTGTTTAGTCCCGCGTCGCCGACAGCGTCGCCTGAGTCAGAGTATTTGAGTCATGGTTGTGTCGCGTCGCGGGGCGTCTGCAAAGGCGCCCCGCACTAAATTTGAGTCCCATTCCAGTATTCGAATCATCGTCGGCGATTGCGTCGCCGAGATGTCGAAACTCCCGGCCGGTTCGGTCGACCTGGTGTTCGCCGACCCGCCATACAATCTGCAGCTCAGGGGCGACCTCAAGCGCCCCGACGAATCCCATGTCGACGCCGTCAACAACGACTGGGACAAGTTTTCATCCTTCGCCGCCTACGATGATTTCACCCGCGCGTGGCTTTTGGCCTGCCGCCGCGTCATGAAGCCGTCGGCGACGCTGTGGGTGATCGGCTCCTATCACAACATTTTCCGCGTCGGCGCCATCATGCAGGACCTCGGCTTCTGGGTTCTCAACGATATCGTCTGGCGCAAGACCAATCCGATGCCAAACTTTCGCGGCCGTCGCTTCACCAACGCCCATGAGACCATGATTTGGGCGGCGCGCGACGAGAAGGCCAAGGGCTATACCTTCAATTACGAAGCCCTCAAGGCCGCCAATGAGGACGTTCAGGCGCGCTCCGACTGGCTGATCCCGCTGTGCACCGGCGACGAACGCCTCAAGGGCAAGGACGGCAAGAAGGTCCATCCAACCCAGAAGCCCGAAGGCCTGCTGGCGCGTGTGCTGCTGTCATCGTCGAAGCCGGGCGATCTCGTGATCGATCCGTTCAACGGCACCGGCACCACCGGCGCCGTCGCCAAGCGGCTCGGCCGCCGCTACATCGGCTTCGAGCGCGACCCGACCTACGCGGCCGCCGCCGAAGCCCGCATCGCCGCGATCGAGCCGCTGCCGGAGGCGACGCTCGCCCCGTTCATGACCGCGCGCGACGCGCCGCGGGTGGCGTTCTCCGAACTGATCGAGCGCGGCATGATTTCGCCCGGCACCCGGCTGGTCGATTCCAGGAAGCGCCACGGCGCCCTGGTCCGCGCCGACGGCGCCATCATGCTCGGCGACAAGGTCGGCTCGATCCACCGCATCGGCGCGGTGGCGCAAGGCGCCGGCGCCTGCAACGGCTGGACCTTCTGGCACGTCGAGACCAACAAGGGCCTGCGGCTGATCGACGAGCTGCGCGCCGAAATCCGCTCGGGAATGGCGGTGGGCTGACATCTATCGGCCGATACAACTCAACCCTTTCATCTTGATTCCTTGCGAAGACAGGGGCTAAAATCGGCTGCCGGCTATCACTTGCTGTTCCGATTGATCGTAAGATGCGAAAACAGTCTGAGATATTGCTGCTACTGCCGCTATTGCCGATCTTTTTTCTCGGTCTGTTTTGGATGTTGCCATTGGCTTTCCTGGGGTTCGCCGGTCTCGGGGTCCTCGGCATTCTCATCGTTTGCGTCGGCTTGTCCGACGGGTTGCACGCGAATAGTGATTTCAATCGGCAGGTCATCGTCCACGGCTACGCGCGCCGATCGGAACGGGCCTTTCATGCATCGAATTTGCACTCGGCAAATCGTTTTGCGACCGTCATGCAAGCGACGGGTGCCGGATTGATATTGGTCGGATTGTTCGGCTTTTTCTACTTCGGCTGATCGGCGCAATGGGCCTGCGGCGCCCCACTCACAAACTGGTCGGTTGCGCTTTTTGTAAAATTTGCGCAAGGACTGGCTGTCCGCGGTATGGTCGCCGCATCCCGATTTTACGACAAGACGCAAAGGGAGATTTTCAATGCTCAAATTTTACTTCAACGGCGCGCCGAACCCCGCCAAGGTCGCGCTTTTCCTGGAAGAGTCCGGCCTGCCTTACGAACTCGTGCCGGTCGATACCCGCAAGGGCGATCAGTTCAAGCCGGAATTCCTCAAGGTCAATCCGAACGGCAAGGTGCCCGCGATCGACGATGACGGCGTGTTCGTGTTCGACAGCAACGCCATCCTGCTCTATCTCGGCCAGAAGACCGGCAAATTCCTTCCCCCCGACACGCCGGCCAACCGCGCGCAGCTGCTGTCATGGCTGATGTTCGTCGCCACCGGCCTCGGCCCGTATTCGGGGCAGGCGGTGCATTTCAAGCACCACGCGCCGAAGGAGCTGGAATACGCGCATAATCGCTACCAGTTCGAGGCCCATCGCCACTACAAGATCCTGGACGATCACCTCGCCAAGAGCCGTTACATGATCGGCGATACCTACACCATCGTGGACATGGCGTTCTGGGGCTGGGCACGCCTGGCGCCGTTCGTGCTCGGCGACGAGGTCTACGCGAAATATTCCAACGTCAAACGGTTGGTCGATGAAGTGTCGGCGCGGCCGGCCGCGAAACGCGCGGTCGCGCTCAAGGACAAATTCGTGTTCAAGGCCGAAATGGACGACGAGGCGCGCCACATCATGTTCGGCCATCTCAAGACCAAGGCGGCCTGACCGCCTTGAAGCGAACGCCGTTCCGGGATGCGCCCTCGGCGCAGCCCCGGAATCCGAAAAGATCGGTGGCGTGGGATTTTTCCGGGTTCGCGCTGACCTGACGCACAAGGCGGCTTTCGGGAGTTGCCCCGTTCCACCTCTCATGCCATGACCGCCCGAGGAATGAGGGAGGGATCATGACCGTTCTCATCGCCGGTGGCGGCATCGGCGGATTGACGCTGGCGCTCAGCCTGCATCAGATCGGCGTCGCCGCCAAAGTGTTCGAGAGCGTCTCCGAATTGAAGCCGCTCGGCGTCGGCATCAATGTGCTGCCGCATGCAGTGCGCGAACTCACCGAACTCGGCCTGCTCGACCGACTTGACGCGGCCGGCGCGCGCACCACGGAGCTCGCCTATTTCTCCAAGCGCGGCAAGCCGATCTGGAGCGAGCCGCGCGGCCTCGAGGCCGGTTACAAATGGCCGCAATTCTCGATCCATCGCGGCACGCTGCAGCAGATTCTGCTCGACGCCGCGACCGAAAGGCTGGGCGCCGAAAACATTCTCACCAGCCATCATCTGACGGACTGGTCGGAGACCTCGAGCGGCGTGTGCGCCAATTTCATTGACAAGGCGACGGGCAGGTCCGCCGGCAGCCATGACGGCGGGCTCCTGATCGCCGCCGACGGCATTCACTCCGCGGTCCGCGAAAAGCTGTATCCGCAGGAGGGTCCGCCGATCTGGAACGGACGCATTCTCTGGCGCGGCATCACCCGCAGCGATGCTTTCCTTTCCGGCCGCACCATGATCATGGCCGGCCACGAGATCCTGAAGTTCGTCTGTTACTCGATTTCGAAGGAAGCCGACCGTTCCGGCAAAGTCTCGATCAACTGGGTCGCCGAGCGACACATGCCGCCGACCTACCAGTGGCGACGGGAGGATTACAACCGCGCCGCCAGGCTGGAGGAGTTTCTGCCCTGGTTCGACGACTGGACGTTCGACTGGCTCGACGTGCCCGGCCTGATCCGCAACTGTCCGCGCGCCTACGAATATCCGCTGGTCGACCGCGATCCGCTTCCACGATGGACGTTCGGCCGCATCACCCTGATGGGCGACGCCGCGCATCCGATGTATCCGATCGGCTCCAACGGGGCCTCGCAGGCGATCCTCGACGCGCGCGTGCTTACCCGGGAGATCCTGGCGCACGGCGCCACCCATGCCGCGCTCACTGCCTACGAGGCCGAACGTCGTCCCGCCACCTCGGATCTGGTCATGCTGAACCGGCGCAACGGGCCGGAGCAGGTGATGCAACTCGTGGAGGAACGCGCGCCCGATGGCTACAACGTCGTCACCGACGTGCTGTCGCTCAAGGAGCTGGAGGACATCGCCGCCAATTACAAGCGTGTCGCCGGCTTCCAGGTCGAGGGGCTCAACGCCAGGGCGCCGATCGTGACGCGGGCCGCTTCAAGCCGGGTATAGCTTTTGCCCCAGCCCATGCGCGATCACCTTGCGCATGATAGTTGGCAGCGCCTCCTGCTGCAGCGTCGCAATCGGCACCCAGCGCATGCCGGCCGGGACGCGGGTGCCCGGCACAACGGTTGCGGTGTAGACCACGAGTTCGAGCGGAAAATGCGTGAAGACGTGGGTGACGATTCCGGCTTTGCGATGCCAGTGCACGGCGCGTTTCGGCAGCGGCGCCTGCCGCAACGCCATGTCGTCGCGTTGCGCCGCAAGCCAGTCCGAGCCCGGCACTTCGGTCATGCCGCCGAGCAAGCCTTGTTCGGGGCGGGTACGCACCAGCAGCGCATCGCCGCGCATGACCACGAACGCGGCACCCCGGCGCAATTCGCCGGTCTTCTTCGGCGGTTTCCGCGGATAGGTTTCCTGTTGGCCGCGCGCGCGACTGAGGCAATCTGCATAAAGCGGGCACAGCACGCAGGCGGGCTTCCTGGGCGTGCAGATCGAGGAGCCAAGGTCCATCAGCGCCTGCGCGCTGTCGCCGGCGCGCGACGCGCCGTCACCAGCGCGGAGCAGCGTCGCCGCGCGTTCGCGGATCAGCGGCTTGGCCTGCGGCAGCGGCGCCTCGATGGCGAACAGCCGCGACACCACGCGCTCGATATTGCCGTCGACCGGCATGGTCCGCCGACCGAATGCAATCGCGGCGATGGCGGCCGCGGTGTAGGGCCCGATGCCCGGCAGCGATCGCAGGCCTTCCTCGGCGTCCGGAAATGCGCCGCCATGGTCGCGCAGCACCGCCACCGCGCAGGCGTGCAAATTGCGGGCGCGGGAATAATAGCCGAGCCCGGCCCACATCCGCAGCACCTCGTCCAGCGACGCACGGCCGAGGGCGTCGACATTCGGCCACCGCCCGACAAACTTCTCGAAATAGGGCGCCACCGTCTTCACGCCGGTCTGCTGCAGCATGATTTCCGACAACCAGACCCGGTAGGGATCGGCGGGCTCGCCCGGCAACGGCCGCCACGGCAGCCGGCGGCGGTGCCGGTCGTACCACTCAAGCAGCCGCGCGGAAGAACCATCGCCTGAACTGGCGATGGCCGGCTTGGTTTTGCTGATTGCCAACGATGGGGCCACGTCTCAGTGTAAGAACAGAATCAAGACATGGCCAGCCTGCCGCATCATGTGCCGATTGCAAGGTATAACGCACAGCGTTATAGTCAACCATGATCCATGGCTTCGCCGACCCCGAGGCCGAACTCATTTGGTCCGGACGTCGAAGCCGGAAATTGCCGGCGGACATACAGAATGTAGCCCTGAGAAAGCTCCGTCTTCTGAATCAGGCGCGGGTACTAGGCGATCTTCGCGTTCCGCCTGGCAATCACCTCGAGGCCCTGCGGGCGGATCGGCGGGGGCAACACTCGATCCGGATCAATGATCAATGGCGCATTTGCTTTGTTTGGGATGAGGAAGGACCGTCAGATGTCGAAATCGTCGACTACCACGTCTAAAGGCGGCGTGCTCCACAACCCTCGGCCCGGCGAAATTCTGCTGGAGGAATTCCTGAAGCCCATGGGCTTGAGCCAGAATGCGCTCGCGCGCGCCGTGCACGTGGCGCCACGCCGCATCAACGAGATCGTGCTGGGCAAGCGGGTCATCACCGCCGACACGGATCTTCGGCTCGCCCGCTATTTCGGCCTGTCGGAAGGGTTTTTTCTTGGCCTGCAGATGGACTACGATCTGATGCAGCGGCGGCGCGAGATCGACCGTGACCTCAAGGCCATCAAACCGCGGGCCGCATAAGCCTGTCTCGCGGGGGCGCAGGTGCTATAACAACCCATGCGCAAACCTGGTCCGATCAGCGCCAAGCCGCTTTCCGTCCTGCTCAGCGACGTTTTTTCCGATGCCTATGCGAAGCAGGGATTCGCCGCACGCGAGTTGGTCACGCGCTGGGCCGAAATCGCGGGCTCCGAGATCGCTCGCCATTCCGAGCCGCTGAAAATCCAGTGGCCGCGGCCGGTGGAGGGCCAGCCGCAGCAACCGGCCACCCTGGTGCTGCGGGTGGAGGGCCCGATGGCGCTGGAAATCCAGCACGCCTCCGACGCCATTTTGGAGCGCGTCAACCGCTTTTTCGGCTGGAGCGCGGTGGGACGGCTGGCGTTTCGGCAGGCGCCGCTGTCGCGCCGGGATCGCGTTCCGCCCTCCCGCGGACCGGACCCGCAGGAGGTCGCGGAAGTCGCAAGCACGCTGGCAGCCGTCGAGGACGAGGACCTGCGGGCGGCGCTGGCGCGGCTCGGCGCATCGATCAAGCGAAATTGAGCCCGCCGCGGGGACCGCCGGCGGCGGCCGACCATTGCCACAATTGTGGTTTCAAGCTAGCGAACAGACCTCTTCTTGAGGTCCATCGGGCGTGAACGCGCCAATCCGGGAGCAAACCCTTGATCATCACGCGCCGCGCCTTCACCACCGCCCTGTCATTGACCGGGCTTGCCGCTCTCGCCGGTCTCTCGCCGCTGCGCCTGATCACGGGTGCCATGGCGCAAAGCCCGGCCGACGTTGCCAAGCCGGTGTCGCTGCCGGACATGGCGCTCGGACCCGCCAACGCCCCGGTGACCATCACCGAATACGCCTCGATGACCTGTCCGCATTGTGCGGCCTTCAACGCCGAAGTGTTCCCCAAGATCAAGTCGACCTATATCGACACCGGCAAGATCCGCTACGTGTTCCGCGAATTCCCGCTCGACATCAAGGCAGCCGCGGGCTCGATGCTGGCGCGCTGCATCGCCAAGGACGATGCCGGGAAGTACTTCGCGGTGGTCGACATGCTGTTCAAGCAGCAGAGCGACTGGGTGATGAAGAACACCACCGAAACGCTGACGCGGATCGGCAAGCAGGCCGGGCTCAGCGCGAAGGCGGTCGAGGACTGCCTCAAGGACCAGGCGCTGCTCGACAAGATCGCGGCCGACCAGAAGTACGCCGCCGAGGTGCTGAAAGTTAATTCGACGCCGACCTTTTTCATCAACGGCGACGTCATCAAGGGCGAAGCCTCGTTCGACGAATTCGACAAGAAGATCAAATCGCTGCTGAAGAGCTGATTCGGTTTCTCTTTAACCCGCGGTTGAGGCGGCCGGCCTAACTCCCTGCAAAAGCCTTGGGAAAAGCCCCCGGCGGCGGTTGCCCTCCGGCCCCCGCCTCGCCATTGTCGCGACCCAGGAGCCGCCGCAAGCGACTCACCCCCACACCGACATTGCCTTCTATGGTATTGTCCCGGCAGAGAGATTCGCGCCCTGCCAACAGAGCATTGTGTCCATGAAACTTACGCGCCTTCGCCTCCACGGATTCAAGTCGTTCGTCGAACCCACCGACTTCATGATCGAGCCCGGATTGACCGGCGTGGTCGGGCCGAACGGCTGCGGCAAATCCAACCTGGTCGAGGCGCTGCGCTGGGCGATGGGCGAGACCTCGCACAAATCGCTGCGCGCCGCTGACATGGATGCGGTGATCTTCGCGGGTTCCGGCAACCGTCCGTCGCGCAATCACGCCGAAGTGGTGATGACGATCGACAATTCCGATCGCTCGGCGCCGGCGGCGGTCAACGACCGGGAGATCCTGGAAATCTCGCGCCGGATCGAGCGCGAGGCCGGCTCGGTCTACCGCATCAACGGCCGCGACGTGCGCGCCCGCGACGTGCAGATCCTGTTCGCCGACGCCGCCACCGGCGCCCGGTCGCCGGCGCTGGTTCACCAGGGCAAGATCGGCGAGATCATCCAGGCCAAGCCGGAACAGCGCCGCCGCGTGCTGGAGGATGCCGCCGGCGTCGCCGGCCTCCATGCCCGCCGCCATGAGGCCGAGTTGCGGCTCAGGGCCGCGGAAACCAACCTCACCCGCGTCGAGGACGTGATCGGGCAATTGGCCGGACAGATCGACGGCCTGAAGAAACAGGCGCGGCAGGCAATCCGCTACCGCGAAGTCGCAGCCAAGGTGCGCAAGGCCGAGGCCACGCTGTTTCATCTGCGCTGGCTGGAGGCCAACGCCGACGTCGCCGAAGCCGGCCGCGTCCATGACCTCAGCGTCCGCGAGATGGCCGAGCGCACCCGCGAGCAGGCGGAAGCCGCCCGTATCCAGGCGGTGCGCGCCTCCGAACTGCCGGCGTTGCGCGAGGCTGAGGCCCGTGCCGCCGCCGGACTGCAACGGCTGACCAATGCGCGCGAGACGCTCGACCGCGAGGAGGAACGCGCGAGGGAGCGCGTGGCCGAACTCGACCGCCGCCTGACGCAGTTTGCGGCCGACATCGGCCGCGAGCAGCAGCAGACCTCCGACGCGGAAGTGGCGCTGCAGCGGCTCGACAGCGAGAACACCGAGCTCAAGGACGAGATCAGGTCGCGCGTCGAAAGGCGCAGTGGTGTCGACAGCCGCGCGTCCGAGGCCGAGACGACGCTGGCGGCCGCCGAACGCCTGTTCGCCGAACTGACCACGGTGCTAGCCGACCTCACCGCCATACGCCGTCAGATCGAGGGCAATTTACGCAGCCATCAGGATCGGCTGGCGCGGCTCGATCAGGAAATCGCCAGCGTCCAGAGCGATGAGCAGAAGCTCGCCGAAGAAACCGGCGCACTGGGCGACCTCGCCGCATTCGCCGATGCCCTGCAAGCCGCCCAGCACGGCCTGGCGCAGTCCGAAATCGCAGCCCAGGCCAGCGAAGCCGGCCACGTCGCGGCGCGCGCGAGACTGGAAGCCGCCCGCACGCCGCTCAACGAGGCCGACAAGCGCGTGCAGCGGCTCGAGACCGAGGCGCGCACGATCGCCAAACTCGTCAATGGCGAAACCAAGAATCTGTGGCCGCCGATCATCGACGGCGTCACCGTGGCCAAGGGATACGAAAAGGCGCTTGGTGCCGCGCTCGGCGACGACCTCGACGCGCCGGTCGATCCGTCGGCGCCGCTGCGCTGGACCAACGCCGGCGTGACCGTAGGCGACCCTGCATTGCCCGAAGCGGTGGAAGCCCTCGCGCTCCATGTCGAGGCGCCGTCGGAACTGGCGCGCCGCCTCGCCCAGATCGGCGTCGTCGCCAGGGAGCGCGGCGCGGAACTGGTGCCGCAGCTGAAGACCGGACAGCGGCTGGTGTCGCTGGAAGGCGACGTCTGGCGCTGGGATGGATTTGTCGCCGCCGCCCATGCGCCGACCGGCGCGGCACGGCGCCTCGCCGAACGTGCCCGGCTGGCCGATATCGAAACCGAACTGGAGCAGGCTCGGATCGACGCCGGCACCAAGCGGCAGGTGCTGGAAGCGGCCGAGGCCGAACTGAGGACCGCGTCCGCGGCCGAGACCGCCGCACGCGACGCCTGGCGCGCCGCGCAGCGCGACGCCGACGCCGCGCGCCAGCGTCACGCCGATACCGAGCGCGAGATCAATCGCCACGCAGCGCGGAAGTCGGCGCTGACCGAAGCCCACAGCCGGCTCAATGCCGATCGCACTGAGGCCCAGGCCGCGCATGAGAGCGCCGACGCGGCCCTGGCGGAACTGCCCCCGAGCCTCGATACCGAAACCAGGCTCGCCGCGGTTCGCGGTGACATCGACGGCCACCGCAGGCTCGCCGCCCAGGTGCGGGCCGAAGCCCAAGCGCTGGCGCGCGAGGCGGAGCTGGCGGACCGCCGCCTGCAGGCGATCGTTGCCGAGCAAAGCCAATGGCAGGGCCGCCGGGAGAGCGCCGCCTCGCAGATCGCCACCATCGAAGCCCGCGTCACCGAGGTCCGAGCCGAGCGGGCCGAGCTCGACAACGCGCCGGCCGTGTTCGCCGAGAAGCGCCGCGCCCTGATCGGCGAAATCGAGTCCGCCGAAGCCGCCCGCCGGGTTTCCGCCGACGCGCTGGCCTCCGCCGAGAACGCGATGGCGGAAACCGACCGCGCCGCCAAGGCTTCGCTCGAGGCGTTGTCGAGTGCGCGCGAAGCAACCGCACGCGCCGAGGAACGCATGGACGGCGCCAGGCGCCGGCTCGCGGATGTCGAGCGTGAAATCCACGACATGCTGGAGATCGAACCGCACGGCGTGGCCGGGCTTGCCGGGATCACGCCGGACACGGTGTTGCCGCCGCTTTCCGAGATCGAGGAAAACCTTGAAAAGCTGCGCCGCGACCGCGAGCGGCTCGGCGCCGTCAATCTGCGCGCCGAAGAAGAGCTGCGCGAGGTCGAAGCCCAGCACACCGCGCTCACCACCGAACGCGACGATCTGGTGGAGGCGATCAAGCGGCTGCGCCAGGGCATCCAGAGCCTCAACCGCGAGGCGCGCGAGCGGCTGTTGACCTCGTTCGAGATCGTCAATGGCCATTTCAGGCGGCTGTTCGTCGAGTTGTTCGGCGGCGGCGAAGCGGCCCTGCATCTGATCGAGAGCGACGATCCGCTGGAGGCCGGGCTCGAAATCATCGCCAAGCCACCCGGCAAGAAGCCGCAGACCCTGTCGCTGCTGTCCGGCGGCGAGCAGGCGCTGACGGCGCTGGCGCTGATCTTCGCGGTGTTCCTCACCAACCCGTCGCCGATCTGCGTGCTCGACGAAGTCGACGCGCCGCTCGACGATCACAATGTCGAACGGTTCTGCACCCTGCTGCATGAAATGACCGCGGAGACCGAGACGCGCTTCGTCATCATCACCCACAACCCGATCACAATGGCGCGGATGAACCGGCTGTTCGGCGTCACCATGGCGGAACGCGGCGTATCGCAACTGGTCTCGGTCGACCTCGAAAGCGCGGTCAAGATTCTCGATCAGAACGTCGCGTAGCTATGCCGGGCCTCGTGGTTCGAGACGCGCGGCGTTGCCGCGCTCCTCACCATGAGGGTCCAAGACGACCTCGTTGACGTCATCATCCGCGAAAGCGGATGATCCAGTACGCCGCACCGCTATTGCTCTGCACTGCCGTCAAGAGGTACTGGATGCCCCGCTTCCGCGGGCATGACAAAGACAGATGATCGCCCCCGACCTTCCCGCCGAACTGAAGGCCGCCCTCGACGCCAAGCTGCACGGGCTGTCGCGCACCGCCGCGGCCGGGCGTGCCGCCGCGATCTCGCAGACCTACCGCGCCGGCGGCGGCTCGGCCGCGATCAGGACCGAGAGCGATGCGCTGGCCTATGCGCTGGCGCGGATGCCGGCAACCTATGCCGCGGTGACGGCAAGCCTGAATGCGCTGGGCGAAAGCCGGCCCGGTTTTGCGCCAGTGAGCCTGCTCGATGTCGGCGCCGGGCCGGGAACCGCGAGCTGGGCCGCGGCTGAAGCCTTTCCCTCGCTGCAGGCTTTT
>Ga0208586_1000123_pt1 | contig 30915 bp, 40 predicted proteins | sample NGESurshal072012_6_FD_184471 | JGI IMG/M metagenome (GOLD analysis project Ga0208586, IMG submission 184471) | Arctic peat soil microbial communities from Barrow, Alaska - NGEE Surface sample 53-3 shallow-072012 (SPAdes) | ecosystem: Environmental > Terrestrial > Soil > Wetlands > Peat ... | reverse complement strand
GGCCAGCTCCGACGGTACGAGCGCTACCGGCCGAACTCGCCGCTCAAAGGGGTCCCTTTTGGATGCCGATAAGGGGTCCCAATCCAACGCCGATTGACACCCTATTTTTGAGAATGAGAGTGCGCTGTCGTCGTATGTTTGTGAGCTTGTTCGCTATGCTCGTGAGCCGCATTTGCATGGTGTTTGGCGTCCTCATGCTCCCCACGGGCATGATGATGTTCGGCCTGATGATGATGATGCGCGGCAGCGTGGTGATGAGCGGCAGCAGCGTGATGATGCTCTTGCGAGGGATGTTTTGGCGATTGTGCCATTTGGGTTTCCTCCGGTGGGTTGATGGAATTTACCTCAACTATTGCATCGATTGTTCGTTCCTGTCGGCGCTACCCGACTAAAGTTAGCCCGTGGATGAACGACCACTAGCTTTGTGACACCGGATGATTGCGTTTCGGAGACCGATTCTACGTCGAGGCCGAAGAGCTTATCCGGGCACTGTAGGTGATCCGATGTTCCCGCACATCGCGATGATGCAAGCGCTCAATGGAACGAAGGCTGCACCGGCACCGCGTCGGAAACGCGCCAAGGTCTACAAGATTGTTCGGTGATGTCGATGATTGGATCGTTAGTCGGTCAGTAAGCCTATAACCGGCTGGCGGCCCGGCGACGTGCCGTAAGTACGCGCCGGGCCTAGCCGAAGCGTGGGGGCTTTTTGCTTCGGGATCATACGCCGGAAGCTGGCGCGGGATCGATGGTTGACATATCGCAGTTAGGTTGGCGACCTAAGTTCGCCTAAAAGCCACCCGAGCACGTCGGAATGCATCGGGTCGGCCGCCGCAAGCACCTTTTCCACGTGATCGCATTGACGCACTCAAATGCACGCGAGTCGAAGTTCAGGCGCCCCGGCATGATGCGGGCGAGCACCATCGAGCCGTTACACTCGCCTCTTACTTCAACTTGCCTCTACGCGGCCTTCTCGATGCCATTGCATAGGGTGCACTCAAAGGTGCGAACGGCGCCCCCGTCCTGTCCCCATACCAAACCTGTAAACGTCATCGGTCCGTGGCATTTCGGGCACGGCGGCCGTTCAATTCCTACGAGGCCGCGATCAGTGATGAGAGATTGTGGCATGTGTTGTTCGCCCAAGATCAAGCGATAGCGCGACGCTCTCTGTCACACCGAATGAATGCCGAGATTGCAGCGGTGATATAGAATGCGGCAAGTTCTAGCCGGTTCCGCATAGGAACGCGTTGAGTCTTGTTTCCGGACCGTCGCTCTGAAAAGGTCCGCTCAGGTGAGCACGGTCGGCTAGACTTTGCTTGATGGATCATCCCGCTCCAGCTCGGGCTTTTCATGCAAAACGGCGTTCAACAGCGAATTGTGAACCTCGATCTTTCCATTGTAGCTGATGAGTCCAAGTTTGCGGAATTTGTTCATGAAGTAGCTCACGCGGGATCGGGTCGTTCCAATCATCTCAGCCAATGTTTCCTGACTCATATCCAATAGAATGGGCTGAGGTCTGCCTTCCTTGCCGAAATGCGCGAGCAGAAGAAGAAGGCGCGCGAGTCGTTTCTCGCTCGAATTAAACAGCTGGTCGATCAAGTCCTCTTCAACCCGGCTGTTCCGTGTCAAGAGATACGCCATGAACAGCTCGGAAAATTTCGGCTCGTTGCGAAGGGTGGCAATCATCGCTTCTTTGGTTATTGAGGTGATTACACATTCCTCCATCGCGGTTGTGGTCGCGATGCGCAATGGATGGCCGTTAAGGCACCCCTCGCCGAAGAACTGGCCCGGTTCTAGAATCCCGACTACCGCTTCCTTACCGTGCTCGGATAGGACAGTGAGCTTGACGTTACCCTTTTGAATGTAAAAAACCGCATCCGCCGCGTCTCCTTGCTCGAAGACGTGCTGATTTTTCTCAAATTTCAAGATCGTCTTGCCAGTGCCAACCTTGGAGAGAAAGGCTTTGGGATCGAACCCCTTGCTGGCGAGCTTCCCCACAGGAGCCTCCTTTGCTCCGATGAATCTGCGTGTCCCGCATCATAGCGGTTTTAACGCCGAAAATGAAGCGGCTACTTTAGGTAGCTAGAAGGAATTCCAACGGCTTGATGAAGCCCCGAGCAATACGGGACTCCCGTGTAGAGCCAGACCAGCGACTGGCGGCGATTCAGGCACTAGATGCGAACGATCCGCGTTCAGGCATTTCGTTTTGCGTGCTGCGTATGGAACGAGTTACCATCGTCGACGCCAGCCACCGCCCCACCTGCTTCCCCAGCTACCGCCCCACCTGCTTCCCCAGCCGCCCCCACCTCGGAACAGCCGCACGATCAGGAGCAGCAAAATGGCACCAATGGTAGCGTTCCCGAATAGTGATTTGCAAACCATCACCCACCCTGCCGGCCAAATTGCATCTCGCTCCGATAGCAGCCGCAGGATCGTCAAGTTGATGATGTGCGCAATCAGACGCCACGGGATCGTCGCCGACGTCCGCTTTGGGTGCTGCACCGCACTGGCGACGCTATGTGCCAAAGAGCCACATTCAAAATGAAAGAGGCCGCCAACTGAGGCGGCCTTACTTCCTACTTACCGGCCTTCGGAAAGAAGCCCGCGAGACTGTGTCGTTTCTCAACACGGCGGTGATAGCTCGCGAAGTCTCGCCTAACATCGATTTGCGTTGGCCGTTGCATGGCCGCCTCCTTTTTTGATGGGGCGGAAACCGCTATGGAAGCACAGTCACGGGGCGCGGCGAATGTCTCAGATGGGTCAAATGCGCCGGTTTGACAAACGTCCGATCACTTCCGGTCTACCCCAAACAACGGACATCACCAGACCGGCCCGGTTGGTCCGGTTGGTGCCAACATGCGACAAAGGAAAGCTCGGCTTTAAATGAAAGAGGCCACCAACTCAGGCGGGAGAAAAAACGAAGCCCGGTGTGCCTAGGAGACCGGGCCTCGTAACCGGAACAGTCTGTGCGGCAGGCCGCTCGGTATGAGCAGACTTTATGAAGGTCTAGGGAAGCCGCGTTGATCTGTCTCAAATGGTCCAAAGCCAAATTCTGCGACCATAAATCTGCGCCGGGGGGTGCCGGTGACCGAGGAGTACGGAAAACTGCCTGACATGGTCCGTCCGATCATCTTCAAATGCCCCCAGACCAACATGAACGTGCAGCATTGGCTGGTGGATGAACCCGCGTCTGCGGGCGAATACAAATCCGTGGTCTGTCAGGCATGCAACAGGTTGCATTTCATCCACAGTGTGTCCGGCAAATTGTTAGGTGAGCGCGAGAAGTAGGCCGCCTCTGGACATCGCCCCGAAACCGCTGCAGCATTCGTTATTCCAGACCCGCAGCATCTTCGCCCGGTGCCAGCGCGAACGCATCAGGCGACTCCTTGCGGGAAATATCGCCGAGCCGAAGCCGAGCGACGTGGTGAGCTTGGCCGCGAGCCGCCGCTGATCAGGCAGGCACCCTCGCCCGTTCGGCGCGCATGGTCTCTCTCACCGGCATCGGTTCTGCTATCGTTGTGGAACACCTTGGCAGGCGGGATCATTTATTGCCCCCCGAGTCGCCGCATCGTATGCTGGCGACGCGGCGACTCGGAAGACACTTCGTCATGCCGGAATACCGGGCCTACATCATTGGCAATGACGGCCATATTCTGAGCGTCGAGCCCCTGATCAGCGACTACGATGATACGGCCATTGCCGCCGCGAAGCGGCTGCTCGTTCGGCACGATATCGAGTTGTGGCAGGGCCGCCGCAAGGTAACCACGCTGCTGGCCCATAAGCTGAGACCATTGAAACCATCCTGAGTCACCGTCGGCAGACGCAATCCGATACTGAGAGAACGCCAACGGCCCCGACCAAGGGTGCCGAGGCGAGGCCGCGCTCCCTTAAAGTTCGCGAACGCTGTAACGACCCTGAGACCAATCGTTCCGGACACAGGCCGGGGTGAGGCTGATTGGGGCAAGCCGCCCGGCCCGTGCCGGTCGCGCCCTGCATTCGAGCTACACGGTGCGACACAGAGGCAAGCAGCAGGGCGCCGGAGCGAAACGGGCAGCATAAAGTTGTAGCGCGACCCGAATAGGAGCCGCGCCGCTTCAACTTGGTATCTACGATGCGAATGGCGTCAACGATATCCTGCAAGGCTTCGATCCTGTCGCTATCATTTTTTTGCGCGGGCAACTTCAATATATTTTTTGACCCGTTTGAGCAGGCATGGCTGGGCGCTTTAATGGCTGATGAAGGCGGAAGCCACCACGGCTCCCCCAAAACAAACGAGGGCGAGCCCGAGCGCCACGGCCAAAGCCGTCCTAAGTTCTCTCTTCTTGTCAGAACGCTGCATAATCGACCAGAAAGTTGCCGTAACGATCCGAGTATAAAAGCAGCTCGCATTCTTTTGGTTCCGAATTTTCCCGAATGCTGATGAAGGATGGTTAACGCGCCCCCGTCCGTCGGCATTCCATAATCGCATTTCGTGGGGCGGTCCTTAACGATCCTCATCCGGATGAACCCACCGGTAAGGCGTGATCTCCCGCGACTCAGTCAACTTGACCATGTGCGCAGGTGGCGCATACCGCCCTCTCCGGCAGGACCGGCATTTCTGTGCGGCTTCCCGGGCCTCTCCCCAGCACGTGCCATCGGTATCGCCTTCGCTAAAAACCAAGCTGATAACTCGGGGGAGGTTCGGAAAAGCGGGACAATGGCCCCGAACTTTCTACACTTCTAAAGGTTGGCCCAGCGGCTGCTCCGCGTGGGACCCCCCGTGCGTGTGAAGGCCGGGCGGCCTCGGTCGGCAGAGTGGGAGCCGAGGCCGTTCCCTGACCCATCATGGAGTCTGCGTTTGCTCAAGAGCCCTCGGACAGAGGAAGATAACGAACGCCTCAAACGCTTGGCCGCTGAGGGCGCGTCGGCCTTCCGTGTGGCTGCCGCCCTAAAGCGAAAGGTCAGTGTTGTTCGCAAACACGCGAGACAGATTGGGGTGACTTTGCCGTCCATCCGAGAAACCCGAAAGAAGCTGGCCGGTTCGGGAAACCATCCGCACCGCGCACGGTTGCCTTAGCGGGTACCCAGCGTGTGATCCCCCATTCGGAGCATCATCGTGAACAACGAAACAAAGGAAACACTCAGGGAGAAACTCGCACAGGCGCGGGATACACTTGACGAAGTGAATGACCCCGCCGCCCGTGCATTCGTCCGGGCAGAGTTGAGGAACTTGAGGAACGCCTGCTGTCAGCAACGGGCGTTGGACTGAAAAGTTAGACACCGCGCCGAGCAGGCCGGGACCCGGCTGTGCGCGGCAGGCCGATAGCGATAGGTGCGGGACTGCTGCCACTTGGGCTAACTCGGAGATCATGTCGAAAATATTGTAAAGGCGCCGGAACGGCCCTCTCGACGCTGCATTAGTTCGGAGGCGACGGCACCGAACCTTCGGCAGTCCCGATTAAGGCCATACGGTGTAACGCCCGTATGGCCTTAACTATTTGGCGCCACACAAATGGAGTCACCATGCCTCTGAATGAAGAAGGATTCGTTGCCCGGGTCGCGATCCGGAACTCGGTCTCCCCTGATGCCATTCGCACGATCCTTCGGGCGCTTCGGTCTGGCGGTGGCCGCATGGCGCAGTTTAGTCACCCAGACTTTGGCGGAATGTGTCAGTGGTCGCCCGGAATGACGATGGTCGGCGACATGTTCAACGATACCCTCAAATCCAAGCTTGACGCGATATGCACGGAATTGGCGAGCTATGTCGCCGAAACGAAATCAACCACGCAAGGTCGAGATCGAGAGGCCGTCGAGTTCAGCTATCGTTCGGCCAAGCAGGGAGCAAACTGGTGGCCTTCCCATCTCGGAACGCCTAGCTCAGTTGGCGCTCAAAACGACTTAAGATACGCGGTGTTTCCCCGACGATTGGTGATCAAGGATGGGGAGAGAGTTAAAATTTACGACACAGGCAATCATCGCATCTTCGGCGTGGCGCAAGCACAAAGCGCCGACCAAACCCTAACGTTTACGAGCCAAGATGGGTTGGTGCGGGTCAAGGATTTGCCGAAAGTAAGCGACGATGTCCGTTGAGGTCACTTGAAATCCTAAATGTGCCTTCCACCAAGTAAAGTCTCGCGGCGGCAAAATTGCCGCCTACTTCATGAACCTGACAGCGGCGGGTTTAAAGCCCGCCGCCGAAATTTACTTAGTGAATGACGATGCCGTGGTGATGATGATGGTGATGATGGTGATGATGATGATGGCGTCGAGGCGTCACGACGATCCGCCGGTCTCGATGGGACGCATGGTGGTGGTGATGATGGTGGTGGGCTTGGGCTAGTTGAACGTTGTGGGTCGCAACGTCAGCCTTATCATCGACCGCCTTCAACGCGGCCATTGCATTCGGAATAGGTTCTAGCAAGTCAGCGTAGGACCGAGCCTTCAATACCTCATTCGAATCTGTGGGCGTTGCGGCTTGAGCCGTGTTCAGCGATGCCAACGCACCTACGGCTCCCAACAAGCCTGCGATCTTTTTATCCATCTTTATCTCCGATTTTCGTTGACTTAACGGGCATGATTGCCGGACAGGGGTCAACGCCTGCCAACGGTGTGAATTACCAAGAGTTCCCGACTCCGATGAACCAAGCTAGTCAGGCTGAACGGTTGTTCATCAAAGTTAAATTGCATAGGGCTGGACCGTGGCACTCAATGGCCAGCAACTTTCCGGGTCAATTCCCGTTGGCGATTACAGAAAAACTGGAAAGGAATTATCCCATGAAAAAGTTAGCTTTGATCGCCGCCACAGCCGGGTCGCTGGCTGTGTCTGCGGTGGCTGCACCCGCCGAAGCCCGAGGTGGCTTCGGTCCCGGCCTTGCGGGCGGCCTTATCGCTGGCGCTGTAATCGGCGGCATTGCGTCAAATGCCTATGGCTACGGGCCGGGATATGGTTATTACGGCGGTTATGGCCCGCGCTACTATGGCGGCTATGCCCCGGTCTACTATGGTGGCGGATACGCACCTTACTACGGCTACGGCTATCCGCGAGTGTATCGGCCCGCCTATGCTTACTACGGTGGGCCGCGTTATTATGGCGGTTGGCACCGAGGTTGGCGTTACGGCTGGTAACAACACAGTGCCATGGCTTGTCGATAAGCATGGCCCTTGATGAGCCACCCGCCCGCCGGTCGTCATCCACATGTGGACCCCTGTCGGCAAAACCGGCAGGGGTTTGTGTTTTCTGTTCTGATAGGGAAAAACAATGACCGACAACATCCGGGAATTCGAACTGCTGTTAGGTCATGCCGCTCTTCGATTGTGGCCTCAACTTCCACGCGAAGTGCAGGAGAGACTCTTTGAAACAGCAGTGCCTCATGATCCCGCAATTCGAAACCTCTTGGCAGTTTTTCTGCATGACCGACATCCGAAGACGGCACATCCGCCCAAGCCTACTGCTTGGGGGTAGCAGATCGGCGAACGCAACAAGGTTTTCACCGAGATGGAAGATGAACATCGCGGCATCAAATATTCAATTATCCGGGCGACCCAGCGTGATGTTTGGGAATGGCGCGTGGTGATGGGCCACCCGAAGACGGTAAGAACGGGCGAAGCAACGACCGCGTACCATGCCGACATGAAGGTTCGTAAGGTTATTGACCGGGTTCTTAGGCAATCCCGAAGGCGGGACAGTTCGGGTGCCGATTGAATGACCCCGGTCGAACCGAACAGGGATGCTCGTCCGGGCTCCGGGAATTATCCGGCAGAAAGGGTATGGCTGATTCGTGTAATCACGCCGTCCCACTGGCGCTTCTCGGCGGCAGGATAATTAACCAACACGCAGTTTATGAACCGACTGGCGAAATTGCAGCGGTCATACCAAATCGAATTGTTGCGGAAGCTGGAGACGACGAAAAAGTTAGGGGTCACGCGTTTGTACACGATGTTGGATGGCGGGTGCTTTTTTGCTAGAAAACCGGCTGGTGTATCATGGCCGACATTTTCTATCGATTGCACCGCGAGTGTTGCGCGACTGTCCGCCGTCATGAACCGCCGACCGTATCCTTGGTCGGTAGGCCCCACGTCTTTGCTGAAAATGGTCACTGGCAAGTCTACGTTGGCTCCTGTTTCATGCACGGCATACCGATGCCAAACCACGGGCTGGGCAGTTGCAGTCGCGGGACAACCTAGAAGGAAAGCTAGGAGAAACATCTTGCTCATTACCGAAATCCTGCGACTGCCGATTGGTCGGGTGAGTAGGCGCTTCACGACCATGAGGCTGACGACAGGATCGGCATCGTGGCCGACGCTGCCATACTCGATTAAAGCTTCCTGTTTGCAGCGTCGGCTGTCTTGTTCACGCCATCCTTGACAGCGTTCTTTGCGTCGCCCTTAAGCTGCTGGGCATCACCCTTTACTTCTTGGGCAGCACCTTTGCCCTGCATTTTTTCTGAGCCGACTGCTTTTCCAACGCCTTGTTTGACCTTACCGGCGGCTTCATTGGCCATGCCAGCAGCTTTGTCTGTATTCCCACTCATGTTGGTATCCCTTTCTCGGAGCCTCATCGCCCTTGCCAGTCAACGGTAGGCGACAGGGAACGTTCCGGAAGTCCTGACAATCAATCGATTTGCAACAGCGAGGAACCTAAGCGGAGTCGGGGGTTACGCCCGCTCATAGACCTCTGTCCTCCAGTCCTATGGCCGCCGCTCATCGGCCTCGCATTTGCATTTACCCGGGTGCAAAGCGGGGCCGTATGCCGAAGTTAAGGCGCAGCAACCCCCACCTACTCCCGATGGGCGGTTTGCAAAGCAAGGCCCTTCAACCGAGACGAGGATGGTGAAGCGAGGAACATTTCCTGTCAGGCCGCGTTTTCACCGCTACCAATAGTCAGGAGAACCACAATGAAATACATTTATGCGCTTGCCGCGATGGCCGCACTTACGACCCCGGCGTTCGCGGCTGATACGATGTCGAGCCTTCCTGCGGATAGCTGGACAGTAACCAACTACTATAAGCAGAATGTCTATGACAAAGGTCAAAACACGGTCGGCAAAATTGACGACGTGCTTATTGATAAGTCCGGCAAGATAACGGCGTTGATGGTAGGCGTTGGTGGCTTTTTGGGTATGGGTGAAAAAGATGTCGCGTTGCCGTTCACTGCCGTTCATGCAGAAAAGAAAGATAACAAATGGTACCTAACGGTGGACGAGACCAAGGACTCATTGAAAAGCGCGGCAGGGTATAAGTACGACAGTTCGACCACGACTTGGTCGCCTGACAATAAGTAACTATTCACATATTCAGAAAAGTACGCTGTCAAAGGCGTATTTTTTTGGGTCCGACCATCAGCCCAGTCCTGAAAATAGCGGCGAATCCGACTTCGACTTCGCTGCTCTTGCGATTTTCAGGTCTTTTCACCCTCGGGTACGAGTGTTTGCTCTTTCGTAATCCGAGACCGCAAGTCGGTCACTGGCATCTGCAGCACCTTTACGCGCTGGCCTTTTACCAATGAGTTGACCAAGACGGTGCCGCCATCGGGAAATGCGAGTGCATCGTGGTGCTGCAACGGCACAAAACTTAGCAGCGTTAAACCCCAACGCATGAGACTTGAACCAAGTCCCGCGATATCTGACATTTTTTTCAAACGCCAGTTCTGTCCCCGGAAGAAGGCAGACCGCGACACCCAGTTCTGCGGGTGACGCAAATCCGACAGTCCCACCATTGACAAAGCGGGTTGACACGAGGGTTTCTCCAACTTCGGCGGGGCGAGAGGCAACGGCATGAAGGCTGTAGTCGCACACGGCAGTCCTCCGTTCGCTGAGATAGGACACCCGGTCCGGAATGGAAGGGCACTCCTATCCATTCGATTCCGAACGCCGGTTTGATGGGAGTGGTTCCTTGGGCGAGTTAATTTTATAAGGCGACAAGTTTGAGTTCGATGGGCGACACCAGCCGGTCCGAAAGGTTCATCCTGCCCAGATCGGCAGTCGGCTCGAGAAAGTCGAGCCGTTGTTTGACAATGGAACCTTCGCAGGCCAGCGTGATTAAAGCACCGCAGGGAACACTGGAGGGTTCGATGAACGGTCTGATTTATCTCGTCGGTCTGGTTGTTATCATATTGGCCGTGTTGTCCTTCTTTGGACTTCGGTAAGTCCGATGACGCCGGAGACCGCCGTAGCAACTCCGCAAGAAGCGGACTGAGATATTTGCACGGGACCCCGATTGTCGCCGGTGCATTGGCCGCGACGGCCCTTTCTCTTATGTTGGTGACCTTCGCGGCTGCGGTGGGGATGGGTGTTAGTCCTACTGCTCCGATCTGGCGAGATACTTCCGCCTCCTCGGATAGGATGTTGAAGACGTCATGCGAGTGCTGGCGTCCGGCAAAACGGCTCAATGCTCGACCGGCGCGCATCATCTCGCCGGCGAGTCGGTCGAATACATGATCAGGCAATTCGGGCTTAGGAATTGCCTTTGGCGCCTCGGTGTCAAATCAACGAGGTCAGGTTCTAAAAAACACGAAATAGACCACCACGAAGGCTGCGATCACCAAGCCAAGGCTCCAGGCCAACACGTTGCGCACCGTGGGTCCGCGCTCCGCCCCTCGCGCTTCGATTGCGGTCTCGACTACGTGTCCGTTTTCTTGCTTCGGCATTGTTCCTCCTAGGATTGATAGAGTCCGCCAACTCATGCGGCACTAATCGCGGTGAACGAACTCACGACGAATTTCACGTCCGAGAGCGTTGACGACGGATATCTCAAGGGCTTTGTAGCCGCGCAGGCTGTTGTCGCGGAAGTGCTGGCGAGATCTTTGCAGCGCTCGATGGCCTCCAGGTTGCCTTGGAAGTCGATCCCGACCTTGTCTCTCATCGGGACGCCATCCTTCATGTCGAAAAAGAACTTTTGCATCACCACACCTCAAATCGACTCAAGAACAGAAAATCGTCAGCGCGGGCATCGACTATAGGAAAAGGCTTGCCGGAATTCCGCGCCTTGGCCTGAATGACGAGAAGCGTTTCAGAGCCATCAGGTACGCAGCTTGAGCAGCTTTCCACTTTCGGTGCTCACGGCACCGTAAAGAGTAAATCCGATGGATCAGGTTTCGTTCCGACTGGACGGGCCGACGACGACAGCGAGGGAACCGAAGGCTCGCCAACGGATTGGCCCAATCAAGGAGTAGAGAATGCCAGAGAGAAATCGCGGCCCGGCCATACCCGAAGCAGGCGAGCAGGTTCCCTCGCGCCGACACGATACAGGCAGTGGGGCCAATGAGACGGTCGATGGATTGGACGCTACGACAGAGGAGCTGCGGCACGCTGCCGAGGATACGCCTTCTGGAGCCGTTCCCGAAAAGATAGAGAAAACGCCGGTCTTCGACCGCGCTGATCTAGCGCGGAAAATATAGGCGCTCTTCGCGCGCTAAGTACGCCGGCAGGCTTTGGCGGTCTGTAATACGCGCCAGCGGCGTTTTCGGAACGGGGATCACGGCAAGCCCGCTTTACTGTTAATCTTTTGTTAAAGATGCCGCGCGCAACATCGCATCCTAACCTTCTGGAATTTCGTGAGCGGGAATCAAACCGTCATTTGTGGCGGTACCGGGGATTTTGATTTATCCGTGTGAAGGAGTGAGCGACATGTCGATAGACAACGTGCGCCCTGAGGAAAATCTGATCGTTGCATTCACATTGGCGATTGCCGGTGCGCTCGCTGCGGGTCTGCCAATGGCAGTAGCTATTATTTGGATCTGCTCCTGAACGCAGGCCGAACGTAAATGGTATTCCTATTGAGCGGCGTACCGCTATTTTTACGCCGCCTTTTGTATTTGCTTCGTGTAAAGTTCGAGCCAGCGTTTTTCACGATGAGTGGTCGGTCGCCTTCGAAGGTCCAGGCCGGTTTGCCGGTGTCGTCAAGTGCGGCCAGCGCATCGAGCACTTCGAACTCAATCGTTTCTTCGATCGAGAGCCCGTCCAAAGCCGGCTTCGAATTGCGAACGATGGCCATCGAAGTCATTTGGGCGGTTCCGCCATGGCATTCATCCAACGCCCCCCACTGGGAAAGCGAGTCAATTCCGCAGAGCAAAACGGGAAGCATCCTGATAAGGAGCGGTGCGCCGGCCTGTTCAAGCCCAACCGGCTTCATCTGGTTCTTCGAGCCACTCAGGTATCCAAATATCGCGCAAGAGGAGCCTGCAAAGGAAGCGCCGCAAAGCCAATATGACGGCAGAATACCCCCGTCGAACGGGAACCCTCATTGTCACTTTGCGTTGAGAAACGGGAACTTTCCCGTCATCTCTAATCCATGGAGAGCGTTATGGCCGCGAAGGATAAAAACCTCAATGACCTGTTCCTTGATACGCTCAAGGACATTTACTTCGCTGAAAAGCAGATTCTAAAGGCGCTGCCGAAGATGGCAAAAGCGGCCAGCTCCGACAAATTGCGTGCGGCTTTTGAAAAGCATTACGATGAGACCGAAGGCCAGGTGGGGCGTCTGGAGCAGATTTTTGAACTGCTTGGCTCGCCTGCGCGAGGAAAGACTTGCGATGCGATTGAAGGCATCCTCGACGAAGGCAAGGAAATCATGGCCGAATACAAGGGGTGCGATGCTCTGGACGCAGGTTTGCTCGCCGCGGCACAAGCCGTCGAGCACTACGAAATTTCCCGTTACGGTACGTTGAAGGCCTGGGCCACCAAGCTCGGCATGAGAGAGGCCGTCCGGCTGCTCGATGAGACGCTGAAGCAGGAGAAGAAAACGGACGAGACCCTGACAACTATTGCCGAGACGGTCGTAAACATGAAGGCGGCGGCCTGACTTAACGAGTTGTTTGCCCGAGGATCCGCCCAAATATTGAATGTGCGTCTTCGTGAGCAAAACCGGTCTTCATCCTTATGGAGAGTTTGCGCTGGGACGCGTTGGTCTTTCCAGCTCGGAATCTCAGTCGCTTGCAGGACAGAGTCTTGAAACCAAGCGTTGCTTGAAACGTCCATGCGGCTAAGGAACGAAGATCGCGGAGGGCCATTGTGAATCGTGCGGCTCTTGATAGATGAGGTTCCTATGTATCACCATGTCAAAAAGCTGATGTACACGGTTCGAGTCGATGAACCCGATTCCAAGTTTGGAAATATGCTTTTGGAGCAATTCGGAGGTGCCAACGGTGAATTGGCTGCTGCCATGCAGTATTCGATACAGGGAATAAATTGTGAAGATGCAGCCCGCAAAGACCTGCTCATGGATATTGGCACCGAAGAACTCAGTCATCTGGAGATCGTCGGATGTTTGGCGCGAATGCATCTGAAGCCCATGAAATTCGACCGCGAAGCCGCCGAAGCGGATCCGCTTGTCGCCATCGCGGGCGGCGGCGGCGTTACCCTTTGCAATTCGATGGGTAATGCCTGGACTGCGGATTATCTCAAGATAACCGGCGAATTGGATGTCGATCTTCGCAGCAACATCGCCGCCGAGGCCCGCGCGAAGATCGTATACGAGCGCATGATCAATTTTTGCAACGATGCAGGCACCAAAGACGCGTTGCAGTTTTTGATGACTCGCGAGATTACACACATGATGGCCTTCGCGGCTTTGGCCGAGTAAAATGGGTCGGATCGGGCACCCCGACAAAGCGCAAAGATACTCCGGCGCGGCGCGACCGAGGCATTTTTTTGCAGACGCGGCCAGTGCCGCCTCGCGGGTGGCGGGCCGGGCCCTCACGTTTATGCTCGCGGTCGCCGTGATCGTCATTTGGGCGATAACGGGGCCGATATTTGGCTATTCGAATACGTGGCAGCTTGTAATAAATACAGGCACGACGATTGTTACTTTTCTAATGGTTTTTCTGATTCAAAACTCTCAAAATCGCGATAGCGCCGCGATCCAGGTCAAGCTCGATGAACTGGTAAGAGTCAGCACCGCGCAGAATGCGTTCGTTGGTATTGAGCATCTTACGGACAAAGAACTTGATGAATTGCGTGATAGATGTGAAGCGCGCGCCAAAGCGGAAGCAAAGGGCACGGAGGCGGTACAACGCACAAGTCGAAGCGCGGCACAGGCCGCGAATAAGATATCGAGCTAGAAAGCTATGAAGTGACGTCAATCACGACGCCTGTTGCCGTGGTACGTTCCTCAATCATCGTAATCGGTGCTTCGGCGGGAGCGTGGAGGCGTTGCGCTTTCTGGCGTCCGCTTTTGGATACGGAACGATGTTCATAGCAGCCGATTGGTCGGGCATCAACCCGAAGGAGGATCCGATGGTTTTGAACGGCAAAAAGATCGCAATTCTTGCAACCAACGGCTTTGAGCAGGCGGAACTTGAAGTGCCACGGGACCGGCTGAAGAAGGCTGGCGCGACCGTTGACGTCGTTTCGCTGGCCGGTGGCGAGATCAAGGGCTGGGACAAAAAGGATTGGGGCCGCCCCGTGAAGGTTGACAAGACACTCGATGAGGTTTCCGCGCAGGACTACGATGCCATCGTATTACCCGGTGGCCAGATCAATGCCGATTTGCTGAGACTTGAACCGAAGGCCCTTAAGTTCATTAGAGATATCTTTGAGGCTAAAAAGGTGGTCGCTGCTGTATGCCACGCGCCATGGCTGCTGATCGAGACCGGCATCGCAAAGGGCCGAAGGATGACGTCCTTCAAATCGATCAAGACCGACGTGGCGAATGCCGGCGCGAAATGGGAGGACTCCGAGGTCGTTGTCGATCAAGGCGTCATCACGTCGCGCAATCCGGGCGACCTGGAAGCCTTCAGTGCCAAGATTATCGAAGAGGTCAAGGAAGGCCGCCATACCCAGCGCAGCGCGGCGTAACGGCCATGAAGAGCACAAAAATAGCCAACGACGCAGGAGCCGAGACGCGCGTCGTCATTCTAAAATCCGGCGAAGAAGCATTTGCAGCATTGACGGAATTCGCTAACGATGCCGGAATTACCGCAGCCTCCCTGACTGCCATTGGTGCCTTTGAGAACGCCACCGTCGGCTGGTTCGATTTTGAGAAGAAAACCTACAAAAAAATCGAGGTCGGCCAGCAGTGCGAAGTCTTGAGCGCGATTGGGGACATTGCCGTCGGCGACGACGGCAAAGCGAGCCTTCACGTTCATGTCGTTCTTGGCCTGTCCGACGGCACGACGCGCGGCGGGCACCTTCTTGAGGGCAGAGTCCGGCCGACGCTGGAAGTCGTTCTGACCGATACGCCGGCCGAGTTAAGACGGAAGAAGAGTGCCGATATCGGTATCGCCCTTATTGACCTGGAAGTTGGGAAGCGCTGAATTTCAGCGCATTCCCAGCGCATTTCCCAATTGTCGCCTAGTCATCTTCGACCGCCCGTCGATCGTTTCGGCAAAAGACCCTGCAATCGGTCGCGACGCTTCCGCCGCCTGGGCGGACGTCTGGATATCCGTGTTCGCGTGCAGCGTCGCCGCCGCCGTGCCCAGCACGGCGACGACGGTCGTGAGATAATCCTTGTCCCAGTGTAGCGAGGGAACCACAAAACTTCGGAGAGCCTCCCCCCACGGGACTTTCACCATGAACAGCGTCCCGACATAAGCGAATAGAAACAGCGTCAGCGCCCAACTCGATCGGCCGCCTCGATAGTGTTTACCGAGGCGGCCAATTTTCAGTTTCAGTATTTGAACTGCGGCATCGCTTTCAACTGGTCCTTGGCAGGGCTTGAACAATTGCCTGTTCCATTAAGGCCTCCTGGCAGCCGGATTGGCTGGCAAGAAAATGCCCAAATGGAACGAAGGTTCCAGAATGTAGCTTCTTGGAGCCCCGAATTGGCGCGTAATTGGCGACACCGAGAAGCTTTTTTGCAATCTTCGGGCGTGAAGAGCTGCCTCCCCGATTGCGAGGCAAACAGCTTAGACGGCTCGGGCGGCAGCTTTTCGGAGGAAGTGTTTGAGCTTGGCAAAGACCTGTTCGATGGGGTTCAGGTCGGGTGAGTATTTGGGCAGAAAGAACAGCCTGGCTCCTGCGGAGCGGATGAGCTGACGCGCGATTCTGCCTCGGTGGCTGCCGAGATTGTCGATGATCCCGATATCGCGACGAAGCGAGTACGGTTTCGCTCCCCATCAAGGAGGCGGAACTTTTCCTACAAAGTGGAATTAGCAATATCGCTTTGAACTCGCGGTCAACACCAGGAGCGCAGCAATGGCAACCCAAATTGTCATGGATCGCAACGGCGACACCCGCCATACCTTTGATTTGAAAAACGCAGAGGCCCTGCTGGAGGCGGAGCGCCGCTTTAAGGCACTCACGGGCGCCGGCTTCACCGCGGCAACCCGTACCACTTCTGGCGAGCCGGTCGTGACGCGAACGTTTGACCCTACCGTAGATGAGACACTGTTTTTTCCGCGTCTTGTTGGCGGTTAACTCTCGGTTCCTGCTCGTGACGCTGTTTGACGATGCGAACGATAAGCTCCGGAGGCTGTTGGCGGCCGGTCTGCAATCTGCGCGCGCCTTTCGAGAATGGTATCTCCGTCCGAGTAAGACGGAACAGCGCGGCCTCATTCTCTTGAGAGAATGGCTCTCGCCAGAACAGCTGGCGCAATATGACGCGAACGGATATTTCGAGGTCATTGGCTGCCACACGGGCAAGCGATACCGTATCTACCATGGCATTGGAGCGAACGTTGTCGAGCTAGATGGTAGTCCCTCAAGAACTGGCTGGTGCTTCGTACCTATTGATCATCTGGTCGCAGGCGACGTCATGCTGGCCCAAAAAATCGCTCTTGAAACTGACGAAAGCGGCGCACTCGCTTCGGCGAACAACTTCACGCCTAGATAGCTTCGCTGGCGAGCCAAACCAGCCAGTAGAAACTATCGGAGTTCAAATGCAAAAGCGTCGATGAAAACAGGCTGTCACCGGGTCGCCGGCCCATTTGGCTGCTGATCGATTTCCGCTCTCGTCCCGGACTTAACGCTCGTGAGGGGGCTCGTCGCGGCTCTCAATCGTGTCCCTGTTGTTTTCCTGCTCGGACTCGTCCTTGTAAACGTCAGCCACCTTGCCGGACATGTTGCCGGGGTTGTAGTGGTATTTCCCGGGAGGCTTTTCGCCCGGCTGCTCCTCGTTCGGGTTCTTGTTGTTGGCCATCGTGCGCTCCTTTTGGATATCCACGACAACCGTCGGGATCGGCCTAAGTTCCGGGACCGTTTGAGGGTCCGAGAGACGCCCGTCCATGAGCAAAGCCGTCTGGAGGCAAATCGTAGCAGTTCGAAGGTAGGTCGGTTCCGCCACGGCGGTGTTGAACATCCGAATGGCCCGCTGCCAATAATGAGTCTGCTGCTGCTTTTCGGATAACCGCGTGAAATATATGACCGCATCGCCTAAAGTGGTAAGACGCATGCCATCGTTCAGCTGAAGGGGAAACGGAAGCGGTGTTACCAAGGTCACGGCCAGGTCGGTCTCTCCTCAACGTGTTCATTCGTTCATAAAACTATTTGGTATCTGATAAATGCCGGTTCGAAAACTTCGTGAGTCCGAAAGAGCGATTGTTACATAGAGCGTGTCGCCGGAGTGTGGTTCGTCCAAATCCGCTATCGGCCATTGTCGGTCGTGAGTTCGAACAATTTGACCGGGAAGTGACGGTCAATCATCTGCAGCAGTTCGACCGGCGGACTGGCGCGTTCAGGACGCCGCCAGGACAGCTCGAAGACGTAGTCGGTGTTTTCCGAATCAGGGCTCCGTCTCTGCTCCTGAAAGCGAGCCCGGTATTTCATCGGCTCGACCAACCTCGGAACCTCCTCCAGCACGTTCCATTGCGCCACGCAACGGACGACCAGCCTGGCCCGATGCTCGCGGGGGATCATGACATCGACCCACTTCAGCGCCCAAAGGGTAAGGACCGCCAGCACGGTGGCCGCCGTGCCGAGGATCAACTGGCCGCCGCCCAGGCACAGTCCGATCACGGTCATCAGCCACAAGGTGGCGGCCGTGGTCACGCCGGTCACCAGATCGCCCTTCTTGAGGATGGTCCCGCCACCGATGAAGCCGACGCCGGTCAGGATACCCAGGGGAAGGCGCATCAGGTCCATGACGGCAAACGATCCCGGTGTCTTGCCGCTCACCGGCAACAGAATATTGGCCTGAATCATCGCGACCGAGGCTGCCAGGCCGACAAGAATGGTGGTCCTGAAACCCGCGGCGTGACCTCGCGCGCCGCGGTTGAAGCCGATGATGGCACCGGCCAGCATCGTCAGCGCAAGGCGGATCGCGATGTCAGGCCAGGAAGGCTCGAGGGGCATGCTCATGACGTCGCCTTTTGAAATTGGGGGCTCAATTGCCGTCGACGTCCCGGCCATAGCCGGTAAACCGCCGCAGAAGCCGCTCCGTGGCGCCCCCGATCGCAAGTCCCGCGACCACGTCGCTAGTCCAATGTGCCAGCAGCAATATCCGCGTTGCGACCAGACTGGCGCCCACGAGCCAAACAATGTTCCGTTGTCGCGGTGGCAGCCGGGACGCGGCGGATGCTAGCGCGCCGACGTGAACGGCATGGCCGGAAGGAAAGGCGTCATATTGCCTTCCTGAGACCGGCACGCCACGCCGGTGACCCCGCACGGTCAATCGGTCTGGGCGTTGCTGATCGAAGATTGCCTTGAACAGATGCGGCAGCGCTGACGCAACCAGCGTCGTCAACAGAACATGGTCAGCGGTGCGTCGTTTGGGACGGCTTTGATTGCGCGTGTAGAGCCACCATGCTGCTGTCAGCGCGCACAGCACGTGTTCGTCGGCGCCCCAGGTCAGAACTCCCGCAACCTTTTCCGTCGGAGGATTGGTATGCGACGCAATGGAATTTGCAATTGCAACGTCGGCGGCAGTCGGACGGACGGTAAGCAAAGCCATTTCAGGCCCTCGATGCAGAAAACAAACGTCACACACCAGCGCAAGTTCCCGGGATGGAACGACTGGATCGCGCTTCATGTCTGGAAAATCGGCCTGCTGTGGGCACTGATACCTCTCCAGCCAAGCCTGCCCGGCGGTGCGTTGCCTGGACGCTGCTGTTGAGGCGAAATCAGCCATCGCGGGAGTCTCCGAAGCTGTGAAGGACACGGCTCATCGTGTTGGCAACGCGATAGAGGCTGGTCCAAAGCCTGGCGTGCCGCTGAGCATCTTGAGCAACGTAGTCCGAGAAGCGCCCCTTGGTTCACTCCTCAATAGCGTTTCTATTGGGCCGTGGCCCACTGACGGCAGGTAGGCATTGAATGCTGTGGGACCCACCGGACTCAATCTCAACGAACGATTCAAATGCTCGATTGCTTGTTCGTGTCGGCCAAGAAGTTTGAATGTCGACTATCTGCATATCCACTTTGCCGCAGCCGGCTGCTACGCGGCGAAAGTGCTGCGGGCCTAGCTTGTTTGCCGAATGGTCGCGTTCCAACCCCGCTGGGACTAAGTTCGCAAACGTTGCTGGTCTCGTAACGTGCCGGCGACATCTGCAGAGAGGCGCGCTTGGCGGTCGGACCGGCAGCACTTCCGGCCGCAATTTCATTTCCTTGGCCGCCCCCGCACGACAAGGTTGCCATCGTCTATTGAAATGCTGCTGCCGGTGGTGTCGAAGCAGACCGCGCCTCCCATTTGAGAATTGATCATGCGGACCGGTGCGCCATACTTGTAGCCAATGCCAGTGCACAGCTTCAGCGCGATGGTGTTGCAATTGCCGCCGCACGATACTCCGGAATAGGTCGGCGTCGGAGCCGAGACGAAGCTTTCCAGATTAATATAGACCGCTGACTTGATCGTCTGGCTTCGAGCCAGGGTCGGACTGCAAAGCCCGATGGCGACGGCGATCAAAAGCGATGGAATACGCAAATCGGCTTCCTCCCCGTAGCAGCGTGAGCCAAACCCGGGTCCCTTGTTACAGGCACGAATCGAGAATCAAACAGGATCGAGCGCCGGGCAAGATTGAATCGCGTAGTACTAGCGATCTGCATGTACCATCGACCGCTGCGACCAGCCTGCATCCGGCGCCACGCCGCGCCGTGATTTCTGTCAGAGGAACCCGCAAGCGGATCCGACGAGGCTACGTGATATCAAACCGTATCACGCGAATTTTCAGCGAGGTACGTTGTCCCCCCGGCTATGCTGCCATGGTGCTTGTTGAACCCTCCGGCGACTGAAGCCCATCACTTGCCGCGTTGTCCGCTGGATTGGGGGCATTATGAAACGACCGCCTGGATCGCGTCGGCGCGACCGCGCCAGCTCAGCGCCTGGAACAGCGCGGGTGGTTCATTCAGAACAACGATTGCATGCCGCTCTTGCGACCCTCGAGCAGTGCCGGGCGGTCCTGATCGCCAGCGCCAGCGGGGAGACGGCGCAATTGGTGTCGATGGCAATTCTCCAGCTTCGGATGAAGCTCAATCGAATTACCGAGGCGGAATGGAAGGCTTTCTGCGATGCGGTAGCACCGGATCGCTGGCCGGAGCAGGATTCGCAGGGGCCGATACCGCCCCAAGGCCGACGTCGACGGTCATCGGCCCTGCATTCGTGACGCCGGCAAGTCCCCCCGAGCGACGTTGCCGCCTTCACCAGTATTTGGGCTCTGACTCCGATGGCAGCAGCGTCAGCGTCGAGCCTGGTAGTTTTTCGGTTGGAAAGGACGCCGGCGTCTGGTTCTGATCGTAATCGCCGCACAAGGTCTGCAGGAGGGCATCGACAAGCCGCGCGATCTCGCGATGTTTGTGCGCGGCTTCCTCCTGCCATCGCCCGGTCTGGGACAAATGCTGTGCAATCAGGATGGCTGCAATGCTGCGGGCGTATTGACCTCTTCGTTCGTCCAGGGCACAGGCTTCGGAGCTCCCGGCAGGCACCTGGTGAACCCCCTTATTTCCCTGGATCAGTTCCTCGAGGATCTTGCGCAGCACGTAAGAGGGTGATTGCCTGCTGCCTGCGCAGTACCGCATCAGCGCGGCGTGAGTCTCTTTGTCGACGCGAACTTTGAGAATCTCGGTCTTCTTCATTGGAACAGTCCTTCATCAGCTCGGCTGTTTCAATTATGGCGTGATCAAATCAACGTCCTCTTCAATGCGCGACGGTAGCGGCAGGATTCGTTGAATATATTCTTCGTCAATCGTTCGATCGCTGCAGCTCCCGCTGATCTTGAAGCTGACCGTTCGAACAAAAGCCATTTCTTCGGCTGAAATGTGACGTTCCGCTGCGCGGATGATCGACAGCCGATCATGTGACAAAAGGGTCACGGCCGTCTGTTGTGTAGAAATATTTTACAACTTGGGCGAGAGTTTGGCGATTACCCGGTTTCGGAGCCCGGCTGTTGGTCCGCGGCCGCATCCTGCTCGAGCCAGAACGTATCGGAACCGGACAGGAAGGATTGCCACCAGTCGGCGGCGTCGCCGGCGTCGTGCGATAGGTGCCACAGTGTGAAGATGTAGGGGTATCCCTGGTCCGTCGCGAGCAGTTTCCCCGACCAGGATGTGATGGAGTTAAAGGTCGGCTGCCAGTTCACGGCAAAGCCGATGGTGTCACCGGCGACCATGCCGGTAAGGTCGCCGCAGACGGGGTCTTGTTCGGCGCTGACTTTGCTCCAGTACGTCCCGGTGATCAGGCCATCGTCGACGCTGTCGATCTGCATCCGGGAGCCGAGTTCATTGATCCATGTCCCAACCAGGTTCGGCTCGCGCTCAATTTGCTTGGATAGCAGTTTCAGATCTCGTTTCGATCGAAGCATCCAGCATCCCCGCCGCAGATTCCGCCACTGGCTGCCCCTATACAACAGTGCCGCAGCGGAATCCTCCGGCTTCACGCACGTACTACGCGATCTTGGATTGGGCCACACTAGCGTAATTTCCAGCTCAATGGCTTCATCCTTCGAGACGCATCGCTTCGCGATGCTCCCGAAGGATGAGGTCTCAGATCATACCCTCATGGTGAGGAGCGCGTCTTCGCGCGTCTCGAACCATGAGGCCTCGGGAGAAGCAACAATGATTCGAGTGAACCGAAAAACGCTTTGGATTAGCCCGACGGGCTTGTCTGTCTGACGCGGCTGACGGCCCCGCGCACATCGGCCCATGGCGGCTTGTCCGGGGCGAATTGCTGCCGGAGATAGGACACGAGCTCGGCGAGTTGATCGTCCGTCAAACTGTCCTTGAAGGCCGGCATATAGCCGAGCTCGCGCGAGGCTGGCGATGCGATGCCATGCAGGATCACCTGAACGAGATTGTCGGGCACCGCGCCATGCAAATTGCTGTTCAGCGCGAGCGATGGCCGGCTGCCGAACAGCGCGGCGCCGCCGACCGCGTGGCAAACCGCGCAGGCCCCTTCATAGAGCCGCGCGCCCTTGCTGGACGCGGAGGCGACCCGGGGACCGGTCGAGGTTTCGAATTTGGCCGCCAGCGCGTCCTGCGCCGGCTTGTCGATGGCGTCCTGCTGGAACGAGCCGAGGTAAACCGCCATGGCGCGAATGTCTTCATCGGGCAGCGCCGCAAGTTCTTTCACTACTGGCGCCATCGGCCCCGCCGCAACGCCGTGGAAGCGGGATTCGCCGGTGCGCAAATAGGCGTACAGTTCGTCCTCGCTCCAGGGAATCGGCGCGTGTGACAGCGAGGTCAGCGGCGGTGCTTCCCAGCCCTCCGCGAAACCGCCGGCCAGATACGCCTCGGCCCGTTCCGCGCCGAGCGCGTTTCGTGGCGAATGGCAGGCGCCACAATGGCCGAGGCCCTCGACCAGATAGGCGCCGCGATTCCACGTGGTCGATTGCGCTGCATTGGCTTCGAACAGACCGGGACGATGGAACAGCGCGTTCCATCCCGCCAGCAGCGGACGCCAATTGAACGGAAAGGCAACGCTGGTGCGGCGATTGCCGGCATGCACCGGCGCCTGTGCCATCAGATACGCGTAGAGTGCCTGCAGGTCGGCGTCGGTCGTCCTGGCAAAATGCGGATAGGGAAAGGCCGGATAGAGATGCCTCCCGTCACGATGGATGCCCTCGCGCATGGCGCGTTCGAAGGCGGGATACGACCAGGCGCCGATGCCGGTCTCGGGATCGGGCGTGATGTTGGTGCTGTAGATCGTGCCGAACGGCGTCGCGAGGGCACGTCCGCCGGCATTGAGGATGCCGCCCTGGGTATTGGTGTGGCAGACCGCGCAGTCGCCGAGCGCGGCAAGTTGCTGGCCGCGGGCGATGGTCGCGGCCGAATAGACCGACGCATCCGGCCGCGCGATCGGCGCGATCGACCGCCACGGCAACACCGCCGCCGCGATGCCGACCACCGCGGTACACAGGGCCGCGACCGTTGCCAGCGCACCACGCCGTCTGACGAACGGATCTTGCCACCGGCCGGAATCCGTTGGCGGCGGGGTTGACGCCAGCGGCCGTGTGGCCGGCATGGCGCGCGTTTCGCCCTGCAGTCCCGCCAGAATCCGCTCGCGCGTGAACGGCGGTTCGCGGAACCGGACGCCGGTGGCATCGAAGATGGCGTTGGCGATCGCCGCCGCACTTGGGACCGAGGCGGATTCGCCGACGCCGAGCGGCGGCTGATCCTGCCGCGGCAGCATCAACACGTCGATCTTTGGAATGTCCGGGAATTTCATGATCGGGTAGGCGCCCCACTCGCGGCTCGTCACGGTGCTGCGATCGAACGAAACCTGCTCCATCAGCGCGCGGCTGGTCGACTGGATGACGTTGCCATGGATCTGGTGGCGGACGCCGTCCGGGTTGATTATCAGGCCGGAGTCCTGGCCGGCGACCACGCGGGTGACGCTGACATCGCCGGTCGCCTTGTTGACGGCCACGTCGGCGATCCAGGCCGACCATGCCGCGCCATAGCCCGGAAATTTGCTGTGAACATAGAGCGCATAGGCGAAGCCGCGTCCGCGCACGATGTCGTTCTCGGCAACCGGCGGTTTCCAGACCGGCCGGGGCGTCCAGCCGGCGCGTTCGGCCACGGCGTGGACGAGGTCGACCGCGCGCGGATCCCGGAGATAGCGCAGGCGGTATTCGATCGGATCGACGTCGGCTTCGGTGGCGAGTTCGTCGATATAGGATTCGTGGGCGAAGGTGTTCGGCAGCGCCGAGACGCCGCGCAGCCAGGATGCGCGCGCGATCGGCGGCATGTCATGCGCGACCACACGCATATGGTCGTAATCATAGGGCGGGATCGCGGTGCGGTCGCCCATCTCGAACACCGCCGGCGTCGGCGCCATCCTGCCGGTGAGCAGCAGCGCCAGGGTTGGCGCCCCGTTGGACGGGTAGCGGGTGGCAAAATCATAGCCGGCGACGCTGCCGTCGGCGCGCAATCCGCCCTTGATGTCCATCAATTGCGCCGCGCCCTTCGGCTCCCAGGCATGCTCCTGTTCGCGGGTCAGTTGCACGCGGACGGGTCGTCCGACCGCACGCGACAGCAGCACCGCGTCCGCCGAAACGTCGTCGGCGCAATTGCGGCCGTAGCAGCCGGCCGCCTCCATCCGGATCACCTCGATTTCGGCATCCGGCCGTTGCAGCAGCAGCGCGAGGTCGGCGCGCAGCAAATGCGGATTTTGCGTGCCGGACCACACCCGGACGCTTTCCTCCTGGTAATCCGCAACGGCACAGGATGGCCCGATCGAGCCATGCATCTGGTACGGCCAGACATAGGTCCGCGGCATCGGCTTGGCAGCGGCGGCGAGGGCGGTGTCGACGTCGCCCTTTTCGAGCAGGGTTCGGGGCTGCGATGGATTGGCGCGGAGCGCGGTCTCGATGTCGTTGAGGTCGGGCAGCGTCGGCGTCGGTTTCCAGGCGATCTTGAGCTGGGCTGCCGCCTTGACCGCATTTTCCTCGCGCTCGGCGATAACGCCGACGAAATCGCCAATCCTGACCACGGCAACCAGTCCCGGAATATCGCGGACCGAGCTCTGATCGACCGCGATCAGGCTGGTGCCGACAAAGGCGCCGGCATCGACGCCGGCATAGGGCGGGCGCACCACGCGGCCGTGCAGCATGCCGGGCACCCGCATGTCATGCACATAGACAAGTTCACCGGTCGCCTTGGCCGGAAGATCGATGCGTGGCTGCGATTGCCCGACAATGGTGTAGGCATCCACCGGCTTGACCGGCACATCTTCCGCGAGTTCGAGTCGGATGGTTTCATCGGCGATCAATTCGCCGTAGCTGATGCTGCGATTGTCGTGGCCGCGGATCAGGCCGTCTTCGACGGCGAGGTGCCGCACCGGCAACTCCAGCCGCTGTGCGGCGCGCGCCAGCAGGAATTGCCGCGCTTGGGCGGCGGCCTTGCGCAAGGGGACCGCGGTGATCTGAATGGTCTCGCTGGCGATGGTTGGACCCTGATCGGGAACGCGCGAGGTATCGCCCAGCACCACGACGACGCGCGCAAAGGACACCTCGAGCTCTTCAGCGACGATCTGCCCAAGCGCGGTCCGAATCCCGGTTCCCAGATCGACATGGCCATTGAAGGCGGTGACCGAACCGTCGGCCGTGATCTGTATGAATGTTTCGAAACCTGATGCGGCGTCCGACGCCGCGGGGCGGACGACCGACAGCACGCCGGGCCGGGGTTCATGACCGATCGGAATACCCGGCACGGCCATCAATCCTGCGCCTCCGCGGTTTGGCCGGCGGCCCGCTTCATGGCGCGCATGATTTCAACATGGGCGCCGCAGCGGCACAGATGATGGCGCAGCGCTTCCAGCATGTCGGTCTCGGAAGGCTTCGACTTGTGCATCAGCAGCGCTTTGGTCGCCATGATCATGCCGTTGAGGCAGTAGCCGCATTGCGCGGCCTGTTCGGTGATGAAGGCGTCCTGCACCGGGTCGGGACGGTCGCGGGTGCCGAGCCCTTCGAGCGTCAGAATGTCGCGCCCGACGCAGCCGCTGACCGGGATCACGCAGGCACGTGCGGCCATGCCGTCAATGATCACGGCGCAGGCGCCGCATTCGCCGAGCCCGCAGCCGAATTTCGGCCCGTTCAATTCAAGATCGTTGCGCAGCACATAGAGCAACGCGGTATCCGGTGCAGCGGCGACGTCATGAACCCTGCCGTTGACGGTCAGGCGGATCGTGGTCTGCGTCATGCTCCAGCCCTGTGGTGCGCTGCAAACTTCGCGCGCGGCCCGCCGGAAAGATACCGTTTGCATACAAACGCGCAAGCACGCCATGCCCGGCCGGTGCTGTGGCGAGGCCATTGTCGCCATCGCTGCACGGGTTATGGACAGAGCCGGCCGGCAAAGGCGGCACCGGGTGGTTTCAGCCGCGAAGCCGCTTGACAGCTTTCCGGCCAGCGCGCAAAATCATTCGTGTACGAACAAAATCGCCGGTTGCGGTCCCCCAGGGAAATTTCCTTGCAACCCAACTTGTGGCAGCTTCGCCACTTGGCGTTCCGCACCTCGCCGGCTCGTGAGTTCGTTAATGTTGACTGACACGACTTCAGTTGCGGCCGCAGGCAACGCCGACAAGATCCGGTGCGATGCCTGTCCCGTGATGTGCTACATCAAGCCGGGCGCAGCGGGCGCCTGCGATCGTTATGCCAATCATGATGGCGAGCTGGTACGCGTCGATCCGCATATCGTGCTGGAGCGAACGGTGTCGCATGGCGGACGGCTGGTGCCGTTCCAGGCCGGTGGCGACTGGGACGGCAAGATCGTCCACGAGCCGAGTGTCTTCGTCACCGCGATCGGGGCTGGAACCACCTATCCCGACTACAAGCCCGCGCCGTTCATCGTTTCCTCCGAGGTCGACGGCGTCGATATGGTCACGGTGGTGACCGAGGGCATCTTCAGCTATTGCGGGGTCAAGGTGAAGATCGACACCGACCGTCATCTCGGCCCGGAAACGGCGACGGTTCGCATGCAGGGCGAGGCGGTCGGCCACGTCACGACAGGCGAATATGGATCGCAGATGCTGTCGCTGGGCGGCGTTCACCATCTCACCGGCGGTTCCAAGAAGGAAGGCCGCGTCACCTGCGACGCGCTGATGGATCTCAGCAACTGCAAGCCGGTCGAACTGACGATCGACGGCGGCGCCACCGTGGTGGTGCAGGCCGGTCGTCCCCCCATTGTCAACGGCGTCGCCGAGGAACGCATGCGGGTCGGCTGCGGCTCGGCGACCATCGGCATGTTCGCCAAGCAATGGCATGGCAAGGTCGACGAAGTGGTAGTGGTGGACGATCACATCACCGGCGTGCTTTCCGAGCACCAGGCCGGCAAGCTGCTCGACATTGCCGAGAGCGGCATCAAGATGAAGGGGCGGCGCTCGACGCCGGGCCGTTATTTCCAGGTCGCCGAGCCCGGCACCGGCTGGGGCGGCACCAAGATTTCCGATCCGCTCTCGGTGCTAGGCCCGTTCGACCCGAAGACGGCGCGTCCCGGCATGACCATGCTGATGGTCAGCACCACCGGGGAACACGCGGCCTATTATCAACTCGACGCGGCGCTGCAGCCGGTCGAGAAGCAGATGCCGGCGGATCTCAGACTGTCGGTCGAGCGAATCCAGGAGAACTGCGAACCGGCGCTATGCACCGTGCTGTTCATGGGCGGGGCGGGCGGATCGTTGCGCGCCGGCGTCACCGACAATCCGGTGCGCCTGACCCGCTCGGTGAAAGAAGCCCTGACGCGCGTCACCAGCGGCGGGGCGCCGGTCTATGTCTGGCCGGGGGGCGGCATCACCTTCATGGTCGATGTCACGCGGTTGCCGGCGGGCGCCTTCGGCTATGTTCCGACGCCGGCGCTGGTGGCGCCGATCGAATTCACGATGCGGCTGTCGGACTATGCCGCGCTCGGCGGCCATATGGATTACGTCCGTCCGCTGGCGTCGCTGAAGGACAGCACCGAAATCCGTCAAATTCCCGCGACGTCCGACCCGCGACGGCGCCCGTGACGAGGACCCCACAGATCGGGTTACTGGCGGACGGCAGGCGGCTTCATCTGCAGGACGGTCCGATCGACCTGATCGTGGAAGCGCGCGGCACCGGGACCGGGCCGGTTGCGGCCTATCAGGCTGCGGCGCGGCGATTCACCGGCCTGCTCGATGAACTCTGCGCCGAGTTGCCGCTGCTGCGCGAAGCGGCGGATCCCGCGCGCTGTCCGCTGCGGGGGACGGTCGCGCGCCGCATGCATGCCGCGGTGGCGCCGTTTGCCGCCGAATATTTCATCACGCCGATGGCGGCGGTCGCCGGCGCCGTGGCGGAGGAAATCCTCGGCGCCATGGTTCAATCGGCAAGCCTCGCACGCGCCTATGTCAACAACGGTGGCGACATCGCGCTCCATCTTGCCGACGGCGAACTCTTCACGGTCGGCCTGATCGATCGGCCGGATGCGCGGGGCTTGATGCGGACCACCATCATCGGCAGCGGCGATCCCTCGCGCGGGGTTGCGACCAGTGGCCGCCACGGCCGAAGCTTCTCGCTTGGCATTGCCGACGCCGTCACCGTGCTGGCGCCGACCGCGTCGCAAGCCGATGCCGCCGCCACCATCATCGCCAATGCCGTGGATTTGCCGGGACATCAGGCCATCATCCGCTGCCCGGCGCACGATCTGCAGCCCGACAGCGATCTTGGGGCGCGCCTGGTGACCCGCGATGTCGGTGCGTTGTCGGATCGTGAGGTTGCCGACGCGCTCGCCGCCGGCGCGGCTTGCGCCCGCCGCTTGCTGGCGAAGCGGTTGATCGAGGCCGCGGCATTGCGGTTGCAGGGCGAGACCGTCGTTGTCGCGCTGAACGATCTCGATGCGGCGGCGTGCCACCAGTCGATCGAAAGGGTGCTACATGCCTGATGGCTGTTGCCAGGTCAGGGAGAAAGGCGGAAAGCGATGAGCGCGGTCATTCGCAAGATCGTCACGGTTGTCGAGGAGACGCGGCTCGAAATGGGACGGAAGGTTGCGCCGCCGACCCGGCGGGCGGCGGCGATCGCCGTGATCGAAAATCCGTTCGCCGGACACTATGTCGAAGACCTCGGCCCGCTGATCGCGATCGGCGAGGAACTCGGCGAGCTGCTGGCGGCGAGGGCGGTGGCGGCGCTCGGCATTGAAGGGCCGAAGGCCCAGAGCTACGGCAAGGCGGCGGCGGTCGGCGAAAACGGCGAGCTCGAACATGCGGCCGCGATCCTGCATCCCAGGATGGGCACGCCGGTGCGCAAGATTCTCGGCAAGGGCGCCGCGCTGATTCCGTCGTCGAAAAAACGCGGCGGGATGGGAACGATCCTGAACATTCCGCTCGGTCACAAGGATGCGGCCTTCGTGCGCAGCCATTTCGACGGCATGGAAGTGCAGGTCAACGACGCGCCACGCGCCAACGAAATCATGGTCGCGGTCGCGATCACCGACAGCGGCCGGCCGCTGCCGCGGGTGGGGGGTCTGACGATCGCCGAGATCAAGGGCGAAGACGGTCTGCGCTAGCTGGTTTTTCAACATTGGAGGTCTGGGATGCAACAAAGCAAACGTCTCTTGGGTGCCGCGCTGGGTGTCGTGTTCGCCGTCATGGCGAACGCCGCCATGGCCCAGGACGAAATCAAGATCGGCGAAATCAACAGCTACTCGCTGTTGCCCGCGTTCACCGAACCCTATCGCAAGGGCTGGCAGCTCGCGGTCGAAGAGATCAATGCGGCCGGCGGCGTCAATGGCAAGAAGCTTGTCGTCATCTCCAAGGATGACGGCGGCAAGCCCGCCGACGCGCAAACCGCCGCCAACGAACTGGTGTCGAGCGAGAAGGTGGCGATGCTGACCGGCACGTTCCTGTCCAATATCGGGCTGGCCGTCAGCGATTTCGCGAAGCAGAAGAAGGTCTTTTTCCTGGCGGCCGAGCCGCTGACCGACGCCATCACCTGGTCAAAGGGCAATCGCTACACCTTCCGCCTGCGCCCCTCCAACTACATGCAGGCGGCCATGCTGGTAGAGGAAGCGGCGAAGCTGCCGGCCAAGCGCTGGGCGACCATCGCGCCGAACTATGAATACGGCCAGTCTGCGGTCGCGGTGTTCAAGAAGCTGATGTCGGAAAAGCGGCCCGATATCCAATGGGTCGGCGAGCAATGGCCGCCGCTCGGCAAGATCGACGCAGGGCCGGTGGTGCAGGCTCTTGCTGAGGCCAATCCGGAGGCCATCCTCAACGTCACCTTCGGTGCCGACCTCGTCAAGTTCGTTCGCGAAGGCAACACCCGCGGCCTGTTCAAGGACCGCTCCGTGGTGAGCTTTCTGACCGGCGAGCCGGAATATCTCGATCCGCTGAAGGATGAGACGCCCGAGGGCTGGATCGTCACCGGCTATCCCTGGTACAGCATCAAGACGCCGGAGCATGAGGCCTTCCTCAAGGCCTATCAGGCCAAGTACAACGACTATCCGAGGCTCGGCTCGATCGTCGGCTATGAGACCATCAAATCGGCTGCGGCGATCCTCGCCAAGGCGGGTTCGACCGACACCGACAAGCTGATCGCGGCGGCCGAGGGGCTGTCGGTGCCGTCGCCGTTCGGCGAGATCACCTTCCGCAAGATCGACCACCAGTCGACGCTCGGCGCCTTCGTGGGCAAGACCGCGCTCAAGGACGGCAAGGGCGTCATGGTGGATTCGGTCTACCGCAAGGGCTCGGACTATCTTCCGAGCGACGCCGAAGTGGAGAAATTGCGTCCGAAAGACTGAGGCCGGTGACGGCGGGCGCAATGGCGCCCGCCGTCAGTGCTAGCGCAATTTCGACTCAATGGCTTCATCCTTCGAGACGCATCGCTTCGCGATGCTGCTCAGGATGAGGTCTCAAACCCTCATGGTGAGGAGCCGCGCCTTGCGCGGCGTCTCGAACCACGAGGCCTCGGGAGAAGCAACAATGATTCGAGTGAACCGGAAACGCTATAGCGCGGATCGCCGATGACCTTTTATTTCGTCCAGTTCCTGACCGGTCTTGCCAGCGCAGCGTCGCTGTTTCTGGTGGCCTCGGGGTTGTCGATCATCTTTGGCGTGACGCGGATCGTCAATTTCGCGCATGGCGCCTTCTACATGCTCGGCGCCTATGTGGCGTTTACGCTGACCGAGCGATTTT
>Ga0208586_1000122_pt1 | contig 30928 bp, 25 predicted proteins | sample NGESurshal072012_6_FD_184471 | JGI IMG/M metagenome (GOLD analysis project Ga0208586, IMG submission 184471) | Arctic peat soil microbial communities from Barrow, Alaska - NGEE Surface sample 53-3 shallow-072012 (SPAdes) | ecosystem: Environmental > Terrestrial > Soil > Wetlands > Peat ... | reverse complement strand
TACTACTACCAGTCGTCGTTCGTAAGCCAAACGTGCGGCTTCACCGGACTGGCCACACCTTCGAATCCTTCGCCGCGGTTGATTGACTTCGTCACCACTGGTACGAGGGAGACGTGGACGGCGTCGGACGGTTCGGGCGACGTACGCCTGTCACCGAATCCCACGGGCGTGGACGGTTCAGGCTTCGCAACGCCACAGGATCAGGCGACGTGGATCGCCGAGGGCGAGCCCAACAATTTTTGCGATCAGGCCGATCCCGTGACCTCATCCACGCAACGTGGTGGCTCCTTGACCGGCTATGGCGGATTCGGCTACATGCTCGCAGTGGCGGCGAACACACAACTGTCCGCTGGCACGAGTGTGAACAACCTCCCCACCAACGCATCGACATTGGCTCAAATGTTGGCCGACGGTGAAATCAACATTGATGGTTCGGTGGCGGCCTCGCCCCAAGCGTGCCCCTCTGGTTCGTCCAATTCCACTAGCTCGAATGGGTGCAGCGTCGAAGAGCAGGCTGAACTGATCACGCAACTGCTGCAACTGCCTGACGCGTCGGCCAAGTTGGGATCCGCGCTCTACGAAGTCCTCTCCCAGCTGCCTGGCAGCGAAGTCGTGGGACCGGCGACGAATGCCTACGGTCAAATGGGCACCGCGATCACCGAGCCGCTCGGTGAATACGAGCTCTTGAAGGTTGTCGTGAACACCACGAACGGCGCCTTGCTCGAGACGGAGGTCACGTCGACGCCCGCGTTTTCATTACTGCCGGACACAATGCCGCTAGACGTCAAGGCTTCGTATGGCACAATTGAGGTTGTGAATGGTTCCGGCGTGCGACCCGGTGCGCAGCCAACGCCGTAATTAAGGACTCCATGCGAATACTGAATCGGACCTTCGCCGGGGTGAGGCTTCTCCTGGTGTTCGCGCTCGTTGGTGGTGGAGCGGCAATTTCGGTGACTCCGGCGGGCGCCTCGACCACGTCACCGACACCGGCCTCCGCGGCGATTCTTCGTGACATCTCGAGCATTCCGATGACCGAGTTCAACGCAATCGGCGCGGGCTCGATAGTGGCGCCGACCCATATCAAGAAGCAATCGGTACTGATCGAAAACAAACTCCCGGAAGTCCTCTACGTCGGCGCAGAGTTCTGTCCGTTTTGCGCCGCCGAACGTTGGTCGCTCGCCATTGCGCTACTGCGCTTTGGAAGTTTCAAGGGACTGAGTACGATTGCCTCTTCGTCTACCGACGTCTATCCCAATACCGCAACATTGGACTTTCGCGGTGCGGTGTTCACCTCGTCGTACTTGACGTTCACCGAAGTTGAAGTCGAAACTGTAAAACATCAACCGCTCATGACACTGACGAAGGCGCAGAACGCGATCGTCAACAAATACGACAATTCGAAGTGGGTGCCCGGTCTCACGTCGGCCGGTCTAATCCCCTTCATTGATTTTGGCAACCGGTTCTTGCAAGTTGGGTCCAATTACAGCCCTTCATTGCTGGCCGGACTTCGCGCCAAGAAAATTGCCAGCAACCTGAGTGATCAAAACAATTCAGTCACCCAGTCGATTGTCGCGACGGCCAATCAACTCACCGCCGACATTTGCAATCTCACCAAGGAACTGCCGGGTAAAGTCTGTCTCAGCCCCGGCGTCGTGAGTGCGGATGCCAAACAGGGTCTTCCTCACTGACCGTGCGGGCGTGAGATGCGTCGATGACGAGTCAAGAACACGCACGTTGGGTTGGCTGTCGTCATCGTGCAGATGTCACTTCCATCTCTTAGGGTGACGTCGTGGACCTTGAATTCAGCGGTGACGTCTTTGAGTGGCGGGGACCGGCGCCGTTTCATTTCGTCATGGTGCCCGACGAGGAGAGTGCGGAGATTCAGGCGACGGCTGCCCTCGTCACCTACGGCTGGGGCATGATTCCCGTCGAGGCACAAATCGGTTCGACCCAATTCACGACGTCGTTGTTTGCGAAGGACGGTGGCTATGTCGTGCCGCTGAAAACAGCGGTGCGAAAAGCGGAGAGAATCGACGTGGGCGACATCGTGACCATTCGTCTCGGCATTGCGCTCTAACACCTGCCTGCATATCCGAAGTCCATCAGCATTCAACCTGAAGCGGTGACCGCCTTCAATTCGTCGAATGATTGGCGCATCAGTTGGATCAGTGTCCGTTGCTCCGGCTCTGCGACCCATCGATCGAAGCCAACTTTGAAGAGGGTGATGGCCACCTCGCCAGTGAGACTCGCGGTGGGCTCTCGGACGCCCCGGTCGCGCAGCGCTCTGGCAACCGCCGCCGAAAGGGTGGCGAGCTTGATGAGCTCGCGCTCGCGCAACTCGGTACTTGCGGAAATGATTGCGTGGCGTTGACGCGCGAAGTCGCGGCGATCCTGAAGTAGGGCACCAGCGGCATCAAGTGCCAGCATGGCGGCATCGATCGGCGGGGCAGTGGGGGGAGCGTTCCTCACCACGTCAACGAAGAGATCTTGCAGCGCGCCGGCCCCGCCAAACAGGACGTCGCGCTTGTCCGCGAAGTGTCGAAAGAACGTGCGCTCGGTCAGCCCCGCGCGTTCGGCGATCTTGGCCACCGTGGTGTCATCAAAACCCCGCTCACCGTAGAGAGCGAGGGCGGCCTGTTCGAGCCGTCCTCGGCTGTCCGGTTCCCATCGAGTCATTGCTCAATGGTAGTTCGTGTTGACAGTCACTGACATCATTGCTATAGTGATGACAGTAACTGACATGGCTGCGAGGCTCGATGCGCTCGCCGGACAATTGAAGAGGAGCGGTATGAAGGTATTTGTTACAGGAGCGTCAGGTTGGATCGGACGAGCCGTTGTTCCCGAACTGCTTGGCGCTGGCCACCACGTCGTTGGACTGGCCCGATCCGACGAGGCCGCGTCGGCGTTGGTGGCGGCAGGAGCTGCCGTGCTGCGTGGGACGGTGGATGATCTCGACATCCTGCGCGACGGCGCGCAAGAGTCCGACGGCGTGATCCACCTCGCCTTCAAACATGACATCGCATTCTCAGGTGACTTTCAAGGAGCGACCGACGCCGATCGACGTGCGATCGACACCTTCGGCGATGCGCTCGCCGCTACGGGCCGACCACTCGTCATCGCCTCGGGGCTGCTTGGACTGACGCCGGGACACATTGTCACTGAGGACGACGGACACGGTGGTGACCCTTCCACCACGCATGCGGTAGGCAGTCCCTCACCGCGACTCGTCAATGCGGAGACGACGCTGGGCTTCGCGTCGCGCGGTGTTCGTTCATCAATCGTGCGATTGGCGCCGACTGTCCACGGCGCCGGCGATAACGGCTTTATGGCGACCGTGGTGGCCATCGCTCGAGCCACGGGCGTCTCCGGCTACATCGGTGACGGTTCCAACCGTTGGCCCGCAGTGCACCGGTTCGACGCCGCGCAACTCTTTCGACTAGCGCTGGAGAATGCCCCCGCCGGTACGACGTTGCACGCGACTGGCGAAGAAGGCGTGGCCTTACGTGACGTCGCGGAGGTCATTGGTCGTCACCTCAATGTCCCCGTGGTGTCGATTGCGCCGGAGGACGCCGCGGCGCACTTTACGTGGCTTGCGTCGTTTCTCGCGCTCGACAGTCCCGCGTCGAACGTCAAGACGCGTGAACTCATGGCCTGGACGCCCACGCACCCGGGACTGCTCGAGGACCTCGACGGCGACTCGTACTACTCGCAACCATCATCGTGAACGTATTCAATCGGGCCTAATGGGCCGATGACCCAATCGCGTCGAGTTGCGCCACGTCGTCTTCAGAGAGCGTGAGGGACGCGCCCACGACGTTCTCGGAAAGGTGCGCTCTTGACGAGGTGCCTGGAATAAGCAGAATGTTGGGCGAGCGTTGCAGGAGCCACGCAATCGCCACCGTCATCGGCGATACGTTGAGGCGAGCGGCCACTGCGCTGAGGGCACCTGACTGCAGGGGGGTGAATCCGCCGAGCGGGAAGTAGGGCACGTAGCCAATGCCCTGATCGTTGAGAGCGACAATCAACTCATCGTCGACGCGATGGGCGACGTTGTAGAAGTTCTGGACACACACCACGGGCGCGATTGACTGCGCTTCAGTAATCTGCGCTGCGCTGACGGTGCTGACGCCGAGGTGACGAATGAGACCCTGTTGTTGCAGCTCGGCGAGCGCGGCGAACTGCTCCTCGAGTGATTCGGGTTCTGCCGCTGCAAAGCCGCCGAATCGCAGGTTCACGACGTCGAGTGCATCGAGCCCCAAGTGGACGAGGTTGTCATGCACGGCGCTTCGAATCTCATCGGGCGTGCGGGCATGGAGCCAGTTGCCTACTCCGTCTCGACGGGCACCGACTTTTGTCACGATGACGAGATCGTCGGGGTAGGGGTACAACGCCTCTTTGATGAGTTCGTTCGTGACGTACGGGCCATAGAAGTCACTGGTGTCGATGTGCGTGATGCCGAGCTCAACGACCTCTCGCAGCACTGCGATTGCCTCATCGTGGTCCTTCGGTGGCCCGAAGACGCCCGGTCCGGCGAGTTGCATGGCGCCGTAGCCCATACGCGTGACGTTCAGACCGTTCGCCATGTCGAACGTGCCGCCGAGAACCGTCGATGCGGTCATAATGAATCCTCTCTTCAATCGATACGCTCCGACTCCTCGCCAAGGCGCGCTAACAAACGGCGGAGTCGTGGGCTACGAGCCAGATGAGTTATCGCATTTGGTAGCGACCATAACGCGGCGATCCGACATTGCGACCTCCTGCGTCACCAACACCGAGCTCGTTGACGATACTTAGAAGGTGGAAGAACACCCGGCGAGCGCCAACGACCTGACGCTGCGGACGTATGACGAGTCGGCCGACTTATGGATGAACGACAGTCGACGCTCGGGGTCCTGGTTCGAAGTCGTGTCGCTCATTGACGCCATGGTGGCCAATCTTCGAGCGCACGCGCTCGTGCTGGAGATCGGCAGCGCATCGGGGGAGGAGGCGAGTGTCATGGAGTCGCGCGGTCTGGCCGTTCGACGAAGTGACGCCACGCCCGCCTTCGTCGAGGCGCTTCGACGCGCGGGTCACGAGGCCGACCAACTCAACGTGATCACTGACGATCTCGGCGGTCCGTGGGACGCGATCTTCGCCAACGCGGTCTTTCTTCACTTGGAGCGTTTCGATTTCGCGCGTGTCTTGGAGAAGTCCTTCGACGCGACGACCGACGAAGGGCTCCTCGTTTTCACGCTGAAGGAAGGCGTGGGTGCCGAGTGGGTCACCAAGAAGCTGAATGGGCCGCGCCACTTCACGTACTGGAGCGAAGCCGACCTTGTCGCGGTCATTGATGACTCCCCGTGGACGCTGCGCTCGATCCGCCGCGTCGACGGCGACGTGGACCAATGGCTGTTCTGCATCTGCGCGAAGGAGTCCGTGTAGGAGCGTTGCGCGGTCGCGGTCCTCTACTTCATCGTGGTGATTCGATGAAAGTAAAAGTACGTCGAGCACGGCGCTGGCGAGAAAACCGCACACCGACCTCAGCGGACTGTGAGGTCGGTGCGCGGTGGCGCTCATTCTTCGACGACGACGCCGTTGCAGGCTATTCGCTCAAGAGGAGCGGAATCATCTCGTCGGCCACTTCTTCCGCGGTCGCTGGCACGTTCGAACGAGTCGGTCGAATCGCGAAGAAGGCGACGAAGAACGCCACCACGATGATGCCGGCACCTACCGTCAGCGCGTCGGAGCTACCGTGCGCCGCGGCGATGCTCGAGAGCGCGGCAACGCCGAGTGCGCCGCCGGTCTGCTGCATCGTCTGGAGCATTCCCGAAGCGGCACCGGCGTCGGCTCGTGGGACACCTGTGAGTATTGTCACGCTCAGTGGCAAGAAGCACGAACCCGCGCCGATGCCGAAGAGTGCCAGGGGACCGAACAGGCTCTCAACGTAGCATTGCGACGGCGTCGCCTTGGAGATCCACAAGGTGGCCACGCCAATGGCGACAAGACCGAAGAGCAATATCGGACGTGCCCCTATGCGTGCAATCAACTTCGGCGTGATTCTCGAACTCGTGAAGATGAGTGCGGTCATGGGCAAGAAGGCGAGGCCCGTCTGGAGGGCACTGAAGTGTTTGACGCCTTCAAGGAACTGACTCGTGAAGAAGAAGACGCCGTACATGACTGCCGGTACCAACATCATGGTGAAGTAGGCCGGCCCACGAAGACGGTCAGTGACCAGTCGCATCGGGAGCAATGGCTGTACTCGCGTGCGCTCGACACGCACGAAGCTGAACAGGAGCACGACGCTGAGCGCGAAGGATGCGGCGGTCATCGAGGGAGCGCCGTGTTCCGCGATGCGAATGAAGCCGTAGATCAACGTCGCGAGACCGCCCGTGACCAACGCCGCCCCGGCGACGTCAAGACGTCCACCGTTGCGCGGCGGCTCGGGAACAAAACGTGGGGCCAGGAGAATGATCGCGAGGCCGATGGGCACGTTGATGAACATCACCGAGCGCCAGGACACCCACGAGGTGAGCGCTCCACCGAGTATCAGACCGAGCGAACCACCGCCGGCCGAGACCGCGGTGAAGATGCCCAGTGCCCGGTTGCGCTCGGGACCCTCTTCGAAGGTCGCGCTGATCAAACTCAGCGTGCTCGGCGCGGCCAGTGCGGCACCTACACCTTGCACGCCTCGCATCAAGAGCAACATCGTCGCCGACGTCGCGAGGCCCGCGAACAGCGAAGCGACCGTAAAGATCGTGAGACCGATCATGAGCATTCGGCGTCGACCAAAGACGTCGCCCGCTCGTCCACCGAGGAGGAGCAGTCCGCCAAAGGCGAGGCTGTAGGCGTCGATGACCCACGAAAGGCCGGCGGAACTGAAGTGCAGCGAGTGCTTGATGGGCACGAGGGCTATGTTGACGACGGTGGCGTCGAGAACGACCATCAACTGACAGGTCACGATGATGGCCAACGCGATCGAAGCGGCCCGTTTTTGGGCGTGAGAGGCGAGAGGCACGTTGTCTCCTTAAATGAGGACTTGAATTGAATTGGCCGGAACGTTGGGGTCTTGGCCACCCTTTTTTTAAAAGCCATTGCGTTTGGCCTCCGGAGGGCCTAACATGAGGGTGCCTCCACATACTATACGGAGGATGCCTCCGGTTGCAAGTATTTCTTGAAAATTCTTTGCAGGGGCCTAGTCGAGGAGCGAGATGAGTGAAGCGACGGTAACCCGGCCTCCACGACGAGCAGACGCTCAGCGAAACTACGAGATCATTCTGGCCACCGCGCGCACCGCAATCGCCGAGCGCGGCGGCAATATCGTGCTGGAAGACATCGCGCGCGACGCCGGTGTTGGCATCGGCACGTTGTATCGCCACTTTCCGACGCGCCAAGACCTGCTCGAAGCGGCCTTCATCGATGAAGCGCTCGAGTTACGCGCGCGCGCCGTTGCCCTCGCGGACGCGCCATCCAGTTTCGACGCACTCGTCAGCTGGCTTCGTCTTCAGAGAGACTTCGGAGCTCACGGACGAAGCATGGGTGCCGCGGTAATGAACGCCAAGCACACCGAAGGCACGGAAATTCAAATCGCCTGTGCGAGCATGCGTGACGCCGGCGTCGTCTTGTTGCAGCACGCGCAGGCGGCGGGCGAAGTTCGCGCCGATGTGGAGTTGATCGACGTGCTTCGACTGATGCACGGTATCGTGCTCGCGAACGAACAGGCACCCGACGCCCGCCGCGTCGAAGGAATGTTCGACCTGGTCATCGCCGGTATTCGAACGTAACGGCTTCGTCAGTCGAGCGCTGGCACCGCGCCCGTTTGTCGCGCCGCGTCAATCACGCTCGTGAGCGCTGCGTGCAGCGCTTCGAGTTCGGGAATCGAAATACCAAGTCGAGCCACGACCGCCGGTGGAATCGTCGTCGCCTCATCTCGCAGCGCGCGACCACGGGCGCTGAGTCCAATATTGACCTGGCGTTCGTCCTCGCCACTTCGCGTTCGCGTGATCAGTCCGGCCGACTCGAGTCGCTTGAGCAAGGGCGACAACGTTGGCGAATCGAGTTGTAACAGCGCACCGATTTCTCGAACGCTCAGCGGTGTGTCACCCCAGAGCGCGAGCATCACGAGGTACTGGGGGTGCGTGAGGCCGAGCGGTTCGAGCAGGGGTCGATAGATCGCGAGGACGCTGCGCGACGCCACGACCAACGCGAAGCAGACTTGACGCTCCAGAGCTAACGGATCAACGGCGTTCGTTTCTCCTGGGGTGTCGGTCGAATCCGCAACGTCATGCCCTGGGTTCATCGCTCGCTCATTTCCCTGACCTTCATTTCGCATTGTCAAGTGGTCCAACGGTTCCGACGTTCAACCCGAACACCAAGGGTGGCCACCTTTTCTGATTGTACACGAAGAAGTAGTGTACGATTAAGTAACACACGATGTATTAGAAACACGGAAGGAGCATGGTGAGTTTTCCTGGAATCCCCCTTCAGGCGAGGTCTGGACTGATTGACGCGGCCTCACATCTTGGCGCGCACGCGCACTCCGCACTTCGCTGGAATATCGTCCTACCCGTGTTGGTGGCCATCCTCTTCTTCGGCGCCTTCACGACGGTGTACATCTTGATGCGACGCCCGAGTTTCGGTGAGCGTGGCGTCACTCGTGACCTCACACCTGACGCGGCGCACGTCGCGTCGCGTCCGTAGTTACTTCGGGTTCGAGCGCGATGACCGAGATGGTGCGGTCCGTCAGCGTTTCGTAGTGGGCCCAGCCCGAGTAAAAGTTCGTGAGTTCGGGCCATACTGACGCACGTTCCTCCGCGGGCAGTTCGCGAGCGAGTGCGTCGAAACGTGTGGCGCCGACCTGCACGCGCACGTCGGCGTGTGCCCGAACATTGAGTAGCCACGTGGGATGACCGGGTCGGCCGCCGTTGGATGCCACGACGTAGTACGTGCCACGTGCCTCGTAGTAGAGCAGCGTGATGGATCGAGATTGACCGGTTTTTCGACCTATCACCGTCAAGATCAGCATTGGGCCGACCGGGCTCCTGTGACCTATGACTCCGCGGGTGAGCCGATAGAGCCGCACATGGACGCGATAGAGCGGACGACCCACGGTCCGATCGAATGCCACCGTTAGTTTCACGCTTCGCTCTTTCCGGGACACTCGACGGCGAAGTACTTCTCCACGGTCATCGCGCGCCGCCGTGGGTTCGCCTTGGGTCCCAGCGTACGACGAGGCGCGCGCGGCGGTCGTACGCAAGGTTGAAGCTGGACGGCGCCGTTTGCGCGTCCCCGTCGACCCTTTAGGTTGGTCTTGACGGTTACTTGTTCCCAGAATGGAGTTGCCATGGAAATCGTACGAAATCCCGACGGAAGTCTCATCGTGCCGATCCGCGAAGTTCGCCACCACGAGGACCCTGAGGACGCCGCGCCGGCCCCTGATGAAGCTGGCGACGTCGCCGAAGCACCTACGACCCGCGTCCTGCACGCCGGCGAAGGTGGTTATAACGAAGCGCTCGCCGAATGGGACGCGCAACAAAACCCCGACCGCGCACCGGCGGTCTCCACGGCGACCGGTCGTGAAGAGGCGATGCACGTCGTGCACGTGGTGGCCGATTCTCCGGAGCACGACGTGGCGGCCGCGCTCGACGAAGTCAATGACTCGGAGGCGAGTGGCGAGGCCTTACGTCACGTGCTCGTCGGTGGTAACCCTTCGGTGGAAGCGTTCTCTGGTGAAGTAGCCGAGGCCGAAGGCGGCGAACCACTCCCGGCCCACAAGATGACCAAGATCATTGGCGAAGTCCTCGCCGAACTCGACAAGTAGACGTACGGTTCGCTCGTTGGCCGTACAGTCGTGGGGTGGCCGCAGGTCATCAAGTGAACGGAGCACCATGGACGTACAGGATCTATTGAACAAGGTGGCCCAAAATCTTTCGGTGACGCGCGCTTTTGGCAGCGCCTATGAGAAGGACGGGTCGATGGTCATTCCTGTCGCCCTCGTCACCGGTGGTGGCGGAGCAGGCGAAGGGAGTGGCGGCTCCGCGAGCACGTCCAGCGATGACGAGAACATCGTCCACGACACCGTCGACGCGGACGCAGCACCGTCGAGTGGATCGGGCGGTGGCTTCGGTGGCATGGTCATGCCCGTCGGGGTGTACGTCGTGAAGGATGAGAAGGTGCGGTGGATCCCCGCGGTCAACGTCAACCTCATCATCGTCGTGGTCTTCATCACGCTTCGAATGATTCTTCGAGCGCGTTTTCGCGCTCAGCGCCGCGCGCACTGACCTCCAAGCTAGCGCTGCGCCAATGAGGGCAACGACGGACCCTTCGTATGATTGGGTGATGCGCCCACCTGCCGAAACTCTCAGGCGAATCACGCGTGGCTAAACCCAAGTGGTTTGTTCGGCGTCGAATTGGTATTGGCGTTCGACCGGTTTCGTGGCAGGGTTGGCTCATCACCGTCATCGCGGTCGCCGCGGCCATCACTGGGTACGTCATCTTCAAGAAGACGGCCGGCGATGTCGCCATTGTGTGCGTCGCCGTCGTGTATTTACTGGTCGCCGTCGCCAGTGGCGGCACGAAACGAGCGACGCTGGGGTCTGGAGTTGTTGGCGACAGCCCCGCGTCAACTGGTCAGGTTGATGTCGCGTTCACGCACGCTGACGCGCCCACCTACGACTCCCAGACTCCCCGCGAAATTGCCGAGGCGATCGTGACCCAATCGGGACGGTTCGCGGGCCAGAGCGAGGCCGGTTATGCGTCGAGCGACGCGGTGATCGTTGTCGATCATCTCACCAAGCAGTTTGGTGAGCGCGTGGCGTTTCGTGACGTCTCCTTCAGTGTCAATCGGGGCGAGGTCTTCGGTTTCCTGGGTCCCAATGGCGCCGGTAAGACGTCCACCGTGCGCACACTCAGCACCCTGGTTACGCCGACGTCGGGGTCCGCGTCCGTCGCGGGCATCGATCTCACGCCGCGCAACGGCTTCGAGATACGTCAGCGCATCGCGGTCATGACTGAACTTCCAGGTCTCTATCTGCGGCTCACCGTCACGGAGAACCTGGAGTTCTTTGCTGGCCTCTACGGTTTTCGCAACGCCCAAGCACGAATCGACCGGGCGCTCGAGGCAGTCAACCTGACATCGCGTGCCGGTGACCTCTCGGGCAGTCTGTCCAAGGGTCTTCGACAGCGCGTTGGACTGGCCCGAGCACTGTTAAACGACCCGGAGATCATCTTCCTCGATGAGCCCACGGCCGGACTTGATCCCGTTGCGTCGCTCGAAGTGCACGATCTCATCAATGCACTACGAGCGAAGGGGGTCACCGTTTTTCTTACGACGCATCGACTCGACGAAGCCGAGAAACTTTGTGACCGCGTCGCAATCTTGAACACGACGTTGCGCACCGTGGGCCACATCGATGACCTACGTCAACGAATGTTCCGAAAGGGGATTGTGGTCACCACTGCGTTGCCGCTCGCGAACCCCGACGCTGTCTTTAACTCCGTCGCGAGTGTCGAGAGTTGGACGAGCGACGCTGGGAACTATGTCATCACGGTCAATGACGTTCGTGCGGCCGCGCCGGAGGTCACTCGTGCACTCGTACGCGCGGGTGCTGACGTGTTGTCAATTGTCGAATCTCGACACTCGCTCGAAGAGGTGTACCTAGAACTGGTCGGTGCCACGGAAAAGGGAGGAGACCAATGAGTCTGAGTTCCACGCGAATTCGTGCGGTCATTCGAAAAGAGTTCCGCGAATACCGTCGAAATCGTTTCATTATCTACACAATGGCGACGTTGCCAATCTTCTTCATCGCGCTGCCCGTCATTGAGCTATTCAACATCTCGGCTACGTCAGGTGCGTCAATTGTCCGTACGCAGGTCGACGTCACGATGCTGCTGATGCTGGTGATACCTGTCGTGCTGCCCGCGACGGTTGCCGCCTATTCAGTCATCGGAGAGCGTGATCAGGGCACGCTCGAGCCCCTTCTCACAACGCCAATTAGTCGTGAGGAGTTCCTCTTAGGCAAATCTCTCGCCGCGACGATTCCTTCGGTCGGCATGGCCTACCTTTTCTTTCTCGTGCTGGTAGTCGCCGTGCGCATCGCCTCGCCGAGTGTTGTCGTCCACGCAGTGTGGAAACCATCGTGGTTCGTCGCCGAGGTTCTCTTCGCACCACTGCTGGCCGCGTGGTCGGTGTGGGTCGGCACCGCGATCTCGGCGCGGTCGTCCGACGTGCGTGTGGCGCAACAGCTGGGAACGTTGGCTAGTCTTCCCGCTCTGGTCCTGCCACTCCTGATGGCGCTCCAGGTCTTTCAGCCGACCGTGACCACCGCCATCGTGCTCGCACTCTCGCTCGCCATCATTGACGTGGGTGCTTGGCGCGTGGTCTCGCTCATGTTCGATCGGGAGCGGCTGATTACGGGGAATCGTGCAGTTTCCATGCGTATTGACGCCCCCTCCTAGCGCGGTCGCCAACATCGCGCGTTCCATACGTGAGGTAGAAATCTCATTTCGCGAAATGTTGCCGTTGTTGATATATTGACCAAAATTTGTTTTTCAAAGGGCTGAGGCAGCGAGCGGATGAAGCGCGTCGTCTTCTGAGGGATAGGCGTCATGCAGCGGCGATTCGCGACGACATTGAGAGACTGTGTCAGCACGACACTTCGGGCTCTTCATCGCGCGCGTCTCGTCCTCATCGTCGTCGCTGTCACCGTACTCAGCGTTGTCGTCCCTCCGGCACTCGCGTCCAACGCGACGACGCGTACGCCGGTCCACCTCGGAACGACAATACATACGCGAGACTGGTGCGATCCCGATCGACACTCTTCTTTAGGCGCACACGACCATGGGGATCCTGAACCCCCTTGGCCACCGTTCTGGTGCCCACCGCCTCCGCCACCTCCGCCGACCACCACGACGTCAACGACGACGACGACCACCACGACGACCACCACGACGACCACGACGACCACCACGACGTTGCCCCCGTTCCATATCGTGTCGAAACCGCCGCAACCGCCGAAACCTCCGGCGAATCAAAACGTCACGATCGCGCCCTTTGCCGAAGGTTCATTCACTCTGACGATCAAATTGAAGTCAGAAGTGCAGGCCATGGCCCTATCGATAAAGAAGAGTCACTTCACGACCGTTAACTTGACGGGCTACACAGACAATGTCTTCACTCCCGCCTTCAACACGACCCTCAACCTCAATCGCGCCAAGGCCGTTGCGGCGAAATTGACCGCCGACCTCGCAACACTCGGTGACCTCGGCGTCGTCATCACCATCGTGCCCGGCTACAGCGCGGTCGTGGTTTCGACGAATGCCACGGCTACGGGACGTGCACAGAATCGGCGAGTCGTCGCGGTCCTCAAGGCGACCTGACGTTCGCCGTGAAACATTTGCCCGACACCGACGAACGCCGTCGCCGCACGGGCGTGCGACTCTCAGCGACGCTGGCGTGCATGTTGCTCAGCCCGGCGTTCGCGTTCTTCCTCAGTTCGTCGCCGGCGTCCGCAGCGCCTCAGGGCTTCGCGTCTGGCACCGTATACGTCACAAATCTCAATCTCAATACGGTCACTGCGATCGATGCGTCGAACTCTCACGCGACGGTGTTGCGTGCCACTAACCCACAATTGAACGGTCCACTTGGCATCGCCATTGCGCCCGACGGATCGACCGCTTACGTCACGAACTCCGACGGCAACACGGTGCGACCAATCAACCTGCACGCCAGCCCTCCCTCGTTCGAGACGCCAATCAAAGTGGGGAGCGGTCCGGCAGCTATTGCGATCACCCCGAACGGCGATACGGCCTACGTCACTAACTTCAATAGCAACACCGTCACTCCCATCAACCTTCGAAGCACTCCCGCGAGGGCCGGTGCGCCAATTCCGGTGGGCAGTGGACCATGGAGCATCGCCGTGAGTCCGAGCGGCGGCTTCGTCTGCGTGTCCAACTCCGAGGCGACGTCGGTCAGTGTGATCAACACGGCCTCGCGTGCAGTGACGACGATCCCCGTGGCTAGTGCACCGCAGGCCATCGCGATTGCTCCCGATGGAGCGACCGCGTACGTCGCCAACGGCTCAATTATTTCTGTCATTAACTTGGCGTCCAGTCCTCCCTCGCTGAAGGGCTCGATCAGCGTGCCTAGTGGCCCACTGGGTATCGCTGTCACCCCCGACGGGACAACGGCCTTCACCGCGAACAACAACAACACGGTGACCCCCATCAATCTGACGACGTCGCCCGCCACCGCCGGCGCGTCGCTCTCGGTGGGGAGTCTCAGCCAACCTGACGGCATCGCCATCGCGCCTGACGGCAAGACTGCCTACGTGGCGAACGCCACGAACACCGTGACGCCCATCGATCTCGCATCCTCGCCACCGCGACCCGAAGCAGCGGTCCAGGTGGGCGCACCGAGTTTTGGCATTGCCATCGCGCCGGGACAGGCTCCCAGTGCGCATCTGAGCGTTATCCCTGCGGCAGCCGGGAAGAGTTCGACCTTTGACGCCTCTGGGTCGTCATTGTCGGGCGGCACAATCACGAGCTACCACTGGGACTTCGGCGATGGGACGAGCGCCACGACGAAAACCGCGAGGACATCACACGTCTATACCAAGACGGGCAGTTACTCGGCGTCGGTGACCGAGACAGGCTCTGACGGCACGTCGACCGGCACAACGTTCACCGGTCAGACCGTGAGCAACAACGGCAGTTCGACGGCCAAGGCGGACGCCGCACTGCGCGTCTCCTCAGCGTTGCAGACCACGCCGGCGACGGGGCCACCGGGTATCGCCATCACCCTGCGCGACTCCACCTTCACGAGTACCTGTCGACCGGTCTACGTGTTCTTCGATAGCAAGCTGATCGACCAGGTGGAAGATACCGGCACCGGGTTCGACCTGCACCATCTCGTAATTCCCGGCGACGCGACGGTTGGACGCCATCGCTTGGAGTTGTCGTGCACGACGTCGCATCCCTATTTGTTGTCGGCCCCCTTCGATGTAACGGTCACCAAGAACCACCTCTCTGAGTTCAGCGTTGCCATGCCCGGTCCTAGCCAAATCAAGAGCAATCTCGTCAGTTCTGGCGGCATCAGCATCGGGGTACTGCTCGTCAGTCGTCTCATCGGCGCAGGTTTCCCCAGCGAATGGCTCGACGTGACGTACGCCGAGAATAGAGAGCGCATCCAAGCCCGGGCGAGAAAACGCTTTCCGAAGATGTTCATTAATCGTGAGATCGAGAAATCATTCGCACGACGCGTGACGATTGGCACCGCATTGTTCCTGGGCTTCATTCTTTTCGCCGGACTCATCAACTCATTCCTCGACAAGGGCTTCGGGCTCAACCGCACCACCCTGTGGCTGTTCCTCGGTCAGTGCCTGGGTGTTGCCATCGTGACCCTCACGTCGCAGTTGCCGATCATCTTCGGCGGGTTGCGCGAAAAGCGCAAAGTCCACATGCACGTGCTCGTTGGTGGCATGATCATCGCCATTGTCTGCGTGAGTGCGTCGAGAGCGCTCGGACTCTCACCGGGTTACTGCTACGGCCTCATTGCCGTCTTCGTCTTGCGACCGCACACCGACTACAAGGACTGGGGGCGACTCCACGCGATTGCGTCGGTCTGCGTGCTCGTCGTCAGCACCGCCGCGTTCTTCCTCACAGTGCCCGTCTTTCACGCGGCCACGGCGCACTCGCCCTCACCGTTCTGGCTAATCTTGGATCCGGCATTGAACGTCGCGTTCCTCGGCGGCTTCGCCAGCCTGGCCTTTGGCATGTTTCCGCTTCCGTTCCTGCCGGGCCGCCACGTGCGCCAGTGGAACAAATGGGCGTGGATGGTGATCACGACCATCGGATTAGTTGGATTCGTCGCGGTGCTGCTCTCGCCCGGGAGTGGTAGCCAGAATGAACTGCACCACATCGCCATCGTGCCGCTGATTGTGGCGTTTGCGGCCTTTGCGATAGGTTCGCTCGCCTTCATGCTGTACTTCCATCTGCGACCGAATTCGCCAGAGTCGCCTTCGCACATGTCAGCGTCACCCGCGCCCACGGGTGCGTCGGCCGATTGATTCGTCACGTTCGAGCGTTGTACGTTTCGCGCGTCGAAAATCAATCAGTTCAAGTTGGGCAGGACATTGTTGGCCCAGGTGAACGTCATTGGGGGCAGGGCACCCTTGGGCAGTTCGATGAGGTCGACGTAGGAAGCGTGGCCGTTGACCATCGCGAAGCCCGTGCCCATTTCACACGTGGTGCACCCAAGACCAACGCCGGGGTTGAAACCGGGGTCGGATCCAAGCAACTCATCACGGTGGGCCCAACAACCGGCGGCGTGAGCGGAAGTGCAGGCTACGTTCGAAGTCGCGGCAATACTGCCAGCCCACGCGTCGTCGTACATCCAGACGTAATCCGCGGCGAGGACCGTAAAGCCGCCGGACCAGGCGCCGCCAAAACCGGCCGATCCCTGGGCGTCGTTGCCCATTGGGAACCCAGCGGCGACGGAGGGGTCGTTGTTGGTAGCGGCGGCATGTTGCGCGTTAGCGGTGAGTGCACTGTTGATCCCAACGTAGGCCGGGAGACCCCGAGCGGTGCGTTCGAGGTCGGCGACAACGAAGAGCTGTTGAGCGGTGGTCAAGCTGTACCAATTGTTCGGCAGCACCATTGGGCGAACACCCTCGGCGGCGCGTGCGCTATTGATCGCTTGGAGAACGTAGTCGGTGCACGCGGCACCGTTGGTGAATCCGGGCCACGCAAGTGCGGTTGCGGATCCGGCGACGCAAGGATTGTCACACCCCCAGACGCCGTTGGCGAAGGTGCAGTGACCGGTCTGAAGAAAATTCGGATTCGGTGCAATATTGGCGCCGGGGTTGGGGATTGAAAGAGGAACGCTCCTCGTGACGGGTGGGCTCTTCGCGATCGTCGTAGTCGTCACCGGCACCGTGGTGGTGGGCGTCGGGGCCACCGTCGTCGTCGTCACCGGAATGGTCGTTGTTGTCGTCGAATGCTTCGGCGTTGTCGTCGGCGTTGGCGATGTTGTTGTCGTTACCGATGTTGACGAGACACTCTTGACCGACGATTCGGTGCGCGATGTCGCGACATGAGCGATTCTTGTAGTACTGCGCGATGTGGTCACTCGAGTTCGAAGATGCGCCGGGGTCTTGGGTGTCGTGACCGCAGTCGAACGAGACGCCGCGTTGCTTGAAGCTGTCACTGCCGATGTAGTCGTCAAGGTCGTTGACTGAGATACTTGGCTCGCCATCACGGGGAGAGCCGTCGCACTGAGCACGATGCCCGCAGCCAGGAAGCCCAGCGATCCAACGACGACGGAACGTCGCGGAGCGCGCTTTGAGGTACGGGTCGGGTCGCCCAGATTGTTTTGCCCCTGCGTGAAATTCGACATGCATCAATTGTCGGAAACTCATTCCAAGATGCCCCCTACGACGCCTCAACATCCGCTCAACTCAGTGGGTCCCTTTGAACCATTGACGAACGAACAGATATCTGTGACGGCGACGAGGAGCAATGCATCGCCACAACTACCAGAAATGCACGACGTCCTGTCTCTGAGAACATTTGCGAATGCACACGTGCTCGACGTGACGGCGCCACGTCACGTCGTCTGCAGCAAGTGGGCCTTGCAGTGCGCATGAGGTGCGTAGACGTCGCACTGCGAATTCGTAGTGCACTTCGGCGACATTCGTCGCTGCACATCGTGACGGTGCCAACATTGGCGATTTCGCAGTCCTGATCAGGTAAGTGTCACTCCGCATCTTCGTACAGCAGTTGACGATCGACGCGAGCAAAAATGTTCAGGGACGTGGACCATCACGCAAGGGCATGCTGGTGGTCCACCTCAGAGAGTTCTGAGAAGTGCCCTCGCGTGAATGCGAGGCAAGACGAGTGTTGCATCCAGAAACGCGAAATCTCCCGACTTGTTCCTATTTTGCTCAGATTTTGACGGGGCGTTGATGGTGCGACGAAAACAAAAGGAAATTGACGACGTCGCCGTCGTGTGCGATGTCGCGTACGTCGCCTAGGTCGCCTACGTCTTGATGAGCGCTGTGAACACGACGATGTTCGATAGGTAGTGGCCCGTACTCGGGTCGAATATTCCGCCGCACGTTACGAGCTGCAGAGCCGGATAATCGCGAGCACCGTAGACGAGGTGGTTCGGGAAGTTTGTCTTCTCATACATTCGAACGCCGATAACTGCAAAGACCAATTTCTTGCCATTACGCAGCGTCACGTCGATACGGTTTCCCAAACCAAGTGTGTCGAGTTTGTAGAAGATCGCTGGTCCGGTCGCGCTGTCTACATGTCCGAGTATGACCGCCGACCCTTTCTGGCCCGGTGAGCGATCACCTTTGTACCAACCCGGTACGGCGAAATTCGTTGGAATGTTGACAGTACCTTTCTTGTTCAATCCGAGGACTGAGAGGCGCACGGAGACACCAATCTTTGGTATTGCGAGGTGAACGGGCACAGAACGCGCGATTGCCTTGGCGACGTAGACAGGTGTCTTGCTCTTGCTCCTAAGGCGCGAATCCTTCGCCACGGCGAAGTCGCCAGGCGTACTGCGGCCCCGTCGCGTGGGACCGGTCTCAAGGGCAGTCAAGTTGGAGTGCGTCGCGCTGGCCGATGTGAACGCGCCCATCGACGACGCAACGGTCGTCGTTTTTACTGTCGTCGTGGTACTCGGCGTTGTTGATGTCGTCGTACCAGAGGGGATCACAACGCCTGACTTGGGCAGAGTGATCTCACCTATCGGCCTGAGAATAGTCGGCCCAACCGGCGCACTTCGTGGCACGAATATGATTCCCGCGACCCCGGCCGCAATGAGCACGAGACACGCGATCGTCCACCAGAGCAGGGATGACCGACCCTTGTTTGAGGATGTCACGACGCTCAATGTAGTTGAGCCCGGCCCGAAGTCCCTCTCGCCCTACGCCCGCCGACGACGTCGCAGGACGAGTCCTAGACCCGCGATGCCGAAGAAGAGAAGCAGGATGCTCAAGATGAGTAGGCCGCCATTGATCGAGGACGTCGCGGACCCACCGAGTCCCGTGCCGGGTGCACCTGAGGGAATCGTCGCGGGAGGAATGTGCGGTGGCGTCGTGGGCGGACTGTTGTTGATGGTCGTCGTTGAGGTGATCGGCGGGACCGTTGTCGAAGTTGTTGACGTAGTGGACGTCGTCGCAGCGGTCGTGGACGTTGTTCCCGATGGCGTCGCTGGGAACGTCGTTGACGTCACGGGAACTGTTGACGTTGTCGATGTAGTGCCCGTGGGCGATGTTGTTGACGTTGTGGATGACGTCGTCGCTCCGGGCGATGTTGGTGTGGTCGGCGACGTCGTTGACGTCACGGGACTTGTTGACGTCGTCGACTGCGAGCTCACGGTAAAGGGCTCGCAGGCTCCAGTGGAGCCTGGATACGACGCGGTCCCACTACCGGTGTAGACGCCAACGAAATAATACGAGCCGGCCGCGAGGGGGCCAAAGGATGTCGATGTCGCCGATCCATTGGCGTCGAGCGTTTCGGTATCTGTTCCCACCACCGTGCCACCGGATCCCTGTCCGTTGCAAGTGCCGCCCGTGTAGAGCGTGAAGGTCACCGCACCACTCGGACTGTTGTTGCCGTTGCCCGTGACATTGGCGGTGTCGGTGACCGTTGCGTCAAGTCCGAGCGGTGTGCCGACAATTGGCGCACCGCCGGAGTTCACCACGGTGCTGGTCCAACTCTTCGGTGCGGAACAGACCGTGAATGGCTCACAGTTGCCGGTAGAGGGTGGATAGACGCCGTCGCCTGCGTAACTCACCACGAAGTAGTAGTTGCCGGCCGCGAGTCCGCTGAAGGTCGGGGACGTGGCGTCGCCATTTCCGTCGAGGGGACCAGTCGACGCGGAGCCGACTTGGGTTCCGCTGGAGCCGACCTGCCCGTTATTGCACGTGCCGCCCGAAAAGAGCGTGAACGTGACGTTCCCCGTAGGGGCCGCGCTCTCATTGCCGGCGACGTTCACAGCGTCAGTCACGGAGGCCGGTTCACTGAGAGGTGCGCTCACAATGCTCGATCCCGACCAGACCGTCGTCGTGACCACCGCCGTGGGACAGGGCACAATCGTGAACGGTTCGCACGGTCCGCTCGACGGCGGGTCGGTCCCGTCGCCTAGGTAGTTGGCCACGAAGTAGTAGGTCCCGGGCGCGAGCCACTTGAACGCTGATGAGGTTGCATTGCCGCTCGCGTCCAAGGCGGTCGTGAACGGCGAGCCCACTTGGGTGCCACCCGATCCCGCACCTTGAGTGCACCAACCACCCGAGTACAAGGTGAACGTCACCATCCCTGTCGCGGTGGTCTCTTCGTTACCAGTGACGCTCGCCGTGTCGGTAATCGAATCGTTCGTCTTAATTGGTGAGGTGCCGATGGGCGAGCCGTTGGCGTTGACCGTGGTGCTGGTCCAACTGACGGGGGCGGGACAGACCCAGAAAGGTTCGCACGGCCCGGCCGCGGCCGGGTAGTTCCCATCGCCGCTGTACGTGGCGACGAAGTAGTAGCTACCAGGGCTGAGCGGTGCGAAGTTGCCCGAGTAGGCGCTGCCGCCGCTGACCGGGCTCGACATTGGTGAGTCGGACGTCGCGGTACCACCGGTGCCGACGCCCGTGGCAAGATCACACGAACCGCCCGAATACAAGGTGAAGCTCACCGTGCCACCGGGCATTGAACTCTGGTTCACCGCAATGGAGGCGGTATCGGAGACAACGACGCCCGCGAGAAGGTTGCCAGTCACCGAACCGCCGTTCGCCCACACCCACGTACTGACGCTGCTCGTCAGGGGTGCGAAGTTGGCCGTGACAGTGAGGTTCGACATGATGTCGTCATCAGTGCGCCCGGCGTTGACCACGGCGTCGCTCCAACCCGTGAAGTAGTAACCGGGTGAGGCAACGGCGGTGACCGTCGTGCCGTTCAGTCCGAAGTCAACCGTTTGTGACGTACTGCCTACGACTGAACCACCGGTCTCTGCGCGGTACGTCAACGTGAACGAAGCGGGTGCCACGGAAGTGGAAATTGAATTGGTCCAGCAGGTAGCCGTCGCGCAGCCAGGCCCGCTCCATGACGCGGTATTTCCGACGGTGGCGCTGCCGTAACCAATGGGCACCGTCACGGAGAACGTAAGAGTTGCCGACGCACCACCGGGCACGTTGGTCAACGTCCATAGGAGCGTGCCACTGTTGTTCGTCACGCCACAGGTCTCGGGCGAGGCGACGGCTGGGCATGCGGCCGATCCGGCGACGTACGTTGTACCGGCCGGCGCTGCGTCAGAGACCGTTACGTTGCCCTGCACGCCACCAAGGTTTTGTGCAGTCAGCGTGTAGGCAATCGGCGTGCTCGATCCAGCGGTGACGCCCGTCGACGTTGTTGACTTCGTGACGTTGAAGCTGGCCGGGAATGAGAAGTTGGCGGCGCAGAGGACATTTTCGAGGCTGAAGTAGGTGCTCGCACCGTTTCCCAGTCCGGCGGGGAAGTTCACGTTGCCGGAGTGGTAGTCATCTGAGTTGGAAAAGTTGCTGAAAGAAGTGTTCGGACCGGCGTAGTCAAAGCCGTCATAGCCTGCGGTCGTCGCCATCGCGGGGAGGAATGGACAGTCGCTCGAACCTTGGGTGGTCTGGCCGGTTCCGCTCCAGGCGTAGAGCAAGTTGCCGTGGCTGTCGGTGGCGCATATGCCGTCGCCGTTGAAGGCGAAGATGTTCTTGTTCGAGGCGACAGATACCGAGTCGACAGTGGCCCCGCTGTTGTTGACGATGCCGACGAGTGAGTCGTTGTGGCCGTCGAAGGGTCCCACGGAGGGATTGGCAACAATCTGCGCGGGACCCGCACTGTTCAAGATGATCAAGAATGCACATCCGCTGTCGTTACCGATGGCGGGGCACTCATTAAAGGGCGCGGTGAGCACATTCGTTGCGGCACTCGACGGGAGGACGCCGTAGAAACTGAAGAAAGAGGCAATAAGTACCAACGCACCGCTGAACAGTCCAATGCGGCGCCACGGGCCCAAGTTTGATTGGTCGGCCACCGCTGAGGGTCCAAATTTGACGTCAGCCATGGGCCGATTTCGAAACTCGAACATGATTCTTCTCCTCGTGCCCCTGCGCGGCAGAATTCTCTCAGAGCCCATCTGTTTTGTCAATTTGTAGTGACGCCGTAGTCCAAATCGTGGCATTCCTGCCTCTTCAACGGAGAGCGCAACCTTCTCTCAATGCGGCCAATTGGCCCGCTCCGTTGGAGAATCGTCGTATTCCTTCATCGCTTTCGCTCGAACGTCATTGATTGTCCCACCAGCGGTGACCGACCCGCAGAGCCGAGGGAGCGGCAATTTCGCATCGTGCCTGCTTCAATCGCGCGAATGGTCTGCGTCGAAATACCTCTGATGTCGTGCGCGTTCGCAGCGTGCGCGAAGGAGCGATTCAACATCACGAAGTGCGCCACCGTCCGCGTGGGACGTTGCGGGTTGACGGCACCCGCGCATGATGGAGAAGAGTGGTTGCCACTAATTGCGCGGCTGATATCGTCACCACCGAGGAGTACTGCAATATGTACCGCCGATTTCTACGGTGGAAATCCTTGGGAAGCGATGCACAGTGGCACACGAAGCGAGTGAATCTGACGCGACGAAAGATCGTCACGACGTGAACTCCGACCTGGAAACGGCAGTGGCTAAGGGCCAGTTCTTCTTGGTCTATCAGCCTGAGATTGACTTGCATACCAACGCGTTCGTTGGCGTCGAGGCACTCCTTCGATGGCGACACCCTGAGCGTGGCGTGGTGAACCCAGATTCGTTCGTTCCAGCGCTCGAGTCAACGGGACTGATCCTTCCAGTCGGTCGATGGGCGCTGTCGACGGCCTGCGCCCAGGGAGCCGAGTGGCACGACAAGGGTTATCGATTCTCCGTCTCCGTGAACATCTCCGCCCGGCAATTTGAGTCATCGGACTTCGTTGACGACGTCGACGAGATCTTGATGTCCAGTCGCTTCCCCCGGTCGCTCCTGGTTCTTGAGTTCGCCCAATCAATCCTGTCAAGTGACTCGGGCGCCCAACTTCGCGCGCTGAAAGAACTTGGCGTTCGATTGGCCGTTGACGACTTTGCGCCGGGGACGTCCAAACTTAGTGATTTGGCGGGCTCACCGATTGACATCGTCAAACTCGAACGCCGATTCATCTCATCGATGTCTGAGTCACCCACCTCGATTGCGCAAGTTCACGAAATTGTCGAACTGTCAAAGGAGATGAACTTGCAAATCGTCGCATCAGGAATTGAGGACGCTGAACAGCGTCAACGCTTGCAACTCGAAGATGTCGCAGTCGGACAGGGTTTTCACTTCTCCAGACCGCACGAGGCGCAAGAGATTGATCATTACCTGGAGGATTTCTCAATCTTTTCGGGGAAGCCTCTTTGATTCGCGTCAGGAGTTTCGATCGAGACTCTTTGCGCGCGGCATCGATGCTTCGCCTTGGTTACTCCCGTCAACCGGGGCCGGTCACGATCTTGGCGGCTGAAGGCTTCGCGGGACGTTCGAGCCAGTGACAACGTCAAAAGCGTCGCCGGGCAACGCCCTCCGCGACGACCAGGTTGAGTTGGTCGAAACGGCGCGCGACGCCGTTCGTCGATCCCAACGAATCGCAAGTCAACTCCACCAACTGATTGCCGCCTCCATCACCGTGACGTCGATGCGGAGTGAACAGGACATCTTGCGGGGTCTGGCGGGGAGCACCAGAAGTGTCTTTGACGCGGAAACGGCGATCGTCACCCTTGAGGTTGGTTCGGCCGCGCCGCTGCGTGGAGTCGCTCATCGTGGTCAAAGCCCGCAGTGTGAGGTGCCACGACTGAGCGAGAAATCGGACTATCCCTCGAATTGGAAAGTCGGCAGTGAGACGAGGTTCGAAGATGGCTGGCTCGTCGCGCCGATCCTTGAAGGGAGGGACCAGGCCCGAGGCGTCGCGGCGGTTCGACGAACGCCGAACGTGGACTTCGTAGACGAAGACAAGGAAGTACTCGCCCTCCTCGCCCAAATGGCCTCGAGCGCGCTCGGAGCGGCCGAACTCGGTCGCACCGTCCGATCGAGCGAGGCGAGACTTCGTGTACTGATTGAAACGGCACCCGTCGGGATCGTGGAAGCGGACATGACTGGTCGCGTCCGCTGGTGGAATCGCTCCGCGAGTCGCGTGTTCGCGTGGCCCGATTTCACGGATGGACTTGACGTCTCGACGACGACGTTTCCTGAGGCGACGTTGCCGGAGCTCCAAGAACTCTGGTCCGAAGTCCAACGCGGCGGCGCGGTTGACGGTCGTGACTTCGTCGATGTCGAAATCGCTGGCAAGATGCGTGTCCTCAGTGCCTCGGCCGCGCTGTTGCCGCCCACACGTGGCGAAGAACCCGGGATTCTTACCCTAATTGACGACGTAACGAATCATCGAGAACTTAAGGCCGAACTTCGCCACGCCTACACCATGGAGATTCGCGGACAGGTTGCGAGTCGCATCGCGCACGACTTCAACAACCTCCTCACGCTCATCTCGGGATACGCCGAGATCCTTTCGACTGATCTCGTCGGCGATGAACGATCCATTCAAATGGTGAAAGAGATTCAAGCAACAGCGTCGCGCGCTTCGATGTTGACGAGTCAACTGCAAACGATTGGACGAACCCGACCGCCAGAGTCGATGGTGTTCAATCCGGTGGCGGTGATTCAATCAAATGCCGAGGTACTCGAACGAATTCTGGGCAACGCGATCGAAGTGCGTTGGTCGGCGGACGAGCGCGCGGGCAACGTTCGAGCGGACGTCGACCAATTTGAGCAGATGATCATCAACCTCTCCATCAACGCCCGCGACGCGATGCCCGAAGGCGGGGAGCTCACCATCGGGGTCAGCGCGACCACACTCGACGATGCGTCGGCCCCAATCCTTGGGCTCAGTTCAGGTGACTACGTGGTGGTGTCGGTTGCGGACACCGGCTTTGGCATGAGCGAGGAGACGCGGGCCCGATGCTTCGAGCCACTCTTCACAACCAAGGGTCTCTTCAAGGGTACGGGCATGGGCCTCGCGGCCGCTCGACGACTCACTGAGGAGAGCGGCGGAGCGATCACGTGTCAGTCGGTGGTCGGCGAAGGCACGACGTTCGAAGTCTTGCTGCCGTCAGTCGACGAAGAGCCCGTCGAGACCTTTGCGGTCGCGGAACTCGATCGCGCTCACGACACGGCAACCGTATTGATCGTGGACGACGACGAAGAGTTGCGGCGCTTCATGAGTCGCATCCTCGAGCGCAACGGCTACCGCGTCGTGCTCGCTGACTCCGCGGAAGCCGCACTCGACGTGGTTGACGACTTCATTGGGACATTCGATTTACTCGTCAGTGACTTCGTCATGGGCGAAATGTCCGGTCGTGACTTGGCAATTGCGTTGCAGGCAAAGAATTCGAAGTTAAAGGTATTGATCGTGTCGGGCACCGCGAGTCGATCCGTCATTGCCGAACTCATTGAGGGATCTGCGGAGTTTCTCGCGAAGCCCTTCAAGCCAAGTGAACTGGTTGACAACGTGCACGATCTCTTGGCGAGCCGCCACTGAGTCAGTTACGCTGCGCCTGGTCCTATGAGGGGGCGATCGGCTCCGGTTCGAATCGGTAGCCAACGCCACGAACCGTTGTTATCCAGCGAGGATGATCGGGATCGACTTCCAGCTTCGCTCGCAGACGACGGATGTGTTCGGTGACAGTCGCTTCGTTTTGCCATTCGCTGGAGGACTCCCAGACGTGCTCGAGTAATTGTTCACGCGAGAAAACCTGACGGGGTGAACGAGCGAGAAACGCGAGGAGCGCGAACTCCTTGGACGTCAACTCGAGCAAGCCGCTTCGCAGATGCACTTCGTGCGTGTTTTCGTTGATCAAGAGGTCGCCGAAGTGCATTGTCGGAGCGTCGATGTGCAGCTGGGCCAAATTCGCCCCCGAACGTCGGAGTACCGATTCGATCCGCGCCGATACCTCGCCCAGCGAGAACGGCTTGACGATGTAGTCGTCGGCACCCAGTTTCAGCCCGGCAATACGTTCGGATTCGAGACCGCGACCCGTGAGAAAGATCACCGGTACGTCGCTGATGAGTCGAAGTTCACGCAAAACGTCGCGGCCATCCTCACTTCCCAACACGATGTCCAAGAGGACGAGGTCCGGTTCCATCGAGGAGGTGGCCCGCACTGCGAGCGCGCCGTCAGTGGCGATGAGCACCTCGTGCCCCTCGCCCGTGAGGAACGTGTCGAGCAGTTTGGTCATTTCGGCGTCGTCATCAACGACCAGGATCTTGGTCAATTCTCTCCGTCTACTTTCTCAGCCAAAGTTGTGACAAAAACGTGACAATGACTACCTCGCGCATCGGCATAGCAGCCACTTTGTGACGCTTCGAGAAGCTGTGTGGTCGACACGTTGACCATTCTATGGACGTGGCGTGTGAATTCCGGTTGTCCCTCCGGAAAATCTGAGGCGACGCTTCGTGGTGGCACCGCGAGCGACGTTGACTTCGAGTGCCTCTTTCCTCTCTCGAATGAGCAAAAGGGGCCGAGCCAGGTCCACCAATTTTCGGGCCTGTTTCACTATAGTTTTGTTGGAAATCGCGACGAATTCCAAGGTTGTCGGAGCCTTCACGAAGAACGGAAAAGGTGGTCTGTGGCTAACACAATCGGGCGTCGCTACTGGTACGGCTCGAGTTTCGTGGACCAAGAGTCCGGTGTTCGCTTTGAAGGTCACCACCCCCTCGAACGGCCCGACTTATGGAAGATGTACCTCAATGAAGCCGAGGGCATCTTTCGAAGTCGAGGATTCGAAGGAACCTTGCGACGCCTCGAACTCGAAGAAGGCAACAACGTCCCGCTCTTCATTCTTGGCTTCGACCCAGAGGGTGAACCCGTCGCGGGCGTGCGTTTCCATGGTCCCTTAGAGGGGAGTTACCAAGCGGCAATTCTCGAAGAGATGGCGTCCTCACCCGAGATTGGTGTGCTGCACGACGTGATCGAGCGCGAGATTCGTCTCGGTGCGCTCGAAGTGAAGGGCGCGTGGTCCAAGGGAGAGACCGTTGTGGGCGCCCGACTCCTGGCTGCAATCTCGAGGTCGGTCACGCACGCCATGACCTGGCTTGGCGCAGAATTCGCCATCGCGGCCGTCTCGGACTCGCTGATGCCCGTGGGTGACGTGACCGGTGGCGTGCAAGTTGGAACACAGTGGGTGCCCTTCCCCGACGAGCGTTATCGCACGGTGGCCGTGTCGTGGCATCGGGCTCGCTCCTACGAACTCTCGAGTCCCTCCAACCAACAGGCTCTACGCCGCGAGTCGGAGCAGTTACTTCGCGGTCCCGCACGATTGGGACTTGGACCCATCGAACCGGCGTCCATTCGTACGCGAGCGGCCAGGCCCTTGGTGCTCGATGTAGGGGAGCGCGCTCAGCGAGAGGTGCTGCGCATCCTTCGTGAGGACTCGGCGTTGCAGATTATCGACCGCCTGGCCGAACAGCGTGAACAACTCGCCGACATCGTTCCTCCTCTCGCCACCGCGATCATCGAAGAGGGCTCACGCTGGGTGTACTACCCGTGGCGTCGAGCGGTGGTGCGCCTACTCGCACCACGATCGTTCTCGACGCTTCGTCTGGACCGAAACCGCAACAAGATGACGCGCGCCGAACAGGCCCGCCAACGCACGCTGCGCATTGGCGTCGTCGGACTGAGCGCCGGCCACACGATTGCCCACGTCATTGCCATGGAGGGACTGGCCGGTGAGATTCGTCTCGCGGACTTCGACACCCTTGAACTCTCCAACCTCAACCGAATTCCAGCGAGCGTGCTCGATTTGGGCGTGAACAAAGCAGTGGTGGCCGCTCGTCGTATCGCCGAGATTGATCCCTACCTGCGCGTCACCGTTGAGCCGGCCGGCATTCGCCCGGAGAACCTGGGTGAGTTCCTCGACGGACTCGACATTGTCATAGAGGAGTGCGACTCGCTCGACATGAAGTTCCTCGTTCGAGAGGCGGCCCGCGAACGTCGAATCCCCGTCATCATGGAAACGAGTGATCGCGGTGTCCTCGATGTCGAACGATTCGACCTCGAACCGGACCGTCCGATCTTTCACGGACTGTTGGGCGATATGGACTCATCGAAGTTGGCGAACCTCACGACCGCCCAGAAGGGACCCTACGTCATTCGACTCATTGGCGCCAAGGAGGCGTCATCGCGCGGCGCAGCTTCGCTGTTGGAGGTCGGCCAGACCATCACCGCATGGCCGCAGCTCGGAAGTGAGATCACGCTCGGCGCGGCGACGGTCGCGGCCGCCGTGCGACGAATCGGTCTCGGGGGCGAACTGCCCTCTGGCCGAGTGCGCTTCGACGTCGAAGAGATCCTTTCGGCGCTGGGACCCGTTGAAGTAAACCTCGAAGCCGAAGCTGACCTCTTCGCCCCAGCGCCCGAGGATCCACCGCTCGTGAGCGACGACCCTATTGAGTTAATCGTTGACGCCGCTCGCCGAGCACCTTCAGGCGGCAACGTGCAGCCGTGGCGATTCGAAGCCGACGGCGATGAGATTCGTTTTTTCATGTTGCCTGAACGCACCTCCACGATGGACGTCGCGCATCGCGGCACCTACGTTGGAATCGGCGCCGCGCTGTTCAACGCACGCGTGCAGGCCGCGTCAATTCGCAAACTCGGTCTCGTGAAACTCTTCCCCGAGGGTCGACCCTCGCACCACGTGGCGTCGATGACCCTGGGCACTTCAGACGACGTGGCAATTGCGCCGCTACGCGACTACCTCCTCAGCCGATCGTCGAACCGGCGCATGGGCCAGCCAACGGCCATTGAACCAGAGACCGTGCAGTCGTTGATGCGCGGCGTCGAGCGAGAGGGTGCACAGCTTCGTCTGGCGACCGATCGCGAACAGGTCAAAGCGGGCGCGGAGCTTCTCGCGGCGTCGGACCGATTGCGGTTTCTCCTTCCCACGGTGCACCAAGAGATGCTCTTTGAGATCAAGTGGCCCGGTCGCGATTCACTCGAGGAGGGCCTCGACGTCCGCACACTCGAAATGGACCCGGGCGGTTACGCCGCGCTCGAACTACTCAGCCGTCCTGACGTCATGGGACACCTCTCGGACTGGCGCGCCGGATCGGCCCTCGGTCTGCGCATGCAGGCCTCGATTATGACCAGTTCGGCGCTGGCGATTATCACGGTGCCCCACGCCGATCCGATGTGGTACCTGCGCGGGGGAGCGGCGATGGAGCGCTTCTGGTTGAGCGCCGAGATGCACGGATTGGCCGTCCAGCCGGCCTCGCCGGTCTTTCTCTATGCGGTCGGCGAGTCCGATATGCGAGTAATGGCGGGCGAACGGTACCTCGATGAGATGTTCGCACTCTCCGAGCGTTTCAATGACTTCTGGGGTCTCACCGACGGAGAGACTCCAGTCATGGTCTTTCGTGTCTTCCAGGCCCCTCCGCCCTCAGTCCACAGTGTCCGACTTCCGCTAAGCCACGTTTTGAGTCGCGAGACCGAAACTTTGTCGCCAATTGAGCCACTGCCAATTCAAAATAGGTGAGAAATGGTGCAAATGTTGGGGTTTACTTACCCCATTGCCTGTGCAATAATCTTTCTTGAACGCGATGAGGAGCTGTGCCGAGAGGCCCGACCCCTGATCCCGGCCTTTATCTGTCGGCAAAGGGCAAAGGTAGATCCCTCATGAGAAGTCTCAACCATTCGTATCTAGACCGCGCGGGCGAAGAAACCCGTCTAGTGGTCGAGACACTTCTCCAGGTGGTGCCCGGTACACAAATCGTCGCCGTCGTGACGAATCTCGCGAAGCCCATCCCCGGGTTTGAACTCGAACCACTCGTCGGCAGCGATTCGGAGAAGGCGTTCGAGACGATCAGTGAGCGCGTTCGCGGACAGCTCTCGGGTGACGTACCACCCGGCTCATTCTCATGCGTCGTACTCGGGGTCGAATGGGGTGTCCTGGTCGATCACATCGTCGTGCAAGATGGCGACGTCGTCGGTGCGCTCGTGGTCGCTCGACACGGTCGCACCTGGTCCGGTCGCGAACGATCACTGACCAAAGCCTTTGGAAGTTTGCTCAGTCACGTGGCGACTCTCGCTACTCGCGAGGGCGTCTTGTTGCACCAACGCCGTTTGGACGAATTGGTCGCTCAAGTGGCGGAAAAATTGATGTCCGCATCGGCGACGAACCGTCAGGCAGTGCTCGACTGGGTCTGTGTCGTGCTCGCGGAGTTCCTCAGTGCCGATGTCGCCTTTATCCGTCGCAACGATCTGACGCGAGGACTCACCATTCTGGAAGCCGAGTGGCCAATCCGTGAGGACATTCCCGACCCCGACCCGCTCGGCGAAGTGCCCTTTGACGCGGACCCTATTTTCATGGCGCTGCGCGATTTGCGCACTCCGTATCTCACCGGAACCGATGACCTGACCGAAGATTACCGTGACCGCTCGGTGGAGGCCGGTGGCGAGACGCCGGCCGCCGGTGCCGCCGTGCCGCTGCTGCTCGGCGACTCGACCTGGGGCTCGCTCGGCTTCCTCCACTTCAATTTGCACAACTGGGTACAGGCCGAGATTAACGCGCTGCAGGCCGTTGCCTCGATGCTCGTCCAACTCCAAGGGCGGATCGACGCCGAAGAGCGCACTCGCTACAACGCCAATCACGATGAGCTGACCGGACTGCCGAACCGTCGCGCCCTCATTCAAGAGTTGAAGAGCCGTCTCGACGCGAAGCGTGAGACCGCGGTCATGGTTATCGACCTCGACCGCTTCAAGATCATGAACGACTACCTCGGTCACGGCAGCGGCGACCGACTCCTCGTGACCATTGCCGACCGCCTGCGCACCAGCATCCGGGTGAACGACTTCGCCGCGCGACTCGGTGGCGACGAATTCGTCTTCATCGTCG